>Ga0075424_100004106_pt1 | contig 13721 bp, 13 predicted proteins | sample SoiMethybrSBSTD3_FD_75301 | JGI IMG/M metagenome (GOLD analysis project Ga0075424, IMG submission 75301) | Bulk soil microbial communities from a Populus tree surrounding site in Tennessee, USA - Soil MetaG P. TD hybrid SBSTD3 | ecosystem: Environmental > Terrestrial > Soil > Tree plantation... | reverse complement strand
ATTCTGCCGATGAAGGGCACCTTCAACGCCGGGCGTTTCGCGTCGACCCCGAAGCTCAGCCCGGCGACGTTGAACTCGATTCCTTCCTCGATGCCGACGATCACTCCCAATAAACCGTAGACGGTGAGCTGCACGCCCGTGCCGCTCGGCGCGCGGTCGAAGGGCATCCCGCCGATGGGAAAATCTTTGCCGATCGCGGTCACCGGCAACTGCAGCCTCAGCTCGGGGACGTGGCGCGCGACGTAAGCCGTGAAGGTGTTGCTGTTGGGTCCGGGCCAGAGGCGATACTCGTTCCCGTACGGATAACTCTCCACCGCCTGCAAGATCTTTTCGATCGCGCGCGCCGCCTCCGGGCCGCGCACATCGGCGAGTAGCTCCGGGCGGTTGCCGAACCAGTTCCGGTCCGGAATGCCGGGCTCGGAAAACAGCCCGGCGAGATTTCGCATCAAGCGCCAGCCGATCACCTGATGGATCGTGAACTCCGCCGCGTTCTCCGGCTTGGTCGCGATCCAGGTATGGACGCCGAAGATGCCGCGCCAGTTGAGCGCGCGCGCCGCGTACACCTGCACTACCGCCTCGGGCGTTTGCTTCGGGTCGGGCGCGATCCGCGCGCTGTCGCGATTAGCGGTGCGGTAGTCCTGACCGAGCAGGATTTGTCCGGTGAGGACCATGAGAATCGGAAGCGCGACGAGAAAAAGCAGAATCCACTTGAAGAGCCACATCACCGAACATTGTAACGGATGTCGTGCGGCGAATGCGAATCCAATCGACCCGATTCTGTAGGGCGGGTTTTCCCTCTGAACTTGAATGTTGCGTAGGTTCGAGGGATGATCGCGGGAGTCGCATCCTAAACGCTCGACGGAAAATTCTCGTTGCATGAAACATCGGCGGTATTCCAATCCGGCTGTGAGAATACGATTACGCGCAAGCTGCCGCGTATTTTGTTACCATTTGTTGTGGAAGGGAGGGAATGTCTATTAGGAGAGCTCGTTGATAATGAATTGCGTTTGAATCGATACGGTGAAATCGTATCCGAATGTTGGAATTGGTTGGCTCACAGCTATGGAACCGTGAAGCTGGATCAATCGGTGATTATGCCGAATCATTTACATGGAATTATTTTTCTTGAAGAGGGCGGTTCGCGAACCGTCCTTTATTGAAGAATTTCGTCTTTAATCGAAGATGCCCCCCTCCTTCCGCATCGGCCACGGCTTCGACGCGCATCGCTTCCGGCGCGGGCGCAAGCTCGTCCTCGGCGGCGTCGAGATTCCGCACAGCGCGGGGCTCGCCGGCCATTCGGACGCCGACGTGCTGCTGCACGCGCTCATCAACGCGATCCTCGGCGCGCTCGGCAAGGGCGACATCGGCCTTCATTTTCCCGACAGCGACGCGCGCTATAAAAATATTTCCAGCGCAACGCTGCTGGAAAATGTGCTGAAAATGATGCGGCGGGAAAAATTCTCCATCGTCAACGGCGACGTGACCGTTATCGCGGAAAAACCCCGGCTCGCGCCGCACTACGAAAAAATCCGCCGACGCCTGGCGGAACTGTTGCAAATCCCCGCCGGCAGCATCAACATTAAAGCTGCGACGATGGAAGGGATGGGCGCGATCGGCGAAGGCAAAGGGATGGCGGCGGCGGCGGTCGTGCTCATCGAGAAGCGCGGCAAAAGATTGTAATAAAATCCCGGACTTGTTTCGCATCCTCCACGGGCTAACTTGTTGACAAAGCAAATTTTCTATAATAATCACATCGTCTAATCTCGATGGCTTCCGATTCTTCCAACACAGGCCATCAAGCGCGCGAGCAAGAAATCGAACGGTTGGCGCAAGAAATCGGCCGTCTGATCCAGAGTGCAGAACCGGAAAAACGCGAGGATCTCAAAGAGCTAGCCTATACGCTTATCCGCGAGGAGATATTTGAGCAGGACGTAAAAGGCGCGAGGGAAAGAACAACCGCGGGGCCGTTCAACCCGCTGGCGAGCGGCATTCTCATCATCGTTCTGGGGGGAGGATTCTTTTTCATTTTTCCGGTGGTTGGACTGGCTCTCGTGTTCTTCGGCCTCATCTTCGTTGTAACGGGCGCGATTATTAGTTGGTTCAAGCGATAAACGGCCATGGCGGACGAGTCAAAGACAGAAATAAAACGCGGCATTTGGTCACGGCGGGATTTCTTTACCCGGCTCGGCTGGGGCTGCTTCGGTATTTTCACGGGCTTCAGCCTTCTAGGTTTTCTACGCTCGGCATTCCCGCGCGTTTTGTTCCAGCCGCCGGCGACGTTCAAGGCCGGCTTCGCCTCGGACTACGCCGTCGGCGAGGTGAGCGAAAAATATAAGCAGGAGCAGCGCGTCTGGATCGTGCGCCAAGAGGAGGGCATCTACGCGATCTTCGCCAAGTGCACGCATCTGGGCTGCACGCCGCGCTGGCTCGCGGCGGAGAACAAGTTCAAATGCCCATGCCACGGCAGCGGCTTTTACAAATCGGGACTCAACTTCGAAGGGCCCGCGCCGCGCCCGCTCGACCGGCTGAAGGTCACCGTCGGGGACGACGGGCAGCTCGTCGTCGACAAAAGCAAGATCCTCCGCATGGAGGCGGGCGGCGAGCCCGACGATCAGCACCCCGAGAGCATTTTGAAGGTTTAACGAGGATATGGCGCTCAAAGATAAAATCGAAGAGATAAAAAAGGACATCGTCGAGAGCCAGGTCTGGAAGTCGATCTTCCGCCACGGCTACGAGGATACGCCGCGGAATCGCGTTCTCATGGTGACGGCGAACGTCTGGATGCACCTGCATCCGGCCAAGGTGCGCCGCCACGGCGTGCGCATGCGCTTTACCTGGTGCATGGGCGGGCTCACGTTCCTCATGTTTTTGATGACCGTCATCACCGGCATCTACCTCATGTTCTACTACCGGCCGGTCGCGGAGTACGCCTACGCCGACATGAAATATCTCGAGTTCGACATGCCGTTCGGCATGTTGATGCGCAACATGCACCGCTGGGCGGCGCACGCGATGGTCGTGTTCGTCTGGCTGCACATGTTCCGCGTGTTCCTGACCGGCTCTTACAAGCCGCCGCGCGAATTCAACTGGATCGTCGGCGTGCTGCTGCTGGTACTGACCCTTCTATTGAGCTTCACCGGTTATCTTCTGCCGTGGGATCAGCTATCCATCTGGGCGGTGACCGTCGGCTCGAACATGGCGCGCGCTTCACCACTGCTGGGGCACGAGGGGCCGTTTCACGAGCTCGTCGGCGCCAATCCGATATACGACGCGCGGGCGTTTCTTTTCGGGGGCGGGGAGATCGGACCGCACACGCTGCTGCGGTTCTATATCCTGCACTGTATCTTTATTCCGCTCGTCGCCAGTCTTTTGATGGCCGTCCATTTCTGGCGTATCCGGCGCGACGGCTTTTCGGGCCCGTCGCTCTAGCGCTGGGCTTCGAACTTAAGGCCTAAGAAGAATGTAAAGGGTTAAACGATGGCGGAGGTACAAGAAAGAAAGCGGCCGGTCGACGATAAGGTCCATACCTGGCCGCATCTCGTGCGCGCCGAGTTTCTCGTGACGATATTCGTCGTCGTCGTGCTGACGCTCTGGGCGCTGCTGCTCGACGCGCCGCTCGAAGAGCCGGCGAATCCCACGCGCACGCCGAATCCCTCGAAGGCGCCGTGGTACTTCCTGGGTCTCCAGGAGATGCTGGTGTATTTCGATCCGTGGCACGCCGGGGTGGTGCTGCCGACCTTCATCATCATCGGCCTCATGGTGATTCCGTTCATCGACATCAACCCGGCGGGCAACGGCTATTACACCTTTAAAGACAGAAAATACGAGATCCTGACTTTCTTCTTCGGCTTTCACGTCCTGTGGGTCAGCATGATCATCATCGGGACGTTTTTCCGCGGGCCGGGCTGGAACCTCTTCTGGCCCTGGGAGCACTGGGATCCGCACAAGGTCGTCGCGCTCACCAACGTCGATCTTCCGTATCTCCTCGGGATCCGCAATGACACGCTGTCGATCGTCTTCGGGCTGTTTTGCGTCGTGGCTTATTTCATCGCGGGCTTCGGCCTCTTTTATGCCTGGGTCGTTCGCGTCAAAGGCAAAGAGTTCATGAACCGCTGGGGTCCGGTGCGCTTCGGGATCACGGCGTTTCTGGTGGTCACGATGCTCGCTCTCCCGGTGAAGATGTTTCTCCGGCTCGCCTTTAACGTGAAATACATCCTGGCCACCAAGTGGATCAATATCTGACGCGATGTTCTACGTGGCGAAAGTTTTCCAGGCGCTCGGCATCGCGGACGTGGGCTACGCGCTGTATGTCGGCGTCACCGAGGGGCGCTCGATGGCGGACGAGATCGTGCTGACGCTCATCGGCGTCGGCCTTTTCTGGCTCGGCCGCGCGCTGGAGCAAAGGACCGTTTGAGGTAGGGCGATGGCAGTTCGGGGCGTCGACGAAAAAGAAGAAAAAAAATCTTACGGCACCGTCTTCCTGGTCGGCACCGGGCTGCTCGTAGCTGTGACCTTGTGGTCTTTCTGGGACGACAACTTCACCCGCCGTCCGTGGAAAGCCTTCCAGACGGCGTTCTACCGTCTCGATTATCAGAAAGCCAAGGCGGCCTACGACGAGGAGAGTAAAAAGCTCGCCGCCGATCCCGCCTATCAGGATTTGGCCAAGAAGCTTGCCGCCGTCGAGCAGAGCTTGAAGAACGGCGAGCTCGCCAAGAAGAAAGCCGCGCTCGAGACGGAGGAGAAAAAAGCTGAGATTGAATTCGGAAACCTCGACCAAAAAGCGAAATTCATCAAGAGCGAGCTCGAAGAGGCGTGGTACGAGCACGACCACGCGGTGCAGGAGGGACGCAACACCAAGCCCTACGACGACCACATCCGCGAGCTCGACCAGCGCAAAGCCAAGATCGATCCGCAGGCGGAAGCGTGGAAGCAGCGCCGCGACCAGCTCAAGGAAGAGATCAAGAAAATCACCACCAGCACTAAAGACCTGGAGACCGAGCTCGCCAAGATGACCGCCGAGCGCGACAGGGCGCTCGCGACCATGCAGAACGCCACGCTCTTCAAGATGGGCCCCGTTCCGGTCTATAAAATTCCCAACATCCGCCAAGTCGCGTTGAACGAGTTCGACCGCAACAACTTCGACCAGCCGGTCGCGCGCGCCGACCGCTGCCAGACCTGCCACATGGCGATCAACCGGCCGGGCTTCGAGAACGCGCCGCAGCCGTTCCGCACGCACCCGCAGCGCGAGGTCCTGCTCGCCGACAGCGCCCATCCGCCGGAAAAATTCGGCTGCACGACCTGCCACGAAGGGCAGGGCGCCGCGGTCAATAGTGTCAAGACGGCGCACGGCGAGGTCGAGTTCTGGGAGCATCCGCTGCTCCGCGGGCCGAAGGTGCAGTCGAGCTGCACCTCTTGCCATTTGAACATGCAGCCGCTCGAGGCCGCGGCGCAGGCCGCGGAGGGGCAGAGACTCTTCGAGCAGATCGGCTGCACCGGCTGCCATCTGGTCAAAGGCTACGAAGACATCCCGAAGATCGGCCCGAGCCTTAGGCGCATGAGCGCGAAGCTCGATCCGAGCTGGACCGTCCGCTGGGTGGAGAACCCGCACAAATTCCGCCCGCGCACGCGCATGCCCAATTTCGATTTCAAGCAAAACGACGCGATCGCGATCACCGCCTTTCTGTGGTCGCTCTCGAAACAAGAGGGCGATAAGTGGCTCCAGGAGCATCCCGAGCCGACCGGCGTCGGCGGCAATCTCGCCGCGCAGGGAAAGACGCTGGTCGAATCCATCGGCTGCAAGGGCTGCCACGGCTTCGCTGAAGGCGAGTTCAGCACGACGGTCGGCAAACAACACGATCTCGTGCCGAATTTAAAAGACATCGCCGCCAAGGTCGGGCCGCGCTGGGCGTATTACTGGATCAAGAACCCGCGCGACTATTTCCCGCAGACGCACATGCCGAGCCTGAGGCTGAGCGATCAGGAGGCGACGGCGATCACCAGCTATCTGATGACGCTCGGCGGCAAGACGGAGCCGATCGCAAATATCGAGCAGCAGCTCGCCGACGCGAAGAACGTCAAGCGCGGCGAGGGGCTGGTCCGGAAATACGGCTGCTTCGGCTGCCACGACATCCAGGGAATGGAAAAGGAATCGCGTATCGGCGTCGAGCTCACGACGTTCGGCTCGAAGAAGCTCGAAGAGCTTTTCTTCGGCAACCATACCGACATCCCGAACACCTGGGACGACTGGACTTACAACAAGCTGAAGACGCCGCGCACCTATGCGACCGAGCGCGTCGAGCAGGTGATGCCGCAGTTCGATCTCGCCGACGAGGACATCAAAGCGCTCAGATTGCTGCTCGCGGGCTTTCAGGACCGCAAGGTGCCGGCGCGCTACCAGGCGGAGCACGGCCAGCGCGCGGTCCAGGTGTCCGAAGGGCGCCGGTTGATGCAGCAGTACAACTGCGTCGGCTGCCACGAGATCGAAAAGCGCGGCGGCTTCATCCGCAAGTACTATCAGGAGAACCTGGCGCTCGCGCCGCCGATCTTGAACGGCGAGGGCGAAAAGGTTCAAGCGCCGTGGCTCTTCGGCTTCATCAAGGCGCCGTTCTCTATCCGGCCGTGGCTCACGCTGCGCATGCCGACGTTCCAGCTGAACGACGCGGAAGTGAACACGCTGATCAACTACTTCGAGGGGCTTTCCAAGGTGGACGTGCCTTTCGCCTCGTTCGACGAGCAGAAGATCCCGAAGGAGAACATCGAGGCGGCGAAAATTCTGATCGGTAAGGACTATTTCAACTGCTTCAGCTGCCATCAGCAGGGCGACAAGAAGCCCGAGGGACCGCCGGAAGGCTGGGCGCCCGATTTGACGCTCGCGAGAAACCGGCTAAATCCCAACTGGATCATCAAGTGGCTCCAGGACCCGCAAAAGGTTCAGCCGGGTACGAAGATGCCGTCGTTTTTCCCGGGCGGTCCCGATAACGTTCTCGGCGGCAAGGACGATCGGCAGATCGAGGCCTTGAGAGACTACGTGATGTCGCTAGGCCATGGCGGCGCCGCAGCCGTGAGCACGGAAAAGCCGCCCGCCAAGCGCGCGCCGAAAGGGCGAATTGCAACCCGTTGACCTCATTGAATAAATTGCTATGCTTTTGCATCTAACCAGTTAAGGAGGATCGCATGAAAAAAGGTGGTGTTTTGGCGGTTGTTTTAGGTGCTGCGCTGGCGGCTGCGCCGTCCTATCTGTCGGCGTATACGGGCGGAGACGTGAAAGACGGCGGCAGCATTTCCGGCACAGTGAAATTCGCGGGGAGCGCGCCGGCGCCCAAAAAGCTCGAGGTCACGAAGGATAAAGAGGTCTGCGGCAAAGGCGAGAAGACGGATAAGTCGCTCGTCGTCAACAACGGCAACCTAGCCAATGCCGTCGTTTCGATTACCGACATTAAGACCGGCAAGAAAATCGACGCGAAAAAGGTGAACCTCGACCAGAAAGACTGCGAGTATCACCCGCACGTGCTCGCCTTCCCGGTCGGCACGCCGGTCGAGATCAACAACCCGGACGGCATCCTGCACAACATCCACTCCTACAGCAAGGCGAATCCGACCTTCAACATCGCACAGCCGAAGTTCAAGAAGACCGTCGAGGTCAAGATCGAGAAGCCCGAGGCGATCAACGTGAAGTGCGATGTGCACGGCTGGATGAACGGATGGCTCGTGGCGACCGAGAGCCCCTATGTCGCCGTGACCGACAACTCCGGGAATTTCAAGCTGACCGACGTTCCGGCGGGAAGCTACACCGTCGAGGTGTGGCACGAAACGCTCGGCAAATCGAGCCAGAAGGTCACCGTCAAGGCCAAGGAAGACGCCAAGGCGAACTTCGAATTGGGCAAGAAGTAGTCTGTCGTATTAAGCCGAGGGTCCCATAGGCGGGTGGAGCTTTACCGTCTATGGGACCAAGACCGGCGCTCTCGTAAAACGATCTCCACGACGCCGCTCTGACCGCTTGAATTACCCGCGCTTCGCTTTGTTCTTGTAATAGTTCCACGCGCGCTCCATATCGACCGGGGGCAGCGTTTCTTTCTTGCCCAGCCCTGACTCCTCCTCGCGGAGGAAGATCGGTTTTCCGACCTGCAGAGCGCCGTAGAGCATATCCGCGGCCTCCTCTAAATAAATCGCCATGACCACCGCCTCGGCGATCGAGCGGCCGACCGTCACCTGGCCGTTGCCGCGTAGAAGAATGGCGGGACTTTCGCCGAGCGCCGCCGCGACCGCTTCGCCCAATTGCATAGTCGAGATGAGCGGCGTCCGATGAAAAACCGGGACGCCGCCGGCGAAAAAACTGCCATGGTTGTGCACCGGCACAATCGACCTGTCGGTGACGGAAAAGTAGTTCGCTTTGCGGGCGTGGATACGCGTGATCGCCCGGACTTCGGGCTTCCGGCTGAAGATCGCCGCGTGGAGCGGCGCCTCGAACGGCGGGGTCGCGCCCCCTTCGACGACGCGGCCGTCCAGATCCATAATCAAAAGCTCTTTCGGCTTGACCAGCGCAAGGCTCACGCGCGGGGTCAGAAGAAAGCGGTCCGCGCCGGGAATCCGCGCGCTCACGTGGCCGAAGCCGCGGACGAGCTCCTCACGCGCGAGAATTCTCGCCGCATCGATCACCTGGCTCCTGAGATTTGTTGAGACGTTTTTCATACTTCTCTTGATTGGTTAAAATTTGTATTATATATAAAATCCGGAGCGCTCAGGGAAGAGCCGCGATGAAGGTGAAAATAGAATTCGACTCGAACACCAAAGGCACGGAAAACCCCTCGCGATTCGTGCTCGGCGACCGCTCGATCAAGGTCACGGCCGTCATGGATCGCTGGTACAGCCCGCAGGGGAGCTATTACCGCGTCTCCGGCGACGACCAAAATATTTACATCCTCAAAGGTCCGGCGGGTGAGGAGCTATGGGAGCTCGTCTCTTTCACCCACAAAGACTCGCGTGGCACCGAACCGGAATTCGAGGGAAGCAAGGATCTACAGTAGCCCTCGCGCGGTGTCCAAAGCTTACCATTTCTTTCTCCAAGGACGGTGAATTATCGGGTTCAAGCCGAAACCCGTAGTCGAACAGCTTTACAAGAAAGTCAGGTGACCGCATGGCTGACAAGAAAATCGGGACGGTAAGTACCTGGAGCTATTCCTCCGACGTGCTGGCAATCTTTCGCCTCGAGCCGGAACCGGGCAGCCGGTTCCCGGGATATAAAGCCGGACAGTACATGGCGCTCCAGCGGAACGACTGCCGGCTTACGAAAAAGGTCGTCGGAGAAGGCGGTAAAGTCGAATACGCGACTGTTCTCGACGCCGAGGGCAAACCCAAGCGCGGCGCCGTGACCCATTCGTACTCGATCGCCTCCGCGCCGTTCGAGACGGAGGAGCAGGGGTGGCTCGAATTCTACGTCATCCTCGAAATGGATGGCGGGGTGCCGGGCAGGCTCACCGAATCGATGTTCCGGATGAAGCCCGGTGCCGACGACAAAATCGTCTATTACGAGAAGATCGCCGGCGACTTCACGCTCGACAAGCGCGCCGCCGGCTTCAAGAACATCGTGCTGGTCGGCACCGGCACCGGGCTTGCACCGTTCACCTCCATGGTGAAGCAGATCGATCACGAGGCGGCCGCGGGCAAGACCGACGCTGTGAAGTATACGCTCCTCCATACCAACCGCACCTACGAAGAGCTCGACTACTACAAGGACCTGCTCGCGATCGAGGCGGCCGGCCGATTCGACTTCGTCTACGTTCCTTCGGTGAGCCGCCCGACCCAGCGCGACCTGGACGATCCGCAGCTCGGCCGCGGGCGCGCGAACAACGTGCTGCGCTATCTGCTGGACTTGCCGCTGAAGGAAGAGCAGGACGTCGAGGAGATTGCCGCTAAAGGCGGCGATACCTCCAGGGCCAAAGCGGCGCTGGAGAAAACAGTCAAGCCGGCGCTGCCGAAAAAATTCTCGCGCGGGTCGCTGCGCGAGCGCTTCGATCCATCCAGCACCGTCGTCATCACGTGCGGCAACCCGTGGTCGATGGAAGACATCAAGTACGCCGCCGAAAAGCGCGGCATGCGGTTCGAGAAGGAAGATTGGTAAAACAGTTTCGAGTTCCGGGTAAGTCAAGCTAGCTGCTAATTACTCGAAACTCGAAACTATTTCGTTCCCATCGCCTTCGCCAGCGACCCGTCTTTTTCCATCTCCGCGACAAAGCGGTTAACGATCAAATCCTTGACGTTCAGATCCTTCGCGTCCGGCCGCGCCTTTTTCAGAATCGCCGCTGAAAGCTCGAGCCCGTCGACCGTCGCATAGGGCTTCGACGGAAAAACCCTGCCATAGTAACGAAACGTCTCGTCGAGCTGGTCTTTTTCCTTCTGTGCGTCGAGCTTCAAAAATTTGGCCACATTTTGCGTGACGACGTCGCGCTTCGACGGATCTTTCCAGTAGCCGAGCCCCTCGACCGTGGCCCGCATGAGCCGCATGACGAGCTCGGGCTGGCCGTCGATGAAGTCCTTGCGCGCGACGATCTGCTGGTGCGCGTAGGCGACGCCGGTCTCCGAGACGTCGATGATTTCCTTGAATCCCAGCCGGCGGCCGACGAGATTGAACGGCGGACTCACGATCGCCGCGTCCACCACGCCCGAGCGGAGCGCCGCGAAGCGCTCGCTCTGGCCGCCCACCTGGAGAATGACGACGTCCTTCTCGGGCTTCAAATCGTAGCGCTCGATCGCGGTTCTGACCGCGACGTCCGACGACGAGCCGAACCGGCTGATCGCGATGCGCTTGCCGCGGAGCTCCGCGGGGGTTTTGATCTCCGCTTTGGCCAGGATCGTAAACGGGAAGATGTTGACCACGCCGCCGATGAAGTAGAGCTGCGGGTTCTTGATATCCGTCGCGAGCGCCGTCACGCCTTCCGAGAACGACATCGGCACGTCGCCCGCGAGCATCGCCTGGACCATCTGGCTGCCGCCCTGAAAGGCGATCAGCTCCATGTCGATGTTGTATTTCTGATACAGGCCGAGCTGCTTGGAGACGAATGGATGCGCGTTGGTGCCGCTGATGCCGGCGACGCCGAGCCGCACTTTTTGCGCCGCAGCCTCCGGAACGCGCGCCAGCAGGGCTGCGAGCGACAAGAGGAGTAGGAATATTTTCATCGGTCTTCCTCCCCGCTGCTTGTGTAGCCGCAAACGAGTGAGGCGTCAAGCGAAAGAGCAACGCGCGCGCCGCCGCTCTCTCCCGCTTGTCAAGCGGCCTCCGGTTGCATAATATCCGCTTCACTTTATAAAAAGGGACGGGGACCATTTCCCCAACGAGGAGGACGAGCCATGGCCGACAAACCGATCGAAGTCCTGCTGCAAGAACGAAGGAGTTTCCCGCCGCCGAAGTCTTTCAAGAAATCGGCCAACATGCGGAGCGCGGGCCTCTTCGCCAAGGCGCGCAAAGACCCGAAGGGTTTTTGGGCGCAGGCGGCGAAGGATCTCGAATGGTTCAAGCCCTGGAAGAAAGTCCTCGAATGGGACACGCCCTGGGCCAAATGGTTCATCGGCGGCAAGCTCAACGCGTCGTACAACTGCATCGACCGACACCTGACGAACGGCCGCGGCAACAAGGCGGCGATCATCTGGGAGGGCGAGCCCGGCGACGAGCGCGTGCTCACCTACCGCGACGTCTGGCGCGAGGTCAACAAGTTCGCCAACGTGCTCAAAAAGCTCGGCATCAGGCGCGGCGACCGCGTCGCGATCTATCTCGGCATGGTGCCCGAGATCGTCATCGCCATGCACGCCTGCAACCGCATCGGCGCGATTCACAGCGTCGTCTTCGGCGGCTTCAGCGCCGAGGCGCTGCGGGACCGCATCAACGACGCCGAGGCGAAGGTGCTCATCACCAGCGACGGCGGCTACCGCCGCGGCGGCATCGTGCCGCTCAAGCGCAACGCCGACGAGGCGCTGCAAGACACGCCGTCGATCGAGAGCGTTGTCGTCGTGAAGCGCATCGGCGACGCGGCCCATGTCGACATGAAAGAGGGGCGCGACCACTGGTGGCACCGCTTGATGGCGGACGCGCCGATGTGGTGCGAGCCGGAGAAAATGGACAGCGAGGACGTGCTCTATATTTTGTATACCAGCGGCACGACGGGTAAGCCCAAAGGCATCGTACACACGACCGGCGGCTACCTGACGGGCGTCCATCTCGCCAACAAATGGATCTTCGACATGAAGGACGACGACGTTTTCTGGTGCGCCGCCGACATCGGCTGGGTCACCGGCCACACGCACATCGTTTACGGGCCGATGTCCAACGGCGCGACCCAGGTCATGTATGAGGGCACGCCGGACTGGCCGGACAAAGATCGCTTGTGGCGCATCGTCGAGAAATATGGCGTGACGATTTTTCACACGGCGCCGACGGCGATCCGCACCTTCATGCGCTGGGGCACGGAGTACCCGCAGGGCCACAATCTCAAAAGCCTACGGCTCCTGGGCAGCGTCGGCGAGCCGATCAACCCCGAAGCCTGGGTGTGGTATCACAAATACATCGGCGGCGGCCGCTGTCCGGTCATGGACACCTGGTGGCAGACCGAGACCGGCCACCCGTTGATCTCGCCGCTGCCGGGCATCACGACGCTGAAGCCGGGCTCGGCGACCAAGCCGCTGCCGGGTGTCGAGGCGGATGTCGTCGACGATAAGGGCAATTCCGTTCCGCTGGGCGGGGGCGGTTATCTCGTTCTCACCAAGCCCTGGCCGGCGATGATGCGCACGATCTACGGCGACCCGGACCGCTACGTGCAGACCTACTGGAGCCGCTTTCCGGGCAAATATTTCGCCGGTGACGGCGCCAAGCGCGACAAGGACGGCTATTTCTGGCTCTTGGGCCGAGTCGACGATGTGATGAACGTCGCCGGCCACCGCATCAGCACGATGGAGGTGGAAAGCGCTTTGGTCGATCATCCAAAGGTCGCCGAGTCCGCGGTGATCGGCAAGCAGCACGAGATCAAAGGGCAGGGCATCTGCGCGTTCGTTACCGTCAAAGGCGGCATCGAGGGCAACAGCGCGCTCGTCGACGAGCTCAAGGCGCACGTAGCGAAAAAAATCGGCGCGATCGCGCGCCCCGACGAAATTCTCTTCGCCGCCGAGCTGCCCAAGACGCGCAGCGGCAAGATCATGCGCCGGCTTTTGCGTGACATCGCCGACGGCCGCGCCCTCGGCGACACGACCACGCTCGCCGACCCGGCGGTGGTGGCGAAGCTGAAGGAGCAGTATGAAGAAGAATAGGCAATAGGCATTAGTCGGTGGGCAATAAAAAAAATGCGAAAATATCTTTTAGCCCTGTGCTTACTTCTGGCCGTTCCAAGCTATGTTTCGGCTCAGCCGAAGGAAAGAATCCGCGTCGCTCAGGGCTCGATCTCCGTCAATTCGAGCGTCCTCCCGATCGGCAAGGAGAACGGGCTTTTCGCGAAGCACGGCATCGATCTCGAGCCGATCTACATGGGCGGCGGGATGAACTCGCTCGCCGCGGTCACCTCCGGCGCGGTCGATTTTCTCGCCGCCGGCTCGACGGCGACCGTGAGCGCCCGGCTGGGCGGCGCCGACATCATGATCGTCGCGGTGCAATCGGATCGGTTCGACTACACGGTTTTCGCCCGCCCCGAGATCAAGACCCTGCAAGACTTGAGGGGCAAAGTCGTCACCGGCACGCGGCCGGG
>Ga0075424_100004104_pt1 | contig 13724 bp, 17 predicted proteins | sample SoiMethybrSBSTD3_FD_75301 | JGI IMG/M metagenome (GOLD analysis project Ga0075424, IMG submission 75301) | Bulk soil microbial communities from a Populus tree surrounding site in Tennessee, USA - Soil MetaG P. TD hybrid SBSTD3 | ecosystem: Environmental > Terrestrial > Soil > Tree plantation... | reverse complement strand
GCACTCGGCACAGTGGAGGGGATCGAGATTGTCACGGCCCGTCAGTTCCTCGATCGTCTCGCAGCTGTCAGTTCAGAAGTACCTCGAGACCGGGGTTAATTCATCCGGATAGTGCACCTCGCTATCGGCGTTGGAACCGACGCTCCGATCTCCGATTCTGCGGGAGCGGATAGCGCGCCTCAAGGCTTCCCTCCGTTCCGTCGGCGCTTCGCGGCCTTGACCCGCGCCATCCGCTCCCCGCTCGGAAAGCAATTATCGGAGCGTCGGCAGCGTGCTTACTCACGCCATCGAGGATCGAATCGAACCGCCCGGACAACGTATCCGACTCACAAACCGCAGTGCTGTACCGGAGGGACACGAGAGTGCTGCCGCATACTCGCCTCTAGGAAATCCCGCAGTGCCAAGGAATCGGCCGCGCGCCAGGCATGCCGCGCTCCGAGTCAATGCCTTCGAAGTAGCCGATCAACAGGAGCCGGAAGTACATGGCGGGCGGCAAACCCGGGCGGCCCATCGTCTCGGCGTAGAAGGTGGCGCACTGACTCTCGACGAAATCATCGAAACCATGCTCGCACAGCAGTTGGTTCAGGCGCCGGTAGAAGGGATGGCTCGCCGCGGTTGGCAACTCCGTGGTCGACACTCACATCGTTGGTTGGCGATCGCGCTTTCGTTTGCCCATCGACATGCGGCACATTGTAGTACGTGGAACGACAGCACACCCGCTACAGAATGCCAACGCATGAAGTGATTAGTCGGTGTTGTTCGGTCGTCAGCGCCCGGGAAGAACCGACGTGGAGAACTGCTGAAGCCATTTGATCTGGTCCGGACTGAGCGTGCAGTGCACGCCGAAGACGTCCATCGCGACGCTGTGTGCGGTCACGAGGCGGATAAAATCCGCCATGTCCAAGGAAGCGCTCGCGTTGTCCAACACCTCGCCAGGCGTTTGAAGTAGCGCTGGGCGCATAGAGTTGGACACATCGATCGTTGCCGTGTGATTGGACTTATCGTCCACGATCATTCGCAGCGTGTGGCGGCGCATGAAATTTGGGCTCACATGGATACCGAGATCAGCGCGCAGCTCGATGGAATCAGGAACTTTTTTCACTTCCCGCCCTTGAAACGTCGAGGCGAACGTGATCGTCGGCGACCCCGAATCACACGATGGTAACAGCGCCAGAAATCGCGTGGTTCGATTGTCTTGCGCGGAGTAGCTCGTACGAGTTTCGCCATCCTTCCAGACCGCTGCTAGTCCCGCATCTTGGGCTGCTGGCGCTGGAAACGGCAACAGCCAGGCGGCGCCGAGTGCCAAGAACACAAGAAGTCTCGGAATCCGCGGCCTAGAAGATGCCTTCGGCAAAAGCTCTACCATTCCCAATGAACACCCACGGGAATTCTAACCGCGATGAGGAGCTGGAACCGACTTGCACCACAGGCTGCCTAGACCGGCAACCACGCGCACGGATTCGCCCGCGCTCGAACTCCGCCAGTGCGCCGAGCACATGCAGTTGGAGGTTGCCCGCTGGCGTCGTGCAGTCGATGCCTTCGTTCAGCGACAGGAAGGCGACACCGACCGCGTGCAGTTCATCGATGAGCGTGATCAGGTGTTTGAGGTTGCGCCCAAGGCGGTCCAGCCGCCAGACGCACACCACGTCGATTCGACGCCGCTTGGCATCCGTGAGCATGGCGTCGAGCGCGGGACGGTGTTCCTTCGCGCCACTGATCTGGTCCACGTATTCGCGGGCGATTGTCCAGCCGCGCGCCTCGACGTAGCGCCGTAGCTCCTGCACCTGCTGCTCGGTGTGCTGGTCCGCCGTGCTCACTCGCGCGTAGATCGCAGCCCTCATGATCGTTTCCCCCTCGCCCTGGTGCTCGATGCCTTCCGCTTGGTCGCCCTCGGTGCCGCGCCCTTCTGGTCAAGCCACAACCTGATCCCGCGCCGGATCTGCTCCGACACGGGAATGCCCTCGGCGTCTCGAATCGCCTCAAGTGCATCGACTAGATCGGGATCGACGCGAATGTTCATCGCTTGCTTGTTCTCGTCGGCCACGTGGATTAGTGTATATACACGTCACCACAGATGCAAGCGGAAATGTGCGGAACTTCGGGTGTCGGTGTCAGATGCGCCACTTCTGGCCCGAGTTTCCGTTTCGGCGGCCGGGGTGTGGAATGCATGCGGCTCCCGATTTCCTCTGATCAGGCGGCATCGTCGTCATCGAAAAGTGGGAGACCGATTCAATTTCAATGCAGCGCGGCGCGCACGAAATGAACAAACGAAGGCGCAATCTCTCTGACGATCTTGATCTCACCGCGCTGAAGAATCGCTTCGTGATCCAAGCGGACGATTCGGGTTTCAATTCCGGGGCGGTTGCCATCGAAGCAGACTGGATCGTAGTTGTAGAAAAACGGATTCCCGATCTGAAGAAAACCCGCTCGCAGTAGGTGCGGCGACATGTGCTCGTCTTGGAAGAGTCGCTTCCCGAGTTCCCAGTGCGTGTCCTCCCCAGTGTTCGCAAAGAACATCAACGACCCGAACTCAAATGCGGGAAAGGAGTAATGGGCCAAGAAGTATCGGAAGGACGGAGGGAAAGGTGTCCCGGTTCGGTTCTGTAGCGCATCGATGCGCGCCGAATTGTCACACTTCACGACGTGCCAATCCGTCCAGCCGTCCACGGGTTGCGGCAGCGAATCCGTGACCACGTTCGCGCGCAGAAACGCTGGGACTTCCTTCACGGGTTGAGGCTCGCGTGATTGACTGTTGATCTTCTCGACAAAAGCGTCGACGAACGACGGCAAATCTGGTTGGAATTTCCTGGTCACGGGGCAACGCGGCAATATCGCGCGGCGCGGCGCTCGCGGTCAAGGTCAGTCGGCACGGAAACGTCCGACCCTCATCATGCTCAAGTTCCCGATGCGTCGTATCGGCTTAGCTCCCGTTGATCTGACTACAGGAACCACGGGCGCGTCGGGGCGGCTGGCGGATCGTGGAATTGACCGGTGTTGTTGGTGGCCGGGGCCCGTCTCGAAAACCATTCCGCTAGAGGCAAACTTCTGCCGTGCTCTGAATGGTGTCCCCAACGACGCTAGTGGGGCCGAACCCGACGACAACGACTTCCCTCACCACGTTTCCGTTGGCATCACGTGTCACGGCCTCGCCGTTGGACGCTTCCATTTGCCGAGCGCGATCATCGTAGGCAATCGTCACGGGCTGCGCGTTGTCACCCACGTGGATGGTCCCCGATGTCGGCCGGCCCTGGGAATCCCAGCCGCTGTACTCAACGAGATCGAGCTCGACAAAACTGAACGACAACCCGACCCGCCGAGTTCTTCGCCGCTCGATCAGGCGGCCGGAGGCATCGTATCGGTAGTCCGTGACGGTTTGGTTGAATGTTATGAGCATCCCACCACTAAAGGTGACCTGTCGCTGGCGGACGAGCAGCTTATTCGGGATTTGTGCTTCGCGGATGAAGTCTTCCACACTGCCGTACACCCAGGACTCCTGAGCCGTCGTGCCGCTGCGGCAAGTAAGGGTTGCGCCGCTTTCGAGGCTACATTGGTACGACCGGCCGTTCTCCGTGAACGCCGTCGGATACCTTCGACAGACACGGCTCGGCTCAGTCGGCGTCTTGCCGCCGCAAGATGTCAGCAGCATGGCCGCCAAGGCGGTGGTCAACGGCCATCTGAGCGCGGGCGGTTTCATTCCACGAGTCTAGGTCCCGAAGCAAGATAAATACCCGGCCAAGGAATGATGCGCGCGTCGGAGCGGTTGGGGATCGTGGAGCGTTTACTTAGGATCGGCAGGTGGTCTTCAGCGGGAACCCTTGGGGACGGCCGTTCTTGCCCTACGCTACAGGCAATTATGGAAGACCCCACAAACGAAGCCAATCGAGTATGCGAATAGAGCGGCAAGAGCAAGCGCGGAATAAATGAGTGCCGAAGCAATTTTTGCCCATCTGCGCCTCGGCAGGACCGCGATGGGCAGCATCCCGACAACGACGCTTGAACACAAAGCCGTGTAGTCCGATGGCTCTGAGAACCCCAAGGCTGTGCTGCGGGTAAGCAGCAGGTATCCGCTCATCAGGACGAAGGGGCCCAACAGCGCGCATCCGATCCTCAGACCGGTCCTCAACCACGTTGTCTTTGCCATACGATTGCCTCGGCTCACGTCGCAACCGTCTGCGACAGGCCCGTGGGCGGTTCGTCGCGGGACCGAGAACGAGGGCCACACCGTTGATAAGAGTAAAGGAACCCGGCGCGCGTCAGGGCGGTTGGCGAATCGTGGAAGTCCGTCCGTCAGCGCACTCTCGGGCAGTCGTGAGTCGCCGCCCTACCAAACGCGGTGTCTCGCCATTGAGCGAAAGCGGAGCGGGAACGGCGCCAACCTGCCCTGAGACGAACGTCGAATCCACCCATCCGGGCGTGTGACGGGACGCCGACCCCATCGACAAGATCCTCTGGAACGGTCTCTGCGACAGACCAATTGGCATCGTTCTTCTCCGGATCGATGGTTACGATCCAGCCGGTGGGCGCGGACGCCGAGATGATGTCGCTGCCGCAGAACCCGATTGAGAACCCGCGCAGTGCCCCCTCGCTGGGATCACTTAGATTTGTGACAGAGATGTGCATGACGCTTTCAGACCCATCCCTCTCGCACGAAGCGTAAACGCGAGCGCCGCCAAGGACGGCGATCATGGCCCCTCGCCCACATGAGCCGTCTGCTACGTCGATTGCGTCCGATTGACCGGCCGTGGTCGTCGCGACGGCGAGCAGGAACGCGGTTGCGGCGGCTACGCGCATGTGCCCTTTGCTTCGAATCATTATGTGGGCCGCGCCATTCGTCGTGCGAGCCGAGCCGTTGCCCTAAACCCATCTGAACCATCGCGCGTCGGGGCGGTTGGCGGATCGTGGAACTTGGGCGAGCACCTGCTTGGCATGTTCACGGAACGTGGGCTCGGACTTCACTGTGCCGTGGTAGCGACAGGTCGCCCTGTGCCTCAATGACACCCTCGTCCGCCAGAGCGACGATTCGACGGCACACGGAATCGAAGTTCTCGTCGGTTTCCGCGAGATTCACCCGCTTCATGGATTTCAAGGCAACCATTGCAACCTTCGCCCAACGGGGCGTAAGGGTCTTGAGGATGGCCGAATCGATGTCCGTGGTAGCTGGCATTACCCTATTTGACATGCGTGGCTGGTGATCTACCTCAAGGAACCCACGGGCGGCAGCGCGGGTGGTGGATCGTAGTAGCCGATAATGTGGCGTGTCCATCCGCTTCCTCTCCGACGCCGAGGCTCGCGCTTGGTGCAGCAAGGTCGGCCTAAATCCCGACAAAGTGGAATTACTCCCGCCTATTTGTTTCGGCACGCCATCAGATGCAGGCCGTCGTGTTGCGTTGGCGCGCCACATTTGGCTCAGTCTGCTCCCGCCGAGCGGCGAGATCGTTGTTTGGACTCGTGACCGACACGTCTTTGAGTCTTGCGAACATACGCCCATGGTGAATCGCTGGATGGAAGCCTTCGGCGACAGACGTGGAATAGACGACGCGCCAGCAATGCTCGCGACCGCCGAGTCCACTGATGACGGGCTTTCGTTCGTCGTGTTCGCGATGTTGTTTTTTTGGGATTGTTGGGTGGTTCACTCGGACAGGGAGTTTGTAATGTTCTCGCACGACGAATGGGGCGCGGTCGGTCCTGGCTGTTCCCACCTTTTAGACGGGATCCGCAAGGCCTACTCGGACGACCCGGAGCGTTGATCAGACTACTGAATCCCAAACGCCTACGCGGGCGTCGGCACGGTGGCGTTTCCCTCTGTGATCTGAGGCGTCCGCTCGGAACCATTTCCAAACACCCTTAGCCGCTCGCTGTGGACCCGTGATGCGGGCACGCCGAGCACCCTTGCCGCTTCCCTGATGGACAGCCCTGCGACCTGCTGAAGGTCACTGAGGGCTATCCGCTGGCGCTTCCGACCGAGCTTCTGACCCTGACGGCGGGCGCGGGCCAGACCGGCGTGGATGCGCTCCCTGATGCGTTCCCGCTCGAACTCCGCAAAGCTGCCCATGATGCCGAGTAGGAGCCGACTGTCCCTACCGAAAAATCCGTACGCGTTGTAACGATTGAGGTTACGGCGATGTACGAATAGGCTGCCTCCCGATGTCGTCCGTCGTCGTCGCGCTTCTTCACACCCTCCGTACATCGTTCAGGACAAGAGCCGCCTTGGAGGCGGAAATCCTCGCCCTGCGCCACCAACTCCAGGTGCTCCAGCGCTCACGCCCACGACAACTTCGGTTGACGCGTGCCGATCGGGTGCTGTGGATCTGGCTGTCGCGCATCTGGTCCGGGTGGCGCACAACGATAGTGCTCGTAAAGCCCGCGACGGTCATCGCCTGGCATCGGCAGGGTTTTTGTCTCTTCTGGACATGGAAGTCTCGACGTCGTCTCGGCCGGCCGAGTGTGCCGGCGGAACTCCGATCGTTGATTCGGAGGATGTCGGACGCCAATCCGTTGTGGGGCGCGCCGAGGATTCATGGTGAACTCCTCAAACTCGGCATCGACGTGAGTCAAGCCACCGTCGCGAAATACATGGCTCGCCGGCGACGATCACCCTCACCGACCTGGCGGACCTTCCTCGCGAATCACGCCGCTCAGATCAGGGCCGCCGATTTCTTCGTTGTGCCGACCGCGCGATACCGCCTGCTGTTCGTACTGGTCATTCTGTCGTTGGGCCGGCGTCGCCTTGTGCATCTGGCGGTCACCGCCCATCCGACCGCCGCATGGACCGCCCAACAACTCCGCGAGGCCTTTCCCGACAACGAGGCGCCACGGTTTCTCCTCCACGATCGCGACAGCGCCTTCGCCGCTGTCCACTCAACGATCGACAGCATGGGTATTCGCCAAATCCGGACCGCACCGCGTTCACCGTGGCAGAACGCGTACGTGGAGCGCGTCATTGGCTCCATCCGGCGCGAGTGTCTCGACCATGTCATCGTGCTCAACGAGGCCGGCTTGCGACGAATCCTCGCTCAGTACGCGACGTACTACCATTACTCCCGCACCCATCTCGGACTGGCGAAGGACACCCCGATGTCGAGGCCCGTCTCCGCCCTCGGGTCGATTGTCTCCGTCCCGCAAGTCGGCGGGCTGCATCATCGTTACGACCGCCGCGTCGCATAGGGCAACGCCACGCTCGGCCATCATCAACGCCACGCTCGATGTGTCGCTCGACGGCGTGCGCGGTCACCACGATGAGCCTCGTGCGATGGCGCTGCGGCCGTTCGGGCCACCTCAGAGGCCGGTTTCGTCTTGCGATGAGACGAACTCACCGGGTCTGCCATGTCTCTGCGTGGCAGATCAGGTTTTCAGCAGAGACAGGCGGATGCCGCCATCCGTGCCCGCTACCGCGAAATGAACCGCCCGCTCGAGCATCAGCGTGATCACGAACGCGAAAACCGCGCCCACCGACGGCGACATCCCGCGGTTCCCGAACATCCACGCGCTCACGCCCATCTCCGACATCAAGGCCAAGAACCCCGCAATCAGATAACGCCGCGCGTTGCTGGCCTCCTCGATCCGGATGTGCGGCTTGGTCCGCAAGCCGGCGACGATCCCGCGCGCGTCAAGCGCTTCCTGGAACTGCTGCTCCAGTCCTGCTTTGTCATCCACTATTGCGGCAAGATCCTGCTCGATGCTTGCATCCACCAACCGCGCCATTCTGGGCTGATCTGCTGGCGGAAGGTCGAGGATCGTGTCGCGGGCTCGCCGGATTTCAACGTGTGTCAGCGATGCCACCGCAGCAGCGTGTCGGGCGTCGCGACCGTGGCGATCTCCCGGAGGGCCGCCCGACCCTCACGGTACGCACGGGCGGCCAGCCTGCGGCGATCGTCGTCAGTCAGGCGCAGCCGCCGCGTCCCAAGCTGGCGCCGCAGGAGCCGGTTTTCCTCGATCAGGTAGGCAATCGCCTCGCGCTCACGGCGCTCGAGCCAGCCGGTCAGCACGGCCAGGACGATCTGCAGCGCCGCGGGGTCGATCACGGGGTCGAGCCTATATCATCGGCAGGTCTGACAGACGGCGGCCAAGTAGTGGAACACTACGGGCCCCGTCCTCCCGCCAGCACAGCGGCTTGGCGAACGTTGCGCCGTCCGCGTCGTGCAAACGATGCCCCTATCGTTGACCGGGTGGGTTTCTCCGCTACGGTATCAGGTCGATGGTCAATGAAAGGATTGGGAGAGTGGGCGATTCGGCGGTTGGGGACCACTGCTCTGCGAAAGCATTTCTTCGTCGCGGCAAACCTAGGCTCTAGTTCGTACTGATACCGCAGCAAGCAGGATGACGCAAGCTGAGCGTCATCGACGGGCGCAACGGGAGCCGCAAGGAAGAGTTACGCAGCGGCTATTGCTTTCTCTAGCGCACCGGCGAAGAAAGGGGCGATCCGCGATAGTGCAAACCGTTCTGCTGTGCCGAGACCACCCAGTGAAAGACTTTGGCGCAACTTGGCGTCATTCAGTAGTTCTTCGAGCCGATGGACCATGGCGTCGATGTCGCCGACGGGAACAATTAGCGCGTCCCGTCGGTCCTTGGCAAATTCCGGAACGGCACCGACAGCCGTGGTGACGGACGGACATCCACAGGCCATTGCCTCCAGCGGCGGCAGCCCGAACCCCTCGTGTCTGCTCGGATATAGGAGCGCAGCCGAGGTCGAGTATCGGCGTCTGAGGACAGCATCAGGCGGATGGAATTCAAATGGCATCCACGGTGGGAGCCTGTCCGGCTGCACGGTTCCACAGACGTGCACTCGCAGATGGGACATCCGCCCGCGCAAACGGGATAGCGCTTCTATCCCATCAGTGGCACCCTTTCGAGGATCAGGATGAAAAAGAAACAGGACTGAATGCGGCTCCGCGTCACCGTCTTGAAAGAACAACTCTGGATCGACACCGGTCGGCACGACCTCATGGACCTCGCAATCGAATTCCCGCTTCAGCTGATCTCGAACGAAGTGCGAGAAGGCGATGCGGTGGAAAGGGAACGAATAGATTGCGCGAATTCGATGCTCAGGGCCCGTCCCAGTCTCGTGGTGAAAAACGATTTGGACCTTCTTGCCACGCGAATGGTGTAGACGAGCGACATCGTGTGCCGTTGGCCAGGCGGTCGCAATCACGACGTCAGCCCGAGGCAGGAAGGCTGTCTGTATGACAGGAACTCGGCTCAGTCGACAGCGCAGGTCCAACCAGGGCACGCGGCCATCGTGGCGGGCGTGGTTACGGAACTCCGTCCATTGCTGTCGACGTGTCCAATGGAAGCGATAGGGCCATGTGGGATAGACGACGGTTACCTCGTGGCCGGCGTCATGCAGCCAGTTCGCATAGTTCAAGAGGATACGGATCCCGCCCGTCAGGTTGATGAACGGGAGAACGAAAGTTATCTTCACGTGGACGCCGCCACGGGTTCCACTGACAGCGTCCGTAAGAGTCCCTCGTTGCTCAGTCGCGCCAAGTGCGCCTCTGCCCGCCGTCGACATCGGCGACGATAGGTGTCTGCCTCGGTCGGCGACAGTGTGAGCGCTTGCAACAATGTGCTGGCGATGTCTTCCGTACGATATGGATCGAACATCAGCCCATCATCGCCCAGTACTTCTGGAAGCGAACTGACGCGTGCCGCGGTCACAATCCCAGAGCAACACATCGCTTCCATCACGGGAATAGCGAACCCCTCGTACATGCTGGGGCAAATCACCGCAGAGGCAAAGTGATAAAGCGACGGAAGATGCTCGAGAGGGACGAACCCTAGGACGCGCACGCGCGGCGCCGCATCAGATCCGGTCAAGAACTCACGGAATCCGGAATCCCAACCTTGTGGACCGGACAGCACCAGCGTCACGTCGTTCGCGGCCGGATCGTCCTGCAACAACTCGAACGCCCTGACGAGCCGCCGAAGGTTCTTTCGCGGCTCGATAGTCCCCACACAGAGGACGTATCGGCCACAGACGCCGTGATACCTAACAAAGCCATCACTGAACCGAGGACTTATATACTGAGGATGCAACGGCATCGGAAAGACGGAGACGCTGTCCGGACATACCGCGATTCGGTCGATGATGTCACGGCGGCTGTGTTCCGATACAGTGGCGACTTCGTGAGCGTGCCGCTGCACGTAACCAAGAAACTCATCGAACTCCCCGACATTGTCGGGGGTGTGAAGCTCTGGATGAATTCTTGTCGTCATGTCCTGTACGATGGCAATTCTTCGTGATGTGCGCCACCTGAATCGGCCACGCCAAAATAAGACTTCGACCGTATCAACTGCTGGCGCCTGGCCGCGCGGCGCCGGTAGCCTCCGCCAGAGGAACCTCACGAGTCGCGCCGTGAGGCGTTGACGTGGTCGACCCAATTCGGCCGCAAATCTCACCGAGAGTTCGTCAAACAGAACTGCAACTTGGGCGGCAACGAGCACGCTGGCCGCGCCGAGCGCGATCCCGTTCGCCATCGCGACACCGAACAACGCGATTCCCGCGGACACTAATGCGAGGAACAGTTGTCCCTGCCAGCAGACCAATAGTTCGTGTAGGCGGGACCAATGCAGCGATCGCCAGCCGAGCAGGTGGAATTCGATTGCCGACGCATCCCGACCGAGCCGCGCGAGGAGTGCCGCACGCCCTGCGGCCTCCGTCACGACGTGTACCTGGCATGCCGGCGACTGACGCCGTACGAGGCTTCGAATCAGCTCTGAAAGCAGACTGAAATATCCGGTCTGCACCTGGCCCAGGGGGCTGCCGTCGATCCAGATGTGAGTCGGTACACCCTCAATCGTGCGTTCCTTGCTGCGGGGGGCCGGCTTTCCACGTCGAAGAATTCTCAAGATCCGCCGCGGCGCACGCGGAATCCTCCGCGCCTGTGCCATACCTTGTGCGAGGAAATTCTTGCTCCAGTGGTAGGTGACGATTCCCCGCTCGAGAGTAGGACCGAGTGAGGTTGTGTTTAAGCGGTCGCGCACGAAATCGCGAACGCGGTCTGGGTACCGCCCCATGTCAAGCGCGGCCCAAACCGCCATCCTGAATCGTCGCTGTTTCAGCAGCAGCCGCCACCCCAGACGATGCTGCCCGAGCAGATTGTCACCGATGGCAACGCGGACCTCTTGAGGATACGATGCACTCCTGTAGATCGGCCGAAGCAACGCACACTGTTCCGACAACGTGATATGCGGATTCCGCTGAGTGTATTGCGTGTCGTGAATCCGGTATTTGGCGAGTGGCTCGTCGAGATACCCCAAGCTGTATCGTCGTGCGACGCGGAGCCACATGTCGTAGTCATTGACGTACTGATACGAGTGATTGAAGCCACCTACCGCTCGTAGGGCCGCGGCCCGGGCGAAAGGCGTTGGCGATCCGAGGATGTTCCCGCGCCGAAGGAGTTCCAGGTGACCTCGGGTGCCAGTGAGGTCAATGGCCCCGAGGGCGAACTGCTCCGAAAAGAGTCCGATCCGCTGTCCCGCCGAATCTACAACTTCGCAATCGCAAAACGTCAGTCCAGCATCGGGGACCGTGCGCGCGAAAGCCACCTGTCGCTCCAGCTTCGTCGGGTACCAGAGATCGTCACTGTCCAGGAAGGCGATGAACTCACCCCGCGAGTGCGCCAGCGCAACGGGTCTCGCAATCCTTAGCGTTTGGTGATGTTGCCGAACCACGGTGATGCGTGGGTCGGGATAGCCACGCTCTACTAGCTCTGCAGATCCATCAGTCGATCCGTCATCGACCAGGATAATCTCGAAATCCTGGAGAGTCTGCGCGAACACGCTGCGAAGCGTCTCGTCGACAAAGCGCGACGAGTTGTGCAAGCAGATGTTGACGCTGACGAGTGGCGCCGACATGTCGCGCCTCAGCACCGCCGTGCCTCGGTAGACCAGTCTTCCGCAGCACGACGCGCTGCGCACAATCCGGTTAGTGTGCCCACGTCGATGTACATTCCGTCGCGGAATGACAATGCCCGCACATGCAATCCGTGCTCGAGAGCGGCGTGGAATACGGAACCGAGCGGCCGCTCACCACGCTCGCGCGACCACGCCGCGAGGTCGTCGTGAAGGAATTGCGTAAACGCAGGTCCCCAGCAGGCGAGGCCCCAGGTGTTGTTTACAGGCGGCACTTGGGGCTTATCCAATATCTCCGCCACATGCCCGGCACCGTCGAACCGCACCGGGCCGAGCCGATCGGCTTCCGTCGTGGGGAACACGCCAAGCGCAAGATCGATCGGCTCGCGCTCAAAAAACCGCTTCAATTGCAGTACGGCGTCGAATGGCTTGAAGAGAGTATCCGGCATGCCCATTACCACCGTGCGATCGACGAGCAACGGATGAGCCGCATCAACAGCGTGTGCCATACCCGCAGCGGTTTGCTGACACGCGTACGTGATCTGGACGCCGTGCCTGGCACCGGACGCGTAGAATTCCGCGATGTCCTGCTTGAGTGGCGAAATCACAAGACAGATCTGCCGAATACCTGCGGTGCTCAACGCGTCCACGAGATATTCGCTGACAGCCTTTGGCTTGGCGCCCCTCGCTGTGATGGAGTTTCCGATGGTGAGCAGTTCCTTCGGCCGCAACTCAGGAGGTAGACGTCGCGCTTCGCCCGCAGCCGGTACTACGGCGATAAATTGATCACGCATCATGCGTGCTTCCCCCGATCAAGCTCGGACTGTAGCGATGTTTACGGTACCTGGCAAGACAGCGAATCCGCATTCATATGCCGATTGCCAACGCTGATCGCGCGATAGATATATCCGCTGAATAGCTCACGGCGTGTCGGTTCTCAAAACCTAGGGACCCCTTCCTGACGACTTTTTCAAAACCTTTCCCCCTCTGGAGTGAGGTTTCTCAAAACCTTTCCCCCCTTGCGGGGCGAGTTTTCAAAACCTTTCCCCCCCTTTCGCCTGGCCGCGCGATAGAGGTCTCCGGCTCCGAGCCACGCTTCGGAGCCAGGAGGCGTGGATGTATCGCGAGGTCACGATGATCGAAATCTGAGAGGTCTTGCGGCTGCGAGGCGCGGGCCTGCCGAAGAAGCGAATCGCCGCCCAGCTCGGGCTCGATCCGAAAACCGTCCGCCGTTATCTGGAGGCGGCCGCGACCGCCGGCGTCCCACGTGACCGCCACGATCAGCGATGAAGAGGTCCGTCAGGTTCTGCTCGCGCTGCAGCCGGCGGGTGGGCGACCGCGCGGCGACGGGTGGGCGCGGTGTGTCGAGCAGCGCGCGGCGATCGAGCGCTGGCTCGGCGACGGCCTCCGTCTCACGAAGATTCGCAAGCTGCTGGTGCGGCAGGGCGTCGAAATCGCGTATCCCACGCTGCACCGCTTCGCGGTCCTCGAGCTGCAGTTTTGGCAAGACGGCGACGACGATCCCGGTGCTCGATGGCGAGCCGGGCCACGAGCTGCAGCTCGATACGGGATGGGTCGGTTGGCTCACGCTGCCGCAGGGCAAGAAGCGCCGGTTTCGGTCGTGGCTCTTTACGGCGGTGCGCTCACGCCATCGCTTCGTCTATCCGGCCTTCGAGGAGACGACGGCGCGCGCGATTGAGGCGTGTGAAGCGACGTGGGCGTTTTTTCGGTGGCGTCTTCAGAGTCCTGATTCCCGATAACACCAAAGCCATCATCGTCGACGCCGATCCTCTCGCGCCGCGCATCACGCCGGCGTTCCTCGAGTACGCGCAGGCGCCCACTTTCATATCGATCCGGCACGCGTGCGATCTCCC
>Ga0075424_100004103_pt1 | contig 13727 bp, 10 predicted proteins | sample SoiMethybrSBSTD3_FD_75301 | JGI IMG/M metagenome (GOLD analysis project Ga0075424, IMG submission 75301) | Bulk soil microbial communities from a Populus tree surrounding site in Tennessee, USA - Soil MetaG P. TD hybrid SBSTD3 | ecosystem: Environmental > Terrestrial > Soil > Tree plantation... | reverse complement strand
GTTCAAACGCTGGCTGGCCGAGGTAGGTTACCAGCGCGTCCAGGAGATTGAAGACCCGGAGCTCGCCCAGCGACGGCGCGCGAGATCTACCAGCAGAAGGGCTATCCGGCCGACTGGATCGAAAGCGCATCCGCTCCATCGCCATCAGAGATGAGCTGACCGACGAATGGAGAACCCGTGGGGTCTAGGAGCAAACTGAGTTCGCGATCCTCACCGCCGAGATCTCCAAGGCCACCTTCGGCGTCACTCCGTCCCAATACAAGAAACTCAAGGGATTGGAGCGCGAGAACCTCCGCGACCACATGACCGACCTTGAGCTGATCTTCACCATGCTGGGCGAGGCGGCAAGCACTGAGATCACCCGCAACCGGGACGCCCAAGGCTTCGACCAGAACAAGACCGCCGCCCGCGAAGGAGGAACCATTGCGGGCAACGCCCGACGCCAACTCGAAGCCAAGTCAGGTCGAAAAGTCGTGACGTCCCAGAACTACCTTCCCGAAAAGCCTCTCCCCGAGCTGCCGCCCGATCCAGAAACGAGTCATGCCTCCCAAGAAAGCTATTACGCGTTCAACGAGGTTCGAGGCTCGACCGCGAGGGGCGGGATCCCCTTCGACCTGATGAGCGAGATTCAGCAGGATAAGCCCTTCTCGGCCCCCGGCACGTCGCCGGTCAACCGCCGGACGTTGGCCAGCAGCACCGAGGCGCGAGTGCCCGATCTCGACACCCGCGAGGCCGACGAGATTCTTGGATACGACGAGACAGGTGCCTTCCGTTCAAGACGATAGCCCCGACGGGGCCGCATTTGAAGAGCCCGGCGCGTGAGCGCCGGGAAAGCGAGGGGACGACCCCCAGAGCCCCGGAGGGCCGGCAGGAACGGTCGAGATGATCGAGTCCGGGGGCCGCCGCTGAGAGGGCGAAGGCGGGAAGAGCACCTCTGGGTCCAGCCGCCATCCTTCTTGCTCAGCACCCCCACGACCATCCCGAACGCCCCAAGAGATCTCCGGCTCCGCTCGTCCATGCGGCGAGCAAAGCCGTTCGTCTCGGGTTCCGGCGGCTCTACTTCGCTTTCGTGGCCGCCTACCGAGAAGCCGCCGAGAAGCTTCGTCGTGGGCTCCTTGACGCACCCTTCCCCCCGAGAAGCTTTCCGTCCGCGCTGCACCTGCGTCTGGCGAAAGCCGCCGGTAACAGCGAATCCCTCGACCTACAGCCACCGCGCCCGCCGTCGACTCTACCCTCGCTTCTCCCGCACCTCACTCCCGCAGCACCTCGTCTGCTCTGCCCCCTTGACAGATCAATCGATCTGTCTATAATGACGTCAATGGTTCGGTCAATTCCGAACCCGGAGGCTAACCATGGACACCTTCCCACGTTCTGTCCGGCCCGCGCCAGACCCGCTTGGCCTCTACTTTCGAGCCGGCTCTAGGGACCATACGACTCTTCTACAGGTCCTTGCCGAGCGGACGCCACGGATTTCCGGCGTGGTTTTTGACCCGTGTGCAGAGAATCCGATGCGCGAACTGCCCCTGGAACTTACGAGGCGCTCGATGGAGACGATTCTGGATTCTCGAGGCATGGAGATGGCTTTCAGCGGACCTGATCTCTCTAGGCTCGCAAAGCTACCGTGGGGTGCCGCGGAGCCAGACAAGCCGGAGGTTCTAAGGGCCCCGGGTGGCAGGGCGGGTCAGTTAGTTCGCGGCTTGGCTGACTTCGTACGACACCGGCCATTTAGCGCAATTCTCACGCCTACTCATTTCCTAGCTGGCCCGGACGACCCTTGGTTTGAAGTTGATCGGAGACTGGTTTGGAGATTAAGGGAGCAGCTAGACGCAGGCGGTCGATCAGGAGTCTTGATCTACTATCTCCTCGGCATCCCCCGCTCCGTCTTTTGCAACTCGACCGCGTTTGCTCGCATCGTGGAACTCCTGGCGACGGTACCGCTTGACGGCGTGTGGCTCCGTATCCATCCCTTCGGCACAAAGAACGCAGGGCCCCTGTCTCTCAGGAGCTATATCGAAAGCGCCCGGTATTTGGACGAACTCAACGCACCCGTGGTGGCAGAACGGACAGGCACCGTGGGCGTGGCCCTCCTCGCGTTTGGGGCGGCGGGCGCTATCGAGAGCGGCATTACCGTAGGGGAGAGCTTCGACGTTCGCCGCTGGTCGAGAGTTCGGCCCGGAGCGAAACCCTTCTTGCCACCACCGCGCGTGTACATATCCGAACTTGGAATCTTTCTGCCACCACAACTGGCCAAGGTGTTTTTCGAGAATCGCCACATGAAGAGCAGCTTCGCATGTCGCAACACCGATTGTTGTCGACGCGGTGCTGCCGACATGCTTGCGGATCCGCGGCATCACTTTGTGTTGACACGGGTTCGCGAGGTCTCCTGGCTCTCAGGCTTGCCCTCGTTCATACGGCCCGCGCAGTACCTCGAGGAGCACCTCAGACCCGCATCAGACCTCGCTGTGAAAGCTGCAAAAGTGGATCCACGGCTGGAGCGGGACCGCGACCGAATTGATGCATGGCGCATGACCTTGGGGGCGATGGCACGTGAGGGCGTACCGGAGAGGTCAGCCAGAGTGCCCACAGGAAGGAGGTTGCAGCGCCGGCTGGGTGCATAGATCGAAGACGAGTCGCCAAAATCAAAACAGACCATGTCTCCGCAGTGAGGTACTACCTGCGGAGGAAGAAATGAGGAAAGGGGACAAAGATGCCTACCGCGGTGGCGCACCGTCTATCTCGGATCAAGGACCTCGCTGGAGTGAAGGGCCGTGAAGTCGCGCAGCTACTCGACACGACTCCAGAGACGGTGTCGAGATGGCAGACCGGTAAAGTCGAGCCACAAACGCAAAGCTTGAATCGCCTGCTAACCTTGGAGTGGCTGGTCGAGGAGCTATCGGAATTCTACAAGCCTGACGAGGCAAGACTCTGGCTCTTCGCGCCACATCGGCTTCTCGGCGGCAAGCGACCAGCTGACTGTATCCAAGAGGGGAAACTCGATGAAGTCCTCGCGGTGATCAGTCAGCTTCGTGATGGAGCCTACGTGTAGGAGCTGCTGCGTTGATCTTTCGACCTGAGCTTCTGGACCGCCTGGAGGACATCGAGCCGCGACAGTTTTCGGGAGTCGTTTTCCGGCATGTGCTTGGGGAGAGTGCTCCCCTGGGGGCAAATACGCGTGGTGCGCGCTGGAATCCACCGGACGTTTCTGCCCTTTACACCAGCCTCGACCGTGATACGGCGATCGCAGAGGGAGACTTCATTCTCTCCCTCCAGCAAGTACGCCCTTCCGTGACACGCTGGATCGTTCAGATTCAGGTGACCCTTCAGCGGGTAATGGAGGTTGACGAGGTGACACTCCAAGAGCTAGGGGTCTCGCGCGACGTTCTTGAAGCACTCGACCACACATCATGCAGCGAGATTGGCGGAGCAGTTCATTGGCTTGGCCTTGAGGGACTGATCGTCCCCTCCGCACGCTGGCCCGGGCAGAATCTCGTGATCTACATCGGGCACCAGGATCCGGACGGGGTGTTCGAAGTCGTAGGGAGGGAGCTTCTCTAGTTCAGCGTTAGCGGCTCGTTTCCGACTTCGTCGACACAGGTCAGTGGAGCAGTTTTTGTCGAAGGTGGGCTCGCCGCCACAGATGCTCGGTGCAACGGAGAGTAGGTGGAGATCTTATGCCTGTCTACGAAGATGAAGCCCAAATTACAAGACCGACGTTTCTCGGCGGCGGCTCTTGGAGGCTTCAGAAACTCAACGCGATCACTGTTATCTTTGGCCGCAACGGGACCGGCAAGAGCATTCTCCTACGAGCGCTCCGCGATCAGAATCTGAGATGCTCGCACTATACAGTTCCAGAACGCAGTGGCGACATAGGTTTCGATATCTCATTAGCACGGTCGGAGCTCAGCCCGGATCAGCGGGCTAGCCGCCGTACTAACAATTGGGGTAGTGGTTTTCGGCAAGAGGCAGTTTCCCGTATTTTTAGTTTATTCGTCAAGCGAGGCGCCAACCGCTCTACGAGCATCCCGCTGTTTCAGGAGACGATCGAGGAGCTAATGGCCACGCTCCTCCCAGATTTTGAATTCGCCATCACCGGTTACGAGGGAGAGCCGTTCCGCCTGACCCGAAGGGATTCGCAGATGCAGATCACGAGCGCCACACTCCTAAGCAGTGGCGAAGCTCAGATCTTCGCCTTGGGGCTGGATCTCCTTACCATCGCGGCCATGTGGAATATTGATAACGAGTCTCCCCGTCTCCTCCTCTTAGATGAGCCAGATCTGCACCTCCACCCTGACCTTCAGCAGCATCTGGCCAGATTCCTAGTCGAACTGGTTCATCGCTACCGACTGCAGCTGCTCGTCGCGAGTCACAGTACAACGCTGCTGGCATCACTAGGCCAATTCGGCGGTTCTCTCACTAGTGTCATCTTCTTGAACAATAGCGTCGAAGAGCAGGATGCGTTTCTGTTCGATACGTATCTCAAGGAACTTTCCGCGTGTCTGGGTGGACACGCGCTGATGGGACCGCTGTTCGCGATGCCTCTTCTCTTAGTTGAGGGCGACGACGATTATCGTGTTTGGTCCAATGCGGCCCGCTCGGGGCAGCTTCGCCTCGCAGTCCTGCCCACGGGTGGCGATGAGATCGAAAACTCAGGGAGGGCACTTGAGCGACTTCTGTCCGTTTTGAGAGCAGACCCAAAACAACCATCCGGATACCTGCTGCGAGACGGCGATGACAAGGGGCAACCTAGTGACGAACGGAAGCACGTACTCAGATTGCGCCTAAGCTGTCACGAACTGGAGAATCTCTATCTTACTGACGAGATGCTAGCGGCCCTCGGTACCGATTGGGAGAGGGCTCGTGAAGAGATAAAAAGGCACGCCCCACAGTTCGGCGAGAAAGCCGAGCGTCTCACAGATCTTGCAGATAGCAATCGCGCAGAAGCAGACCTCAAAAATTTGATGGAGGAGCTAACTCGCATTCTCGATCCAAAGAGTGTTGACTGGCGCGTCAGGCTAGGCAGACTTCTCGGCTCTTCTCGGCCGAAGGGTCAGCTGGCGCAGTTCCTGGGCGCTCGGGTAGTCAACGCGCTCTGGCCTTGACTACTTCTTGCCTGTTTCATAGGCGATCGCGTCGACGCCCCCGCCGGAGAGGTGCCACCCGATCCCCAAGGCACTGAGCGGAAGAGAGATAGCCCACCTCGGCCGCCCTTTCGGGGCTTGCGGTTCACCTCTCGCGCTACCCGGGGCTGCCGCCCCGGGCTCTTCAAATGCGGCCCGCTTCGGGGCCGGTCGCACCTTGGGAAAAGTGCCCGCCACTTAGAGAAGACCTGCAGAGGATCCACCCTTTTCACAAGTACCTGAGTGGCAGAGAGATAGCCCCATTCGGCAGGCGGTGGACAAATGAGAGCCGTCACCCTGGCGAGGTGGTCCCTGCGATCGAGCAGGGAAATAGCTCGTCAGGTCCGTCTCCCTGTTACAAGGGCTCGGGAACCACGAGTCGGCCTCCGGCCCATGAACGTCCGCTGCCTTCCTCCTCAGGAGGAAGTGTACGAGAGGACCCCGTCGATGAGGACGAAACGCACTGCCGTCTTCGCGATCTTCTACTGTTCCCTTCTCTTCTCTTCCAGCTCACGCGCGGAGGATCAGAAGTGGTGGACCTTTGAGGACCGGCCATACTACCCGCCTCTGATCGCGGGAGTGCGCGAGCCTCAAGTTAGCGCCCTCGCGCTGGCCTGGGCAGACCGTATGTCCTTCATGGTCAGCGATCAGAGCCCTCGCCGTGTGTGGGATATCGATCTGGGGGCCGAGCTCCCACTGTTCGGACGGGACTCCCGAAGCGACTTCAACGGGGTGTCTCCGCCGGGCGCCGTGGGCTTCGGGATCTGGATCCCGATCGACTTCCACATGATCGAGGACTTCGTCGACAACTCTGCCCCGATCGTCAACACCGATTACCGTTTTGGCCTCATGGCCAAGCTTCGGCGCTCGCTCGGGGACGACAAGGCGTGGGCAGTGCGAGCCTTCGTCGGACACGAGAGCACGCATCTGGGCGACGAGTTCTCGATCGTGGGGCAAAGGAGGTTCCCGCGGGAGTTCGAGCGGATCGACGTCAGTTGGGAGTTTCTCGACCTCGGCGCGCTCTACGAGTGGCGCGTTGGGGAAAAGGCAGCTTGGAATGTCCGTGGCGGCGCAACGATGACGTTGCCTTTCGGGGATACGTACTATTCAACTGACCCGGGTAGCATCACCCAATCGCCTCGCGGCCGGGTGACCGAGTCGAAGAAGTGGGTCGATCCCTACGCGGGGCTCGAGGTGAATTTTGAGGGACTCATTCCGAGTAAGGGTTCTGTGGGCTATGACCTTTACCTCTCGTCCGAATTGCGGTGGCGGACCGTCTACGACTACCACAAGGCGCGGCCGGACGCGGCGGAGGACCGGCAGGCTTCCCTCAACCTGATCCTGGGAGTCAAGAAAAATGGCAGCGGCAAGGGAATCGGCCGCGCCTCGCCGTTCATCCGGTTCTACAACGGCGTGAACCCACACGGGCAGTTCCGCAACCAGAAGGACTACACCGAGCTCGGCATTGGGCTGCGCCTGGTCCGATAACGGAGGAGAACGATGCACTACATCCGTAACATGGTCCTTGCTGCGTTCCGCGCCGCCCATCCGGACAACCTGGAGGCGGACGAGGCGACAATCATCGACTTCGACGAAGATCTGTTCGAGACGTTCGACGGGGAGTTGCGGTCTCAGGCTCAGAACAACAACATTCCGACCACCAAGTTCAATCTTTCCATGCTGGTCTTCTTCGCGGCCCAGTCGAGCGCCCAACTCGTCAAGACGCGGGTGCGGCACGCCGTGAGATTCTTCCTCTCCGTGCAGCCGCAACCGTAGCCCTGTTGAGGGTAGAGTCGGCGGCGGGCGCGGTGGCTGTAGGCCGAGGGAGTCGCTGTTGCCGGCAGCTTTTGCCTTGATGCCGGTGCCTCAGTCTCGGCCGTGGCTCCGTCTCCCGCCGCCGCTCATCGAACCGGACGTGCAGATTTCCTGCATCCGGCTCTCGGACGGGCTTCACGAGAGGGCATGCACGGGGCTTCGCTGCAGGCGTTTCTGGCGAATGTCGATCACTCCCACTTTCCCATGGACCTCGAAGTACCCGAAACGGCTCGTGCCGCTGACGCGCAGCTTGTGCCGCCGGCAGAGAAACCGGCGGACTCGCTCCAGCACGTGCCGGCTGACGGCATTGTCAGCCTCGCCTGTGTAGCCGAAGCTGAAGTACTCGGCCCATCCCGACAGCAGTCGGTTGAGTCGGGTACACAGCTCGGGCCAGGGTGTGGGGTTTCCCCGGTACAGCAGGGTGTTGATCTTCTCCTTGAGCCTCTTCTGAGCTTTCTTCGAGGGCCGGGCCGAAAGAATTCTCTTCCCGGTTTGCCAATGCCGCGTCGGACCGAAGGTGTAACCCAGGAAGTTGAACGGCTCTTCTCGGGCCTGACAGAGGCGCGTCTTGGAGGGATGGATCGCCAGACCGAGCTTCTCCAGCCAACGCGACACCAGCGCCAGGCTTTCTTCGGCCTGACGGCGACTCGCGCAGAGGATGACGAAGTCATCGGCGTAGGAGACGATCTGTCCCAGCCGTTCCGACGCCCCGGTCTTCCTCCAGTGGCGCAGAAGGCGGTTGATGTAGACGTTGGCCAGCAGAGGTGAAACTACACCGCCTTGGGGAGTTCCCCGCTTGCTCTTCTTGCCGCCCGTCATCCGCCGGTTTCCCCTCTCGTCCCGCTCCTCCACCGGGGATTTCAGCCACAGCTTGAGCAGACGCAAAATCTTCCCGTCGGCCACCCGACGCGCCACGCTCTGCAACAGCTCGGCGTGGGGAATGGTGTCGAAGTACTGCGTCACGTCGGCGTCAACGACGTGCTGCTGGCCTTCATACAGCCGCCTCCGAACCTCGCCCAGTGCGTCGTGCGCACTGCGCTCCGGCCGGTAGGCATAGACGTTGTCCTCGAAGTCGGCTTCGAAGATCGGCTCAAGGATCAGCACGACGGCGGTCTGCACCACCCGGTCCCGAATGGTCGGGATTCCGAGCGGGCGCTCGCCGCCGCCGGGCTTGGGGATCGTCACCCGCCGCACCGGTTGTGGGCGGTAGATCTCTTCCGCCAGTTCCTGCCCAAGCTCGGCCAGCCACCGCTCTACACCATACGACTCGATGTCCTCGAACCGAACACCATCGACGCCAGCAGCACCGGCATTGGCTTTCGCCTGCCGGTACGCCTGGCCCAGGGTCTCCGGCCAGCACACCTTGTCGTACAGCGTGTAGAACCGGAAGTCTGGCTCCCGCTTGGCCTTCTCATAGAGCTTCTTCCGGAGTCGCTCGACTCGATCGGGTTCTAGACTCATGTCAATCCCGTGTCTCCGCCTCGTTCTGAAGCATGCCCGAACCAGGGCTCCGTCCCTCCACCGGCATTACCCGGCTTCCTCGGTACCATGAGCCCCTCCGACTTCCACACGGCCCGAGGCTGACCATTTCAGATCACCCCGGTTGGTGGCCGCGACCCACCACCCATGTGGATCTCGCACGTTGCCTCGAAGACCTTGTGTGCGCATGCTGACCCCACTACCCCGGCTGGAGAGGACGGGCTCTTCGGTCGGTTGCTCCCCCGCCCCCCAACGGCCTTCCCCTTATGGCAGAAGGGTCGGCTCCAGCGAGAAACTATCGAGGCCTGCTCAGGGTTCACGTGCTTTTCGGCCTGCGCACTTGCACCTCGGTTGCACCGAGGAATCCCCCGGAGGCTTCAGCCGGACGATTACTCGAGCTCGGCTGCTCCAGTGGCTACCAGGCGAACCGACAATTCCCCGGACGGGACTTCCACCCGCTGGCCTTCGAGACCCAGGAGGTCTCTCCGTAGAACTTGAACTCCTCAGCTCACATCAGACCTCCTTTCGTGCCGCACTGCCATGCTCCTCTCAAGACACTGAGCGCAATAGGCATAGCCCGATTCTCGACTGGTGGCTGAGAGTTGCCTCCCCCCTGTTTTCGACGGCTTCGACGCTTCAGGGCGGGTCGCACCCATCCCGCCCGTCCAGACCCACCCCTACCCTAAACAAAGTTAGCGCGTAGTCCCGGACGCGCTCTCCTGTCCCCTCAGGAGGACAGCTTCTGCCATTTTGGCTGCTCGATCGCGCTCCAGTCCCTTAAAACATTGTTTTTCCCCGTCAAACATTGTTTTTTCGGCTCAAACAATGTTTCAGGCCAAAAAACAATGTGTTGGCCGTTTCAAACAATGTTTTTTCCCAAAAAACAATGTTTGACGGGAAAAAACAATGTTTGGCGGCTTCAAACATTGAAAAAGCCGCCGGAGCGTGTTCTAGCGAACCCGCCGGTGTTCGAGCGCGGCTACCGCTAGTCTCAGTTCTTTTTATCGGTGCCAGAAGCCGAACATGAACAAGAGCAGGGAGGCCCTCGACGAGAGCGAAATCGGCCGAGGGACAAACCGACTTACCTACAGCTCCGGCTCCCGCCCCGTGATCCGCCGGAACGCTTCGACGTAGCGGTCGAGCGTGCCCATGACGACGTCTTCCGGCAGCTCCGGCGGCGGCGATTCCTTGTCCCATCCGGTCTCGTCGAGCCAGTTGCGCACGAACTGCTTGTCGAAGGAGGTGGGCTCTTCGCCCGGCAGCCAGTGCGCCACGTCCCAGTAGCGGGAGGAGTCGGGAGTGAGCACCTCGTCGATCAGCAGCAGCTCGCCCGTATCCATGGCGTGGCCGAACTCGAACTTGGTGTCGGCGAGGATGAGGTCGTGCTCGGCGGCGTGGGAGGCGCCGGCATTGTAGAGGACGAGGGTGAGATCGCGCAGCGTAGCGGCGAGATCCGCTCCCAGGGCCTTCTCGACAGTGGCGAAGTCGACGTTTTCGTCGTGCCCCTCTTCGGCCTTGGTCGCCGGCGTGAAGATCGGCTCGGGGAGCTGGCTTGCCCGCTCGAGGCCCGGCGGCAGGGGAATGCCGCAGACGGTGCCGCTTTTGACGTACTCGCGGTAGCCGCTGCCGGCGAGAAAGCCGCGGGCCACGCACTCGAAGGGGACGACGCGCGCCTTGCGGGCGACGACGGCGCGGCCCCGCAGCACGCCCGAGCGGGGCGCCAGGACATCCGGGAAATCCTCCGGCTCGGTCGCCAGGAGGTGGTTGGGGATGATGCCGGACAGCCGGCTGAACCAGAAGTTGGAGAGCTGGTTGAGGATCCTGCCCTTGCCGGGAATGCCCGGCCGCAGCACGTGGTCGTACGCCGAGAGGCGATCGCTGGCGACGATCAGCAGCGCCTCGCCCAGGTCCGCTTTTTCCAAGTCATACACGTCGCGCACTTTGCCTCGCCGCGGCGGCGGCAACCCAGGCAGCTCGCTCTGCCAGAGGACTTCGGCCATGTGGACTCCTATACCCGCCCGAGGGCGGTCGCGAACTCCCGGTCGAGCGCCGTCAGCAGCCCCTCGCCTTCGACGGGAGTGAGCGCGGCGGGATCGAACGCCGCGGCGTCTACGATCTCATAGACCGGCAGTTTTTCGAGCCCTTTGAGCTGGGCCAGGCCGAGCTTGCGGATGCCCACGGGGAGCTGCTCGCCGCCGTCCTGGAGGTGCAGCACGACGTAGCAGCGCCCGGCGTCGCTGCCGCGCAGGATCTGCCCGCCGTTGAGCTCGCGATCGAGCTGCGCCACGAAGGCGCCGGTGGCCACCATGCCGTTGTTGTGCAGCGTGCCGTTGCGGTTGATGTAGGCGTAGAACCGGCGCGTCTCCTCCCGCTTGTCCACCACGTCGACGTTCTTCTGCAGCAGCGGCGAGAAGAAGCGATGGACGGTGGCCTCGGGGTAGCCCTGGTTGATGAGCATGGTCTTGACCTCTTCGAACTCCTGCGTCGCCTTGCCGGTGGTGAGGCGCGACAGCTCGACGAGGCCGGGGCCGAAGAACTCGTAGCGTTCGCCTTCCTCCGGCCGGCCGCCCATGGGGATGAGGCGGTAGGGGCCGTAGTTGAGGGCGATGCGCATGCCGCGGTCGAAGGGCAGCCCTTCGCGCACCGCCTGGACGTAGAACCGCTGGAGGTAGACCGAGCAGAGGAGCAGGTTCGAGGCCTCGCGGCTGGAGTAGAAGGCACCGTCGCCGAGGTACTTCTCCAGCTTGGCGCGATGCGAGAGAGCAAGGCGGTTGATGCGCCGCTGGAAGCGGAACATGGCGAGGAAGGCGCTGTCCTGGCTGTCGGGGCCGGCGCGGTGGAGCATCGAGAGGGTCTGGGAAAAGTCGCTGATATCGTAGATCATGCCGTAGCGTTCCACCTGCGGATCGACGACCCAGGGGGCCGCGAAGTCGAGCGGCCGGGTGGCGGAGGAGAGGAGCAGCTCGGCGCCGGGAAGCGAGCGGCCCGGGGCAAGCTCGCGGCCGACCATGTGGCCGTCGCAGATCTCGATGAGGACGATCAGCCGGCGCAGACCGTGCACCAGCTCGAACTCCTTGAGCTTGAGAAGCAGGTTTTCCCACACCTGTATGAGAGGGGGGGGCAGCAGCGACCCGGCGTCGTACTCGGGGAGGGACGAAAGATAGGTCACGTAGCCGGAGCGGTTGAGCAGGTCGCCGGCGTGTACCTTGGGGTCGCTGCGCAGCAGGTGAGCGGCGAGCGAGCGCAGGGCGGGATTGACGGCGAGCTGGCGGAGATGCCAGCGCGCCAGCTCGTCGAAGCGCCGGCGGAGGTCGCGGCCGTCGATCTCCAGCGAGCCGCGGAAGTAGTTGGCGAGCTCGGCGAGGTCGCGGCCGATATGGTCCTCCGTGAGCAGCAGGACGTTGTCGCGCAGGCGGGTCAGGAGGCGCGGGAAGAGTTCTTCCTCGGCCTCTTCGGTGGCGCCGGCCATCTTCTGCACCAGGTCGTAGCTCAAGGCGAGCACGCGGTCGAGGATGCGGTCGAGGATGCGGTACTTGACGGTGGCGCCGAAGCGGCGCCCGAGCTCGCTGTCACGGCGCAAGATGCGCCGCGGCACATCCTTGAGCAGGCGCGCGACGTCGAGGGAGTGCTGGAGCCAGAAGATGGCGGGGTATTGGCGGCCGTAGCTGGAGATGGTGGCGTTCTCGATGGAGCGGGAGAGCAGGTCGAGGTAGCGGTCGAAGGCCTGGGTATGGGCGTTGGCGTCGTTAGCTTCGCGCCGCAGTCCGGCGATCTGCACGGCTTCCTCGGCCTCGATACACTTGCCCAGAGCTTCCCGCAGCTCGAGCATCCCCGGCGACAGCAGGATCGGAAAGCCCTGCAGGGGTGTCGCGCTCTCGTCCTCCAGGAAGATCGGCCGCGGCGCGGGAAGCTCGCGCTCGAACTCCGCCGGCACGAGCAGGCGGAGCTCCTCCGGGTCGAGGCGCAGAAAGTTGAACGGCCCCTGCAGGGTCTGGAGAAAGGACGTGAGGTTCATGCTCGGCTCGCGGACCGGCCTGCTTTCGATTTGGAGACCGAACGATACCGTATAGCATACGGCCGGCGAAGGGGAGGGCGGAACGGACATGTAGGGGCACAGCCCTATGTGGCCGCCCTGGGGCGGCAGGGCGCCCGCGCAGGGACCCCTACAGATGGCGTTGATGGAGGTTGAGGAGAAGCTCACATGAGGGAATTGGCAGTGACTCAAGTCGTCTCCGCGGCGAGGCCCGAAGCCGACCTGCTGGCGGCGGGGTGCTTCGAGGGCGAGGGCGCCGCGGTGGAGGGCTTGGAGGAAGGGAGCCGGCGAGCGGTGGAGCGCCTGGCCGCCCGCGGCGGCTGGAAGGGCAAGGAAGAGCAGCTCGCGCAGACCGAAGCCGGACCGGAAGGCCCGGTGGTATCGCTCTACGGTCTCGGCGCGCGGCAGGACTTCACGTTCGCGAAGCTTGACCGCTGGCTCTGCCGCACCGCCGAAGAGGCCCGCCAGGACGGCGTGCGGCGCCTGGCGGTGGTGCTGCCGGCGCACGCGGAGACCTCCGGCCGGGCCGCGGGCCGCGTGCTGCGCGCCCTGGCCCTCTCGGTCTACCGCTACGACCGCTATCAGACGGACGGCGACAAGAACGGCCGCATCGAGCGGCTCGCCGCGGTGCCGCCGGCGGGGGAGGAGCCGGCCTACCGCCGCGCCCTGCCCGGCGTCCTGGCGGTGGCCGAGGCCGTGGCGTTCGCGCGCGACCTCGCCAATTCCCCCGCCAACGTCGCCAGCCCCACGTGGATGGAGGAGCGCGCCCGCGAGCTCGCCGAAAGCCGCGGCCTGCAGCTCACGGTGTTGCACGCCGCCGAGCTGCAAGCCCGCGGCATGGGCGGCCTGCTGGCGGTGGGCTCGGGCTCCGCGCACGAGCCGCGGCTGGTGCGCTTGCAGTGGGGAGAATCGGGGCCGCGCGTCGCCCTGGTCGGCAAGGGCGTGACGTTCGACTCCGGCGGCATCTCGATCAAGCCGGCCGCCGACATGGACGAGATGAAATACGACAAGAGCGGCGCCTGCGCAGTGCTCGCGATCGCCCGCGCGGCGGCGGCCCTCGAGCTGCCGGTGCGTCTCTCCGTCTATGCGCCGCTGGCGGAGAACATGCTGAGCGCCAACGCCTACCGGCCGAGCGACATCGTGCGCTGTTACAACGGCAAGACGGTGGAGATCACCAACACCGACGCCGAAGGGCGGATGATCCTGGCGGACGCTCTGGCGTGGGCCGCCGAGGAGCGGCCGGAGGCGATGCTGGAATTCTCGACCCTGACCGGCGCCTGCGT
>Ga0075424_100004102_pt1 | contig 13729 bp, 11 predicted proteins | sample SoiMethybrSBSTD3_FD_75301 | JGI IMG/M metagenome (GOLD analysis project Ga0075424, IMG submission 75301) | Bulk soil microbial communities from a Populus tree surrounding site in Tennessee, USA - Soil MetaG P. TD hybrid SBSTD3 | ecosystem: Environmental > Terrestrial > Soil > Tree plantation... | reverse complement strand
CGCTCCATCCTCGTGTATCACCCCGAGCCCGGCGAGGCGCTCGCCTACGCCCGGCGCATCACTCAGCCTCGCCCGGTCTTCACGGTGACCACGGGCGCCACGCCCGCCGAGGCCGCCGGCCACGTGGCGGACGCCGAGATCCTCTACGCGTGGAACTTTCCGCGCGAGCTCTTGCCGAAGGCGACGCGGCTCCGCTGGGTGCAGAACATGGGCGCAGGCGTGGAGCGCTTCCTCGTGCCCGAGCTGCCGCCGCGCGTGAAGCTCACCCGCGTTGCCGGTATTTTCGGCCCGTGGATGGCCGAGTACGTGCTGGGCTGGTGCCTGTGGTCGACCCAGCGCGCGGAGCTCTTCCGTGCCCGCCAGCGCGAGCGCCGCTGGCAGGCGACGGATCCGCTGCGTCTCCACGGCTCGACCCTGTGCATGGTCGGCCTGGGCGACATCGGCCGCACCATCGCGCGCGCGGCCCGAGCCTTCGGGATGCACGTGACCGGGGTGAGCCAGCGCGGCCGGAAGGTGGCGGAGGTGGAGCGCGTCTACCGCACGCGCGATCTCCGGAAGGCCATCGCGGCGGCGGACTTCGTGGTCTTGACGGTGCCCTTGACGCCGGCGACGCGCCACCTTGTGAGTGCCGCCGAGCTCGCGGCCATGAAGCCTTCGGCGTGGCTCCTCAACATCGCCCGCGGCCCCATCGTGGACGAGGCCGCGCTGGTGGACGCCCTGGCTGCGAAGCGCATCGCGGGCGCCGTGCTGGACGTCTTCGACGAGGAGCCCCTGCCCGCCGCCCATCCCCTGTGGGCGCTCGACAACGTCGTCATCACCCCGCACATCTCGGGCCCCGGCACCTCGGACGAGATCGCGCCGATCTTCAACGACAACCTCCGCCGCTATCTCGCCGGCCGTCCCCTCCGCTTCAGCGTCGATCGCCGACGCGGCTACTAGCGCGGATTGTTCGCGAGTGCCACACGTGCGACCGGGGCGGGTGGCGTCGGGGGCGGGGGAGCGCTCCGGCGGAGTGGGACCCCCGAAGCCTGTGCGCCGCCCGCGGGGCGGCCAGCACGGGGACGATGTCGCCCGCGCCATTGAAGTACACCAGGGGCTCGTAGAAGATGGCGCAGGCGTTCCAGTCCTTGAGGCCGACGGCGAGGATCGGATTGAGGAGATTGGGCGCATCCCAAGAGAGCACCTTGAGCAGCCCGCCCCCGCCCCGGCGGGCAGGAGCGGCGGCCGGCCGGGGCGAGGTCTGGGCCAGTCCCGCTCCGGCCAGGAGCTGGCTCGCCACGGGCACACTGAGGCCGCAGCCGACCATGGTGCGGACGAAGGCGCGACGTGACAGCCGTCCGGTCGTGACCTCGCGAAGCAGCGAGCGGATCTCGTGCTCGTCCATCGCAGCCCTCCCTATGCTCCGGCCGGGGGCCGGCGATCGAACCATGGCTGCGCCGCCTCGAGTTGGGCGCCCAGGCGGAAGAGCCTCGCCTCGTCTCCGAAGGGCGCCGCGAGCTGCACGCCCAGGGGCAGCCCATCGCGCGACCAGCCCAGCGGCACCGACATGGCAGGGCAGCCCGCGGAGTTGAACACCGACGTGAAGGCGATGCACTCGAGCACGGCCTGGGTGTAGGCCTCCTCGTTCTCGGTCATGAGATCGAGGATGCCGAGGGGGCGCGGCGGCTGGCACATGGTCGGCGTGAGAAGGGCGTCGTAGCGCGTGAAGAAGCGCGCCATCTGGCGCCCCACGCGGTGGATCACCGTCATGGACCGCGCGTAGTCCGAGGCTCGCGCGCGGTACCCGTCGGTGGCCCGCGCCCAGGTGAGGCGCTCCACGTCGGAGGCCATCGCCTCGCGCCCGAGAGCGGCCGCGCGCGTCTCCAGCGCAGCCCGGATGTTCGCGCAGACGAGAGTGAAGGTCGCCGTCCCGTGCGCCTTGGCGTCGATCTCGGGCCGCGCTTCCTCCACGTGATGGCCGAGCCGCTCGCACAGGCGGGCGGCCGCCATGGTCGCCTCCGCGCACTCCGCGTGCACGGGCTGGCCGTTCCACGGAGTGGTGGTGACGGCGATGTGGAGCCGTCCCGGATCGCGCCCCACCTCGTCGAGGAAGGGCCGGGCCGGCGGCGGCGCCCAGTACGGATCGCCCACATCGGGCCCCGAGGTCACGTCCAGGAGCGCCGCGCTGTCGCGCACCGTGCGCGTCACCGCGTGCGCGGTCGAGGCGCTGCCCCAGCCCTCGCCGGCATCCGGCCCCATCGGATTGCGCGCCCGCGTGGGCTTGAGGCCGAAGATCCCGCAGCAGGAGGCGGGGATGCGGATCGATCCGCCACCGTCGCTCGCATGCGCCATGGGCACCATGCCCGCCGCCACCGCCGCCGCGGAGCCACCGCTCGAGCCGCCCGGCGTGTGCGTCAGGCGCCAGGGATTGCGCGTTGGGCCGAAGAGGCGAGGCTCGGTGGACGGAGCCAGGCCCATCTCGGGCGTATTGGTCTTGCCGAAGATCACGAGGCCCCCGCGCTTGAGCCGGGCGGTGATTTCGCTGTCGTGATCGACCACGTTGTCCTTGAAGAGCAGGCTGCCGTTGCTCGTCACCGCGCCCTCGTAGTGGGCGCCGATGTCCTTGAGCAGGTAGGGCACGCCGGTGAACGGGCCGTCCGGCAGCCCGGCGGCGATGGCGGCGCGGGCCTGATCGTACAGTCGGCAGATCACCGCGTTGAGTTCCGGATTGCGCGCCTCGACCTGGGCGATCGCGATGTCCAGCAGTTCGCCCGGGCTCACCTCGCCGCGGCGTACGAGCTGGGCCAGATCGAGACCGTCGTAGCTGGCGAACTCTTCAGGCTTCATCGGTGCCTCCTGGGCAGGCGGAGGGATGGCGCAATGCGCCGATCCTGCCAGATCACCCGCAGACGGTCAAACGACCGCCCACTGTCGGACGGCCTTTCACTTTGACTCCTCCCGACGCCGCCTGGAGTATCATGCAGGCCAAGACTCTGGGGGGTACGTCGTCTCATGAACTGTCAGGAAGCTCGTGAATCGCTTTCCATGCTGCTCGAGGGGGACCTCGGGCTCACCGAGCGTGTCCCCCTCGAGCTCCATGTGAACGCGTGCGATGGATGCCAGCGCAGGCTCGCGCATCTGCAGGAGCTGAGAGAGCTCGAGCAGCGCGCGCGTCCCGCGCCTCGTCCTGTCCACTGGCGGCCCATCCTGGCTCCTGGCTTCGTGGTGAAGGCCCTAGGGGCGATACGGGCCGAGGACGTGACCACACGGCTTCGCCGCCTCGTGGCTGAGAAGGTCCCCTCGCGGCAGCTTGCCGTGGCCGCCGCCGTTCCCCTCCTCGTGATGCTCGCCGTCTTCATCTTCGAGCGCGGCTTCACGGTGGGCTCGGGGATGCGCCAGCGCCCAGCCGCGGCGCCCGCCGAGACCAGAGGCGAAGCGCCGGTCGTGCCCCCCGTAGCCTCGATTGCGCCAACTCCGCCCACCATCGCGACACCTGTGGTGCCGACGCGTATGGCTCCGCCGCCGGCCGTCGTGACCCAGCCCGTGCCCGCCAAGCCGCCGGCCGTCGTGACCCAGCCCGTGCCCGCCAAGCCGCCGGCCGTCGTGACCCAGCCCGTGTCCGCCAAGCCACCGGCCGTCGTGACACAGCCCGCGCCCGCCAAGCCGACGCCGCCCGCGGACAAGCCGCGCAGCGCGGAGACGAAGGTCGCCGCGAGAGCGCCCGAGGCGAAGGCGATCGACGTCAAAAGCGCTCCTCGTGCCGCCCGGTCCGAGAGCGGCCCGAAGGACGAGAAGGCTTCGCCGCCCGTCGCCAGCCCGGCTCCGGCGAAGACGGCCGTGGCCAACGGCTCATCGGGCTCGCATCCTAGAGTCGCCGCCGCCCAGCCGTCGCCGAATCCGCATACGCCGATCAAGGCCGCCGAGACGACGACGGCTCCGCCGAGCCGTCGGGGCATGGTGGACGTGGTGGGCCGTCTTCAGGTGAAGAGCCGGACCGACGCCGAGCGCGATCTCACCGCGCTCTTCGCGCGCGCGGGCGGCACCGCGGTGAACCGCCAGCGCGGGCCTTCGGGCACCGTGCTCGAGGCCGGCGTCCCTCAGGCCAACTACGTCAAGTTCTCCCAAGGCATCACGCGCATCGGCTCGTGGCGCGTGGAGGCGGAGCGCTCGCCTCTTCCCCCCATCGTGCAGGTCTCGGTGAGGCTGGCGGAGTAACGTCTACCGCGGCGTGATCCCGACCCGGATCACCTCGCCTCGCCGGGCCAGCCTTGCCAGGGGAAGCGTCACTTCCAGGACGAGCTTGAGGACGCCGTAGATCGGCCGCCATTCGGTGACGCGCGCCAGACGCGGCCAGCCACCGTCCTGGAGCCGGAAGGCGAGGCTCCACAGGTAATAGCGGGGCTTGGCCCCGTGCCAGATCCAGTCCACGTGACCACCCGCCTGCTCCACCGCTCGCCGGAGAGTGGCCGGCGAGAAGTGCGAGAGGTGTCGCGGCAGCTCGAGGCCGGACCACGCCTTGCCGAACATCGCCGCGCCGAGCCCGCCCGCGTTCGGCACTTCCACGATGAGGAGCCCGCCGGGGGCGAGCCACTCGAGGAGGCGCCGGAGCACCGCCACGGGATCGGGCACGTGCTCGAGGACGTGAAAGGCGGACACCACGTCGAAGCGCCCGGCGGGGAAGGGCGCCGAGAGGACGTCGCCCACGTACACCTCCGAGGCGAAGCGCCGGGCCTTGGCCGCCGCCGCCTCGTCGATCTCGATGCCTGTGACCTGCCAGCCGAGGGCCTGCGCCACGCCCAGTGATCCGCCGGAGCCGCAGCCCACGTCGAGATAGCGCCCCTGCCCTCGCCACGGCGGGCAGTCCCAGCGGATCTTGTGCAGGAGCCGCCGCGCCCGGAGGCGCGTCCAGAGCCCCACGGAGGCGTCGCGGAGCTGCGCGTAGCCGAGGGCGCTGGCGAGGGCCCAGCGGGCCGCCCTGATGCGCGCGGGCGAGCCCTTGAAGGGAATGCGCGGCGAGGGCTCCTGGTGGCGTGGGTAGTGATCGGGGTAGCAGTCGGCGAGATGCGCATCGTCCACGCGCGGCTTCTGGTAGAGGAATCCGCACGCCTGGCAGCGCGCCACCGTGTAGAGCCCCGGCACCGCGAAGGCGCGATCGGCCGTGGTCCAGAGCGCCTGCGCGGCGGCGGAACGGCAGAGGAAGCAGGGCGAGTCGACGGTGGGCAGGCCCGCGCGAGGCCGCGCTACTTCTTGGAGATCAGCCAATGCCCCACGGCCACGTGCGGCAGCCCCGAACGCTCGAAGGTGTCCACGGCGTCGGCTGCGCTGCACACCACCGGCTCCCCGTGCAGGTTGAACGAGGTGTTGAGCACCGCCCCCACCCCCGTGCGCCGCTCGAACTCGCTGATCACCGCGTGATACTCGGGGTTCCACGCGCGCTCCAGGATCTGAGGCCGCGCGGTGGCGTCGTGTGGGTGGATGGCGGCGACGAGGGCTTCCCGTGCATCGACGCGGGTGGGCATGGCCAGCATCATGTAGGGCGACGGGAGCTGCTTGGGATTCTCGAGATAGTCGGAGGCGCGCTCGGCCAGGATGGTGGGGGCGAAGGGCATCCAGAAGTCGCGGTTCTTGATCATGCGGTTGATGAGCGGCACCACCCGGTGATCGGACGGGTTGGCGAGGATGGAGCGGTTGCCGAGGGCGCGTGCCCCGAACTCCATGCGCCCCGCGCAGCGGGCCACCACGCCGTCGGAGACGAGGAACTCGGCGATCTTCTCCTCGATGCGATCGTGGAAGGCGACCTTGTAGCGTCCCTCCAGCCCGCGCGAGCGGATCACCGCTTCCACTTCCTCGTCCGTCACCTCGTTGCCCAGATAGGCCGGCCCGAAGGGCTGGGGGGAGCCGGCCACGCCGCGCCGCGCGGAGTCGTCGAGATAACCGAGGTACGCCGCCCCCACCGCATTCGACTCGTCGCCGCACGACGGGAAGGCGAAGAGCTCCTGCAGCCACTCCTCCTGGCCGATGAGCATGTTCGCCTTCACGTTCATGAAGACGCCGCCCCCCAGGGCCACCCGGCTACCGCCGTAGCGCTCGTGCATGAGGCGCGTCCAGCGGAGCAGCGTGTCCTCGAGCAGCCGCTGCGCCCCACCCGCCACCGCGTCGAAGCGCTGCCCGAGGGTGGCGCGGAGGAGGAGGCCGTAGCGCTCGCCGGGCTTGCGCCAGCGGAAGCGCGCGGGCGTGCCCTCCTCGAGATCGAACACCTCGCGCAGCTTCTCCTCGGCGCGGCCCGCGTACTTGTCGGAGGCGTACGGCGCCATACCCATGACCTTGTACTCGTGCTCGCCGAACTTCATGCCGAGGGCCAGGGTCACGAAGGAATAGAAAGCGCCCAGGGAGCCGGGCGCCGACGGCGTCGCCTCGTGGCGCGCGAGGGACGTCCCCGCGCCCGTGGAGGCGGTGGCGCAGAGCCCGTCGCCCGAGTTGTCGTTGGTGAGGACGAGCGCCTCGCGTCCCGCGAACCCCGAGCCGAAATACGCGGCGGCGGCGTGGCACGTGTGGTGGTCGAGGCAGACGATGCGCTCGCGCGCGATGCCGAGATGCTCGGTGACGAAGGCGAGCCGCTCGGCCTGGCTGATGCCGAACTTCCCCCGGGAGGCGTCGATGAGGCCGAACTTGGCCCCCCACTTCCGCATCTTCTTCTCGAGAGTCCGGCGCGGCGAGGGCCAGGATACGCCGTAGTACTCCTTCACGTAAGCCTCGTCGTGAAGCACGCGGTTGAGCCACTCACGAGAGGCGGCGCGCGCGCCGGCCAGGGCGACGAGGTCGATCTGGGCAGGAGTGACGCCGCACTGGCGGAGGAGGGCGTCAATGGCGAGGCGTGGATAACCCGCGTCGTTCTTGAGCCGGGTGAAGCGCTCCTCGGAGGCGCAGCCCACGATCCGACCGTCCCGGAGGAGAGCCGCGGTGGCGCAGTGGGTCTCATTGACACCGAGGACGATCATATCTCGGGCATTATATCGAGTCCGGCGGCGCTTCCCAACGCCTGACGGCCCGTCGGGACGCTACTGCGCAGGCTGCGCCGGCCTCAGGGTGAAGGAAAGCCGCTCGTCGTCGCGCTTGACGGACAGGGGAAGCGGCTTGTCGAGCGTGACGGCGAGGAGAGCCTTCCGCGCGGCCTCCAGGGTGAGCACGGGCCGGCCGTCGATCTCCACCAGCACGTCGCCGATCTGGAGCCCTGCCGTCTCCGCCGGTCCCTTGGGTACCACCGCCGCCACCGCGGGCGAGCCGGTCGCAGGGCGCGGCCCGCCGGGATCGCCCAGTCCCTCGGGATCGCGGACAAGGAAGCCGAACTCGATGGCGACACGATCGGCGGCCGCCGCCTCCGGCATCACCCCCACGCGCACGGATACCCGGTGCCGCCCGTCGCCGCGCCGGAGCACGGTGAGGGGTAGCTCCTCCCCCACGGGAGTGGCGGCGACCAGACGCTGCAAGGTGCGCGTGTCGACTACGGGACGATCGCGGACGGCGACCACGAGGTCGCCGTTGGCGAGGCCGGACTGCGCGGCGGGCGTCTCCTTGAGTACCTCCACGATGAGGACGCCGAATCCTTCGCGCAGGCCGTGCTTCTGGGAGATCTCGTCCATCTCCTGCTCGGAGAGATCGCGGATCCGCACCCCGAGCCAGCCCCAGGTGACGGCGTGCGTCTGCCCGACCATCCCGAGCAGGAGCAGCGCAGTCAGGAGAAGCCGACGGATCATCGCTCCCCCGTGAGCTGGGTGTAGAGATCGTCCAGGGTGCCCGCGAGGTGCTGCAGCCGCCGCTCGACATCGAGTTCTTCCAGGAGCTGCTGTCTCACCGCCGCCTCCGGCACCACCGCGGAGGCAATCTGGTCGCAGAGCGTCCCCGGCGCCGCACCAGCGAGCGAGGCCTCCAGATCCGCGGTGGGCCGGTTCACCGCGCGCAGGATGCCCAGGCACCGTGAGGTGACGCGGGTCACCAGCGCGCCCACGCTCGGACGGTCGGCGCCAACCTCCTCGAGCGGCCTGGCCGCGACCAGGCGATACAGCGTGTCGGTGGGCAGCTCGCGCTCGATGCGCACGCGGCTCTCGCCCTTGAGCACGAGGTTGAACCGCCCCGAGGCGAGGCGCTCGCACTGCACGATGCGTCCGAGCCCCGCGATCTCGTGCACGGCCGGCTTGCCCTCGTAGGACGACTCGTACCCGGGCTTGAGGCCGACCACGGCCATGCGCTTGTCGCGCGCCAGGCAATCCGTGACCATGGCGCGGTAGCGCGCTTCGAAGATGTGCAGGGGCAGGAGCGTGTGTGGAAAGAAGGTCAGGTCCGGCAACGGGAAGATGGGAACGAGAGCTCTGGCCACCGACAGCTCAGCCGATAGTGGGGAGCTTGAGCGCCGAGACGGCACCCAGGCGCTCGACGACGCTGCTCGCCAGGGCGAGGAACGCCGCGGCCTGCGCAGAGGCGGGCTGGCCGACCACGATGGGCACGCCCGCGTCGCCGCCCTTGCGTGTCTCCATCTCGAGGGGGATGCGTGTGAGGAGCGGCACGCCGAACTCCTCGGCCACCCGATCGCCACCGCCTTCGCCGAAGATGGCGTACGTGGCGCCCGTGTCAGGGGCGACGAAGTAGCTCATGTTCTCCACGATGCCGAGGATGGGCACGTTGAGCTTGCGGAACATGGCAAGCGCCTTGCGCACGTCGAGGAGCGCGACCTCCTGCGGCGTGGTGACCATGACCACCCCGCCCAGCGGGATCACCTGGGAGAGCGAGAGCTGGGCGTCGCCCGTGCCCGGCGGCATGTCGAAGACGAGGTAGTCCAGCGGCCCCCACATGACGTCGCGGAGGAACTGCTGCACCGCAGAATGGATCATGGGGCCGCGCCAGACGAGAGCCTCGCGGGCGTCGACGAGGAGGCCGATCGACATGATCTTGATCCCGTGCGCCTCGATGGGAAGGATCTTGTTGTCGAACATCCCCGGCCGACCCTTGGCGCCCATCATGAGCGGCACGTCGGGGCCGTAGACGTCGACGTCGACCAGGCCCACCGAGAATCCCTTCTGCTTGAGCGCGAGGGCGAGGTTCACGGCCACCGTGGACTTCCCGACCCCGCCCTTGCCGGACGAGACCGCGACGGTGAGCTTGACCTCGGGAATGAACGCGGCCGCAGGAGGGCTGGGTCGCGGTGTCTCTGCCATGGGAAGCGCCTCTCCTCGAAGCGGGATCGGAACGTCGGGAACCCTGGACGAAGTATAGGGTCCGCCGCTCGCGCCCGTCAAGGAAGGGCGGTGTGAAAATGCCGTCCAACCCCGCAAAGAAGTTGAAAAATCGGCGTGAAACTGTTACAAGAGACGAGTGATTTCGCCCGATGATTTCCGGCGCGTGCTCAGCCACTTTTGCTCGGGCGTCACCGTCATCACCACCAGGGACAGCGAGGGCCGGCCCGCCGGTCTTACCGCCAGCGCTTTCACGTCCGTCTCCCTCCGCCCCCCCCTCATCCTGGTCTGCGTCGCCCACGACGCCCACAGCTATCCCGCCCTGGCCGCCGCCAGGCACTTCGCGGTGAACATCCTGGCCGGTCATCACGAGTCGGTGTCGACGCGCTTCGCCACCAAGCCCGTCAATCATCCCTCGGAGAAGTTCGAGGGCATGGACTTCCGGCAGAGCGCCCTTGGGCTGCCCGTGCTCAAGGATTCGCTGGCCGAGCTCGAGTGCGAGGTCGTCCACTGCTATCCCGCGGGCGACCACACGATTTTCGTGGGGCGAGTGGAGGCCGCGGACTCCCGCGGGGACGACGGCCTCGAGCCCCTGCTCTACTATCGCGGTAAGTATCGCCGCATCCACGACAGCTGAAGAAGGAGTAGCCGATGCCCATCCCCCTCTCGCGGCCCCCCGTCGACGACGAGGTCAAGCAGGCGGTCGTCAAGGCCGTCGAGTCGGGCCAGTACATCCTGGGCCCCGAGTGCAAGGCGTTCGAGAAGGAGTTCGCCGCCTACAACGGAGCCAAGCACGCCGTCCTCACCACCAGCGCCACCTCCGCCCTCTGGATGACCATCAAGGCCCTCGGGGCCAAGGAAGGCGACGAGATCCTCGTGCCCGCGCACACCGCGTTTCCCACGGTGGAGGCGATCTGCTTCGCGGGCGTCACCCCGGTCTTCGTGGACATCGACGACACGTACACCGTGGACGTCAAGGACGCCTCGGCCAAGGTCACCGCGCGCACGGTGGGCTTCATTCCCGTCCATCTCTACGGCCACCCGGCCAACCTGCCCGACATCCAGGGTCTCTGCGCCCGGCACAAGCTCTGGCTCCTCGAGGACTGCGCGCAGGCGCACGGGGCGGCCTGGCAGGGCAGGAAGGTCGGCTCCTTCGGGCGCGTGGGCGCCTTCTCCTTCTATCCGTCGAAGAACCTCACCGTGATGGGCGACGGCGGTCTCCTCGTCACCGACGACGACGAGATCGCCGCGCGGTGCCGGCGGCTGCGCGACCACGGGCGGCAGAACAAGGACATCCACGTGGAGATCGGCTTCAACCTGCGCTTCAACGAACTCCAGGCCGCGGTGGGGCGCGTGCTCCTGCGTCGCCTCGACGCCATGAACGACAAGCGGCGCGCCCTCGCTGCGCGGTACGCGGCCGGTCTCGGCGGCCTCTCCCTCATGCTCCCGTCGGAGACGCGGGGGGCACGGCACGTCTATCACCTCTACGTGGTGCGCACGAGCGAGCGCGATCAGCTCGCCGCCTTCCTCAAGGAGCGCGGCATCGCCACGGGCATCCACTACCCCGTGGCCTGCCACCAGCAGCCGGCCGTGGAGTATCTCAAGCCGGGGCCGCTCGAGCACACGGAGCGGATCATCAAGCAGATCCTCACCCTGCCCATGTCCGCGGGCCACACGGAGTCCGAGATCGACGAGGTCGTGGCCGCGGTGCGGGCGTTCTTCACGAAGTGACCGAGCCGCTCAGAATCCTCCAGCTGTACCCGAAGAGTGACTACTTCACCGGCGCCGCCGTGCAGCTCTTCGAGCTGGCCGCGGGGCTCCAGCGGCGCGGCCACCAGGTGGTGGTGGCGACCCGGGACGGCGGCCGCTGGGCGGAGAAGTGCGCGGCGGCGGGCGTGACCTACTATCCCGTGCCCATGCGCTCCGAGCTCGACGTCTCCTCGGTGGCGCCCCTCGTGCGCATCCTGCGACGCCACCGCATACAGGTCGTCCACGCCCAGAAGGGCCGCGCGCGGACCCTCGCCCTCATGGCGAGCCTCTTCACGAGGATCCCCGCGATCGTGCTGAACCGCGGCGTCAGCTTTCCCCTCGATCGCCTCGGCACCCTCGGCTACACGACCAAGCGCGTGGCGGCCATCGTGGCCGTGTCGGAGTCCATCAGGCAGGGACTGATGGCCCGCGGGGTGCCCGCCAGAAAGATCCACGTCATTCACTCGGGCACCGACACCGACCGTTTCCATCCCGGTGTGGACGGCTCCCGCGTGCGCCGCGAGCTCGGCCTCGGCCCCGAGCACTACCTCGTCACCCAGGTCGGCATCCGCAGCCAGAAGGGCAACGACGACACGATGGAGGCGATGCGCATCGTGGCCATGAAGGCGCCACAGGCGCGGCTGCTCTTCGTGGGAGCCAACGAGGCCAAGGCCAAGATCTTCCGCGACAAGGCGGTGGCGCGCGGGCTGGCCGACCGCACGCACATCCTCTTCTACCGGGAGGACATCCCGGAGATCCTCGCAGCGAGCGACGTGTGCGTCGACGCCTCCTATGCGGGTCTCGGCCTCACCGGCTCCCTCCGCGAGGCCCTCGCCGTGGAGACGCCGGTGGTGGCCACCGACATCGAGGGCAATCCCGAGCTCATCACCGACGGCGAGACGGGCTTGCTGTTTCCCCCGCGCGACTTCGACGCCCTCGCCCGCGCCGTCCTGCGCCTGATCGAGAACCCGCACCAGGGCGAGGCCATGGCCCGCGCGGGGCGCAAGCGCGTAGAGGCGGAATTCTCCATCACGGCCAAGCTCGACCGGATGGAGGCCCTCTACCACCGCCTGCTCGCCGCCAAGCGCTCCGCCTGATGGCTGGCCAGCCCACCTATCGCCTCCTGTGGAGGCTCTGGCCGTATCTCCGGCCCTACCTGCACTGGCTCGTCATCGGCAGTTCGCTCGCCCTCGTGGTCTCCTCCGCCGAGGGCTTCATTGCCTGGCTCGTCAAGCCCGCTCTCGACGAGATCTTCCTCAAGCGCGACGTCGCCATGCTCCGGCTGATCCCCCTGCTGCTGCTGGGCGCCTACGCGGTCAAGGGCGTCGGCCGCTACGGCCAGGCCTACCTCATGGCCGCGGTGGGCGAGCGCGTGATCGCCCGCATCCGCGCCGAGCTCTACCGCCACATCCAGGGCATGTCGCTCTCCTTCTACTCGCAGATGCACTCCGCCGAGCTGATGACCCGCATGGTCAGCGACGTGAACCGCCTCGCCCGCCTCGCCTCCACCGTGCTCGTCATGGCCGTGCGCCAGGTGGCCACCATCGTGGCTCTCCTCGCCGTGATGTTCATCCGCGAGTGGGTCCTCGCCCTCATCGCGGTGATCGTGTTCCCGGCGGTGGGCGTGCTCTTCCGCACCCTGGGCCACAAGCTCTACACCATCGCCAAGCGCTCGCAGGAGAAGATCGGCGAGCTGAACGTCGTCCTGCAGGAGGCCTTCACGGGCAACAAGATCGTCAAGGCCTTCGGGCGGGAGCGCCTCCAGCAGGAGCGCTTCGACGCGGTGAACGATCGCCTCCTGCGCCTGGCCCTCAAGGACCAGCGGGTGGATCTCCTCGCCGAGCCCCTCATGGAGATCCTCGCCGCCCTGGGCATCATGGGCGCCATCTGGTATGGCGGCTACCGCGTCATCAGCGGCGCCCTCACCCCGGGCGAGTTCTTCTCCTTCACGGCGGCGGTCATCCTCCTCTACGGACCCGTGCGCCAGCTCGGCCGCATGATGAACACCATCCAGCAGTCGCTCTCCTCGGTGGAACGCGTGTTCGAGATCCTTGACCAGCCGCCCGCCATCACCGATCGAACTGGCGCGCTGGCCATCACGGACTTTCGCCACCGCCTCGCCTTCGAAGGCGTCTCCTTCCGCTATCCCGACGCGCCGGAGGACACCCTCGTCGACATCTCGTTGAGCGTGGCCAAGGGCGAGATGGTCGCCTTCGTGGGCATGTCGGGCGCAGGCAAGAGCACGCTCATAGACCTGGTGCCGCGTTTCCACGACGTGCAGGCAGGGCGCATCGTGCTCGACGGGCACGATCTCCGCGATCTCGCCGTGGCCTCCCTGCGCGCCCTCATGGGCATCGTCACCCAGGAGACCTTCCTCTTCGCCGACACCATCGGCTACAACATCGCCTACGGCCGGCCGGGAGCGAGCCAGGCGGACATCGAGCGGGCGGCGCGCATGGCCCAGGCCCACGAGTTCATCGCCGCCCTCCCGGCGGGCTACGCGACGCCGGTGGGCGAGCGCGGCGTGAAGCTCTCGGGCGGCCAGCGCCAGCGCATCGCCATCGCGCGCGCGTTCCTGAAGGACCCCCCCATCCTCATCCTCGACGAGGCAACCTCGGACCTGGACGCGGAGAGCGAGTTCCTGGTGCAGCAGGCGCTGGGGGAGCTGATGAAGAACCGCACGGTGCTGGTGATCGCGCACCGGCTGGCCACGGTGAAGCATGCGGACCGCGTGGTGGTCGTCCACAACGGCAAGCTCGCGGAGGTGGGTACGC
>Ga0075424_100004100_pt1 | contig 13730 bp, 7 predicted proteins | sample SoiMethybrSBSTD3_FD_75301 | JGI IMG/M metagenome (GOLD analysis project Ga0075424, IMG submission 75301) | Bulk soil microbial communities from a Populus tree surrounding site in Tennessee, USA - Soil MetaG P. TD hybrid SBSTD3 | ecosystem: Environmental > Terrestrial > Soil > Tree plantation... | reverse complement strand
GTGAAGGATGCATTCACACCTGCTTCACAACAATTGGCTTTGTTTCGCAAAAACCTCAGTTTTGTCTAGAAACTCGACGTTGATTCGGGGGCGGACCCGGTTCCCCCATTCCTGCGTCTTTGCAGCCTTTCCAATTCGGCAATTGCATGGTTCAGTTGCTTGCGAATCATGACCTCATAGCGCAACAGCTTGTCCACGTCTTCTTTCGACGGCACGAACAGGTGATCTGTCAATGACTCCATTTCCGCGCTACTCAATGGTGCCGATTCGAACTCCGCCAACTCTGTTGATGACTGTTTGACATTGAAGCTATGCTGGTCCAGAAGCAGTAGCGATTTGGCCGCTCTCAAAAGCGCTGCTCCGCCGCCGACGGTTTACGCTTCACAGCGGCGCTTCCGTTTCAGATGTGAATAGGCGGCCCAACTATACGCCAAGCAACTCGCAGTTCAAACGCCAACCGAAACGCCCGTCGCCCACTGAAGTGCGCCGTGGCTGGCCAGTATTGCGACAATCGTTTCCAGGAGCGTACACCCTGCCCACTTTGATCAGCGGATTCAGGAAATACCTCTACAAGAAGTGACCAATGCGTCGTTTCACTTGCCGCGCGTGCCCCGATTTTGAGCAATTGACCGCGCCATTCTTTAGGCGTACGTTCCCCGAAAGGGACACAGTTCGCGGGGGGTGATCCCGTACGAATGCAACAAGGGGTTGCCGCTGCGCAACTTGGGAAAAGTTGTCAAACCGTCGATCCCAGGCCGCGAAGCCCAGCCTTCATCTGCGAAGAGGTTGCCCACCTATTTTAGTTGCGAGTCGGGGTGCGAAGCCCGACCTTCCGGGGGAGACACCATGATGTATCCCGCGGATCTCTTTTCCCACCTAAAAGCTCTATTGCGTCGAGTCCGTGATGAGAAGACGACTTGGGTCATGCGGAAGGCACGGCTTCCTATACCCACAGGTGCCCAGGAGGCACTACCAGTCAGCAAGGAACGTAGACTGGCGGAACGGTACCGCGTGCTCGTTGAGAACGCCCCGGTTGGCATTCATGAGATTGACCAACAGAGAACATTGAGCGCGGTGAACCGTGCTGGTCTGAGAATGCTGGGACGAAGCAAAAGCGTGTTCGGCGTACCTTTTCTCAGCGTCGTGTCTCCTGCCGACCGACCACGCATCCGCCGACTCTTGGATCTTGCCTTTGCAGGGGAATTTTGCGAGTTTGAGTTTGCTGCTCGGGGCGAGCGTATCTTCCTGTCGTGCTTCATGCCACTGAGGGGTGAAGACGGGGGTGTTCGCAAGATTCTAGGCATGTTTCAAGACATTACCCATCGCAAGAGCGGCGAAGAACAACTGCACCAAGCGCAAAAGATGGAAGCGTTAGGAAAATTGGCAGGAGGTGTCGCGCACGATTTCAACAACATACTAAATGCGATCGTCGGTTACGCGTATCTGTTGCAAGAGGAGCCCAGCCCAAACAAAGTGCGGGAACACGCCACGGAACTCCTTAACATGGCACAAAAAGCAAGCTCCCTCACCCGCCAACTCGTGGCTTTTAGCCGCAAGCAGGTCGTGCAGCCCCAAACCGTCAACTTGAATGGAATCGTCGAGAGCGTCAGTAAGATGCTGCGACGTCTGATCCGTGAAGACATCGAACTATGCATCCAACTGGAGAGCGATTTGCCTTCGGTCACAGCGGACATCGGGCAGATGGAACAGATAATCGTGAACCTTGCCGTTAATGCGCGTGATGCAATGTCAGCGGGCGGCCAATTAACCATTGCCACGCGCGAGGCCGAGTTGAGTCAAGAGCATGCGAGCGTTCTTGGCCTCATGGCAGGACGATATGCGGTATTGACGGTGACCGACGATGGTCATGGCATGACCCCTGAAACTCAGGCCCGTATATTCGAACCGTTTTTCACTACCAAGGAACCGGGAAAAGGGACAGGACTTGGCTTGGCGACCGTACATGCGATCGTGATGCAAAGCGGCGGCCACATTTCGGTCGACAGCAGGGTCGGGGTAGGAACGATATTCACAATCTATCTTCCGGTGAGCAGAAAGAGTGCTGCCGCAGCGAAATCTCTACCCGTGCTGTTGCCGACGGTATCCGCATCGGAGACGATCCTCGTGGTGGAAGATGAGGAGGGCTTGCGCAAGCTTATGAAGGAACTCTTACAGGCCGAAGGGTACACAGTTCTCGAAAGCGATGATGGAGCATCCGCTATCGAGACCGCAAAAACCTATGCGGGAACAATACAACTCCTGATCACCGATATAGTCATGCCTAGAATGCATGGACGCGAGTTAGCGATGCATCTGAGACAATTGCGGCCAACACTCAAGGTGCTCTACGTAACCGGTTATGCTGATCCGGGCACATTGGAAGACGCGAGGGTGCTGGAAAAGCCGTTTCTGCCAGAGACCCTGTTGCGAACGATTCATGCCCTTCTTGGTAGTCCTAACAAATTCACTGCCGACAAGGCGAGTTGATCGTATACGTGTCGTGAGCGATTCAAGTCAGCGACCTCGAAAAAATTCAAAACAGAGCGGAAATTTCGTTAGTTCCTGCATCCCGCCCTCTTCCTCAGGTAAGAGCGAATAAGTATGCGTTCGCTGCGGGTGTTTCTGCTGAAACACTCTTACGAAGGTGGCTGGGCGGCCAATTGTTCACTTCGGCATTTTGCGAAATTCATTTACCGCTAGAACCTCGCTGGTGTGATCGGGATGTTCTCGCTTCAGCCGGTCTTGAAGAGTCGCTATGTTGCCTGCGCGATTCGAGGACATGTGGCCGTACATTTCATAGGAACATTCGCAACCAGGTAACGGACATTGCACGCGCTCTGGCTTGAGAACGTTCTTACGCTGCCGGATTTCCGCTTGGAACTTCTCTTTGCTGACCACGTCCGTTCTGTAAGCTTTTGCCATCTGTCCAGCTTGCCACAATTAGCAATCTTGTAGAAATCCTCCCGCGACATCGGCAGTCATACGCTTCTTCAATATTGGACATCATTGGACATGGTCCTGATGTGTGGCCAGGTGTCTCCTCAGAGGAGATTGTGGTGCAATGCTGTTACGTAATGATCCGTATCAGATCGGACGACACTGCTCCCACCCACTGACTGGTCACGGTTTATACAGATGGGTGCTCTCTGCGATCCTGCTGCGAGCCGCGGTAGCTGTTCGCGTCGTTCGTATTCATGACTGATGGCCATGACCTCGGTCACTTGAGGTCGACTGCGTCTGAACGTAAGCTGCAACGAGAGAAGGAGCACACCGTGGGTACACTGGCTAACCCTTCTGGTACCACTGCCGCGTCTAAGCCAGCCATCGCCACGCCAGCATTGCTCTTGGAAATGCTTCATGTCTCAACTCGCGTGAGTGACCTAATCTTTTCGCCGGGGAGCTTACCACACGTCGAGGTGAGCGGGCAGCTGGTTCCAGTGAAAATCCCAGGACTACAGATCTTAGGCTCAGAAGATACTCATCGCATAGCCGGGGAACTCATTGGCGGCAACAAACAGGCTATGGCAACGCTAAAGGAACAGGGTTCATGCGACATATCGTATAGCCTGCCATCAGAATGCCGGTTTCGCGTGAACATCTTTGTGCAGCGCGGGAGCCACGCCATCGTGATGCGGGTCATCCCCAAAAGCATTCCCAGTTTCGCGGATCTCAAGTTGCCTCCCCAACTCGCCGAGATTGCCAATCTGAGGAACGGCATTGTTTTGGTTACCGGCCCAACCGGCTCAGGGAAATCCTCTACCATGGCAGCGATTCTCGACAGGATTAACGAAACTCAGGCGTATCACATCATCACCATTGAAGATCCCATTGAATTCATGCATCGCCACAAGCGGTCGATTATTCACCAGAGAGAACTGCACAGTGACACTCCCAGCTTCGCCCTTGCCCTGCGGGCCGCCCTGCGGCAGGCTCCGAAGGTGATCCTGGTAGGCGAAATGCGGGACAAAGAGACGATTGAGATCGCCTTAGAAGCGGCCGAGACGGGCCACCTCGTCCTTTCTACGCTGCACACGATAGACGCCTCAAAGACTGTCGAGCGCATTGTTGGAGTCTTTCCCTTGGCGGAGCAGCACATCATTCGTAATCGCTTGGCGAAAAGCTTCCGTTACATCGTTTCGCAGCGTCTGATCCCCCTCAAGGACGGCAGCGGTCGGGTGGCGGCGCTAGAAGTCCTGAAGTCGACTCTTCGCACGCGGGAGTATCTGGAGAAAGGCGAACAAGAAGGAAAGACCTTACTGGACGCGATGCAAGACGGGGACACTGAGGGCATGCAGCACTTCGATGGAAATATTGAGAGTCTGGTCCGCGCCGGGACTATCGGTCTTGAGACCGGACTAGCGTATGCAACTAATCCTGGCAATCTACGGCTACAACTGGCTGACCTCGCTCAGGGTGGGGAATCCGCATTGGTAGGGACGACGCAAGCGAAGAAGGTCAATCGCGAGCCCGAGCTGTTAATCGAACGCTAACCGTTCGCTGCTCTATTCACTTGTCCCATGCCGATCCTCATTTTCGCGCGTCCGCCCGCGATTACCTCGTCTTCGGTATGTGGCTTCTGGGGGTCTGTCGCTCCGGCCTCCAGAACGCAAATACCCACGTTGAATGCGGGACACGCAGAAATTCGATATACGGCTTTTGGATGCCGCCAGTACTTGTGCAAAGGCAAAGACATTTACATGCATGCGACGGCACCAACCCTGAAGAGCCTCAGCCGGATTTTCTCGTCAAGTTCTTGCTAAGTGCGCGAAGCATTGAGCTTTGATTATTCCCATCGTTTCACCTGTTTTCAATTCGTTAGTTTCAACTCACGAATCGCTTCCCCAGCGCCGCTGAGGCTGGCGAGCCGCATCTCGGAATACTTGCGAGATAGAAGCACACCTGGCGCACCAGCGCAGAAAGCCGCCAGAACTGCTTCCTTAACGCTTTGCGGCGTACACTTGCTGTGACCCGGCTCGGTCGGGATATCGATATCAATGCCTGGCCAGATTAGAGTGTTCGTGCCAGCAACGCCGTCCAGCGCGCGTTTTGTCTCGCGGTAGACGTAATCGGCCGAAAACCCGGTGTATGGAATCTGATCGTAGCTGCGCTCCTTGAACCCCATGAGGGCATAGTTGAGATTGATCAGGCTCTGTTTCGAGAGATCTCCATAAAGTGTCGAGCCGATATTGTCTGCATACAGCGCCATCCGCTCGCCGCCGCAGTTGTTGTACATAACGATCTTTATAAAATCCGAATAATTCGAGAGCTCATGCAGGTCCTGTTCCGCGCGGTAGATCGGATTGAAGGAATTGTTGTGCCAGATGTGCCAACCCACGGGAACCACCGGCTTCGCTCTCTTTACGGTTTTGTATATTGCGGCGTAAGTCTCGCGAAGGCTGTCAGTCCAGAGCATTTCCCAGGCGGCTAGTTCGGGATGCCGCAATAGGAGCCGCCAGAATTGAACGTAGTAGCCGTCCACGGGGCGTTTGCCGCTCCGCGCCGAGCGGACGAATTTTCCCAACTCCAGAAATCCCTGCTTGGCGCGCTCCACATTGATGCCGCGCTCCTTCGCTTTGCTCTGACAAAACCCGCAGAAGCAAGTTACGTTACCAGGATCGACCGGCGGTACGTCATGCGTGGCTCCCAAGCCGTCCGAAAGCGCACCCTGCCGCTCGGATCCCCACATAATTCCGTCGATGTCATAGGAGCGGGCATAGTCCTCTACCAGCCCGGTCAGAAAATTCCGGTAGTCGGGATTGTTGACGCACAACGTCTCGGCATTCCGTCCGTACAGATCCCGCTCCTGGAGTTTCTCGATGTTCGGTACGTCGCTCCGAAACACGTCCTCAAGCCAGCAGATGACCTTCATGCCGCGTTTTTTAGCGGCGGGGAGCACTTCCGCCAGGATATCCAGGTCGCCGTGATCGGGCGCGCGTGTGTCTTTGAGAACCGTGTTCGTGTAGTACTGAGGATGAGGAGTGGCGAAGTTCCCGCCGTGGAAGTTGAGATCGTACTCCTGGTTGCCGTGATCCGGCAGCGGTTGTCCCGGAATCTGTCTTCCCGCGATACCTCGACCGTAAGTGAATACGGCCAGGAATAGGGTGTTCACGCAGGCACGCTCCTGAAGCACATCAAGAACTTCCTCCGTGCCTTCATCTACAAACGAAATTGCTCCGACCTGAATGCCAACCATCTTGGGGGCGGCAGTCTGTCCTGGAGTTGGTATGACCCCTGCAGCGCACGTTCCAGCCGTGATCTTGAGGAATTCGCGGCGATTCACGTCCAATCTCGACATGGATGGCTCCAATTATGCTTGTTAGCACAGCTATATGCTCTAAGGAATAGCGGTTGCTGCGGAGTTTTCGCGAGGGAGAAGAGGGGCCCCCAGATACGTATCGACCAGAGATCACGTGCTTCTTTTGCCGTCGGGCGCTGCATTATGAAGCAAGTTGACCAGCGAGGATCTTTTCAATTGCACTGTCACCGGTGCGTTTCTGGTTGCGAGGCACACCAACAGTGGCTTTTCTTATCGTGTCGAACTGTTGTTTTCATCTGGACAAACGAAAGTAAAAGATATAAAAAGAAGCGCGTCCCGCAACTTGGGATTGACAGTGCCGGCGCAGGCGAAGCCGCCAACATTCAGCGAGCGCGCATGACTGGACTCGGTGTTACGGCGATCGGGCTAGTAAATCACGCAACTGCGGACTGCGCGCGCAGAAACGAGCCACTACGGCCGCAGATTGCGCACTGCACTTTTCACTCCGCAACGCTCAAATTGGTATTCTTCGCCAACACGATTGGCGACTTTGACCAAGTTTTTGCTCCCCTCTTGAGCCCATCCAACGAACTTTGTTCCGATACGAGATTATTTGACCGATCTGAATCTCAGAATTCAGACGGTTGCCTTTGGAATTCACGGAACGCAGGTGCGGGCACGAATGAGGACCCGCAGAAATGGTATCAGAGGGCAGCCTCTGGTCCGCGAAAGGAGAATTTCCGGTGAGAAAGACAACGTTTCTTATCCTTTTGCTGTGTCTTATAGGCGTGGCGGTAGTAGCTTCCGCACAGGTCGATACCGGCATTCTGCTCGGCACCGTCAGAGACTCAAGCGGTGCAGTGCTTGCTGGCGCGACAGCAACAGCGACCAATGTCGACACCGGCATCAAGACCGCTGCCAAAACCGACAGTGAAGGCAATTACGTCATTACCCCTCTAAAGATTGGCAGGTACTCCGTATCGGTCGAAGCAAACGGATTTCAGACGGGACGCCGGGACAACATCGTCCTTGATGTGCAGCAATCCATTCGGCTGGACTTTTCTTTGAAGGTTGGGTCGGTATCGCAAATAGCCGAAGTGACTGGCGAGGCTCCACTTTTGGAAACCGAGAGCGCCTCGTTAGGCGACGTGGTAGCCGCGCAGCAGGTGGAGCAGCTGCCATTAAATGGTCGCCGCTATACAGATCTCGCCACGCTTACCACAGGCGTAGCCAAGATAGCGGAAGGACCGGTTAACGGCGCAAGCACGCCGACGAACGGGAATGCCGGGGGGAGCTTCTCAGTAAATGGAACGCGTGGCGACCAGAATAACTTCATTCTGGATGGAATCGACAACAATTCCAACGACAACGGCGATGTGGCCATCGTCAGTAGCGTAGACGCGATCGCTGAATTCAAGGTGCAGACATCGAACTACTCGCCCGAATTTGGCCGTAGCGGGGGTGCCGTAGTTAACGCCACTACCAAGTCGGGCACGAACCGGTTTCATGGAAGCGCGTGGGAGTTCCTGCGAAACGACAAGTTCGATGCCCGCGGATACTTCGAGTCACCGACCGACCCAAAAGCTCCGTACAAGCAAAATCAGTTTGGCGCAACACTAGGTGGACCGATCATCAAGGAGAAGGTGTTCTTTTTCGGTGACTACGAAGGCACACGGATTAACTCCGCACAAACTGTCTTCGAGACCGTCCCTAGTGTGGCCGAGACGAAGGGAGATTTCAGCGATATTCTCGGTGGGCAATCAGGTGTAGATGCACTGTGTCGGCCGGTTTTTACCAATGAGGTTTACAACCCAGCCACGACGCAGACGGTTACTGCAAACACCTCATGCGGCAATGCACCTGGAACGGCGACCGTTCGAAACGGTTTTGGATTTGATCCAGTGACCGGCCTGCCGATTCCCGGACAAGCAAACATTATCCCTTCACAGTACCTGAGCACGCTCGGTCTGAACTATGCGAGCCTCTATCCAGCGCCCAATGTTCCGGGAGCGCAGGGCAACAATTACCGAGTGAACGCGCCAGGCACGCACCGCGTAGATCAAATGGATGCCCGCGTGGATGAGAACCTCTCATCTAAGGACCAGTTGTTCCAGCGCTTCACGCTTGTCCAGGATCATCGCTTTCAAGCTCCGCCATTTCCCGGGCTTGCGGACGGAGGAAGTTACAACACTGGCAATCGTCCTTTGCATGACCGTGGACTGGCACTCGGCGAGACGCACACGTTTAGCCCGAAGCTGATCAACGATCTCCGCTATGGTTTCAACCGGATCTATTACATCTCCAACACGCCTAGTTATGGCCAGAACTATCCGCCCACAGGGTTCCAAGTGCCGGGCGTTCCCAACAATCCATCCATCAATGGACTGACGTTGTTCGCGCCGCATGGCTACCGCCGCTTGGGTGAACCCCTGTTCACACCGACCACCGTGATCAGTCAGAGCTTCCAGCTAAACGATACGGTAAGCCTTATCCATGGGAAACACGTGATTAAGGTGGGACCCCAGATTCGCTGGGACCAGTTCAACCTGGAGCAGATCGCCCAGCCGCGCGGGAATTTGTCCTTCAGCGGTCAGTTCACCGCCGTAGATCCTGGCAATCAAATGGACAGCGGGAATGGTCTGGCCGACATGCTCATTGGTGACCCGGTGAGGGCGGTTATTTCGACCGTCACCTTCCTTCACAATCGCCAGCACACGTACGGTGCATTCGTGCAGGACAGTTACAAGGTGCGGTCGAACCTCACTCTCGATCTGGGGTTGCGTTATGACTATGCCACGCCGGTCTATGACGCCAACCATCGGCAAAGCAACTTCGACTACACGAAAGGAGTCATTGTTCCCGCCGGTACCGCGGGCTATCCCAAGAACCTCGCCACCACGGACAAAGGTGACTTTGCGCCACGAATTGGACTCTCTTACAGTCCATTCCAGTCGCGTCCAATGGTGGTTCGCGCCGGGTATGGCCGTTTCTTTACGTTCCAGGAGATCCGCACCGGTGACCCACTGCAACTGGCTTACAACCTGCCGTTCTTCTTTGAGCCCACTTTCCAAAGCGATGGTCTGACCCCGTCTCAGGTGACACTAGCGACGGGATTCCCTCCGCTTAATCCAAGTGACACGCCATTCGCCGGCGTTACCAGTCAGGATTGGAACCCGCATACGGCTGTTTACGACATGTGGAACCTGAACATCGAATACCAACTGCCGGGCCAGATTGTCATATCACCGGCTTACGTTGGTACAAAGGGAACTCATCTCCAGGTGCTCACGGACCGCAACCAGATCCCTACACCAAGCGCCACCTTCGATCAGAATGCGCGGCCTTACCCGCAATTCGGACCGTTCACTTCAATTACAAATCGGGGCAACTCGACTTATCATGCGTTTCAACTCAAGGCTGAGAAGCGCACCAGCCATGGGCTCTACTTCTTAAGTGCCTACACTTTCAGCAAATCCATCAACGACCAGCCGGAAATCTGCTGCAATTCGCCCTGGCCACAAGACAGCTACAACCTCGCCGCGGAAAAGGGCCTTTCAGATTTCGATAACCGTCATCGTTGGGTGACGAGTTTTGATTACGAACTGCCGATTGGGAAAGGAAAGAGTTTTCTCAACCAAGGCGGGGTGGTGGACCAGATTCTTGGGGGATGGCACCTTGGGGGAATTGTCACATTCCGTTCCGGCTTCGCGTTCTCGCCAGCAATAGGATTCGACCCAAGTAACACAGGTTCTCAAGGGCTGATGCGGAGTAACCAGATTGGGAGTGGGCACCTCGCGAATCCTACGCCCAACCTGTGGTTTAACATAAACGACTTTCCCGTTCCCACCTGCCCTTCAGGATGTTTCGGCAATGCGCGTAAGAACATTCTGGAAGGCCCCGGGGAAAAAGGGGCGGACCTATCGGCCCGGAAATTCTTTGCTCTTACCGAGCAGGTCCGTCTCGAGTTTCGCGCAGAATTCTTTAACGCCTTCAACCATGCTGTCTTCACTCAGCCAGACAACTTTATCGACGATGGTCCGGGCGCTGCCGGCGTTATTACAGACACCGTAATACCGCAGCGTCAGATTCAGTTCGCGCTTAAGTTGAACTTCTGATCGGCGTCTCCCCAGGGATTCTTTGCGAGAAGAGTCCCTGGTAACCATGTCGGCCAACGAAGACGAATCGTTTTTCCCATCCGCCAATGAAGATTCTGATGCGTGCAAAATCCTCGGCGTGTCCCAACACATCTCGTCTCGAGAGCCCTGCGGCCGAATCGCAGGTAATACTTCGCAACGAGAATCGCACCGAAAGGAGGACAGATTGTCGATACAGCGCAGAGACTTTCTGAAACGTAGCGTTGCTTTGGCAGTAGCTGCCGAGCTAGGAACGAGTCAAGCTCACGGATTCGTGCCCGCTCATAACTGGAGCAATTATGACTTCGGCTCTGGGCCTCCCGTGAGGGACCGTCTGAACCAAGGACCATTTCCACAGTACCCGCCCGACGCAGTGATTCCCACCGACGAAGTAGTGATGACCACGACTCCTTCGGACAATGTCGTACCCAACTATGGGAAGGGCTTGATCACTTACATCACCGCCGATATGGGTACGGATGAAATCAAGTCGGACAATATTCCCCAGGCCATTGAGGACCTGGTGCGGTTTCCACTAGGACAGCAGCTCTACGTCCGTCCGACGTGGCGCGAAGTGCAGCCACGACCTGGGCGGCTCGAATTTCCCGATTACTTGAAACTCGTTTTCGACCTGGCCAAGAAAAACGACAAGCGTATCGGATTGCGAATCCAAATGAGCGCGCCGGACTACACGCACTCGGCAGCACTACCGGATTTCGTTCTCGACAAAGTGCCAAAGGTTGATTTGCTCCTCAGCCCCAACGAAAACAGTGCCGCGGCGCAACGATATCTAAAAAATCCACATGCGCGTTATCAGCCTCGGTTCGACGATCCATTCTTTCAGCAGTCATTCAAGGAATTGGTCAGCCTTTTAGCGGCGGAATTCAATGGCAATCCACTCATCGAATTCGTCGACACCTTCATGTATGGTTTCTGGGGCGAAGGACATACTTGGCCATTTGGCAACAATCCCTTTCCCGATTACCAGACCGCCGAGCGGACCTGGGTCGATATGCTCGAAGTGCAATTCGAGCAATTTACGAAGACGCCGTTGCTGACCAACACGCAACCCGACTACAGCCGGGTCGGGAACTCGGAGCTTGTGGATCGCACGATCCGTAGTAACAACTGGATCCGAAGCGACACAATCTTCATCGAGAACGAACAAATCGAAGCGTTGAGCAACCGCCCCCCGTGGCTCGGTGCTGTCCTCGAACAACCGCTTCCTGGAAAGCCTCCTGATCCGCAGGCCGGGCACGAAGGCATATCGCCGGCCGAGAACATGATCTCGCATGTCATGGATGTAGGCGCAAACTACTGGTCCCTTTGGAACTTCCACCAGATCAATCCCAAGACTCTAATGGCTTACTATCAGGCTTCAGTAACCTGGTTTGACCGCATCAATCGCCGTATTGGCTATCGTGTACGACCGACGATGATCTGGAGCTACGAGGATTCGGGGTACCTAGGACTGATTATTGGTTTTGCTAATGACGGAGTCGCCGGCGTTCCCGGAGTGTTGCGAGTAACCGTAGAAAGCGAGGACGGAAAAGCACTCGCCAGCGGTTGCCTCGACGCTGGGTGCCCTCTGCCGGGCAAGATTCGGCAGGCACAGTTCGTGTTGCCGAAAGGTACTAAGTGGAAAGGATTGAAACTTCGGGCGGAAATCCAAGTGAAGGGGATGCGCTACCCGGTGCGCTGGGCTTGTCACCAAAACCTGAACGACGATGGCTCTCTTACCTTGCGTCCGAATCTACGGCAAGAGGTCTGACGCGCTAATAACGCGGTGGATCCGTTTCTTCGACTTTAACTCCACTCACGGTGGTGCCCGAGGAGAGGTAAGCAATGCGCAGACGAGACTTTCTGAAGGCGGGCGCAGTTCTCGCAGGCACAAGCACTCTGGTTGCGACCAAACCGATGTGGGCAGACGTACAGGACCACATGTGGGAGGGTTACAACTTCGGTTGTCTCCAAGTGACGAATCGTCTTGATCAAGGACCGTTCGGGATCACGCAAGATCAAGGCTGGTTCACGATTTTTGCCACGCAACCCTCGCGCGAACACATTCGAAGTTTTGGCACTGGTTTCGTCGGCTACACCTGGGAAGAGAACGGGCCAGCGTTGCCGGTGCAGTGCGGCCAGGAAAGTCTGGAACAGGGTGTCGAGAAAATGGCATCTCTGCCCTTCCTCGACGTCTTGTACATTCGCTGCGACTGGCGCGATGTGCAGACGAGTCCTGGAAAGCTGCAACTGTCGCCGGTTTGGGAGGCGACGTTTGACGCAGCCAAGCGTCACAATCTCGGCGTTGGATTCCGAATCCAACTTTCGAGTCCAAATATCCAGCCTCAGAAACTGTCGTTACCCGACTTTCTGCGCGAAAAAGTTCCGGTGGTCAATATTGGACACAAATCGAAAGCCCACCGAGTCGACTTCGATTTCTATGAACCGCGCTATGACTCGCCGGAGTTTCAGAAAGCTTTCATCGAGCTGAACGAGTTGCTAGCAGCGCGTTTTGAGGGTGACCCTCATCTCGAGTTCATGGACCTGATGATGTACGGATTCTGGGGTGAAGGTCACACGAACGACATACCCAATCCGTTTCCTGATTACCTCACGGCCGAGCGGACCTTCGTTCGTATGACGGACCTGCAGATCGAGACGTGGAAGAAGACACCTCTCGCCGTGAACACGCAGCCGGACATCAGCAACGTGGGGAATCGCCAGGTGCAGGACCTAGCGATACGCTCGGGATGCTGGTTGCGCTCGGATAGTCTGATCATGGATGAGCCCATCCAGATCGAGGAACTTGGACATCGGCCTCCGTGGATCGCCACCATTCTCGAAGATGGCGCAAACCGCCACTATGTGCTTCCCGAATTTGTGGCGGAGGAGAAGGCTTGCTTGAGCAAGTTGTCGCCCAACATGCTGACATTCGTGGGACACGACAACGAAACTCAATCCGGCGACGATTACCCGAATCGACCTGGTGGCGCTATAGATCGTCCTTACCGCGAGAGCGCGGGCTACCATGCGCTGGATATCGGCACGAACTACTTCGGTCTGTGGACAGAAGCCGAGAATGTACGGCGCTACTACGAGAAGTATCCCGATTCGCTGCGAGCAATGGAACAAAGACTTGGATACCGTGTGCGTCCCTCATTAGTCTGGCAAAGGAAACGCTATGACACGATGGAATTGATCGTGGGTATTGTGAACGATGGGGTTGCCGGAGTGCCGGGAGTGCTCGGCCTGTACGCGGAGACTGCTGATGGCAAGGTCAAAGTCGGCGGGAATCTTGATGCAGGGCAGCCATATGCTGGCAAGCTGCGTCAGGCCTCCCT
>Ga0075424_100004099_pt1 | contig 13731 bp, 16 predicted proteins | sample SoiMethybrSBSTD3_FD_75301 | JGI IMG/M metagenome (GOLD analysis project Ga0075424, IMG submission 75301) | Bulk soil microbial communities from a Populus tree surrounding site in Tennessee, USA - Soil MetaG P. TD hybrid SBSTD3 | ecosystem: Environmental > Terrestrial > Soil > Tree plantation... | reverse complement strand
CGTAAGCGTCCGGAGTGGACCGCATTGACGAGCGGTATGGGCATTTAAGTGTCCAGAGGGTGACCCTAAATCAAGTCCGGGAGCTGGTCGCGCGGAATCAGCAGGCGGATGGATCGAGCCTGGCGAGGTGTTCTCTCGATAAGGCCATGAGTTTCGAGCATCAAAATCATTTGGTGTACGGAAGGCGGGGAGACTTTAAAGTATTGTTGCATTTCGGACTCCGAAGGTGGGAAGCCGTGGATTTTTCCGTAGTAGTAAATGAACGCCAGGTACTGGCCTTGCTTGTCGGTGTAGGGTCTCTTCATCGTAAAGCGGTTGGTTAGGGCCGGTGTGACAAGCCGTTTAAGGTTTGGCGTTGATCTCGTCGGTGTAGACATCGTCCGTGAGCGCCTTGTCGATGGCCTTATCAAGGCGCATCAGAAACTGCACCAAGGTTTCACCTCGACGACGGACCAACATAGCCAGACATCTATCTTCGTCTGCAGCGGTAGCGATACAACCAACCGGACGAAGCACTCCGAGAGTAATGTCGCCGTAGGTGATCAGGTTCTCGATATTCGGCAGCGACACCGTAATGTCAGCGGAGGTTCTGGCCTTGGTTTTAACATCTAGGCGGCGGGTTCGACGGCGGGTGTCAGAGTGGCGGCGATGTTCCAAGGGAGGAGCTCCTCAATGCGGTTGATGGGATGATCGGCGATGCGAGTCAACACCTCGCGAAGATACGCTTCCGGGTCAACACCGTTGAGTTTGGCAGTGCCGATCAAGCTGTAAATGATAGCGGCTCGCTCGCCGCCCGAATCGGAACCGGCAAACAAATAATTCTTTCGTCCTAAGGTTACGGTGCGCAAGGCGCGTTCCGCAGGGTTGTTGTCGATCTCCAGATGACCGTCATCGCAATAGCGGGTCAACGCCGGCCACAGCGTCAGCGCATAGCGGATCGCCGCCGTCGTGTCCGACTTGCGAGAGAGTTTTGTCAGCGAGACTTCGAACCAGTCATGCAAACTCTGGAGCAAGGGGCGAGCTCGGGCTTGCCGAACTTGTTGTCGTTCCTCGGGTGGCCGTCCGCGTATCTCATCCTCGATAACATATAAAGCCGCAATCCGTTCCAGAGCTTCCCGGGCCAGGGGAGAACCATGAGCTTGTTCCAGGTCATGAAACTTGCGACGACAATGCGCCCAGCACGCCACTTCCTGAATCCGTCCATCCTTATATAGCTGATTGAATCCGGCGTACGCATCGGCCTGCAAAGCACCTTGAAACGTCTTCAGATGTTGCTCGGGATGTTGACCGCCACGATCCGCCGAGTAGGCATACCACACTGCCGGAGCCGCAGCGTCGCCCGCCGGCCGGTCGTCGCGCACGTAGGTCCACAACCGCCCCGTCTTCGTCTTGCCCGTTCCCGGCGCCAGCACCGGTACCCGCGTGTCATCGGCATGCAGCTTCCCCGCCCTCATCACATAACGCCGCAGCACTTCCACCAACGGATCCAACAACGCACTGGTTCCCCCCACCCAGTCCGCCAACGTCGATCTCTCCAGTTCGATTCCGTGCCGCTCATAGATCTCGCATTGCCGGTAGAGGGGGAGATGATCGGCATATTTCGAGACCAACACATGCGCCAGCAAACCTGGTCCAGCCAGTCCGCGCGCAATGGGCCGGCTCGGCGCCGGTGCTTGCACGATCCTTTCGCATTGCTGACAGCTCAGTTTCGGCCGCACATGACGGATCACCTGAAAGCAGGCCCGCACGTACTCCAACATCTCCGAAACATCTTCGCTCAGCTTGCGTAACTCTCCGCCGCAATCGGGACAAACCGAGTGTTTCGGCACATGCGTCTGGGTTTGTCGTGGCAGGTGCTCGGGCAACGGCCGCCGCGCCGGTTTCGCTTGGGTCGTGGGCTGGGAAGGTTCGTTCGAGGGACGCTCGATGGACTGCGTCGTCTGCTCAGCAGCTTGCGCTTGTTGCAAATCTTCCAGCCGCAGTTCCAGCTGTTCGATCTGCCGCTCCAGTTTCTCGCTCTTGGGCCCAAACTGCATCCGCCGCAGCTGGCTCAGCAGCAGCTTCAGGTGCTCGATCTCCGTCTCCCGCCGCTGCAACTTCTCCTGCGTGGCAATCCGTTCCTGGTGCTCCGACAACAGGAGCGCCTGCAGTGCTTCTCGATCTAACTTGCTCAGATCCGGAAGTGTCGGCGCTAACATGAGCCGCAGTATGCCACGAACCCGCGCTCACTCCAACCGGAGAGCGCACAAAAATCTGTGCAAATCCAAATCGTGTATCTACACCGCCAACTGCGGATCCCACGTGCGCTCCGGTCGCCGCCAATCAATGCCTTCCAGCAGCATCGACAACTGCGCCCGGGTTAGAGAAACGCTTCCTTCCGTAGCTTGCGGCCAGATAAACTTTCCCCTCTCTAAACGCTTCGCGAATAAACATAGCCCGTCGCCATCGAACCAGATCAGTTTCACCAAGTCACCGCGGCGGCCTCGGAAGATGAAGACTTGGCCTGACATCGGGCTCTTTTCCAACTTGGTTTGTACCAGCGCACTGAGTCCGGTGAAACCTCGGCGCAGATCAGTGACCCCGGCGGCAATCCAAATTTGCGTGTTGCCTGGCGGCGCGATCATCGCTGCAGACACTCCAACAACACACGCAGCAACACTGGATTGGCGTCGCTTTCGACCCGCACTTGCGCATGCTGCAGTTGGATGTGAATCGTGCCCGCCGAGGAGGTGAGCAAGCCACCAGGTTCAGTCCATGAAGCTGGCGGCACAGTGCAACTCTCTTCCGCGACTCGCACCGGCAACAGTTTGGCCTCGCTCCGCCGTCTCAGTCGCCCCGCCCGATACAGCCTGCACCAGTTGAAGACCAGGTTGGCGTTGACTCCGTGCGCCCGTGCCACCCGCGCCACCGATGCCCCCTCGGCCAATGCCTCTCCCACAATCCGCTGCTTCTCTTCCAGCGTTCGATACTGTCGCTTAGTTGTAACGGGTTGCGTGTAAGTGTCCATCATCGCTCCACGTGGACACTATCGTTGCTGTCCACATTGCGAGCTTGACTTGCGATTACACGCTTGTCCAGACGGCCTGAGGCGTACGCTTACGAACTGCCAGCGTTTTTTCTGTCACAAATAAAAAAAAGGAAACATGTTCAACGCAATCCGTAACTTTTTCGGCCAGATCCGCGCTTTGTGGACGCTGCCAGGCTTCTGCGCGGTTCTCACTCACAAGCTCAGCTCAGAGAACGCCAGCGCTGCGGCCAGCCTTCGGAATCAGATCGCCGCGCTGCGAACTCACCTGGACTCTCAATTAACCGGGATGGCCAACAACCACAACTCCGCGCTTGCTAACCTGCACGTCAGGCTTGCCGACGTGGTTCACAATGCGTCGAACGCCACGCTTTACGAAGCGCAAATTCTTCGACGGATGAAATGCGGATCATGCAGAAAGGATTTCGCTGGCCGGAAGCGGTTCAACGCGGACGGACTTTTTGTATGCCCTGACTGTGCAGTAAAGGAAGGTCTGGACTAATGAAAACTCTTCGCAATCTGAAAACCTTTTGTCTGGATTCGCTGAGCGCGATCCGCAATTTAACCACAGCGGGTCGTGAACTAACCGCGGCAATTGATCGCTACAACGAACGGGTGTCTGAGTTTCATGCGGACGTTAAGAACATTGAGCACAGCGTGGGATTCTTGTACCGTGCTGAGCGCTATCAGCGAGAAGCCAACGGGCATAAAGCAGATTTTTGATCTACCCTTAACGCGCGAAGCTCCTACGGTATCTGCGGGATAGCAATTCTTCGATTATGGCATATGTTTGCAAGAGAAGGCCCGAAATGTCTCCTCGTGGCGAATTAGTTGCTGAAATCGTTAAATTACAGAGAGAGCAATTGGAGTCTTTCGAGGATGGCACATTCGGCGGTTGGTCGCCCGGACAAACAGCCGAGCACGAGGAACGCGGAGACCGTCTTGCACTGCTGGTTCGTCGGTTGGCTACACTCGACGAAATCATTCATAGCAGCGAGTAGGGTACCATTTGTCTGCAGCGGCCTCATTTGCTGTCTTCACGTCCCTCAATCTTCGGTGCTATCGCGCGCAATTTTTCGAGTGCAGCTTCCGCTTTCTTGCGCTGTTCCTCTGCTTGGTATTTCACCTCTAAGCGTTCCAGAGAGCGAAGGCTACTGAGGGCGTCTTCAATCGCCTGACGTTCTTCATCATGAATGCCGGGGATGTCACGCAACGCAGCCACGCGCTTCACAATTTCCTCGCGGGCGTCCGCAATGCGTCCAGTCATTGGAGAGTGCTCCAATTCGAGCAGAGCTGACTTAAGAAGTTGCACCCAGGTCTCTTGATCGTAGCTAGGCACCGTCGCTCCTCCGGTAAGCGGAGCTACAGTTTAGCAAAAGGCGTCACGCGGTGGACCATTTGGCACCCTACGAACATGCCCCGCGACTGGAGTTGTTACCGCTACAGCAAAGTAGGTATGGACCGCGGTGGCTCTCACTCGTACTTTCACTAGAGACCAATGAGCGTTCAACGAATTCACAACGTAAGCAGACCCTAACACCCGGAAACACCCTCTACACGCCCCGCATCAGGCCAGTGGTGCGGGGCCTGCCTTTGCAGGGGCCATACAGCATCAAAAGGACGAACGGCCGTAAGACTCTAAGCATCCAAAGCTCGATCCCCGCGCCGAGGATATGCTTCACTGGGTTCTCTCGGGCGTTTATCCGGTGTTCCAGGTGCGGGGTGACCCCATTTTCTTAATCTCTGATTAGGCCGACGGCGCGATTGGCAGTTCACCTCGGTACAAGACGAAGCCGTAGCGAATGAGTTCATCGAGCTTCTCACGAAGCCAGTAGATGTCCTGCCACGTATGCAGGTATTCTTCAGACCCACGGTCGTGCCGCGTTGTCATGTCCTTTTGAAGATCAGCGAGAAGTTTTGAGGCTTTTATGAGTTTTGCTCTGTGTTCTGGGGGCATCATTGAGGTATCGTACCTCGCTTGGAAAACCGTAATCAATCAGGAGCGCTGCGCTAAGTTTTTATCACCAACTAGGAGAAATCCCAGTTTGCATTGAAACGGCAGACGGATAGGGTACAAGCCAGACGGAACGTGCCTGTGGACACCCCCGCCGTCCTTTCGCTTCTCCAATTGCCTCCGATGGCGGGGGATTTTTACGGCACCTTCGTCGCGTACAGACTATCAATCCTTCGCATAATCCGATCCGCCCATTGAACCGCAGCCGCAACCATTGATTCCGTACGCGGGCTTGAGCGAGTCTCAAACAGGTCGTCAGTCGTTTTCAAGTGCCGTGCTACGAGAATGCCGGCGATGACGCCAAGCACGCGCTTGCGGTTTTCGTCCATGGCGAAGGGAAGGATAGCACTTTCGCTTTATGTTCGCCAGTAAGACTGGGGCGCAATCCAGGGCGTGACAAAGGTAACGTAAATGTTACCATATCGACATGATCGAGGTTGAAGAACCTGGATCAGAATGGGCGCAGTCCTTTCGGCAAGTGGTTCTACGACCTGGATGCGCAAGCGGCTGCAAAGGTCAAGACGGCTCGTGCGCGGCTCTCGCTGGGAAACTGGTCAAACGCAAAAAGCGTTGGAGACGGTGTCCACGAATACGTAATTGATTTCGGTCCCGGCTATCGAGTCTATTTCGGGAAGGACGGCAACACCCTAGTAATCCTACTGGGAGGCGGAACGAGAAACGGCAGGGCGCAGACATTAACGCCGCCAAAGACCGATGGAAGGACTACAAACAGGGCAAGAAGATGGAGAAATGAAAATGGCACTTACAAGAAATTTCGTCGAGACACTGAAAGCAAGAGCCGAGCGTGATCCCGATTTTCGCAAAGAACTTCTCCGCGAAAGTATAGAGATGTTTCTCTCGGGCGAGGTAGAAACTGGAAAATTGATTCTGCGAGACTACATCAATGCAACCATCGGCTTCGTTGCATTAGGGAAAGCGATCCATATTGATCCGAAGAGCTTGATGCGTATGCTCGGGCCCTCTGGAAACCCCACAACGGACAATTTCTTCGAAATCATCAAACACCTACAAGCGAAGGAAGGAGTGCATCTGAAAGTTGAAGCGGCAATCGCTTAATGTAGCCTTCACCTTCGCCCGAATCGCCTCTTAAAAATGTAGAGGATTTTGTAGATGCTCTAAAGACTTTCCTTCCGTGCGAGCATCGGATTAATCCAGAATATCAGCTTGAATATAAAGGTACTTACTTCGTTGGTCTGACACTTGCCGTCAGCCTTCTACACAATCCTAAGTCTGGTGCGTCTGCCAATTCCGCCACTTTCGCAGTACCCGGATTGTAAAAAGATTATACAAGTGGGTGCCACCCAGCCGGAGTGGGGCGTTTCCCGGAAATCGTGAAGTTGGTAGTACAGCCTTAGGCCGAGCCGAAGCTCAGGACAATCCCATTGCCATCCACTAGCATTCGGGAGCGCCTCTGCGCCGTGAGGAACCATGGTTCGGGACTTTGACGCGATCGTATTGGGTGGGGGAGCCGCGGGGCTGATGTGTGCAATCGAAGCCGGGAAGCGGGGACGCCGCGTCCTCGTTCTCGAGCGCACCGATCGAGTTGGGAAAAAGATCCTGATTTCCGGTGGGGGACGCTGCAATTTTACAAATCTCCATTGCCGGCCGGAGAACTTCCTTTCGGCAAATCCACACTTCTGCAAATCTGCCCTCGCCGGATATACGCCCGCAGACTTTATCGCACTGATCGAGAAGCATCGGATTCCCTATCACGAGAAGACCAAAGGACAACTGTTCTGCGATGGTTCGGCGAGGGAAGTTGTGCGGATGTTGGAAGAGGAATGCCGCCTGACTGGTGTTCAGGTTTTGACGAACGTCACCTTGCGCGAGGTTCGAAGAGCCGATCATTTTGAAGCGATCACTTCGCAGGGAGAGTTCGGCGCACACGCTGTCGTTGTGGCGACCGGTGGCCTTTCGATTCCCAAAATTGGCGCGACCGCGCAAGGATATGAGCTGGCAACGCAGTTTGGGCTCCGGATTCGCGAGTGCCGGCCTGCGCTCGTGCCGTTCCTGTTTAGTCTTCGGGACCGCGATCAGTATTCCGATCTCGCGGGAGTTTCGGCCGAAGTAGAGGTTGCGGTGAATTCGCATACGTTCCACGACAAAATGCTCTTCACGCATCGCGGCCTGAGTGGTCCAGCGATCCTGCAGGCATCGTCCTACTGGCAGGCATCGATGCCGATCACTATTGATCTCGCGCCCGGGCAGAAGATCACGGCACGGTTGCGTGCTTCACCCTCGGGCCGGGACTTAAGTGCAGCCAGAAGCTTACTTCGAGCCAGACTGGCCAATCGTCTAGCAGATCGCTGGCTGGACGCACATTTGCCACCGAGTTGGAGCAATCCATCCCTCGCGATGCTGGAAGACCAGATCCATCATTGGCAGATCATCCCGAGTGGCACCGAAGGATACGAAAAAGCCGAGGTGACGGTAGGCGGAGTCGACACGGATGAGCTGTCGGCAAAAACGATGGAAAGTTGCAAGGTGCCTGGACTGTTCTTCATCGGGGAGGTTGTCGACGTCACGGGTCACTTGGGAGGGTTTAACTTCCAATGGGCCTGGGCATCAGGCTTTGCGGCCGGCCAGGCATTGTAGAGATTCTGACTTGCCACGATCAGAAACCAGTTGTGTTGTCCTTCCACGGAAGGCCACATAAAATGAAGCGATTCGGTGGCAGGTGGTGTCTAACCAAACGGTGAATTCCCCGCAAAAGCCGCCCCAGAAGCCGCCAATGAATACCCAGCGGCTGCGGGCGATCGCACCCACAGTCTGGGACTTGATGCGGCCCCGCCGGGGATTGCTTGCTATCGGCTTTGTGCTCATGGTGATCAACCGGGTATCGGGCCTGGTGCTGCCGTACTCGACCAAGTTCCTGATCGACGGCGTCATCGCCAAGCACCACATTCAACTGCTGCGACCGCTAGTTCTCATTGTCCTGTTTGCGACTGTCATCCAGGGGATCACGTCGTTTTCTCTTACACAGCTACTTTCCAAGGCGGCTCAACGTCTGATTGCCGAACTGCGCCAGAAGGTGCAGACACATATCTCCCGGCTGCCCGTTTCCTTCTACGACGCGAACAAGACAGGCACGCTTGTGTCGCGCATCATGACCGATGTTGAGGGAGTGCGAAATCTTCTGGGCACTGGATTGGTGGAATTAGCGGGTGGCTTACTCACTTCGTGTATTGCTCTGGTAGTTCTTTTCCGCATCAGCGCACTGATGACTGCACTTGCCTTCGGATTTCTGCTGTGTTTCGCGCTGGCGCTGAACAAGGCATTCAGTACGATTCGTCCCATTTTTCGCGAACGTGGAAAGATCAATGCCGAGGTTACGGGTCGACTGGCCGAGTCGCTGGGCGGGGTAAGAGTGATCAAGGGCTATCACGCCGAGGAGAGGGAAGAGGCAGTTTTCGCAACCGGCGTGCGGCGTCTGCTCGAGAACGTAATGCGCACCCTTACCGCGACCTCGGTCATGAGTCTCTCCGCCAGCCTGCTTATGGGTGTGGTGGGTACAGTGATCATGTACGTTGGGGCGCATCAAATACTGGCAGGCACGCTGACCATCGGCGAATTTTTTACGTACACAATGTTCCTCGGATTTCTTGTCGCACCAATCATCCAGATTGTTGCCATTGGAACGCAGATCACCGAGGCGCTGGCGGGTCTGGAACGGACTCAGGAGATACTTCGCGAACGACCGGAGGACCAGGATCCCACCCGGACCGTGACTCTGCCCGATATTGTGGGACAAGTGGTGTTTGATCATGTCAGCTTCAGCTATGACGGGACACGTGAAGTCCTGCGTGACGTGTCTTTTGTCGCAGAGCCCGGTACGGTCACGGCTTTGGTGGGTTCATCGGGATCAGGGAAGTCCACGACGATTGGGCTCATCACGGCGTTTCACGTGCCCACCCAAGGGCAAGTCCTGGTGGATGGCGTTAATCTAAGCACCGTCCGGCTGGATTCCTATCGCACACGACTAGGGGTCGTCTTGCAAGAATCATTCTTGTTTGATGGAACCATTCGAGAGAACGTGGCTTTCTCTCGTCCTGATGCGAGCGAGGAGGACATCATGCGGGCTTGCCGGATTGCACGAGTGGACGAGTTCGCCGAGTCCTTTGCCGACAAATACGACACCATCGTTGGTGAGCGCGGAGTGAAGCTTTCTGGCGGACAGCGGCAGCGGATTTCGATTGCGCGCGCGATCCTGGCTGAGCCGCGAATTCTGATCCTCGACGAGGCAACGTCGAGCCTCGACTCGGAATCGGAGCAGATGATCCAACATGGCCTTTCCTACCTTATGCAGGGACGAACCACCTTTGTGATTGCCCACCGGTTGTCGACCATTCGCCGCGCTGATCAGATTCTTGTCGTGGAGCAGGGAGAGATCGTCGAGCGCGGAACGCACGAGCAGCTCTATGAGATGCAGGGCCGATACTACGATCTCTACACTAAGCAGCTCGGAGTGGAGAGCAATCTCTTCCTGGCGCCGGGCGAGGGGGATTCCGTGGCAGTGGAAGATGAACCCGTTGGCGGAAAAGAACCAGCGGATCCGGATGCTCTGCGCGTGATTCGTGGAGAGGTTCGCTAAGTCTGCATGATTGCAACGCCTGGCACGAAACTTCAAGTAACGGCCGCGGGGATTCAAACCGAGAATGTCTGCCGGCACTATGTGATGGGCCAGAACCTGATTCGGGCAGTCGATGGCATTTCCGTTCGGATGCTAGGGGGCGAATTTGTCGCGCTACTGGGTACCTCGGGCTCCGGCAAATCATCACTCCTGAACCTGATCGCGGGCTTGGATCGACCCACCTCGGGAGCAGTTGTCGTCGAAGGAAGAAATCTTGCGAAATTATCGCGCGCGGAACTTGCCAAGCACCGCTTGTATACCGTCGGCATGGTTTTCCAATCATTCAACCTGATTCCCAACATGACGGTCCTCGAGAACGTGGAGCTTCCACTTCGCTTCGCGGAGGTCGAGCGTGCGCGCCGCGATTCTCTGGCGCGGGAAGTGTTGGACCGAGTAGGTCTGAGCAATCGCCTGCAACATCGCCCGAGTGAGCTGTCCGGCGGAGAGCAGCAAAGGACCGCACTCGCACGCGCCCTGATCAATCGGCCAAAACTGTTATTGGCGGACGAGCCCACCGGAAATCTGGACAGTCGCACTGGCACTGAAATCATGAATCTGATTCGTGAATGCAACGAGGACCTCCGAATGACAGTGGTGATGGTCACGCATGAGCGTGCACTTGCTGAGCAGTATGCGCAGCGCCTGGTGTTTCTTGCTGATGGCAAACTTGTGAATGATCAGCCCAATGACCAGAACTTGACAAGTACAACGGCGCAAGGAGGTGGCAGCCGTGAAGGTGTATGACCTGGCCGAACTCGCCATACGCAACCTGCGCGAGTCCGTCCTGCGCAACACGCTGACCACAGTAGGAATTTCAGTCGGTGTCGCGTCGCTGGTGGCGATGTTGTCGCTGGGAATTGGTCTTCAGCAGATGGCCACGCGAAGGCTTGTGAAATCAGGTCTGTTCGATACAATTGTCGTTACTTCTCGACGGGATCTGCGCAACTTCAACCGCGACGAAGAGCAAAACGGCCCCGCTCCCGCGGAAAGCCCTGCACTTGATGAACCCTCGCGGCAGAAAATCGAGCAACTTGCCAATGTGACGGAAGCATTTCCGGACCTGCGTTTCATCACCTCATTCACATACGAAACTAAGCCTCATTTGACGATGGTGGCCGGCATTCCGGCATCGTACCGCACCAATGATGCGTTTGAGGGTATGCAGGGCACCTTCTTTTCCTCTGACAATTCCGACGAAGCAATCCTGCAAAAGACCTTCGCAGCCGAGTTGTTGGGGAAGACGGCGAAGCCGGGCTCCGACGATGTCGCGGTCGCGGAATTGGCCAAGCCACTCCTTGGAAAAGAACTGACGATGCGCTATGCAGAGCGCATGCCTTCAGGTGAATCCGCGGCAAGAGAAGAATCGACATCTCAAGGCAACGCTACGCCGGATACGACCAGCTATTCCATTGCCTCGCGCGAACGAAAACTCAGGATTGTGGGTGTTACAGATCTCGATCCAGACAGCATGCGAGGCCCAGTGCGAGCGCGGGTGTTGCTTCCACTAAAGCTGGTGCAAAGCCTGCATGTGGTTCAACCGACCGCCCTCCGTGACACCACGCAGGCTGGCAGCAAGGTGCCAACCTACTCGACTGTCACTGTTCGCGTGAAGGATCCGGGCAAGATTCAGCAAGTGGAAGACACTGTCAGGAAAATGGGCTTCAACACGTTCTCCATGCTGGACGCCACGCGAAGCCTGCGACGCTTCTTTGCAATTCTCGATCTCTTCCTAGGAATCTTTGGCAGCTTGGCCCTGGCAGTGGCTTCAATCGGAATAGTGAACACGCTCGTCATGGCCATTCTGGAACGCCGACGCGAGATCGGCATCATGAAAGCGATCGGTGCTTCCGATGCCGATGTGAAGAAGCTGTTTTTCGCCGAAGCCGGTGTAATGGGTGCTTTCGGCGGCGCGCTCGGCGTCGCGCTGGGTTGGATGATCGGCCGCTTGATCAATATCGGGACGAACATCTACCTGAAACGCCAAGACCTGGCGCCCGAGCAGATCTGGTTTGTGCCGTGGTGGCTCGTGGGGAGCGCAATTGTGTTTGCAATCGTCGTGAGCCTGATGTCGGGCTTGTATCCTGCGGCTCGCGCAGCAAGGCTTGAGCCGGTGCAAGCGCTGCGTTACGAGTGAATTCAGAAACCTCGGCGGCTCTTTACACCGAATAGGAGACGTCATCGTCCGCAGCAACTTGCGCCAGGCTGCTGGCAACCGCAGCCATCGGCTGTTGTGCCTTGCTTCCGCGACGCATGGCTACGATGCCCGTGCGAACCATTTCCAGCACACCATAAGGGCGGAGGACTTCCAGCAGGCCGTCGATTTTGTCTTCAGCTCCGGTGATCTCGATGGTCAGAGATTCGGGCGCGACGTCGACCACTCGCGCGCGAAACACGCTCGCTAATTCCAGCACGTGGGAGCGGGCCTCGTGAGTAGCAGCGACTTTGATCATGGCTAGGTCACGAACGATGGCAGGTTGGTTGGTGATGTTTTCGACCAGCAGAACATTCACCAACTTGTAGAGATTCGCTTCGATGCGGCGCGCTTGGTCGCGGTCGGCATCGACCGTAATGGTCATGCGCGAGACTTCCGGCTTCTCCGTACGTCCTACGGTCAATGAATCGATGTTAAATGCACGTCGACGGAACAGCGACGCGACTCTCGTCAGGACACCAGGCTTGTTTTCCACGTAAACCACAAAAGTATTCATCATATTGGAACTCATTCGTCGGTCGCGGTCTCCACGATCGGGCTGGGACGTCGAATCATGTCATTCAGGGAGGCGCCCGCTGCCACCATCGGATACACCGTATCTTCCTGTTCCACTTTGAAATCAATCAGTACGGGGCCGGCGTGCTTGCGCGCCATCTGTACGGCGGGCACAACCTCGGAGCGGTGCGAAACAGCCATGCTGCGGATTCCGTACGCCTCGGCGAGCTTTACAAAGTTGGGATTCAGTAGGGGCGTCGCCTGGTAGTTGCGCTCGTAGAAAAACTCCTGCCATTGCCGCACCATCCCGAGGTAGCCGTTGTTGATGATGGCGATGTTGACCTTCAAGTTTTCCTGAACGATGGTTGCCATTTCTGACATGGTCATTTGGAAGCCGCCGTCGCCAACTACAACCCACACTTCAGAATTCGGACGAGCGACCTTGGCGCCGATGCCAGCCGGCAGAGCGAATCCCATTGTTCCCAGACCGCCCGACGTTATCAGCGAACGCGGGTGCTCGTGCTTGTAGTATTGCGCTTCCCACATCTGGTGTTGGCCGACGTCGGTGACCACGATGGAATCCGCTTCGCGCGTTTCATGCCATAGATCATTGATCACATGTGCCGCGTACAGGTGGCCGTTGTCAGGCAGATTCTGGATATCACGGACCGCCGAGTCGCCCTTCAATTTGTCGATGTAGTCCAGCCATTCACTGCGGTCGATCGATGTCACGTGTGGCAATAGTTCATGCAGAACCTCCCGGAGATCACCAACAAGAGCGACATCAACCTTCACGTTCTTGTTGATTTCCGCAGGATCGATTTCCACGTGGATCTTCTGCGCGTTCGGCGCATAGGTCTTAAGGTTGCCCGTCACCCGGTCATCGAAGCGCATGCCGAATGCGAGCAGGAGGTCGGCTTCCTGAATGGTGTGATTTACCCACGCTTCACCGTGCATGCCCATCATGCCGAGATTCATGGGGTGTGACGCCGGGAAGGCGCCGATTCCGAGCAGTGTCAGTGCGACAGGGATTCCCGTGCGTTCGGCGAAGTCGCGGACTTCCTTCATCGCACCCGACACAATGATGCCGTGACCTGCGAGAATCACGGGTCGCTTGGCATTCTTGATTAGTTCCAGCGCCTGCTCATACTCCTTCGCATCGGGGGACAGATCCGGCCGATAACCCGGTAACTGCGGACGTGCGCCGTCCCAATCGAATTCGCAGGAACTCTGCTGGGCATCCTTTGTGATGTCGACAAGGACGGGGCCGGGCCTTCCGGAACGGGCTACGTAGAAAGCTTCACGGATGGTGCGTGCCAGTTCGCTGGCATGGG
>Ga0075424_100004098_pt1 | contig 13732 bp, 8 predicted proteins | sample SoiMethybrSBSTD3_FD_75301 | JGI IMG/M metagenome (GOLD analysis project Ga0075424, IMG submission 75301) | Bulk soil microbial communities from a Populus tree surrounding site in Tennessee, USA - Soil MetaG P. TD hybrid SBSTD3 | ecosystem: Environmental > Terrestrial > Soil > Tree plantation... | reverse complement strand
GGGCGCCCCGCGGCGCCGGCGGCGGCGGGGCGGACGGCGCCGGCGCGGACGCGGCGGGGGGCAAGCCGCGGTCGCGTCGCCGTAGCGGCCACAACCTGCTGATGCGTGATTGACCGGACGGCGGTCGCCCCCGCTACCTTCGCCCGGCATGGCGAGACGGCGCGCGGCGGCGGCGACCGACCCGGAACCCGCGTCCGAGCACGTGCTACCCGCGCGCGTGAGCGTGCAGAGCATGGCGCTCACGATCCTCGCGACGCTCGCGCTGATCGTGCTGCTTCGATACGCGGCCGATTTTCTCGTCCCGCTCGTGCTCGGCGTCTTCGTGAGCTATGCGCTGGAGCCGATCGTCGGCCGGCTGGTCGCATGGCGGATGCGCAGGCCTTTCGCGGCGGCGGTAGTCCTCCTCACGCTGCTCGGCGGCGTCGGCTGGGCCACGTACGCGCTCAGCGACGACGCCTTCGACATCGTCCGCCGGGCGCCCGAGGCGGGCGTGAAGCTGCGCGACGCCCTGCAGAAGATGCGGCGAGGCAACGGCGCGAGCCCCGTCGCGGACGTCGCCCGCTTCGCGGACGAGGTCGAGAAGAGCGCAGAGGCTGCAGCGCCCGCCTCGCCGCCGCCGCCCGGTGTGACTCGGGTCCAGGTCGAGCAGAAGCCGATCGACGTGCGGAGCGTCCTCTGGAGCGGCTCGATGAACGTCGCCGGGCTCGTGAGCCAGGCGCTGCTGCTCGTGTTCCTCGTCTACTTCCTCTTGGCATCGGGTGACCTCTACAAGCGGAAGCTCGTCCGCCTCGTGGGGGAGCCGCTCAGCCGAAAACGCGTGACCCTCGAGGTGCTCGACGAGATCAACACGCAGATCCGCCGCTTTCTCTTCGTGCAGGCGCTCACGAGCACGATCGTCGCGGTCGCGTCGTGGGCCGCCTTCCGCTGGATGGGGCTCGGGCAGGCGGCCGTCTGGGGCATCCTCGCGGGCCTGTTCAACTCGGTCCCGTACCTCGGCCCGCTGATCGTCATGGCGGGCGTCGGCCTCGTCGGTTTCCTCCAGTTCGGCACGATCGCTCAGGCGGGAAGCGTCGCCGCACTCTCGTTCGTGATCACGAGCGTCGAGGGCATGCTCCTCACGCCATGGCTGATCGGGCGGACGTCGCGCATGAACGAGGTCGCGGTATTCGTGGGCCTTCTCTTCTGGGCGTGGGTGTGGGGAATAGTCGGGATGCTCCTCGCCGTGCCCATGCTCGTGATCGTGAAGGCGGTGTGCGATCGCGTCGACGATCTGAAACCACTCGGCGAGCTGCTCGGCGAATGATCGCTTCGCAGTCGCCACGTCGCCTGCATCGAAGAAGACGTGACGCTGCAAGATGCCGCTCGGCTGCAATCTCGCGGCGCGTTCGCGAACCCTGGATTCTGCGCGGTGCGCGCGCGAATGGCACACGCGGCACGCGCGTTGCTGATATGACGATCGCGCGCCGACGTGCCGCGGCGCGTAACGGACTCGCGGCGATGCTGGTGGTGCTGGCCGCCATGCCGCCCGCCGCCTTCGCTGGTGGCGCCTTCGGGGGCGCCTTCGCTGGTGAAGGCGGACAGAACTTCGTCCTGCCGCTCGTCACCGCGCTCGCCGTCGCTTCGGCGGCGCACAAGGTGCCGCAGCAGGTCGGGGTGATGAAGCCGGACGGGCGCCCTCTCGTGAGCCTGATCCCCTCGCGCGTGCAGTTCGAGGACGGCTACGAGATCGATGTCAACGACTACATCGGGATCCACGACCCCGTCGACGGGATCGACGTGGACCGGATCGCGTCGTTCGACATGCTGCCGCACCGGCAGAAGGGCTGGATGGCGTCGTTCGTGTACGATACCGAACGGCGGGGACCGATCGAGTCGCGGGACGACGTGCTGCGGCTGATGCTCGACTACCGCTGGTAGGTTTACGCCATCCCGAGGCGCTCGCGGCCTTCGGGGGAGATCATCTGCGGATTCCACGGGGGGTCCCAGACGATCTGTACGTCCGCGTCCGACACGCCGGGCAGCGCGAGGAGGCGATATCGCGCATCCGCCGCGATGGACGTTCCCATGCCGCAGCCTTGTGCGGTCAATGTCATCTTGACGTCGACGCGCTTTCCCTCGCCCTCCGGGCTGATCCGCATGTCGTACACGAGACCGAGGTCGACGATGTTCACCGGGATCTCCGGGTCGTAGCACGTCTTCAGCACGTCCCAGACCTGCTGCTCGAGGTCGCCGCTCACCGCGCCGGGCGCGGGCGCCGCAGTCGGCTCTTTCCCGAGCGCGTCCGCATCGGTACCGGCGATGCGGAAGAGGCCCCCGTACGCGGGCACCTGGACGGTGTAGGAGCCGCCGAGTGACTGGGTGATCACGACCTCCCAGCCCTTCTCGAGCGTCATCGTGTGGCCGCCGGGGATCTGGATGGCGTCGACGTCGCGCGTGAGCTCGGTGCGTTCCATGCAGCGATACTAGACCCGGGCTTGCGGTGGCGCCAGTAGCAGCCGCCATTGACGCTCGCCTCGGGACACGACACTAGGAGATCGACCCGAGAGACGCGTCTCGGGTCGGACTTGGATGCGACCATGAGTCGGAGTACTACGCGACGTCCGTCCGTTGCCGGGCGTGTCCTTCTGCGGCGCCGGCTTCGCCGGCCGCGGCACGGCCGTCAGGCGGGAACGCAGCGTTTCACGCTCGCGTCCCACCCGACCCGAGACACGCGTCTCGGGTCGCCATGATGCGCCGCTTTCCCCCCGGGTTCGTCTGGGGCACGGCGACCGCCGCGCACCAGGTCGAGGGCGGGAACTGGAACAACGACTGGTGGGCGTGGGAGCACGATCCGAGCTCGCCGTGCGAGGAGCCGAGCGGCGACGCGTGCGACCACTGGCACCGCTATCCCGACGACGTCCGGCTCTGCGCCGAGCTCGGGTTCGGTGCCTATCGGTTCTCGCTCGAGTGGAGCCGGATCGAGCCGGAAGAGGGCGAGTTCTCGCGCGCCGCGCTCGATCATTACCGCCGCATGTGCGCGACGTGTCGCGAGCACGGCCTCGAGCCGATCGTCACCTTCCATCACTTCACGACCCCGCGCTGGGTCGCGGCGCGGGGCGGCTGGGCCGTGCCCGAGACCGCCGACCGCTTCGCGCGCTTCTGCGCGCGGGCCGCCGCGCACCTGGGCGACGTCATCGCCCGAGCCTGCACGCTGAACGAGCCGAACATCGTCGCGACGATGGGCTACCTGTACGCGATGTTCCCGCCCGGGAAGCGCGACCCCGACCTCCGCCGGCGCGTGAACGAGGTCTTCGTCGACGCGCACCGGAAGGCCGTGGATGCGATCCACGGCGGACCGGGATCGGCACCTGTCGGTCTCACGCTCGCGATGTCCGACAACCAGGCGGTCCCGGGCGGCGAAGCGGCGCGCGACCGGTACCGGCGCGACATGGAGGACGTCTTCCTCGAGGCGGCGCGCGGCGACGACTTCATCGGCGTGCAGTGCTACTCGCGTACGCGCTTCGGCCGGGAGGGCATGCTCGGCCCCGAGAACGGCGTGCGCACGACGCAGATGGGCTACGAGTTCTGGCCCGAGGCGCTCGAGGCGACGATCCGTCGCGCCGCCGCCGTGACGGGCGGGGTGCCGGTCCTCGTCACCGAGAACGGGATCGGCACCGAGAACGACGCCGAGCGGATCGAGTACGTCGCGCGCGCGCTCCCCGGCGTGCTCGCCTGCCTGGCCGACGGGATCGACGTCCGCGGCTACGTGTACTGGAGCCTGCTCGACAACTTCGAGTGGGTCTTCGGCTACCGGCCGACGTTCGGGCTCGTCGCGGTCGATCGCGCGACGCAGGTCCGCACGCCGAAGCCGAGCGCCGCGTGGCTCGGCGGGATCGCGCGCGCGAACGCCTTCGACGTGCCCGCGACGGCGTAGCAGGGCGCTCACGCGACGCGCTCGTGGGGAATCGGGGGACGATGCGGGTCGCGCTGTTCGTGCTGCTCGCGCTGACGCCGGCGCGCGCGCGCGGCGTGCAGCTCGAGGCGCTCGAGCCCGGGCGCGAGTGGCGGGTCGACAAGATCGACTTTCACGGCAACGACACGGTGCCGGAGAGCGAGCTCCGGAAGGCGATGGTGACGAAGTCGCGTCTCTGGTACGAGGCCTGGCGGTTCTGGCGGCCGCTGCCGGAATTCGACCCGGCCACGTTCCGCGCCGACCTGGACCGTCTCCGTCAGCTCTACCGGAACTACGGCTACTACGACGTCCGGATATCGCACGACATCGAGCTGCCGGCCGAGGGCAACGCGGTGCGTGTGGTCATCTACATCGAGCAGGGCCCGCCGGTGTACGTCGAGGCGGTCGCGGTCGACCTGCGCGGCACGCCACTTCCGCCGGCGGATCGCGACCTCGTGCTGAAGCACGTCCCCCTCGAGCGCGACGACATCTTCGACCAGGGCGAGTACGAGCGCGGCTACACGTACCTCCGCACGTACTATCGCGAGCACGGCTTCGCGCGCGTCGAGGTCGCGCGGCGGGCGGAGGTCGACGTCCGCCGGCACGCCGCCGCGGTCTTCTACGACGTCGACAGCGGGCCGCCCTCCGTCTTCGGCGACGTCGAGGTGAGCGGCACGCACGAGACCGACCCCGAAATCGTCCGGAAGGAGGTCGCGTTCAAGCCCGGCGATCCCTTCAAACAGAGCCTCGTCGAGCAGACGCGCGCGAACATCGTCGCGCTCCGCATCTACCGCTCGGTGCGCATCGACGAGGACAAGAGCCAGGACCCGAAGGTCGACCTCCACGTCCGGGTGAGCGAGGGCCCCTCGCGCGAGGTCCGTCTCGGCGTCGGCTACGATACCGAGGAGCAGATCCGCGGCCTCGCGAGCTGGCGCAACTACAATTTCTACGGCGGCGGACGGCAGCTCGGCTTCGCGGCACGCGTCTCGCTCCTCCGACGCACCATCGCCGCGGATTTCCTGCAGCCGCACTTCCCGGGCCAGCGCGACCGCATCCGGCTGATCGCCTCGGAGCAGCAGGAGCTCGAGGACGCGTACACGAACGACCGCTCGCGTCTCAGCCCGCGCATCGAGTGGGGCGCGACGCGCAACGTCCTCCCGTACGCGTTCTACCGCATCGAGTACGACTCGCTGTCCGACGTGAAGCAGCGCGTCCGGCTCCTGCATCCGGGCATCGCGCCGCCGAACGCGGTGCTCTCCGGCCTCGGCTTCGGCGTCGACTGGAACCACGTCGACGATCTCCTCGACCCGAAGCGCGGCTGGGTGGCGAACGCGAGCGTCGAGCCCGTCGGCGGCTTCCTCGGCGGCGACGTCGCATTCGTGCGCGCGGTCGCCGAGGGCCGGTACTACCAGCCGCTGCCCGAGGACCTCGTCGGCGCGGTCCGCATCCGCCTCGGCTCGGCGAAGCCGTTCGCGGGGACGAAGGAGATCCCGCTCTACGAGCGCTTCTACGCCGGCGGGATCAACTCCGTTCGCGGGTACGAGCGCTGGCACGTCGGTCGCGCGAACACGTTCGTCAGCGACATCGCCCACGACGTCGTTGGCCGCAAGATCGCGGCGGAGACCGAGCCGATCGGCGGACGGAGCGTCGTGGAGGCGTCGGTCGAGCTGCGCCATCCGATCACGAAATCGCTCGACGGCGCCGTGTTCCTCGACGCCGGCCAGATCTCGCTCGACAGCTGGGACTTCCCGGTCGACGATCTGCAATTCGGTGCGGGCTTCGGCGTTCGCTACAAGAGCCCGGTCGGCCCGCTCCGGCTCGACCTCGGCTTCCCGAACGATCCGCCGCCGGGCGATCCGTTCTGGCAGGTGCACGTGAGCATCGGGCAGGCGTTCTGATGCGACGGCTCGCGCGCTGGCTCCGCCGGACCCTGCTTGCGCTCGCGGCGCTCGTCGTCGTGACGCCGCTCGTGCTCGTCCTCGCGAGCCGCACGGAACCGGTGCGCGAGCTCGTACGCGTGCGGCTCGTCGCCATCCTCGCCGGCATGACGGACGCGCGCGTCCGGATCGGTGCCCTCGAGGGGACGCTCGGGCGGACGCTCGTCCTCCGCGACGTGCGGGTCGACGTGGCGGGCGAGCCCGTCGTGCGCGTGCCCGCGGTCGAGGTCGTCTATGCGCTCCTCCCGCTCCTCCGCGGCGAGCTCCGGCTCGACCGGGTCACGCTCACCGCGCCCAGGATCCGAGCGATCCGCACGCGCGACGGCTGGCTCCTGCCCCACGGCGTCGCGACCGAGCGCGCGCCCGCGGCCGAGGGCGGCGGTCGCCGGCGACTCGCGGTCCGCATCGCACGCCTCGTCGTGGAAGACGGGCGCATCGCCGTCGCGCTCGACACCACCGCCCCGCCGCGCCGCTTCGCCGCCACGGCGCTCACGCTCGCGGCGTCGGGCCGGCTCGCCGCCGACGGCACGTCGCTCCGCCTGGAGACGCTCCGCTTCGTCCCGCGCGGCGTCGCGCTCTCGCCGGTGACCGCGTCGGGGGCGGCGGACGTCGCGTCCGGCGGCGCCGTCCGCGTCTCGGAGCTCGCGCTCGCGACGGCCCGCACGCGCATCGAGGTGGACGGCAGCGTCGACCCCGGCCGCTCCGCGGCGGTGGAAGCGCGGCTCGCACCGCTCTCCGCCGCGGACGTGCGCGCGCTCCTGCCTTCCGCACGGCTCACGGCGGACGTGCGCGCGCGGGCGCGCGTCCACGGGCCGTGGAGCGCGCTCGCGAGCGCGGCGCACGCGGAGTTCCTGCCCGGCGGCACGCTCGGCGGCCACGGCATCGTCGACGCCACGGCCGCGCCGCTCCGCTGGGATGTCGCGGCGGCGTTCGCGGCGCTCGACCCGGGAGCGGCGCTGCCGACGCTCCCGCGTGCCTCCCTGACGGGCCGGCTGGACGCGCACGGTGCGGGCGCCGACCCGCGCGGTCCGCTCGGCTACCGGCTCGCGCTCGACGCCTCGCGCATCGGAAACGACGACATCGACCGGCTCCTCGTCGAGGGAGAGGGAGTCGGCGGCGTGCATCGCTTCCGCGCCGTGGTCGGTGCGCCCGTCGGCTCGGCGACCGCGCACGGGCGCATCGCGCTCGCCCGGCGTCCGCGCTACCGCGTCGGCGTCCGCTGGAGCCTCGCGCGACTCGAGCGCTTCGTCTCGTCGACGTGGGGCTGGGCGAACGGCCGGCTGCGCGTCGCGGGACGCGGGATCGAGCCCGGCGACCGGCACGCGCGTGCCGATCTGGTCGTCGGCGCCGCGGCGGTGCAGGGCATCCCGCTCGAGAACGGCGAGGTGCACGCGCAGCTCGCGGGAACCGCGGTCGAGCTACGCGCGCTGCGCGTCGCGTCGCGTCCCGTCGGCGTGAAGATCGACGCGACCGGACGGCTCGACCTCGAACGCCGCGACGTTGCGTTCCGGCTCGGTGCCGGCGCCGATCTGCGCGCGATCGGCGCCTGGCTCGGCCGGCCGCTCGCGGGGAGCGCGACCGCGTCCGTGGACGCGTCCGGCACGCTCGACGCGCTCGCCGCGACCGCGAGCGCGGAGGTCGTCGCGCCCGCCTTCCAGACGCTCTCCGCGGAGCGGGCGACGGCACGCGTCGACGTCCGCGGCGTCGGCGGCGCGTCGCCCTCGGGGCGCGCGGCGCTCACGGCCACCGCGTTCCGGATCGACGCGGGCACGGCCTACGCGGCCGGGGCAGACGCCGACTGGCGCCGGACCGGTCGCGAGGACCGCGCGTCGATCACGCTGCACGCCGACGGCGACGACGGACGAAAGCAGGGCGCGACGTTCGCGGTCGCGCGGACGCCGGATCGCACGCGCGCCGACCTCCAGTCGCTGCTCGTCACGCCGCCGCAGGGGCCGGCGTGGCGGCTCGCGCGCCCGGCCGGCGTCGTCGTCGACGCGTCCGCGGTGACGGTCGAGACCCTCACGCTCGGGGCGGGCGCACAGCGGATCGTCGTCGACGGCCGGATCGCGCGCGGTGGGACGTCGGACGCGTCGCTCGTGCTCGAGCACATCGCGCTCGGCCCGGTCTGCGCGCTCGCGCACGGGCCCGAGTGCGGCGGCGAGCTCGGCGGACGCTTGGAGCTCCGCGGCACGGCGGCCGCACCGCTCGGGCGCCTGACGGCGGAAGCGCATGACGTCCAGGTCGCGAAGGTCGCGTACGGCGTGATCGACATGGGGGCGCGCTACGCGGACGCCGCCGTCGCGGTGGAGGGCGCGCTCCATCATCCCAAGGCGGGCGACGTGCGCGTCACGGGCACGGTTCCGGTCGATCTCGCGTGGGCCGGGACGCGACGGAACCTCGACCAGGCGCCGGTCGCGCTCACGGCGAACGCGGACCGGCTCGACCTGACGATCCTCCACGCGCTCGCGCCTCGGACGCTCAGCTCGTCGGCGGGACGGCTCTCGGTCACCGCCACGGTCTCCGGCCCGCGCGCGGCGCCGCGTCTCGAGGGACAGCTCGCGCTCGACGACGGATCGATCCAGCTCGTCGCGGCCGGGATCCCGTACGAGGGGATCCGCGCGCGGGCGATCGCCAACGGCGCGCACGTCGAGCTGCAGGAGCTCGTCGTGCGCGCCGGCGACGGCACGCTCGAGGTGCATGGCGCCGCGAACCTCCCGCCGGGCGGGCCGATCGGGCTCGACGTCGCGGCCCGCTTCGACGAGTTCTTCGCCGTCCGGCGCGAAGCGTACGAGGCGGCGCTGAGCGGCGACCTGCACGTGCGGGGCACGCTCGGGGCGCCGGACGTGTCCGGGACCCTCGAGGTGGACCGCGCCGTGGTGCGCCCATCGGCGCTGCCCGCCTCGGCGCCGCACATCCCGGAGGACCCGACGATCGCGGTGGTCGGTGTGGCGGAGCCCGCGGAGCCGCCGCCACCGGGTGCGTCGGCCGCGATTCCCGCTCCGCTCACGCTCGGCGTCACGGTACGGATCGCGCGCAACGCCTGGATCCGTCGCAGCGACGCGAACATCGAGATCGGCGGCGAGATCCAGATCGCGAAGGCTGCGGGGGAGCCGGTGCGCGTCACGGGCCAGATCCGGCTCCTGCGCGGCTGGTACGTGTTCCAGGGACGCCGGCTCACCCTCGATCAGGGGACGATCACGTTCACCGGCGGGACGCCGATCCAGCCGATCTACGACATCGTCGCGATCTACCGCTCGGGCGAGTACCGGATCGAGGTGCACGTCTCGGGCTCGGGGGAGAAGCCGACCCTGACGCTCACGTCCGATCCGCCGCTCGAGCAGGCGGACATCCTCTCGGTGCTCCTCTTCGGAAAGCCGACGCACGAGCTCGGCCGCGGGCAGTCGCTCGCGCTCCAGCAGCAGGCGGTCGCGCTCGCCGCGGGCTACGCGGTGCCCGAGCTGCGCGCGTCGGTCATGGAGGCACTCGGCCTCGACGTTCTCGAGGTCGAGCTGCCGAAGGGCAGCGAAGCGGGCCGCGTCAGCGCGGGACGGTACGTCGCGGAGGACGTCTTCGTCTCGCTCGGACAGGAGTTCGGTCGGCGCGTCGGCCAGGTGGTCGGGGTCGAGTACTCGGTCACCCGCAGAGTGTCCGTCCGGGGCTCCACGTCGACCCGCGGCGACAGCGCCGTGGACCTCTTCTGGCACTATCGCTACTGAGAGCGCGACCCGAGACTTCTCGGGTCGCGGGACGGACGCGAGCGTGTTCTGCCGTCGCTACGCACGAACGCCGTGCCGCGGCTAGGGAAGCCCGCCCGGCCCCTAGCGGACATTTCTGCTAGCAGGTCGCTGCGAACCGGGGGGGATTGACGCGGGGCGGTCCATGAGGCGTGACGGGGGCGTTCCACTCCGACTCGATGCCCCAGATCTTCCACCCGAGCACGAACACGATCTCGCGGGTGTCGATCGCCGGCGTGCTCGCGGTCGTCGCGCTGGCGGGCGCCGTCGGCGGCTCGCTCGTCGACTCGACGTACCTGACGAGCGTGCGCGTGCCGCAGGTGCAGCCGGTGCCGTTCAGCCACGAGCACCACGTCGGCGGGCTCGGGATCGACTGCCGTTACTGCCACACGACGGTCGAGACGTCGTCCTTCGCCGGCGTGCCCGCGACGGAGATCTGCATGAACTGCCACAAGCAGATCTGGTCGCGGAGCGCGATGCTCGAGCCGGTGCGCGCGAGCTTCCGGACCGGCGAGCCGCTCCGCTGGAACCGCGTCTACGACCTCGCCGGCTTCGTGTACTTCGATCACTCGATCCACGTCCACAAGGGCGTCGGCTGCGTCACGTGTCACGGACGCGTCGACACCATGCCGCTCCTCTGGCGCGCGAACACGCTGCAGATGGGCTGGTGCCTCGACTGTCATCGCGAGCCGTGGCGTCACCTCCGCCCGCGCGAGGCGGTGTTCTCGATGGACTGGCAGCCGGACGAGGACCAGGAGACGCTCGGCCACCGCCTGGCGAAGGAGTACGGCGTGATGGACGCGCGCGAGCTGACGAGCTGTTGGACGTGCCATCGATGACCGACCTCGACCTCATCCGGGCACGCCTCGCCGCGGCGCGCGGCGAGGTCTTCTGGCGGACGCTCGAGGAGGCGGCCGACGAGCCCGCGTTCCGCGCGCTCGTCGCGCGCGAGTATCCCGCGCAGGGTCCGGTATGGCTCGACCCGGTCCGGCGCCGGTCGTTCCTGAAGCTCATGGCGGGCGCACTCGCGCTCGGCGGTATCGGCGCGTGCAGCCGGCAGCCGAGCGAGCCGATCGTCCCGTACGTGCACACGCCCGAGCACGTCGTCCCCGGTCGCGCGCTCTACTTCGCGAGCGCGATGCCGTCGTGGGCGGGGCTCGGCATCGGCGTCCTCGTGGAGAGCGAGCTCGGTCGACCGGTGAAGCTCGAGGGGAACCCGGATCACCCCGCGAGCGGCGGCGCGACCGACGCGTTCGCGCAGGCGTCGGTGCTGACCCTCTACGACCCGGACCGCCTCCAGGCGGTGGCGTTCGCCGGAACGATCGGCACGTGGACGGACTTCCTCGCCGCGTTCCGCTCCGCGATGGGGGTCCAGCGCGCGCGGCGGGGCGCGGGTCTCCGTATCCTCACCGAGACGGTGACGTCGCCGACGCTCGCCGCGCAGCTCCAGGCGATCCTCGCGGATCTGCCGGACGCGCGCTGGCACCAGTGGGAGCCGGCGGGCCGCCATCTCGTCGCGGCGGGCACGCAGGCCGCGTTCGGCGCCGACCTGCGCCCGGTTCACCGCCTCGCCGACGCCGACGTGATCGTCGCGCTCGGCAGCGACTTCCTCGGCTGCGGTCCGGCGCACCTGGCCGACGTGCGCGCGTTCGCGTCGCGCCGGCGGGCGGAGCAGATGAGCCGTCTCTACGTCGCCGAGAGCGGCCTCACGCCGACCGGCGCGAAGGCGGATCACCGCCTCGCGCTTCGCCCGAGCGACGTCGCGGTGCTGGCGCGCGCGCTCGCGGCGGCGGCGGGCGTGCCGGACGTGGCGGGCGCGACGAGCGATGCCGTGCCGGCGCGCTGGGTCGAGGCCGTCGCGCGCGATCTCGCGAGCCATCGCGGCCGGAGCGTCGTCATCGCGGGCGACACGGAGCCCGCGGAGGTGCAGGCGCTCGCCCATCTCGCGAACGTCGCGCTCGGCAACGTCGGGCACACCGTCGACTACGTCGCGCCGCCGGAGGCGCACTCGGAGGATCAGCTCGCGTCGCTGCGCGCGCTCGTCGACGACATGGCGGCGGGGCGCGTCGAGCTGCTGGTCGTCCTCGGCGGCGATCCGGCGTTCAATGCGCCCGCCGACGTCCCGTTCGCGTCCGCGATGGATCGCGTGCCGCTCCGCGTTCACCTCGGTCTCTACGCGAACGCCACCGCGGCGCGCTCGCACTGGGTCGTGCCCGCGGCGCACTGGCTCGAGAGCTGGGGCGACGTCCGTGCCTTCGACGGCACGGCGACGATCATCCAGCCGCTGATCGCGCCGCTCTACGACGGTCACTCGGCGCAAGAGCTCCTCGCGGTGTTCGGCGAGCAGCCGGAGAAGAGCGGGCACGATCTCGTCCGGGAATACTGGCAGCGCGAGCGCGGCGGCGGCGACTTCGAGGCCATGTGGCGGGCATGGCTGGAAGCCGGCGTCGTGCCCGACACGGCGTCGAAGCCGTCGGCGGTCACGGCGCGTCCGGCGCCGGCGCCGTCGCCGCCCGGCGGCGGCGGGCTCGAGGTCGTCTTCCGTCCGGACGCGATGGTCCACGACGGCCGCTTCGCGCACAACGCGTGGCTGCAGGAGCTGCCGCGGCCGATCACGCACCTCACGTGGGACGCGGCGGTCGAGATCGGGCCGCGCACGGCGGCCCGGCTCGGCGTCACGAACGGCGACGTCGTCGAGCTCGTGCGCGCGGGGAGGGCGTTACGGGCACCCGTATGGATCGTCCCGGGGCACGCGGACGACTCGCTCACCGTCCCGTTCGGCTATGCCGCGCCCGGTCCGTTCGCGGCGCACGGGTTCGACGGCTACGCCCTGCGCTCGGCGGACGCCCTCTGGTCGGCGAGCGGCGTCGAGGTGCGGAAGACGGGCGAGTGGCGCCGGCTCGCGACGACGCAGCCGCACCAGGTCATGGAAGGGCGCGACATCGTCCGCGCCTACACGCTCGAGGAGCACCGCGCGCTCGCCGAGCCCCCCCACGCACGGGAGAGCCTCTATCCGGAGTGGGACTACCCCGGGTACCGCTGGGCGATGGCGATCGACCTCTCCGCGTGCGTCGGGTGCAAGGCGTGCGTCGTCGCGTGCCAGGCCGAGAACAACATCCCCGTGGTCGGACGGAGCGAGGTGCTGCGCGGGCGCGAGATGCACTGGCTCCGCATCGACACGTACTTCACCGGCGACCCGGCCGCGCCCGACGCGTACTTCATGCCGGTGCCGTGCATGCACTGCGAGAACGCGCCGTGCGAGGTCGTGTGCCCGGTCGAGGCGACGGTGCACGGCGCCGAAGGCCTGAACGAGATGGTCTACAACCGGTGCGTCGGCACGCGGTACTGCTCCAACAACTGCCCGTACAAGGTGCGGCGCTTCAATTTCTTCGAGTACTCGCGCTGGAACGTCGAGAGCGTGAAGCTGCTCTACAACCCGGACGTCACGGTGCGGAGCCGCGGCGTCATGGAGAAGTGCACGTACTGCGTGCAGCGCATCGTGCAGCGCCGGATCGACGCCGAGAAGGAAGGACGCCGCCTGCGCGACGGCGAGGTCGTCACGGCGTGCGCGCAGGCCTGTCCCGCCGACGCGATCGTCTTCGGCGACCTGAACGACGGCGCGAGCCGCGTCGCGCGCTTGAAGGCCGAGGCGCGGAACTACGCGCTCCTCGAGTCGCTCAATACGCAGCCGCGGACGACGTACCTCGCAGCCGTCCGGAATCCGAACCCGGAGCTCGCCTGAGATGGCGACGCCCGTGTCGGGACCGCCGCCCGTCATCGCCGCGCCGCACACCTACACGAGCATCACCAACAAGATATCGGGCATCGTCCTCCAGCGCCGGACGTCGCGCGCGTGGTTCATCGGTTTCACGATCGCGCTCGGCCTCCTCGGCGTGCTCGGCATCGCGATCGGCACGCTCCTCTACGTCGGGATCGGGATCTGGGGCATCAACGTCCCGGTCGCGTGGGGATTCGCGATCACCAACTTCGTCTGGTGGATCGGCATCGGCCACGCCGGGACGCTGATCTCCGCGATCCTGCTCCTCCTCCGGCAGTCGTGGCGCCAGTCGATCAACCGGTTCGCGGAAGCGATGACGATCTTCGCCGTCATGTGCGCCGGCCTCTTCCCG
>Ga0075424_100004097_pt1 | contig 13733 bp, 11 predicted proteins | sample SoiMethybrSBSTD3_FD_75301 | JGI IMG/M metagenome (GOLD analysis project Ga0075424, IMG submission 75301) | Bulk soil microbial communities from a Populus tree surrounding site in Tennessee, USA - Soil MetaG P. TD hybrid SBSTD3 | ecosystem: Environmental > Terrestrial > Soil > Tree plantation... | reverse complement strand
GCGAATCGGCGCGCCCACTCACCGCGAGCGGCCTCGGTCTCGACCGGATCCGGCGTGTAGAGCGAGGCCTCGATCACGCTCTCGTCCGGGCTCTGGCCGGCCGGGAAGATGCGCCACGACTCGAGATGATCGCTGGCCATGACGAGCACGGTATTGGGGAACACCACGTGCACGATCAGTGCGTACGGCACCAGGCGCCACTCGGCTTCCGGGCGTCCGCGCAGCGCGTCGATCGACTTCAGCGGAAAGACCAGTCGCAGGTTGCGTCCGAACCGATCGAACGCGGCCACGCCCGCGTGGAGCGCCTGCGCGATCGTTCGACGGTGCAGCACGGGCACGTGCCACGACTCGAGGAAGGTGTCGACGCCGAGCTTCCAGTTCATTCGCTTCCGCATCGTGCGGGTCTCGTAGCGGTGGAAGCCGGACCAGCCGTACACGTCGAGCTCGTCCCCCATGCCCTGCAGGAGCGCATCCGTGTCGGGCGCCGCGCCGGGAACGGGCCGGACCCAGACCAGACCGTGCCGCTCGACGACCGGTAACGCGGTCAGCCCGTGATGCTCGCGGTCGACGCCCTCGAACCCGCGTGTCGTGCCCATGCCGAGCAGCCGCCCGTCGCAATCGTACGTCCACGCGTGGTACGGACACGCGAAGCTCTGCCGGCCGCACCCCGAGCCGTCGACCACCCGGGCGCCGCGGTGTCGGCAGACGTTCACGAACGCGCGCACGAGGCCGGATCGCGCGCGCGTCAGCACGATGGGCACGCCGGTCAGGTCGTGGGTGACGAAGTCGCCCGGCCGCGCGACGTCGCGCGAGAGCGCCAGGACCAGCGGCTCGTCGCGGAAGAAGCGGTGGCGCTCCAGCTGCGCCTGCTCCTGACACTCATAGCCGATCACCGGCTCGAGATGAACGCGATCGCTCATCGCCGTGGTCCGCGTGTCGAGATAGCCGAAGACCCGGCGAACGAGCTCGATTTCCGTCCTGCGCTCCACCTGTCCCTCCTCAGCGCGTCGGGTCGTCCGTCGGGCCCGGCTGGCGGCCCGAGACGGCGCGCAGCGCGAACCGGACGATGGCGTCGATCAGACGCGCGTTCTCACGGTCGTCGCTCGTCGATTCCATGGCGAGCGGGCTCACGAGACCTTCCATGAAGGCGCCGACGAGACACGCCGCGCTGGAGGCCACGTCTTGAGGCGGGAATTCCTCGGCCTCGATCCCCTCGCGGATGATCCGCTCGAATGTTCCGTAGTGAATGCGGCGGTACTCGAGCCGGACGTCGTCCACTTCGGGATCGACCGGCTCCGCGAGCACCGCGCACGCCAGGCGGCGCCCGCGAAGGGCGCGGCTGGCGAACGCATGGACCGCTGCGGTGAGGCGCTCGGACGCGGGCCCGCCCGAGTCCGCGATCTCCCGCAGCACGTCGATCTCGCGCTGCGAGACCGCCCGGACGATCTCGGCGAAGAGGTCGGCCTTGGTCGGGAAATATCTGTAGACCGTCCCGACCGCGACCCCCGCCGACGCCGCGATCGACGCGATCTGCGTCTCCCGGAACCCGCTCTCCGCCACCAGTTGGCGCGCGGCGCGGAGAATCCGGGCCCGGTTGTCGGCCAGCCGGGCCTCGACCCGCTCAGTACGACGGTAGGCCATGAACTGATCCCGTATTCATTCCTTGGCGACAAAGAATGATTCTAGATTCATTCAAGTCGCAGTCACTTGGGACTTTCGCCCCTGGGACCTTCGGCCCGCAGACGCCCCGAAACCCCGAGCGTAGACTTCGGGCGGAGAAACCGGGCCGGCCGTGGGCCGCGCCCCCTCGAGGGTCCTCAGTGAACTGATCGAACCGCTTCGCGAGAAGAGCGGGAGGAGACGGATCATGGATCTCGTCGGCCTATTGATCAGCGTGATCAGCGGAGCAGTGGGCGGAAACATCGCGGGCGCCGCGATGCAGGAAAAGAGCCTCGGAACGCTCGGGAATTCGATCGCCGGAGTCCTCGGCGGCGGGCTCGGCGGCGCGCTTCTCAAAGCCGTCGGCATGCTCGGGCAGTCGGGCGGCAGCCTCGACCTCGGCTCGATCATCGGGAACGTCGCCAGCGGCGGTGTCGGTGGCGCGGTCTTGCTGGTGATCATCTCCTTGATCAGGGGCTCGATGGCCAAGGCCTAGCGGCGACTCTCACGGGCGGGAGGCCCGATGCGAAAGGAGACGGCATGGCGAACGCCGAGGAACAGAGCAGTGGCGGTTGGGACGCGACGCAATGGTACGAGGTGAAGAAGGGTGACACGCTCTGGAAGATTGCCGAGCACTACTACGGTGACGGCAGTCTCCACACCAAGATCTTCGAAGCGAACAAGGACACCATCAAGGACCCCAATCTGATCCGGGTCGGCCAGCGTCTGCGCATTCCGTAGCACGGTCGGACGCGGGCATCAGGCGCACAAAGGAGACCGTATGGGCAACGGAAAGAGGACCGCGATCGGGATCGCCCTGGCGATCGCTGTGCTCGCGCTCGCCGCCTGCGAGAGCGCTGACAAGGCGCCGGCGGCGGCGGCGCTCACCGCCGCGCAGACGGCGATCGACGCGGTCAAGACCGATGCGATGAAGTACGTGCCGGACCAGATCAAGTCGGCCGAGGACGCGCTGGCCACGGCCAAGTCGAACTTCGAGAAGAAGGACTACAAGGCCGCGCTGGCGGGCGCTCAGGACGTCGCGGCCAAGGCCAAGGAGCTCGGCGCCGCGGCCGCGACCAAGAAGGCCGAGCTGACGAAATCCTGGGAGGAGGTCAGCAACGGCGTGCCCAAGATGGCCGAGGCCATCAAGAGCCGCGTCGACATTCTCTCGCAGAGCAAGAAGCTCCCGGCCGGTCTCGACAAAGCCAAGGTCGACGACGCGAAGGCCGGGCTGGAGTCAGTGAACCAGAGCTGGACGCAAGCCTCCGACGCGTACAAGTCCGGGGACGTGAGCAGCGCGGTCGTCAAGGCCAAAGCCGCCAAGGACAAGGCCGTCGAGATCATGACGGCCTTGAACATGACGGTGCCCCAGGCCGCCGCGAAGTAGCGGACACTCGGCGCCGAGCCCTGCCCCTCTCCGCAGGGACAGAGCTCGGTGCCGGGCTCGCCTACTTCGTCACCGCGTCCCGCAGCCGGGCCAGGGCCGAGCCGTAGATGTGGTCCGGACGCACCACCATCGCCACCCGCTTGTCGGCCGCCGTGATCCGGTCGTACTGATCCCAGTCCGCGCTGCGCCGGCGCGTCGTCGCGCTGAAGATATGGCGACGCGCGAGACGCAGCGCCTCGGGATCGGCATTGCCCGAGTGGATCAGCTCGGCCCGGCCCTCGAAGACGAGAAATCCCGACCACCAGTCGACGTGGGAGACCAGGACCGAGCAGCGCGGATCGCGCAGGAGGTTCTTGAATTTCGCGCGCGTCTCGGTGATCGAGATGCCCACGCCGCCGTCTCGCGGATAGACCGTGACGATGCTGAGCTGCGGCATCCCGTTGCGTCGAAACGACGTGAGCACGCCCTGCGGGTTGTCGTGGAGGAACTGCTCGATCTGCGGGGGCAGCGGCTTCGGCGTCGGCATGAGTCCGTGGGCTCCTTGGCGAAAGGTTCGTTCGCTCCGCCGGGATTCTAGCCCTTGACTCGAGCCCGGAGCGATGGCACTCCTTGATCAAGTGATTAAATTGGTCGACCAACGCAAGAGCTACCAGGGCGCCCGGTGAGCCGGGGACGACGCCGCAAGCAGGGGCCCCGTCCCCGGGCCCGCCGGGACGCCGATGCCGTACCGATGCGCGAGGCGATCGTGCAGGCGGCGAGTCGCTGCATCGTGGCCCGGGGCCATGCGGCGCTCTCCACGCGAGCGGTGGCCACCGAGGCCGGGGTCAACCAGAGCCTCATCCACTACTACTTCGGCACGAAGGAGCGCCTGACACTCGCCGTGCTCGAGCGCATGAACCAGACCCTCCTCAAGCGTCAGGCCGAGATGTTCGAGGCGACGAGCAGCGTGGCCGATCAGTGGGCCCAGGCCTGTCGGTTCTACGAAAGCGACCTCCGCTCCGGCTACGTGCGCCTGCTGATGGAGCTCTCCGCGCTCGGCCTCTCGAACGCGGCCATCGGGGACGAGGTCCGCAAGATCCGAGCCCAGTGGCGGGCGCTCCTGGAGCGCGCGGTCGACGCCGCGCTAGACCACTTCGGCATCCGCTCGGTGTCGGCCGAGGCGGTCACGGCCTACCTCGTGGGCTTCTGGTACGGGATGGAGATGGAGATGGTGCTCGGCCTTCCCGAGGAGGAATCGCACTACTGGGCCGGCCTGGCGAGCTTCGAGCGCTTCCTGCGCTGGCTCGAGACACAGCGTCGCGACGGGCATCCCCCCACGCTCGGCTAGGAGATCACCATGCGTGCGCGCTACCCGGATCGCGAAGGCGTCGTCGAGCATCGGGGGGTTCCGATCGCGTGGGAGCTCTACGGTGATGGCGCGCGGACCGTGCTGCTCATCCCGCCCTGGCAGATCGTGCACAGCCGCGTCTGGAAGGCGCAGATCGCGTACCTCGCGCGCCGCTTCCGCGTCGTCACGTTCGATCCGCCGGGCAACGGCCGCTCGGGCCGACCGGTGACCGGTTACGACCACGATCGCGTCGTGGGCGGCGTCCTCGCGGTACTCGACGCGACCGGCACCGAGCGCGCGTCGCTCGTCACGCTCTCCCGGTCGACGTGGCAGGGCGTCATCCTGGCGGCCGAGCATCCCGAGCGGGTCGAGCGGCTGGTGCTCACGGCCTGCGCGCTCGATCCGTCGCCGCGCGGGGGGCCGCACTTCCACGCGCCGGCCGGCGACGATCCGAAAGGCTGGGCGAAGTTCAACGCCGGGTACTGGCGCGCGCACTACCGGGAATTCCTCGAATTCTTCTTCGCCCAGGTCTCCAGCGAGCCGCACTCCACGAAGCAGCACGAGGACGCGGTCGCGTGGGGGCTCGAGACCACGCCGGAGGTGCTGATCGCCACGATCGACGAGTGGCAGTGCGGGACACCGCTCGCCGACCTCCTGGCCCGCGTGCAGTGCCCGACCCTGATCGTGCACGGGACGGAGGACCGCGTGCGCCCGTTCGCGCTCGCCGAGCGGGCGCACGAGGCCATCGCCGGCTCGGTTCTAGTGCCGATGGAAGGCAGCGGCCACACGCCGAACACGCGCGACCCGGTGCGCTACAACCTGCTGGTCCGGAGCTTTCTGGACCCGGAGCCGGTCTCGCGGCCGTGGCGCCGCGCGGCGGTGCGACGGCGGCGCGCGCTGTTCGTCTCCAGCCCGATCGGGCTCGGTCACGCGCTGCGCGACGTCGCGATCGCTGGCGCCCTGCGTGAGCTGCGGCCGGAGCTCGAGATCGCCTGGCTCGCGCAGGATCCGGTCACGCGGGTGCTCGAGGCGCGCGGCGAACCCGTCCATCCGGCGAGCCGCCTCCTGGCGGGGGAATCCGCGCACTTCGAGTCGGAGGCGGGCGAGCACGACCTGCACGCGTTCTACGCGTGGCGAAACATGGACGAGATCCTCGTCGCCAACTTCATGGTGCTCCACGATCTCCTGGAGGCCGAGCCGTTCGACCTCGTGGTCGCCGACGAGGCGTGGGACGTCGACTACTACCTGCACGAGAATCCGGAGCTCAAACGCACCGCGTTCGCCTGGCTCACCGACTTCGTGGGCTGGCTGCCGGTCGATGCCGCCGACCGGCGCGAAGTCGCGCTGGCCGCGGACTACAACGCCGAGATGATCGAGCAGATCGCGCGGCTGCCGCGCGTGCGCGACGCCGCGCTCTTCGTCGGCAGCCCGGACGACGTGATCGACGCCGAGTTCGGCCCGGGCTTGCCGCGCATTCGCGATTGGACCCGCGAGCACTTTGATTTTCCCGGCTACATCCTGCCGTTCGATCCAAAGGACCTCGCCGATCGTGAGGCGCTCCGCGCGCGGCTCGGCTTCCGCGCGGACGAGAAAGTCGTGTTCGCGTCGGTCGGCGGCACCGGCGTCGGCCATCACCTGCTGCGCCGGGTCATCGCGGCCGCACCGGCGACGCGACGCCTGATGCCGGAGGCGCGCATCGTCATCGCCACCGGCCCGCGCATCGATCCCGCCTCGCTGCCCCCGGCACCCGGCGTCGAGTACCGCCGGTTCGTGCCGGATCTCTACGCCCACCTGGCCGCGTGCGACCTGGCCGTCGTGCAGGGAGGGCTCAGCACCTGCATGGAGCTCACGGCCGCCAAGCGACCGTTTCTGTATTTCCCGCTGCGGAACCACTTCGAGCAGTCGTTTCACGTGCCGCACCGTCTGGCCCGCTACGGCGCCGGCACTCGGATGGACTATGCGCACACCGACCCCGAGGCGCTGGCCCACGCCATCGCCGACGGGCTGAAGCGCCCGGTCATCTACCGGGATGTCGAAACCGAGGGCGCGCGACGGGCGGCCGCCATCATCGCGCGGCTCGTGTGAGCCGCGCTATTTGAACCAGAAGGAGGCATCGATGAACGCAGCGACCAAGACCACCCTGTCCGACGATCTGATCAGCCGTTGCGGGAGCCGGGCCGCGGCGTACGACCGCGAGAACCGGTTCTTCACTGAAGATTTCGAGGAGCTGCGCGCCGCCGGCTATCTCACCATGGCCGTGCCGGAGCGCCTCGGCGGCCCCGGGATGTCGCTGGCTCAGATCTGCCGCGAGCAGCGGCGCCTGGCCTACCGCGCACCGGCCACGGCGCTCGCGACGAACATGCACCTCTACTGGACCGGTGTAGCCGCCGACATGGCCCGCCTCGGCGACAAATCGCTCGAGTGGGTTCTGGCCGAGGCCGCCGCCGGTGAAGTCTTCGCCGCGGGCCACGGCGAGGCCGGCAACGACCTGCCCCTATTCCTGTCGACGGCGAAGGCCGAGCGCGTCGATGGCGGCTATCGCTTTTCGGGTCACAAGACCTTCGGCAGCCTCACGCCCGTGTGGACGCGCCTCGGCATTCACGCGATGGACGTGAACGACCCGAAGGGCCCACACGTCATCCACGCGTTCCTGCCGCGCGACACGAAGGGCTACTCGATCAAGGAGACGTGGGACACGCTCGGCATGCGCGCGACGCGCAGCGACGACACCATCCTGGATGGCGCCTTCGTGCCGGACCGCTACATCGCTCGTCGCGTGCCGGCCGGCACGCCCGATCTCTTCATCCTCTCGATCTTCGCGTGGGCCGAGCCGACGTTTGCCAACGTCTACATCGGCCTGGCCGAGCGCGCGCGGGACCTGGCGGCCGCCGGCGCCAAGAAGCGCACGTCGCTCGCCCTCACCCGCTCGATGGCGTACCACCCGGAAGTCCAGCGATGCTTCTCGGACATGCAGCTGGCGCTCGAGGGAGCGATCGCCCAGGTCGATCGCGTGGCCGAGGACTGGTCGACTCAGGTCGATCACGGGATGGCGTGGCCGATGAAGCTGGTCGCTGCCAAGCACAACGCGGTCGAGGCCGCCAAGAAGGTCGTGGACCTCGCGATGTCTGTCTCCGGCGGGACCGGCATGTTCAAGTCGAACGAGCTCGAGCGGCTCTATCGCGACGTCCGCTGCGGCGGGTTTCATCCGGCGAACTCGATCCTGGTCCACGAGATCGTCGGCAAGACGGTGCTCGGCATCGGTCTCGGTGAGCAGCCGCGGTGGGGATGATCACCCCTCGATCAGCCGATCGATCTCGACGGTGAGAGCCACCGCGTCGTTGCTGAAGTAGTGCGTATGCGCGCCGGCGCCCAGACAGAACTCCGTCCGATCGCCGGCGCGCTCCGCTTCGACCCGGCCGTCTGCGCCGACCCGCGCGATCGGGTAGGGCTGCCCCGGCAGACCCCAGACTCGTCGTCCGACATAGTCGCCTGAGCGGTAGGCGTTGACCCACTCCACCGCGCCGATCTCCGACGCGCTCGGGCGCGCGGTCGCGAAGCCGTCGGCGTTCGCGCCCATCCAGCGATAGAGCAGCGGGAAGTGCGCGGCGTAGAGGTCGCGCAGCGGGGAGCCCACGGTGACCAGCGCGATCGGAATCCCGCCGCTGATCTCGGGCAGCCGCCGCCGCACGTGCAGGTAGCGCAAGAGGTCGGCGCTGATCACCGTGCCCTGGCTGTGCGACACGATCACGATCCGCGCATAGCCCTGATCGCCGAGATAGCGGAGCAGCGCGACATAGCGCGAGTAGATGCGCGCGCGAGGCGGCTGGCGGTTCGGCGGATCGGTGAAGTAGTTGTCGACGTCCAGCACCGCGTCGAGGGCGACCCGCAGGCGGCCGAACGTCTGGGTGAACCGTGAGCCGAGCGCGGCCAGCGTGACGGCGCCGCCGGCGAGCCACTTGCCCGCGGCGACCAGCGTCTCCCCTTGCAGGTCGCCGAGCCGGTCGGCGATCCAGGTCGACCACCTCGCCGTCGCGCTCGGCAAGAAATCGAATTGCTGGTACACGAACGCCAGATAGAGCGCCCCACCGACGAGCGCGCCCGGCGGCACGAGCAGCGCGAACGCACGGTCGAGGCACCGAAGCCCCCGGCCGAGCCAGCGTCCGAGGCGCTCCGACCAGGTAGCGGCCTGCGGTCGTCGACCGTTCGCATCGACGTTCGCCGTCGGGGCGATCTCTTCCAGCAGCGAGGGCATCAGCACCAGCAGCGCGGCCGACCCCAGCACGGTGAAGGCGACGATCATGGGCGTGAAGAACGCCCCGAAGTTCCGGATCCGCTCGTCGAGAAAGATCGAGGCGGAGCGATAGCCCCGTCCGATGATCAGGGGCAGATACGGGATATCGTTCAAGCGCTGACTGGCGACGTAGCCGATCACCGACCACAGCACCAGGCTCAGCACCGCGAACAGCGCGGAGGAGCTCACGACCGCGAGGCGTGAGGTGTTCAGTGACTGTCGGGCCGCGTCGCCGACGCCGCGGCCGAGCCAGAGCCCGAGCACCACCGTCATCGCCAGCACGATGACGTAGAGCGCCCAGACCAGCAGCATCGCGGCCAGCAGCCACTCGCCCACGTTCAACGCGGCGGTCAGCATCCACTCGGCCTGCGTGGTGACTTCGGGCAGCAGAAAGGAGCCGTCGAGGCAGAGCCCGATCACCGTCGCGGCCACCAGGACGTGGCCAAGCCCGCGCACCCCGTGCGCGATGCGTGAGTAGCGCTCGACCAGCCAGGCGCCCAGCACCGCGACGCCCAGCACCCCGGCCCCGTAGTGCATCACCGGCACATCCGCCACGGCCCTCAGCGCGACGATGACGGCCACCACACAGGCGACGGCCGCGGCCAGCAGGAGCGCGACCTTCAGCCATCGTGCCGTCGACGTTCCGCGCAGCCCGGCGAGCACCGCCAGCGCGACCGAGACGACGGCCGCCGCCGTGAAGAACGCCGCCAGCACCTGCTTCTGCTGCTCGGGCGAGACCAGCCCCGCGGCGCCGAACACGACCAGCAGGAGCATCGACAGCTGAACGAGCGCAGCCGGGCCTTTCATCAGCCACGCCAACCACGCGTGCACGCGCTGCAACAGCCGCCAGCCCGCGCCGCCACCCACGCTCAACGAGACCTGGTCGACGACGTCGGCTCCGAGTGTCCCGAGGTGGAAGAAGAGCTGATACAGCGCCGTCAGCGCCCGGAACCCGCCCCGGCCGAGTCGCGAGAGGTCGGCCCAGTAGAGCTCGAAGAGGTCGACCGGACGATCGTTCGCGCGCCGGCGCAACGACACGCGCGTGGACTCGTAGACCTCTTCGCGCTCGGCCAGGTCGAGGCGCCCGAGCAGGTAATCGATGAGGGCCAGGCCGAGATCGTCCGTGCCGGGATCGCCACCGCCAACGGCGGGCGCGGATTGCTGCGCCTGATAGAAACCGCTCGGCGTCCCCGGCCGGCGCCGGGCCGTCTCGCGCGCGGGCGGAGCACCGGTCGAGGAGCGAGGTGCCGCGACGGATGCGGCACCGCCGGGCTCGAGCTTCGCCACCGGCACCAGTACCGCGTGCAGCTCGCCTTGCACGTAGCGCGGCTCGCCGGCACCGCCGTGGCACAGGAGCCGGGCGAGCTCGCGGACCGTCTGTCCCGCCTGCTGATCCGCGATACCGTGGACGACCACGACCGCGACGCGATCGGAAGCGTTCACTGCGGGGGACCGGCGATTCGCCCGCGGGACACGCGTGTCCTCCTTGGCGTGGGATTCTCGGCTACGTCGGCGCCGCGCAACCGCGGCGGGGCGAAGCACGGAGCGCCGCGCACGCGGCGCCCCGTGCTCGTTCGAAACTAGACGGTCAGCTGATCGCGGATCGGCAGGCGACGGATGCGCTTGCCCGTCGCGGCGAAGATGGCATTGCACAGCGCCGGCGGGATCGGGGGCACGCCCGGCTCGCCCACGCCGCCCATCGGCTTGCTGTAGTCGCTGTTCGGAATGATGTGGACGCGGATCTCCTTGGGTGCCGCCGTGATGCGGGTCACCTGATACGAGTCGAAGTTGTTCTGCTCGACGCGACCCGCCTTGTAGCTGATCTCACCGAGCGTCGCCACCCCGATACCCATGACGGTCGCGCCTTCCATCTGCGCGCGCACACGATCCGGATTCACGGTCGGGCCGCAGTCTACCGCGACGTCGACCCGCGGAATCGTCAGCGCGCCCTTCGAGTCGACGGCGACCTGCACGACCGCCGCGACGTAGCTCACGAAGCTGTAGTGGCCGGCGATGCCCATGCCCTCGCCCTTGGGCAACTGCTTGCCCCAGCCGGCCGCGTGAGCCGCTACTTCGATCACGCGGGCCAAGCGGCCGGTGTCGACTGGATAACGCTCGGGCGACTCGCCGTGGTTCCAGGTGTCGCCGAGCATCTCGGGGCTGACGACGCGCGGCGGGCCGATCACCTGCAGCAGGAAGTCCTTCGGGTCGCGTCCCGCCGCCGCCGCCAGCTCGGCCACGAACGACTGGACGGCGAAGGCGTGCGGAATGTTCGAGACCGACCGGAACCAGCCGATCCGGGTGTGGGCGATCGCCTCCGGGTTCTCGATGCGCACGTTCGGGATCGCGAACGGTACGTTGATGACGCCCATGCCCAGCTCGAGCGGCGCCTCGTTCTTCGCGTCGACGTTGAAGGTCGAGATGATCGTGGGCGCTACCGTGCGATGCATCCACCCCACCGGCGAGCCCCACGTGTCGACGGCCGCCTCGAGGTGCTCGACCGACACCGTGTGGTAGTACGAGTTGTGCAGGTCGTCGTCGCGAGTCCACGTCACCTTGACGGGCTTGCCGCCGACGGCCTTGGACAGCACGGCCGCCTCGATGCCGTAGTCCGGCTTGGACTTGCGCCCGAAGCCGCCCCCGAGGAGCGTCACATACACGGTGACGTCGTCGGCCGACATGCCGAGCCGCTTGGCCACCAGGTCGCGCGCGGCCTGGGGCGACTGGAAGCAGCCCCACACCTCGCACTTGCCGTTGGTGATGCGCGCGGCCGCCGACGGCGGCTCCATCGTCGCGTGGGCGAGATGGGGCACGTAGTACTCGGCCTCGATCTTCTTCGCCGCGCCGGCCGCGGCCTTGTCGTAGTCACCGTCGTTGCGCACGACCTTGGCGGGCTTGCGCGCCGACTCCTCGAGACGCGCCTTGTAGGCCACCGAGTCGTAGCTGCCATTCGGCCCGTCGTCCCACGTGATGCGGAGCGCCCGGCGGCCCTGCATCGCCGCGTAGGTGTTGCGCGCGATCACGGCCACGCCGCCGAGCGGATTGAAGTGCGCGGGCGGCGCGCTGCTCTCGATCTGAACGATCTTCACGACGCCCGGCACCTTGAGCGCCTCGGAGTCGTCGACACTGGCCACCTTGCCGCCCAGGACCGGCGGACGCGCGACGACCGCGTACAGCATGCCGGGAAGCCGCGTGTCGATGCCGTACTTCGCCTTGCCCGTCGCGATGTCCATCCCATCGTAGAGCTTCAGCTCGCCCTTGCCGATGTAGCGGAAGTCCTTCGGATCCTTGAGGCGCAGCGAGGCGCGCGCCGGCACCGGCTGCGTCGCGGCCGCCTTCGCGAGCGCGCCGTAGCCAAGACGCCGGCCGCTCGCGGTGTGCACGACCTCGTGATTCTTGGCGGCGACCTCGCTCACCGGCACCTTCCAGCGCTCGGCGGCCGCGGCCTCGAGCATGGTGCGCGCGGCGGCGCCGCAGCGGCGCATCGGCTCGAAGAAGTGACGCGTGCTGCGCGAGCCGTCGGTGTCCTGGTTGCCGAACTTCTTCTCGTCACCGGTCGCCTGAGCGACGCGCACACGCTTCCAGTCGGCTTCGAGCTCGTCGGCGACGATCATCGGCATGCCCGTCCGCACGCCCTGCCCCATCTCCGAGCGATGGCAGACGATCGTGACCGTCCCGTCCTCGGCGATCGAGACGAAGGCCAGCGGATTGTCGGTCCATCCGTTGGGCATCCCGTCGGCGCCGTACTTCTTGGCCTCCTGGGCGCTCGCGGTCGACTGGAATCCGACGGCCAGCACGAGACCGCCGAGCGACATGCCCTGCAGGAATCGGCGCCGGCTCACGTTGGCCAGCACCACGGCTTGCTCGGACGACACGCCCTGACGCGGTTGGCGGCTCATCGCGCACCTCCCTGCTTCGCCGCGGCCTGCTTGATCGCGGCACGGATCCGCGTGTAGGTTCCGCAGCGGCAGATGTTGCCGTCCATGGCCTCGTCGATCTGCGCGTCGGTGGGATTCGGGTTACGCCGCAGCAGCGCGGCGGCCGACATGATCTGCCCGGCCTGGCAGTAGCCGCATTGCGGGACACCGTTGTCGACCCAGGCCGCCTGCAGCGCGCGGCCGACGGGCTCGGCGCCGACCGCTTCGATCGTGACGATCTTGCTGTTTGCAACCGCCGAGATCGGCGTGATGCACGAGCGCACGGCCTTGCCGTCCACGTGAACGGTGCAGGCGCCGCAGAGCGCCATGCCGCAGCCGAACTTGCTGCCCGTCAGCCCGAGCTCGTCCCGCAGAGTCCACAGCAGCGGGGTCTCGCCGGGCACGTCGACGTTCTGGCGTTTGCCGTTGATGTCGAGTGAGACCATCACGCCCTCCTCTCGTCGTTGAGCCTGAACGGCCACGATGCTCGAGCGCGCCCGTCGACGGCACCGGCATCAATATGTCCGAAACGGCATAATGAAACCACAAAGCCGCCGGGACATAAAGAAGGCCGACCGGCATGTCGACATCGATCGCGTGCTCGACGCCATGCTCGCCGTCCGCAGCCGTCGTTGAATCGAAATCCGACACGCCGCACCCCAGACCGTCCCCGCGAGGTTCCAGGTGCTTCCCGGCTTGACAGGTGTCGTCAGATGTCGTATCCCGGCATTTGATACGTCGGTAGTCGACAAATAGACGGGCCGACCCTCGGTGCCTCAGGGCGCCGGGCTCGGTCGCGGGAGGACCGACCGGGGACGAACGCGTCGAATCAGGTCAATGTTCGCGAAGTTCGCGAAGCGTGTAGGAGGCAACTGTGAGCTCTCTGACCAGGCGCTCGATGTTACGAGGATCCCTCGCTGCCGCAACCGGGGCCTTCGTGGGCCCACACATCGCGAAGGCGGCAGCCACCACCGCCTCGGTGTGGTTCGCGCAGGGGTTCGTTCAGGACGAAGATATCGCGCTCCGCAAAGCGGTCGCCGACTACGAAAAGGCGAGTGGCAACAAGATCGAGCTGAGCATCATCCCGTTCGCCCCCGAGCGCCAGAAGATCATCTCGGCCCTCACCAGCGGTGTCGTCCCCGATATCCTGGA
>Ga0075424_100004096_pt1 | contig 13736 bp, 17 predicted proteins | sample SoiMethybrSBSTD3_FD_75301 | JGI IMG/M metagenome (GOLD analysis project Ga0075424, IMG submission 75301) | Bulk soil microbial communities from a Populus tree surrounding site in Tennessee, USA - Soil MetaG P. TD hybrid SBSTD3 | ecosystem: Environmental > Terrestrial > Soil > Tree plantation... | reverse complement strand
CCGGTCGCCGTTGGGTCGAGCGCACGCAACGTCCGCTCGACGTGCTTGCGGTCATCTTCTTGATCGATGTGATCTTGCTTTGGAGTTTCCCGGACGCGTCGCCGGCATTCCTGGACGTCCTGAACGTCATCGTGTGGATCGTCTGGGCATGCTTCGCGGTGGACTACGCAACGCGGTTGTTGTTGTCGGTGGAGAAGGGCAGGTTTGTCCGGACACATAAGTTGGATCTGCTCATGGTACTGCTGCCGATGTTGCGGTTGCTTCGTATCTTCTTGCTCCTGAGTCGCAGCTTCGCGTCGGTGAGCACAGAGCGGATCGCAGGGTCGATTGTGAGCCTTGTGGTTGCGGCAATGTTTGTCAGCGCCTTCTTCATGTGGCGAGTGGAGCACGACGCGCCCGGCGCAACCATCACCACCTTCCGCGATGCGGTGTGGTGGGCGATTGTCACGACCACCACAGTGGGCTACGGAGACTACACACCGGTCACGGCCGCCGGTCGTGTCATCGCCACCGCCGTCATGGTTGTGGGCGTTGGGCTTATCGGAACGGTGAGTGCCAGCGTGGCAGCTTGGTTCGTCAGGCGGCACAGTCAGCCCGGCACCGAGCCTGACGACGTCATGTCGCTCGACGTTGAGCCCGCGGCCGCCGTGACCGCGGACCCACAGGCCCCCTTGCTGGACCGCCTCGACCAACTTGCCGCCAAGCAGGACGAGATTCGTGCCATGCTGATTGAGCTGCAGCGACCACCGCACAGCAGTGGCTAGCTGGGTCGGACGCTGGAGTCACGTTGCGGCGGACCCGGCCCCGTTATGGACGAAAGGGGTCGCGTCCGGGCTGAAGCATCGCCTGGAGCACCAAGATGATGCCGCCGAGCAAGAGGCCGTAGGCGATCGAAAACACCAGCGCCCGACCGGTCAGTCCGGCTCGCCGTCCTGCCACGCCGCCCCAAACGCCGAGCGAGAGCACCCCAGTCAGGACGATCACCTGGATAGTCCGCGTGTAGGACACTCCAGCGATCGTCAGCACCACCAAGATGGCCAGCGGCGGAACGGTGATGAGCAGGAACCGGCACTCTTCGACGAAGACGGCGCGGCGCTCATGCCGGGTCAGCGGGCGGCCCAAAGCGACGCGCGTCCCCAGCGCCGCACCGAAGACGTGACTCAGAAAAATGGCCAGAATCGGTCCTACGATGACAGTGACGACGCCCCAGAACTGCAATTGCTCCCAACCGTCGAAGATGATCAGCACAGACAGCAGGGTGATCGTTGTGTAGATCACTCTGTCCACACGGATTTTCAGTCGACCGACTCGGGTCTTTTGTGCAATCGACACCACTCGACTCTACGATCTGGGCTCTGTGTCGGTAAACCGCAGCGAAACGTCACCCTCGCGTTGCAATGCGACATGACAAGAGCGCACTCGTGAATGGAGGATCGCTCCCTAACGGAGCAGGCGTGCAAAACATCACCCGCTACGGGTAAGGCGCCGACCAGGATTGCTGCGCGATGATTACTCCGGCCTGAGCGGCGCCGGACCGCTCCCACACACGAAGCGAGGCGGAAACATGTCACAAGTCCTGGACGAGAAGGTGGTTAGCGAGCGAGGGACCGGCGGGGCGACTTTTGCCGCTGTCGTGATGATCATTGGCGGAACTTTCGGTTTTTTCCAAGGTCTATCTCTGATAGTCGGTGGCACCTACTACGTTCAACCAGCCAACTACTGGATAAGTACGGGCGCCGCCACGTGGGGCTGGTGGCACCTGATTGTGGGTCTTATTGTCCTGGCAGCTGGGTTTGGGGTCATATCTGGGGCGGCCTGGGCTCGCTGGCTGGGCATCATCTTCGTGAGCATCCAGGCCCTCACCAATTTCCTATTTATCCCGGCTCAGCCGTTTTGGGCGATCACCCTCATCTTGATTGACTTGTGGATTATTCACTCCCTGTTCGTTCACCGACGTGAGCGTGTCTAACCCATCCTGCTGCCGAGTTAGGTCATCGGGAAGGCGCAGGAATCACAATGGCTGCGATAAGAACCGTCATGGCGCGGCGTTACAACTGTCGGCAATGCGCACTGACTTCGGTTGGCTGTTTGCCGAAATGAAGGCGCGTCGCCTTCCAGTAGCGAGTTTCAATGCGTGATAGAACTCTCACGCCAGCCACATATAGAGTCCGCGGAGCGCCCCATTATCGTCCTCAGGCGGTTCAACAGGCGACGATCGAGCAACCGCAAGTGAATCGGCGATTCGATGTCCGATCCACGTGCCCGCAGCGCGGGCCCGTCCAGGTTTACCCCTGCTGGATGAGGCACTGCTTGTGCAGTCACGCCAAACTTGAGCTAGTACGACTTGACACCAGTCGTTCACCGGTCAACAGGTTGCCGAGGGCATCACCGCACTCCGCCGCCCGCACGAACTCCGAGCCGGTATCCAACGTTCGTCGGCATATCGAAATGGGACCCCGCAGCGGAGGGATCGACTGCCCCGAGTGCATAACCTCAACCGGGCGAGAGCGGTACGTGGCCGCAGAGGAGCAAGATAGTGCTATCCCTGAAGGCGTCGGGCTGCCAGCGGCTCTGTCCACCGACATGCCACGGAAACACATTGAACACAACCATGGAGCAGTCATGACCACGACCACCGTCCCCAGTCACACCAGTGTCGAGGACCGCCGGGCGATCGGCGAACGAGCGCGTGACAATACCCCGATCTCAGCCCAGGTCGACTGGGAGCCGGCGGCCGGGCGCCCCGACCCTGTCGAGCTGCTGATCGATCAAAACGCCACCCGGGAGCCCGATCTGGTGCCGGTGAGGCACGGCCGGATGACGGTTTCGCCGTTCACCTTCTACCGCGGCGCGGCGAAGATAATGGCGACCGATCTCGCGACCACGCCGATGGCCGGCCTCGTGGTACAGCTCTGCGGCGACGCCCACCTGTCCAATTTCGGCGGCTTCGCCTCACCGGAGCGGCAGCTGCTGTTCGGCCTCAACGACTTTGATGAGACCTTGCCCGGACCGTTCGAGTACGACCTCAAGCGGATGGCCGCGAGCTTCACGATCGCAGCCCGCAACAACGGCTTTTCTCCCGCCGACGCCCGAGCAGTGACCATCGAGTCAGTCAAGGCCTACCGGTTGGGTATGGCCGAATTCGCCGCGATGCGGACTATGGATGTCTGGTACGCACACATGACCGAACACGACATCCAGGACGGGATGCGGGCCGTGCAAGAGGCCTCAAACGCCTCGACGAAATCGAGCAAAGGCAAGACTGGCAAGAAAAAGCAAGGCCGCTCGAAGGCAAGCAAGGCCGACGCCATGACCGCGAAAGCGATCAAAAACGCGAACAGGGCGCTCCGCAAGGCCCACACCCGCGATAGCCTTGGCGCGCTTACCAAGTTCGCCGAGGTCGTTGACGGCCGCCACCGCATTGTCAGCCAACCACCCGTCATCATCCCCTTGCGAGACATTGCGGCCAGTTACGAAATGACACCCGACCAGGCTCGGAACGCGATCGAAGAGCAGTTCCAGGTCTATAAGGCAAGCCTCAACAACGACCGCCGACAACTCCTCGACAGATTCACGATCGTTGACGCCGCCCGCAAGGTAGTCGGAGTCGGCAGCGTCGGCACCCGAGCGTGGATGGTGCTCCTGCAAGGCCGCGACAACGCAGACCCCCTGTTCCTCCAGGTCAAGGAGGCCACCGCCTCCGTCCTCGAGGATCACCTCCCAAAGAGTCGCTACGACACCCCCGGCCAGCGGGTGGTGGAAGGCCAGCGGCTGATGCAAGCCGCCTCCGACATCTTCCTCGGATGGACTAGAGGAGTCCAAGCCAACCGCTACTACTACTGGCGCCAGCTACGCGACATGAAAGGATCTGCGGTCGTCGAGACTATGACACCCGTCGCGATGACGTTCTACGCCCAAATCTGCGGTTGGACTCTTGCCCGCGCCCACGCCCGATCCGGCGACCCTATCGCTATCGCCGAATACCTCGGCATGGACGACGCAGTCGGTAACGCCATCGCCGACTTCTCCGCCCGCTACGCCGACCAGAACCAACGCGACTACGACACCTTTGTCAAAGCCATAGCCGACGGCCGAATCCAAGCCGTCAGCGGAGTTTAGCCAACCAAGGTCGGGCGAGATTTACCCGGTCCGGGTGATGCGACTCCGAAAGCCTGGGATGCACGATGTATTTACGTTGCGGGCAACAACGTTGGCCGCATGGAGAGTGGTCCGAGGTCCGCGTTCACAATCCCAATAGGAGAATGTCTATGGATGAAGTCGATGCAGTCGACGAGCTGGGGCCGGTCGACTGGATTGTTGTCGAGTTCCCGGGAAGCAGAATGAACGGGCAGATTGTGCCCGCGCTCCTTGATCTGGTCGAGCGTGATCTGGTCCGTGTGCTTGACCTACTGGTCTTGAAGAAAGATGACGATGGGTCTCTCGAGGCGTTTGAGCTTTCCGACCTGGACGAGGGAGAGATCGGAGAATTGCGGACGTACGAGTCGGAGCTAGCGATGCTGCTCAGCGAGGAGGATGTGAATTCGCTCGCGGCTGCGATCGAGCCTGGCAGTTCGGCCGGCGTGGTGGTGTGGGAGAACACGTGGGCCGCGCCGTTCGCCTCTGCTGTGCGCCGTTCGGGCGGTCAGCTGGTGGCTAGTGGCCGGATCCCCACGCAGGCGTTGCTCGCGGCAATTGAGGCTGATGAGCAAGATGAAGCAGCCGACGAGGGCACCGAGTTGGCGGCCACGGAAGGAGAGGTGTGAGATGCCCCTTGCTAGAGCACGTATGGGTCGTGGCGGTGTGATTGGGCCCAGACCAGTGGCCCGGACTGCTGCCGTCGTCGGTACCGCTGCGGTGGTTTCGCACGGGGTCCGCCGCCGCTCAGATCGGCGAGAAGACAGGCGAGACGATCGGGGAGACCGGCGAGAAGACCGCAGAGACCGTCGCTAATCCAACCTGGCCCAACCACACGTCGGGCATCCGCTGCGCCGGGCTTTGGAGCGATCAAGGCGAGTGGCCGTAGCGCTGGAGCGAATGACACATGTCGTAGCGGCTCAGTTCCTGCTGAATGCGACCATGAGCCAAGGGCCCAACTTAATGGAGTCGGGAATTTACATGCGCAATGGATCGTCCACGAGCGAGGACTCGAAATCAGCTGGCCCCTCCCCGTTGCGTCTGCGAGTGGGCGTATTTCTCATTCTTCTGTGGATAGTGCCGTTCTGGCTCTTGGCGGAGCCCATCGCGAATTCCCTCAGCGGGCTCAGTAACCCTCCATCAGTTGCTGCTGTCACGACAACGATCGTCGCTGTGCAGACCATCATCGGGCTGCTCGGGTTCTGGGTCGCCGGAGCGGCAGTCAAGTCGATCATCAAGGGCTCCACGATGAGGCATGCCCTGGGGGCCATTTGGTCCATGCTCATTCACGGGGATCTCCGAGGTCAGGGCGCCGTCGGCACGGATCCGCAGGGAGGGCGACCGCCACCCGAGGAGGCCTAGCTCCTTTGCTGTCGCGGACCGCCTGCCCTATCCGAATGGCGTACAGCTCCATGCTCGATCAGGGCTCCGGCAAGGTGATCAACCTCGCTTCGCAGCCCGTCGACGTCGCACTGCTGGCCGACGCTGCCTACTGCGCCTCCACGTTCGGGCTTGTCGGTCTGACCAAGGTCCTGGCTTTCCGAATCGGCCGGCTGTGGCATCACGGCCAACATGACCAGCCCGACCGTGCTCTTAGTCGAGCTCGGCCGCAAGGCCTGGCCCAGTGTCACCTGGAGCCTCGCCGATCCCTTCACATCCCAGAGCTGACGGATGTAGCAGCAATAGCCGTCACCCCGTTGACACCGTTGGCACGATCCAGCAGCGTTCATCGATAAATTCGATCACGGCGTTAGTGCTTGGTTTTGCGGTATGGGCTTCGGACCAGCCTGATAGAGCACAGGCGTACCAGGATCACCCGGAGCGGGTGACGGGGTCAGGGCCCCACGACGATGATCGGCCCAGGCACTCGCCACAACCATCGCTTCATGATCTGAGCGCAGTGATGCACAAGATCAACATGATCAGTGTCACAGCATTTGTATTCGGGATCGAGGTGATAGCCGACCAGATCGGCGGACGGCCCGATCCTCCTCGTTGGAGACACCGGGCAGTGAATCCAGGTTGACCAAGCATGATCGAGGGACCGACGTCGATGGTGAAGTCGGCGACCACCGGTGCTGACGTCAATCGGCGGCACAGCCCAACCGCAGCAGCTACGCGATGATCAAGGCGGCTCGACCATCGAACACCCAATACACCCAGCGTGCGATCCAAATTGACCTGGCGACCTGGCACCCTGGCAGTCGCCGATTCCATGAGCTACTGCAGTGCAGAGACCAGCCGCATCACGTTGTCTATGTAGCGCTGGCCCTTCGACCGCTGGCGCCATTCAGGCAGTGTCAGCTCGTGGCAAATTGTTCGATATTCGTCGGCGACGGCCTGCAGATCGGCGACAAACTGCTGGCCGGTTGACATCAGCGTGATCTCATAGTCCAGCCCGAAGGAGCGGTAGTCCATGTTGCTGGAGCCGATGATGCCGACCATGTCATCAACGGTGAAGTGCTTGGCATGCAACACCGTCGGTTTGGGATACAGATAGATCCGCACGCCGGCCTCCAGCAGGACGTCGTAGTAGGAGGCCTGCGCGTGCTGGACCATGAACTGGTCGGCCTGCTCGGATACGAACAACTCGACCGCGACGCCGCGGTAGGCAGCGGTGGTGATCGCCTCCAACAATGAGTCGTCAGGCACGAAGTACGGGCTTGTCAAGGACAAGCTGTGTTGGGCGCGATGCACCAGTCCGGTGAAGAGTCTCAAGTTCGGGATCGTCAAGTACCCGGGTCCTGACGGCAGCAGCTGCATCGGGACTGAGCCGTCGGGATCATCTACGAGCTCCAGCTCAAGGCCCAGCCGCTCACCGGTTTCGGTGTACCAATCCATGGCGAAGACCGCCTCCAGTTCGGTGACGATCTCGCCGGTGATCTTGATGTTGAGATCCTTCCAGTGCCGCCCGACCTTGAGATTCGCCGGTAACAGATAACTGGAGTCGATCATGTTTTGAGAGCCCATGAATGCTACCTTGCCGTCCACCACGAGCAGCTTGCGATGATTACGGAGGTCCGGCCGACGCCACTTGCCCTTGAGGGGCTTGATGGGCATCATTTCGTGCCACTCGATCCCAGCGGCTGTGAGCTTTGCGTTCATCTCCTTGAAGCCGGGATACCTGCGGGATGCGACGTCATCGTAGAGCAACCTGACCTTAACGCCGCGCTTGACCGCCTCTGCCAGCGCCGTACAGTAAACGTCGGTGGTGTCGTCCCACGCCGTGATGAAAAACTCGGAGTGAACCCTGGTCTCCGCTTCGTTGACGGCGTCGGCCATCGCTTTGATGGCGGCGTCGGAGTCGCCGAATAATCCATGGCTGATACCGGTCACGCATGGCAGGTGACTGAGATGCCGGTTCAGGCGGAACAGGCTGTCGACACCGACCGGTATGTCAGCTGTGGATGGCAGGTCAGGAACCTCGGCCGTGCGTTCGGTGATCAGCTTGTTGGCCTCCGCCTGAACCTTGGCCCGCCGGCCCCGTACGAATGGGCTGCCGATCAACAGAAAGATCACCAGGCCGAAGATCGGGGTCACGATAATGAGGAGCAACCATGCGATGGAGGAGGACGGTCGCCGGTTGCCGGGCACTGTGCCGAGCGCCACGATCTTGATGATCAATTCGACGAGGTACAAGATCAATGGAGCCCAAACAATCGCGTTCACCAACACCACACCTCTCGAACCTTGGCAGGAGTCGAACGCTTGGCGGCTCCCTGAAGCATCACCACCTAGGCGCTCTCTGGCCGAAGCCTCCCACGCGCGGGGCTGGCGAGCATCACCCGATGCAGGTAATTGGGTGTCAAGGACGTCGGCGTTGGGCTGATGCGCGACTCCGCATCCTTTGCTGGTACTTCGCGTTGGTTGCGGAGGCTGTCGCACGAATCTCGACGGCTTATCGGCACCGGCGCCAAGGAGAAATTTCCCTGTCAGGGGCGCGAAATACCCGCCCAAGACCAAGGTCTGTCGTTTGTTGGCGTCTCCCGACGGTGCTCTTCTAAGATTCGGGCCTCTGTCCAACGTGCGATCGCTGCCCGCGTGACCGGCCCTCATCGAGGAGATGACGCTGAGCTGAGTGGCCAATGACGTGCCCGCCAAGGCGTCGCCAATTACCCGTTACGGGTGAGGCCTCAGGCGAAGTAGCTGTCGGAGCATAGTGACATCGGGAACCGGTGCGGGCAAAGCGGCCGCTCGGCAAAGTTAAGGATTCAGACACCGATGTCGGGTTACCCACTCATCGCCGATCACGGTCTCATCGGCAACCTGCAGACGGACGCACTCAGCAGCTCCGACCGCATCATCGATTGGTTCTGCGCCCCCCGCTTCACCTTCGACAAGATGCTGATCTATGCCAATCACGTCCGACTGTACTCAGAGGAAATCGCAATCACCGGCGGACAGATCGGCGACTTCCCTCAGGGCTCTACCCACCCCGCCAGGATCGACACAGCCCTCACGCTGAACAGCCAACTCCAGCGCCGGTGACTGACCATGTCAATGTTGAATGATCGTGACCGTGACCTGCTGAAGGACTTAGAGCGCCAGCTCGAGCAGGAGGACTCCGCCTGGGTGCGCCAATTCACGGACCTCAAGCCACCCAGCCGGGCACGCCGCAAGCTGACCGCCATCGGCCTACTGGTGCTTCTCGCCGCTCTCTGTCTTTTGCTGGGCGCCGCCGCAACAGCGGTGATCTTCGGCAGCGCCGCCATAGTTGTCGCGCACATCCGCTAACGCCTGTAACCCCTGCTCGGCGAACCCATGGAGTTGGCGATGTTCGGTCCGCTCGGCGTAGACGTGACAACAGCACCTGCCTGACCAATCTCGCCCAGAAGAGCGGTCAACACGGTGATCCGAACATCCGGGCAACACCAATTTCTGGGAGAAGAACGATGCGGGAGCTGACCTACCTATCGGCGCGCCGATCTGGATCCTCGACACCCGGCGAGCGGCCCGATTGCTCACAGGGGGTCGGCGACCGCAGTGCTCGAGACGCTGTTGCTGCTGTTGCCAGTGGCTGGCCCACCCCGGAGGGCACAGCGAGTACGCCGCTAGCTAGCGTCAACCTCGTGCGGACACTCTCGGACCTGGTGGAACTGCCGGCGGGAATCTTCCGGATGGGCTCGCAGCAGTTCTACCCCGACGAGGGGCCCGTCCATGACGAACATGTTGAGCCCTTTGCGATGGAGCAACATCCGGTCACCAATGCCCAGTTCTCCGAGTTCGTCGCCGACACCGGTTATGTGACGATGGCCGAGCGGCCGCTCGATCCAGCGCTGTTTCCCGATCTTGCGTCCGATGATCTAGAGCCGGGTGCTCTAGTGTTTACCGCAACGCCTGGACGGGTCGACCTGAGCGACTGGCGCCAGTGGTGGCGCTGGTCGCTCGGTGCCAACTGGCGGCACCCGTTCGGTCAAGGATCCAGCATCGCTGACAGGGCCGATCACCCGGTGATTCAAGTTTCCTATGACGACGCTGAGGCGTACGCGACCTGGGCGGGTCGGCGGCTCCCGAGCGAGGCCGAGTGGGAGTACGCCGCGCGAGCAGGCAGCACCACGACGTACGCCTGGGGTGAGGAGGTCAAGCCGGGCGGCCACTTAATGGCGAACACCTGGCAGGGCCGGTTTCCATACCAGAACACCGGAGCTGCCGGCTGGGTAGGGACCTCTCCTGTCGGGTCGTTCCCGGCAAATGGTTTCGGGCTGGTCGACATGATCGGCAACGTCTGGGAATGGACGACAACCACATATTTGGCAAGGCATGTCGTAACGTCGCCCTGCTGTGGGCCGCCGCTGGCGGCAGCAGTGGACGATCAGGCGATCCGTAAAGCGTTGAAGGGCGGATCACATCTGTGTGCGCCGGAGTATTGCCTGCGCTATCGCCCGGCGGCGCGATCGCCACAATCGCTGGACACCTCCACGACACACATCGGTTTTCGTTGTGTCGTGAGTCTGTGAGCCTTGGCTGAGTTATGTGACGGGTTCACTGACTTCAGGTATGGTGCCTGACCCTTCCGGCTCTGGTGCTTCGGGTCTCCGGGACGACCGGGTTCGTCTCTGCTGCAGCAACTGGGCTCAGAGGTCGCCCGAGGAACTCGGTGATCGCCATGACAAGCAGGACAAATCGTGCCGATAGGCCGCCCGTACGCTCCCAGCGACCCGCCCATCCTCGCTGCCGCGGCTTGACAACATCATTGAGATTCCCAATGCCCGGCCTGGCGCCGCGACGCCCGTGTCGAGGTCGATGAGAACAGGCTTCTTTGGACGCTCTAATCGAACAGGGCCCATCATGACTTTTGGGGCACGTTTGGGCACGGCGCGGTACCCAGCCTCAATGTTCGATTAATATCGAGCGCCGCGATTCCAGTCTGACTAGGATAGACACAGCAGAGCGGGTGACGAGAATCGAACTCGCATGGCCAGCTTGGAAGGTCGCGGTCGCGCTGCCGATATGCGCCATTTCAGACGGCGGAATGTGCTCGGGAGATACCGTGAGTGACTATGTCTAGCTGTTCTTAATGGCCCATGACCGCGTGCGCGCACCGGGTGCTTGGCGATGCGGCCATCCTGCTGATCCCGGACTCATACTGCCCGAGGACGTGTCTTAATCGCCGATGGCTTGCCGTCGGGTGATGTCGGCCGCATCTGTGGCTTTTGGCCCAAAGCCCCCGCCCGGATCAGCGGACCCCGCCGGCATCATGCCACCGATGCGGTTGGTAGTGCGGCCTGTAAGCGCGTACGCGGCTCCTTCGATGTCAGTAGTGGTGGTTCCGCCGCCAGGGAAAGCCGGATCGCGCCGAGAGCTCGAAGATCAATAGCCCTCGCTCGCTGCTCATCGAAGCAGTGAAGCAAGGTCGGCAAGCGAGCGAGCCTGGAGATCGGGGGCGAGGAAGTAGCTCGGGTACGGTCTTGATTCTCGGTTGATCCAGGCCGCGGTTAGCCCTGCTCGTCGCGCGCCATCGGTGTCCCAGGGATGGGCAGCCACGAGCATCGCTTCCGCGGGTTCGACGGCGCATTCCTCCAAGGCGTAGCGGTACGCACGCGCGTCAGGTTTCCATGCCTGCGCCTGCTGGACAGATAGCATCCGCTCGAACCGGTCGGCGATCCCTGCATCACCCAGCAGCCGTTGTGCGACGGAGACTGCGCCGTTGGACAGGGTCACCAAACGCAGACCCAGTTCGGACAGGCCGCGTATACCGTCGACCACATCAGGGTGGCATTGGAGCTCGGCAAAGCCGCCCATGATGTGTTCAACAGCCGCTTTTTGTTCCATGTCGAGCGTCGTCCCGGCTAGCGCCTGTCTCAGCTGCTCATGGGCCAGTGTTGCGAAATCGGGATTCACACCGTTCGCCGTCAGTGCGAAGCCGTCGCGCAGCAGACCGGCGAACCATGTCTTGGCTAGCTGTGGGACGGCTCCGACATCGCTGAACCGACCGGCGAGCGGCGCCATGTCCGAGAGTGTCTCGTTGACGTCGAAGAGCAACACCGAGGGTCTCCGCTGGCCATGAGCCGGTTGCGAGAGGTCGGCATTAGCGTGCGATTGGTTCATCGTCGCACCGACTTCCTCGATGGCTTGGCTTGCTTCGGCGGCTGCGCGGCAACGTGGGCCAGCGCGCGCGACACCCATTGGTCGATCTGGTCGGGTGCAATCGTGTTTGGCAGGCTCACATAACCACCCATAGGGCGTTCGGCTGGTCCGAATGAACCGCCGCCGGCAGCGCGCCGGTCAGCCTGGTCGGGTCCGTCGAGCTTGAGTCCGATATCGGCTCCGAATAACCCCATGAACATGTTGCCGTTCACGAAAGCGCCGAGATTGCCGAACATCGGCTTGACCTCCACCCGTGGATGATCGGGTACGAGTGCCTTAAAGCGTTCCTTGTCGGCCTCCGTCGGTCGAGGGATCTGCATCGGTGACTCCTTCACCTCGTCAGGCACCATCCTGATCCAGGTGTGAGGCGCGTATCGGCCGACCGCATGAAGTCTCGGTCTGACTGGTCGAAGGCAGCCACTGCCCGTGGCCGGTCTGGCCGCACGGAACCCACATGCCAGTCGGCTCCAGCAGAGCCGAGCACATCCTGGACGAGGCCGTCGTCGTGCATTTCATCACGGCACGTGGGTTGAACCTTCCGCGCCGGGGTGCTGACCGCCGTTGGTTAGGCACGGCTCATCTCCTGCGTACGGCTGGAGGATAGGCCAGCAGTTGACGTTGATCGGCGACGCGCGGATCGTGCTGAGCACGGATGGGGGATACCAGCCGCGAGTGACGGAAAGTGCGGGAGGAGCAAGGTGGGTTGCTACGAGTTTTCAGCCGAGTTGTGGATCTGGGATGCTCGCAGGGAGGATAGCTGGACATTCCTTAGCCTGCCGATTGAGGAGTCGGAGGAGATCCGCGCGTACTCAGCCAGCGAACCGCGGGCAGGGTTTGGATCTGTGCGCGTCTCGGTGACCATCGGCAGCTCCACATGGCAGACATCGATCTTCCCGGGCGAGGACGGCAACTATGCGTTGCCCATCAAGAAGTCGATTCGCCGCGTCGAAGGCATCGCGGCCGGAGACGTCGTCACAGTCAAGCTGCGCACAATCGAGCGTTGAGCCGTTCAGCAAAGAGAGCGTGTTTGGGTTCGCGCTATGTATGGATCACGACTCCATCAGGTAGGCGTCAGCGCAAATAGGTCTGCGGATGAACTCGCGAGATAGTCCACACGAACGGGCACTGGGAGTCCGCTCCACACCCAAGCGGGCAGCCGCGCGGGGTTGTGGGAGCCGCTCGCGGCTCCTTGAGAACCTGGATGGTACGGGTAGTGATGTGATCATCGATGCCCGGCCGTCTGGGCCTGGTCGGTTCGCTGGAACCGATGATCTAAGCAGCAAATTTCACAAGCTCAAGTTGGTAGGTCGCCGCAATTGCCTAGAGGCGCGACTTCATATGGCAGAGCGCGCCCCTGAGATACCACGGATGACCCTGCCTTCACTGGGCTGGACGTCGAGGCCGTTGCCACCCCCTGGGCCGCGCGCGAAAATCGTGTGATGGGCGTGGACACGGTCCCGACATTCTGTCCGCTCTGCGTATCGCGCTGTGGCGCGCGCGCCACAGTCGCAGACGGGACATTCGTCGCGCTACATCCCGACCCTTCCCACCCGACCGGCAAGGCAATCTGTGTGAAAGGCAAGGCTGCGCCGGCGATCCTCTACCATCCCTCGCGGCTCCTTCACCCACTGAGGCGCACGAACCCCAAGGATTCCGCAGACCCGGGGTGGGAACGGATCACCTGGGACGAGGCGCTGGACGCGGTTGCCGAACGGCTAATGACATTTGCTGCCTCAGAGGGGCCCGCGTCGGTGGGGTTCAGTTCGAGCTCGCCGTCCACTTCGGCGATCAGCGACGCCGTCGACTGGGTCCAGCGGCTGATCCGTGCCTTCGGCAGCCCGAACTACTGCAACTACATGGAGCTGTGCGGGTGGGGCCGGTACCTCGCGCCGCTCTACACGTTCGGCGCCTCGGTGCCCGGCGTCTACCTGCCGGATCTGGAGAACGCCGGCTGCATCCTCTTTTGGGGGTATAACCCGTCTGTCGCCCGCCTCGCCCACGCGACGAGCACCGCC
>Ga0075424_100004094_pt1 | contig 13741 bp, 13 predicted proteins | sample SoiMethybrSBSTD3_FD_75301 | JGI IMG/M metagenome (GOLD analysis project Ga0075424, IMG submission 75301) | Bulk soil microbial communities from a Populus tree surrounding site in Tennessee, USA - Soil MetaG P. TD hybrid SBSTD3 | ecosystem: Environmental > Terrestrial > Soil > Tree plantation... | reverse complement strand
GTCCTCGCCGCGCGAACAGGCACCGCGCCAAGTCAGACGCTCACGCCGACCCGCCGATGCATGTCATCTAATATGGTTGTCGGCAACCTGGGTCGCCAGAGTGCCTGTCATTGCCGCGCCGGAACGGGTGATCTGCGTGCGCTGACGACCTTCCAACTCGCCCGGTTTGGCTCCAGGTGATGCTTGACGGTTTCTAGGGTCCGGCTGGTGTGCCGGGCCGGGTGGTTCTTCCTCCAGACAGTTTCGGGTTCTGCGAGGGCGGGCCGCTAGGGTTCTTCTGCCAGACGGAGACGTGGGTGGTGCTGTCGCTGGTGAACGGGTCACGGTTCCAGCCGCTGTGGCGTTCACGCAGGGTCATTCCGGCCAGCCGGGCCATGAGGTCGAGTTCGGAGGGCCAGGCGTAGCGGAACGGCGCTGACAGGGTGTCGAGCTTGCCGTCTTGCACCCAGTAGTGGTGGGAGACCAGGCCTTGGGTGGCGGTGTCGTACTCGTCGAAGCCCAGGTGGGTGGGGGTGATGGTGAAGGCCCGGATGGTCTCACCGGGGGGCAGCCGCTGGAGCGCGGGGACTTCGACCTCGATGACGAAGCATCCGCCGGGTTTCAGCTGGGTGGCGGCGTTGCGGAAGCACGCCACCTGGTCGTCTTGGGTGGTCAGGTTCTCGATGGTGTTGCGTAGCAGGTAGACGAGGGTGAATGTGCCATTCACGGTGGTGGTGGCGAAGTCGCCGATGGTGACGCCGATGTCGCCACCGCCGGGCTTGGCCCGCAGTTGCGCGATCATGGCTTCGGACAGGTCGATCCCGTGCACCGGGATCCCCCGCTGGCAGAGCGGCAGTGCGATGCGCCCGGTGCCGATGCCCAGTTCCAGTACGGGGCCTGCGCCTGCCAGGTCGGCGAGGAAGCTCACCACCGGGTCCACGGCTGCGGGCTCGAATAGGTGCGGCCACTTGGCCTCGTAGCTTTCGGCGATCGGTTCGTCGAAGTAGTTCTTGCTCATGAGGCACACGGTGCCAAGGGCCGCCGGGAGCCGCTACCTGTTTTGCCCTGACCGGCTGGGTCATCCCTGGTCATGGCCGAAGAGGGGCTCGCCGTCGCTGCCGGCTCCCGCACCCAGCTGCACTCACTGGTCGTGGTCGCCTGCATCATCTTTGTCCTGCTGTTCCTGCGGCCGGTCCTCGCGGTGTTCCCGACCGCTGCCCTTGGCGCGATCGTCATTACGCCGCGACCCGGCTCGTCGACCTGGCTGAGTTCCGCCGGCTCGCCCGGTACCGGCGCAGCGGGTTGGTGCTTTCCTTGGTCACCCTGCTGTCGGTGCTGGTCTTCGACATCCTCAAGGGGATCGTGGTCGCCGTCATCATCTCCGGCGCCGAGACGCTGCGCCGGGTCGCCCGGCCGCACGACGCGATCCAGGGCCACGTCGAAGGGGTTGCCGGCATGCACGACATCGACGACTACCCGGGCGCGACGATGACCCCCGGGCCGCTGGTGTAGCGGTCCGACGCGCCGCTGTATTTCGCGAACGCCCGCGACTTCCGCAAGCGGGCGCTGGCCGCAGCCGACGCGCACGCCGCCGGACTGCACTGGTTCGTGCTGAACGTCGAGGCGAACGTCCACATCGACATCACCGCGATGGACGCCCTCGAGGAGGTCCGCGCCAAGCTCGCCGACCGGGGCGTGGTGTTCGCCTTCGCCCGCGTCAAGCACGACATCCTCGGCCCGCTGCGGACCTACGGGCTCGCGGAGCGGGTCGGAGCCGACCGGCTGTTCCCGACGCTGCCGGCCGCGGAGGCCGCCTACCGCGCCTGGGAGAGCGAGCAGGCCGGCGCCCGGCACCCCCGCCAGCAGACGCCCAGCCGGACCCGCGGGCTGGCACACCGGCCGACGACTAAAACCTGCCCAAGGGCCACCGCTACCAGATCGTGCACCACTCACAGACAGGCATCCCGACCGGGTCGCTTGACGAACCCCCGGCAGCACTGCTCCTGTTCGGCGGGCGTGTGAAGTCTCGGCAGTCGCGCTCATCATGCATGTGCGAGCGTTGGGCAGGTCGGTCCGTGCCGCGCAGATCACGCCCGTTCCGGCGCGGGTAACGACACCACTCTGGTGACCCAAGTTGCCGACCATATCAGGCGGTTAACGCTCCCGGCTGTGATCATTTGCTGATTACGAATGGTGACCGGGCCGGGTGGCGACGGCAAGATCGAGGATCTTCAGTGTGTGCGCCATGTGCGGGGCGTGTCTGTCGGTGAGCGTGACCTCACCAGCGTGGGCCTATAGCCGCATGGGTGGACAAGATAGGCCTTTCGCGAAGCCTGCTCAGGGGGGACGATCGAGGCGAGACACCGGGGAGGAGCCATGACTGGACATCAGCGCGGACATTGCGGGCAGGTTCCCGCCACTCGGTCGGTTGACCGGGCCGGAGAGGGGATCAACAGGCGCACGTTCCTGGCGGGGGCCGGGGCCCTCGGGGCAGCGGCCGTCGCCGCCCCGGTTCTGCCGACCGGGCGGCCCCGGGCGGGGCGGGGCGCCGGTTCGGCGGCCACGCCGATCGAGCATGTGATCATCGATTGCCAGGAGAACCGCTCGTTCGATCATTACTTCGGCTTCGCGCCGTTCGCGGGACGCTACGGCGTCCCCTCCGGTTACTCGCAGCCCGACGGGCAGGGCGGGTCCGTGGCCCCGTACCACTTCACCAGCTTGTCCACGCCCGACATCGGCCACTCCTGGACCGCCATGCACGACGAGTACGACCACGGGGCCATGGACGGCTTCTACACCACCGACGGCATCAACTGCATGGGGTACTACACCCAGGCCGATCTGCCCTTCTACTACAGCCTGTTCGGCGACTCCACGCTGTGCGTGAACTACTTCTGCTCCCTGATGGGCCCGACCTGGCCGAACCGGTTCTACCTCGCCTCCGGGACCTCCGGCGGCATCACCACCAACGGGGTCTGGGGCTACGGGGTGCTCGACTACCCGATCATCCTCGATCTTCTCGACGCCGCCGGGGTGACGTGGAAGGTCTACAACGTGAACTTCGACAGCGTCCCGTTCGGCAACACCGACAACGTGTTCGTGTTCTGGAAGCGCTGGGCGCACGACGTTCGCACCCGGGGCAGCAAGGGCGACTACCTGACCGACCTCAAGCTGGGCCGGCTGCCGCAGGTCTCATTCATCATCCCGAGCTTCGCCCGCGGCTGGGACGAGCACCCCCCGGCCAACATTCAGGTCGGCATGGGCATCCAGCAGCAGCTGATCACCGCGCTGCGGGCATCCTCCGCCTGGCACAGCTCGGCCTACATCCTCACCTACGACGAATCCGGCGGGTACTTCGAGCACGTGCCATCCCCCCAGCTCGACGCCTACGGCCTGGGGATCAGGGTCCCGACCTGGGTGATCTCCCCCTTCGCCAAGAAGTCACACCTGGAGCCGGCCCTGTATGAGCACACCTCCACCCTGAAGTTCCTCGAAGCGGTGTTCGGGCTCCCCACACTTGCCTCCATCAACCACCAGTTCGACCTCTCCACACCCGGCGGCCCCAACAACGAAGCCGCCAACGGCCAGCCCACCGGCCCGCCCGCCCCGCCGCGGGATGGGCTCGCCGCCGTCGGCAACCTGCTGGAATGCTTCGAGTTCTGAGCGCCCCGACCGGTATCCGCCAAGACCGCAAGACCGCCCGCCAGCAGCAGTGGGAGGCCGCCCATCCGGACCTGGCGTCCCTGGCCGAGCAAGTCCGGCGCCTCAGCGGCGAGGTGGAGCGACTGCGGGACCTACTCCGCCAGCACGGCATCGAACCGGGAGACAACGCAGCATGACCTGCCGCCCATCGGCCCGCACCACGAGCACAGCCGTCTTGAAACCGGCACCCAGATTGGCCACTTCGGGCGCGGTTGCCATGATCGCGTTAGCGGTGGAGTTGCCGATCATATCGGCGGGTAGGCGCGGTTATTGTCGGCTTATCCCGTCGTCAGCGGGCCATCCGTCATGGGTGTCCACGGCGGATGGCGTACGTGGCCCGAATACTTATACGGGCCGCACGGGGGTGATCTCAGCGAAATAGGCCTGTCAGTCGGGCTTGCTTCGGCCCTGGGGCATACGGGCAGGCTGGCAAACGAGGATGCCCCATTCATATAGGAGAAATGACTGCTTCTCAGCCAAACACTATTGAATGGAGTTGATCGGGATCGCACCGCGACCGCCTCAGCAGGGTCCTGCCCCCTCCCGTCCCGGACGCGCTGCCGCGGCAAGCGGCGGTCAGTCCCCATCAGGGGCGGGGAACTGCTCGAACGTGCCGGGTCCGAAGTAGCCCACATCGTGCACCTGGTGGTGCTGGAGCAGTCCTGCGACGTGGCGGCGCTCTTTCGGCCGCACCGGAACCTGCAGCAGCAGGTCGCCGTCTCGCAGCGCCTCGTCGTAGATCTCCAGGGTTATCCCGTCGTAGCCGAGCCGCTGAAAGGCCCGCACGACGCGGCCTCGCAGCCCATGGTAGCGGCCATGCTCATCCAAGATGGCCGCTCCCTGCTCACCGCACAAGATCTCCACCGCGGCGACATCAACCCCGGCCGATTCGAGTTCGCTGGAGATGGCGGAGATCTCCGACTTATCGGTCAGCAGACCCACCACGTGGTAGACAGGCCGATGATAAAAATGATCGACGTTGACCTGGGGCTCGTTCATGACGCTGCTCCGAGCCGGGGCGTTCCGGGGACGATGCGCCGGCGGCCAGGACTGTGGAAGCGGGCGCTTCCGCCAGGCCGGCGGCGATGCGGGCGGTCGCGCGGGCCTCGGTGAACCCGGACAGCCCGATCCAGCCCGGCAGGTAGCCGCCGAAGGCGAAGCCGGCCGCCGCCTGCGGCCGCCAGCCGGCTGGGGACGCCGAGCGCAGCCAGCCCGAGGCCGAAGGCGGCGATCACCTGCAGCAGGAACAGCCTGCTGATGGCCGGGATCGTCCGGTAGCCGGTCAGGTACAGGTCGAGACTGATCGCCCCGGTGGTGATCAGCAGGCCCAAGCCCACCACGTGGAGCAGCGCTCTTCGCCAGCCGGGCGACGGCTCTGCGCGTTCCCTCACGAATGGCGCGGTTGCCGTCATCGTTGCCCGCTTGGCCGTGGTTTCCCGCGGTGTCATCGTGTCGTTCCGTTCTGCCGTTGTACCGGTTTACCCGGCCGGTTCGGGTGCGGTCTTGGTCAGTATCCGTAGCCTCCTCCGCCGGAGCCCGATGAGGAGCTGCCGGCGGGCGCCGCGCCGCCGGAGGCGGGGGCTTCGTGCCACAGTCCGCCGAATGCATTGATTCCGTTGCCGCTGGCCTGCCCGGGGGACTTGTCGCCGACGAAGGTGTACAACGGATGCCCGTGGAAGGTGAGCTGTGTCGAGCCGTCGGACCGCTTGATCGTGGCGAACGCGCCCTTGACCCCCGACGCGGTCGCGGGCCCCGTCACCGGCGGCCAGTTCTGCGCGCACGCCCCGTTGCACTTCGACGTGGTGGACGTGTCGGGAGCGAACGCGTAGAGGGTGAAGCCCTTGGCGTTGGTCAGCACCGTCACGCCGCCGACCTTCGCGGTCTTCAGGCCGACCGCGGCCGCCGCCACGTGGGCGCTGCTGCCGCCGGAGGAGGAGGTGCCCGAGGGGGTGCCGGACGAACTGCACGCCGCCACTACCGCCGCGGCTGCCGCGGCGGCGGACAGCACCAGTAGCATCCGCAGGCGGCGGTTACGTGCTTTCGACAGGGCAAATGACCTGATCATTACCTTTCTCCTTTACTGCCTGGACGCGCCCGTGCCCCTTGCGCCGGGGCGACGACGGCGAGCCCGCCATGTCACCGACGATGCCGCGTCGGCGCTCTGGCCGCATCGCGGCGAGCCCCCAGGCCACCACCCGGCCAGCAGGAATCCCGGCCTGCCTGCTAGCAGCAATAAGGGCCGAAGCAAAGCCGTCTGCGGGCCTGATGCCGAACGCTCCCGGTCACCGGCAGGCGGCAGCGGAAATGGCCGCCTGCCCTGACGGGCGAAGCCGGGCCTGGCCGCGATTGCCAGCGACCCGCAGCACGAACGTGCCGTTCGTTGAGGGGTGATGGTCAGTGGCCGACGCAAGACGAGTGCGGGAAACAGGGCATTGTGTGCGCCGACTGCCGGGGAAAGGCTGCCAGGCTTCGCCGCGACGCTCGAATCGGCGGAACGAGAGTTGCCGTGCCCAGCGGCCGCGGCCCCGGCGGCCGGGGGTTATCAAGACGCGCCTGCGCGCGGTCTCGGCGTCGCGGGCGCCGGCGGCGCTCAGTGAGCCTCTAGGAAGGTGATCACGGCGAGGACGCGGCGGTGGTCATCGCCTGCCTCAGGCAGGTTCAGTTTGGTGAGGATGGCGCGGACGTGTTTTTCGACAGTTCCCTCGGTGACCCACAGCCGCCGGGCGATGCCGGCGTTGGAGCGCCCTTCGGCCATCAGGGCGAGCACTTCGCGCTCGCGGGCGCTGAGCACGGCGAGCGGGTCGTCGCGGCGGCGGGCGGCCACCAGCTCCCGGACCAGCGCAGGGTCCACGACCGAGCCCCCGTTGGCGACCCGTCTGAGGGTATCGAGGAACTCGGCCACGTCGGACACGCGGCTCTTAAGCAGGTACCCGATCCCGCGTCCGCCGGCCAGCAGCTCCATCGCGTGCTCGACCTCGGCGTAGGCGGACAGGACCAGGATGGCGGTGCCGGGCAGCTCCTCGCGGATGACCCGGGCCGCCTCCAGCCCCTCGGTGGTGTGCGTGGGCGGCATACGGATGTCGGTCACCACCAGCTCGGGCGCGGCCTCGCGGGCCAGCGCGAGCAGATGGGGGCCGTCGCCGGCCTGGCCGGCCACCTCGAAGCCGGAGCGCTCGAGCAGGCTGGCCAGGCCCTCCCGCAACAGGACATCGTCCTCCGCCAGCACCACCCGCAGCCCGGTCGTGACGGGGCCGTCACCCGTCGCCTCGGGGGCGGGTCGGCCACGCTCGGGCCTGCTCGTCATGGCTTGCATTATCGGCCATCCCCGGCCAGCCCGGCATGATCGGGGGCGCGGGCGGCGGGGCGGCCCGCGACGCCAGCCGTTGTGCATAGGCCTGCGCCAGCGCGTCTGGCCGGTCACGGCCGGGCCCCAGCCGCGCCCTTGCACGCCGCTGCTCGCGGTGGCAGGCTCGATTCATGGCGGCGGGCTTTCGCCGGGCTGCGCTGGGCGCCACCAGCCGTCTGCGCAGGCAGCTGCATGCGGTAGCCTCCCGGCCGCGCGGGTGGCTGGGGCGGCCCGGGATAGAGATCGTGCTGGCCCTGGCCGCAAGCGTCGCCGCGTTCGTCCTTGCGGCTATGGTCGGCGCCGCCGCGCGGTCGCACGTGCCCGCGGTGCTATTTGGCCTGCTCCTCCTGCTGGCCGTGCTGGCCATAGCCCGCTTCGCCGGGATCTTGTACGCGCTCCCAGTCGGGGTCGTGACCATCCTCGCGTTCGACTGGTATTTCCTGCCGCCGCTGCGCAACCTCGACGGGGCGACCGTACTGGTGCTCGGCCTGTTCCTGGGGATGTCGGTCATTGTCGGCGCGGTGGCGACCCAGGCCGGCCGCCGCGCAGCCGGGTCCGAGCAGGCCCGGGGCGTACTGGCCGACGAGCAGGCGGCGCTGCGGCGGGTGGCGACGCTGGTCGCCCGCCAGCCCTCGCCCGCGGAGGTCTTCGCGGCGGTGACCGAGGAGGCCGCGAGGCTCCTTGACCTCGATAATGCCAACCTGATCGCCTACGAGCGGGATCAGACGGCGACGGTGGTCGGGGCCGGCAACCTGCGAGGGTGGTCGGCGCCGGTCGGTACGCGGGTACCGCTGGAGGGGGACAACATCATCGGCCGCGTGTTCCGCACCCAACAGTCCGCCCGCATCGACGACTACGGCGACGCCTCAGGCCCAGCCGCCGAGTACTCCCGCTCCCTGGGGGTTCGCGCGGCGGCCGGGAGTCCGGTTCTGGTCGGGGGACGGGTCTGGGGGGTCATGGCCGTCAGCTCCTCGCGGCCGCTGCCCGCAGACACCGAGACGCGCATCGGCGCGTTCACCGAGCTTGTCGCGACAGCGATCGCGAACACCGAGGCGCGCCGGGAGCTGGAGCAGGTCGCCGCGGAGCAGGCGGCGCTCGGCCGGGTCGCGACGCTGGTGGCCGAAGCTGTCCCGCCCGGGGACGTCTTCACCGCGGTCGCCGCCGAGGTCGCTGCCCTGTTCGGCGTTCCACTGGTCGGGCTCTTCCGCTACGAGCAAGAAGGCATGGCTACAGTGATCGCCGGGGCGGGCCAGGTCTCCCCCTACCTCGGCCGGCCCTGGCCCTGCCCGCCCGGTGACCCCGGCCTCGTCGCCTCGGTGCAGCGAACCGGCCAGCCGCTCAGAATCGATGACTACACGCAGATCCAGAGCGCAATTTCCGGGCCAGCGAAGGAGCTCGGCATCGGCAGGGCAGCCGGCGTTCCCGTCATCGTGGGCGGTCGTGTCTGGGGCGCGGTGGTGGTGGCGGCCGGCCACGATCGCCCGCCGTTGCCCGCCGATACCCTGGACCGCCTGGCCGTCTTCACCGAACTGATGGCCACGGCGATCGCCAATGGTGAGGCACGGACCGAGATCGAGCGGCTAGCGCAGGAACAGGCGGCGCTGCGGCGCGTGGCCACGCTGGTAGCCCGGGGCGCGGACACGGGGGAGGTCTTCGCCGCCGTTGCCCGCGAGGTTGCCGAGGTGATGCACCTGCCTATTGCTGCGGTCCTGCGCTATGAGGAGAACGGCGAGACGATGACGGTGATCGCCGCCTGGAGCGACCGGCCGCACCCGTTCCAGCCGGGCACCCGCTGGCCGTACCATGCCTGGGGGCTGGCCGCACGGGTGCGGCAGACGGGCCGCGCGGGACGGGTGGTGGATTATTCACAACGGCAAGGCGCCTTCGCCGCCAAGGCGCGCGAGCTGGGGCTGCATAGCGTCGCCGGCGCGCCGATCATCGTGGACGGAACCGTCTGGGGATTGGTGACGATCGCGTCCACGGATGGGCCCATCCCCGATCAGGCGGAGGGTCGTCTGGCCGAGTTCACCGAGCTCCTGGGAACCGCCATCGCCAACACCCAGAGCCGCACCGAGTTGTCGGCTTCGCGGGCCCGGATCGTCGCCGCCGCGGACGAGACGCGGCGGCGCCTCGAGCGTGACCTGCACGACGGCATTCAGCAGCGTCTGGTCTCGCTCGCGCTGAAGGCCCGTGCAACCGAGGCGATGACCGCCCGGCCCGCGGACCAGATCCGGGGCGAGCTGTCGCTGCTGGCCGACGGGCTCGGCACCGCCCTGGACGAACTGCGGGAGATCTCGCACGGCATCCACCCGGCCGTCCTGTCCGAGGCCGGGCTCGGACCGGCGCTCAAAGCGCTGGCCCGCCGGTCCGCGGTGCCGGTTGAACTCGACCTGAATATTGGCCCGCGGCTCGCGGAACCCCTCGAGGTGGCCGCCTATTACGTCGCGTCCGAGGCGCTCACCAACGCCGCCAAGCACGCGCAAGCCTCGGTCATCGAAGTACGTGCGGACGGCTGTGACGGCGCCCTTGCCCTCTCCATCCGCGACGACGGCATCGGCGGCGCCGACCCCGGCCGCGGCTCCGGCATCATCGGCCTCAAAGACCGGGTCGAGGCCCTCGGCGGAACAATCTCGGTCCTCAGCCCGCCCGGACACGGAACAACCCTGCACGTCCAGCTCCCGGCCGGCCCCAGCGCCGCAGCCACGCCGCCCCCCGCTACCCCCTAGCCGCTTCCGGCGTGGCGCACCAGCCGCCGGGATGAGGATTCCCGAGGCTGGCACTGACGCGGCACTCTTATGACCGGTGTTCCCGGCCACGGGGCGTACGGTCTGGCCAGCGCGGACGGCCGCACCGACGGCGCAGCTCCTCCGGCCACTGAGGCCGGACGGCGAGCCTCACCGCTAGCGAGCGCCGCGCGGGCCTCCCGGCGCGCGGCCATCAACGATCCGCCGGATCGCATCCGCCGACAGCTCCGGCTTCGGCACGAACCCGGCGGCGGGGCTTTCGGCGATCAGATCCGCGAAGTCGGCCCCCGAATGGGTCGAGATCAAGATCACAGTCGCCCCGCCGCCCCGGGACTGCCCGGCCAGGCGCCGGGCCAGGTCGAACCCGCTCTCACCCCCCAGCGTGATGTCGACCAGGATGACCTCCGGCCGGAGCTCCTCTGCTCTCCGCAGCGCCTCCGCCGAGGTCGCGGCGACGCCGACGACGCGCAAGCCCTCCCGTTCCAGCAGGGCGCGCGCAGCCTCCAGGAACAACCAGTTGTCATCCACGATGAGGACACCGAACGCCATGCGAACAGAGTTACAGAACTTGCGGGCGCCGCGCATTGCGGCTAGCAGGAATCCCAAGAATCTGTGCTCTCGCCGCAGAGCCCGTGCCGGGCAACGACATCCCCGATGGCCGGCCAGGCCGTGCCGGTGCTGCGGGCCGGGCAGCCGGTGTTCATTGCATGCCGGCCCTCGCGGCGATCACGGGTGCGCCGGCGGCGCGCAGTCTGTCGATGCCGGGCAGCTGCGGGCCGGTATCGATGACGGCAGCGGCGACGGTGCCGACGCGGCCCGGGCTGGCGGGTTCCCGGCCCGGCCGGCCCGACAAGTCCCGCGCAGCCCATTCGAGCGCTACGGCTTCGAGTGCTGCGGCGAAGCCGGGCTGGTTTCCCCGCAACAGTCGGCGCACATAGGCCCGTTTTCCCGCGCCTGCCTTGGGTCACCCACCAGCCACCATCCTTGTCATGCCTGCCTTGACAGCTCCGCCGACTGCGGGGCGCGCTGCCGACGTGGGAGGCGCGACCGCCTGGCCATCGGCGAGCAGCGCGCCCCCGTCCTCGAACAGGACCGCGCCGTTGCACAGCAGGCTCCACCCTTGCCCGGGATGATCGGCCACGACTCGCGCGGCCGCGCAGTCCGGGGCGTCCCGTCCGGGCACGCGGGCAGGTGCTGGCACATCTCAGCCTCCGATACCGCCAACTGACCTCGGTACGGCGCGACCTGTCGCTCCCGAACACCGAAACGAACGGCATGTACGTGCCGCAGGTCACCAACGGTCGCGCACCACTCTGGCTCTGTCATCCCGGTAGGCGGCCAACTCCTCTACCGGCTAGCACTAACCCAAGAGACTCCAGCCGGTCTCGGCAAGGACAGCCGCCGCCATAGATGGCGCAGCGCGCGCTGCGGCGGCGGACCAGTATCGACGTACCGGCCGACCAGACAGCAGCGAACACGCGCCATCGGGCGGCAACCCGCTGACCCAGCAGCCCGCTTCGGCCCGTTGCTGGTGGCAGGAATGCCGGGATTCCTGCTGGCCAGGTATGAGGTTGGGGGCTGGCCGCGATGGCACGAGGCCGCTGGCGCGGCATCGTCGGTGTTATGGCCGGCTCGACAGCGGCTCCCACGCACGGTGACGCGAGCGGCACGGGCCGGTGCCCAGCACCACCCAAAAGGGAGAAACAATGACCAGGTCTCTTACCCTGCTGACAGCGCTCAGCGGCCCTGCGGCAAGCACCGGCCCAGGGTGACCACCCGGACCCAGGCCCCAGCGCCGGGCCGCCCCGGTGCCGCACGCCGGCGCGTCATGCCGCCGGGTGCTGTCACCGATCCTTCAGCGAACCTACAGAAAATCCGCAGCAAACATGCAGCGGTAGCGGTGAACCGTGGCCCGCCAGCGGGGCGTGCCAGATGTGTAGCTGCGGCGACCGCCACTCCCACCAGCACAAACCGGAAGGACAAGTCATGTCGTTCACCGTCACCCGATCGGCAGCTGGGTTCGCGCTGCTCGCGGCCCTGGCCGCGGGCTGCGGCAGCGCCGCGGCGGCGCACCACGCCGCCGTGCGGCCCACGCCAGCCGCCACCGCGCCCGCCGCGCCGCCGGCCGCTGTCACGCACCATCACCACCACCACCACCACCATTCCCGGCCGACGCACCCCGTGGGCAGCACACCACCCGCGCCGCCGGCCAGCACCGCCCCCGCCCAGACCGCCAATCCCATCCCGCAGGGCAACGGCGGTGACCAGGACGCCGACAACAACGGCGGCCCCAACGACGGCGATGGCAACATCTAGCCCCGCCCGGCTCACGCCACAACTGCCGCCATGGTCCCGCCGGTGCGGAGCCACCGGGGCGGCCAGGGCACTGACAGGAGACCAAGATGACCGCTCGTCTTACCCGGCGCGGCTGGCAGGCGCTGGCCGCGGCCGCTGCCCTGGCCATCATCACCATCACAGTGGTCGCGGTCGCCGTGGCCGGGCGCTCGCCAGGCGGGGCGTTTCCCCCGCTCCGCCCCGCCGCCGCGCCGACCGGGTGGGCGCACCTGACGCTGCCCGGCGGGACGGCCGTGCTGTCCTACCCGCCGTCATTGCGGCCGCTGGCCGGTGACAAGGCCGCCGTGACGGCCGCCCAGCTCGGTGCGGGCGGCAGATACCAGCTCTACCTCAACGCCACGCCGCGGCAAGGCACCGAGACCCTGCGCGGCTGGGCCGCATTCCGGCTGCACCACCTGCTGTCTGACCACGCGGCCGCCGCGCACGAAGTAGCCGCCGCCCAGGGCGTCAAGTTCCGCGGCGGCACCGGGTCCTGCGTCATCGACAACTACCGCACCCGGATCGGCGCCCACCACTTCCAGGAGATCGCCTGCCTGGTCCAAGGACACACCAGCGCCAGCGTCATCGTCGCCGCCGCCCCGACCGCCACATGGGCCCAGGCCCGCCCGCTGCTGTTCCAGGCAGTAGGCGCCTACCTCGTCCGGTGACCACGGCCCCCCGCACGCACGCGCCCGGCCCCCCGCGCGGCCCGCGCCCTGCGCCCGCTGCAGCGGGCCGCCCAGCAACCCAGCCCAGACCTCGAAAGGAAACGACCATGACTGCATCAACCACCGCACGGCTGCGCCGGCTCACCGCGCCGCCTGCCTCCCAGGCACCCCTGACCGGCCGCCGCCGGGCCGCCACACTGCTGCTGCGCCTGAGCTGCGTCGCACTGCTGGCCTGGATCGGGTACATCCACCTGCACCTGTGGCTAGAGGGATACCGGCAGATCCCCACGAATGGGCCCTTGTTCCTGCTCGACGCCGTGGCCGGGTTCCTCCTCGCCGCCGTAGTGCTGGCCTGGCCCCGGCCGCTGGCCGGGCTGCTGGCGGCCGGCTACACCGCCGCCACACTCGGCGCCCTGATCATCAGCCTCACTGCGGGCCTGTTCGGCTTCCGGGAATCCATCTCCGCGTCCTACGTGGTGCAGTCGCTGGCCATCGAGACGATCACCGTGCTCGCCCTCCTCAGCTGGACCGCCCTGGCCGCACGCCACCCCAGTCGGCTGCTCGCGCCCGCCACCGGCCGCCGGCCAAGCTCCGCTGACCAAGGTTCGCCAGCAGCCCGCTGAAGCAACCGCGCGTGCTGACCGGTTAGCCCGGCGAAAGGACCGAGCCATGACAGAGCACCCCCAGCGGCGCGCCCCCGCGCGGCGGCGCGGCCTCTACCCACTGCTGGTCATTGACGAAGTCGGATGCATCTCCTTCGAAGCTGCCGTTGACACCGACGATGTACCACAGGCTCCAGCCGCCGTGCGGTAGAGGGATGGTGTCTATCCGCCGATGGCCAGCATGGCTGGTGCGGGCCCCATGGGCGTCCGGCGTGCTGGACAGCGCTCGTACAGCATGGGACGTCCGCCCGGCCAGCACAGATTTGGCCCCACCCGGCCGTGGCCGTTACCGCAGCTCAGCGGGCC
>Ga0075424_100004093_pt1 | contig 13742 bp, 14 predicted proteins | sample SoiMethybrSBSTD3_FD_75301 | JGI IMG/M metagenome (GOLD analysis project Ga0075424, IMG submission 75301) | Bulk soil microbial communities from a Populus tree surrounding site in Tennessee, USA - Soil MetaG P. TD hybrid SBSTD3 | ecosystem: Environmental > Terrestrial > Soil > Tree plantation... | reverse complement strand
CCAGCCGCCGCTCCTCGACCCACGCGTACACCGTCGGCAGCACCAGCAGGGTCAAGAACGTCGAGCAGACCGGCGATCAGCAGCAATACGAGCGGCACGATCAGACCGAGGCGGCGCGTCGCGCGTTCCTGGTTCTCGAATTGCCCACCGTACGTCGTGAAATAACCCGCCGGCATCGTCACCCCACCCGTGACCGCCCGGCGGACGTCGGCCACGAAGCCGCCGAGGTCACGCCCCCGCACTTGCTCTTGACGACGACGTACCGCTGGCCACCCTCGTGCTCGATGACCTCCGGCCCTTCGACCGCACGAAGCCGCGCAACCTGCGACAGCGTGACCACGCCGCCCGCCGGCGTTCGGATCAGCATTTGGCCACGGCGTCCGGTGTGGAGCGGTACGGGGCGTCGAGCCTAACGACGATCGGATATCGCCGCCGTCCGTCCACGACGCGCGTCGCCTCCGTCCCACCGACGCCGGACTCCACGGCCTCGCGGACGTCGGCGACATTGAGCCCGTAACGGGCGATCGCGGGCCGGTCGAGCTCGATCTGGAGCCGCATCGCGCCGGCGCTCGTTCCCACCGAGACATCCTCCGCGCCGGGAATCTTCGCGACGAGTCGCTCGATCTCGGCCGCCTTCGCCTGAAGCAGGTCGAGGCTGTCGCCGTAGATCTTCACACCGAGGTCTGCTCGCACGCCGGAGATGACCTCATCGAGCCGCATGCGCATCGGCTCGCTGAACTCGTAGTCCAGCCCCGTGGCTGGCTTGTGTCGGTTTTGCCCTCCGGGAGCTATTTCATACAGCGAACCCCAACCGCCAATCCGACATGTCCTGTGCGCAGTGTGAGGGGATCGAGGACCAATTCGACCGCGGAGAGGCGAGGAAGAAGCTCCGCCACTTTCGTCGCCGCGGGCCGGACAGGACGACCCGGATGCTGATCGAGGACCTGCGCGCGACGCTGGCGGCCGGAGACGTTCACGATGCCGTGCTCCTCGACATCGGCGCAGGCGTGGGGGCGATTCATCACCAGCTGCTCGAGGACCGCGTGAGCCGCGCCGTCCACGTGGACGCATCGACTGCGCAGCTGGCCGCAGCAAAGGAGGAGACCGAGCGGCGCGGCCACAGCTCGCGCGTGGAGTTTTTGTTCGGCGACTTCGTCGCGCTGGCCGACACCATCGCTTCGGCCGACATCGTGACACTGGACCGTGTGATCTGCTGCTTCGACGACATGCACGGGCTCGTACAGCGCTCGGCCCGCAAGGCTGGGCGGTTCTACGGCGCCGTGTATCCGCGCCAGATCGGCTGGATGCGGATCGCGATAGCCTCCATCAACCTGCTGCAGCGGCTCAAGCGCTCCACGTTTCGGGTCTTCCTGCACGACCCGGGCGCCATTGATGCCGAGCTCCGCGGAGCTGGCCTCGAGCGCCGGTCGCGGCGCCAGACGTTAGGCTGGGAAGTCGTCGTGTATGCACGCGCGTCGTGAGCTCACCTGAGGACTTCATTCGCGGGAGGATTTCGTGAAGCGATTCTTCCTCGTCGTGGCGGCCGTTATCGGGCTCTACCTGGCGGTTCGTGTCGCTCGACACTCGACGACGCCGACGAGTCCCGCGCCAAAGGCGGTTGCCGCTGCGGCCGCGCCCGCGCTGCCCCGCGAGACACCGACGGCCAGTCTCCCGGACAACGCCGCCATCATGCGCGCGTTCCAGAACCACGCGAGAGACGTTCGGGTCGACGGCAGCGGGTCCGTGTCGCGCGTGCTGGCCGATGACAATCAGGGAGAACGACACCAGCGCTTTCTCGTACACCTTCCGACGGGCCAATCGGTCCTGATCGTGCACAACATCGACATCGCGCCCCGCGTCGACAACTTGCGGGTCGGTGACGAGATCGAGTTCGAGGGCGAGTACGTGTGGAACAATCAGGGCGGCCTCGTACACTGGACGCACCACGATCCGGCACAGCGGCACAGGGCTGGCTGGGTGAAGCACGCCGGGCACGTCTATCAGTGAGCAGACGTCCAAGGCTCCCAAGCCTAACAAGCGCCGGCGAGCATGCCGGTTTTTTACGTTCTTTGAACGCACGGGTTCGATTTCTGCACCACGAGCCCGTTGCGTATGACAAGCCGACGATCGACGTGGATCTCCGCAGCGCTTGCAGCGGCAGCCGCCGTCGCTGGCGTCGCCTGCGGTAACGACTCGCTCGAGCCCTCGCGTGGAGCGGTCGCGACCGTAGAAGTCGCTCCGCCCACCGCAACGGTGGCGATTGGCGCGACTGTGAGTCTCACGGCGTCTGCGCTCGACGCGTCCGGCACCGTGCTCACTGGCCGGAAGGTGGTCTGGGCGGTCGCCGACTCGAACCTCGCGACGGTCTCCCCCGCCGGCGTCGTCACCGGGCGGCGCGTCGGCACGGTGCCAGTCGCCGCCAGCGTCGAAGGAAAGTCTGCAGTCGCCCGGATCGAGGTCCTGCCCGTCCCCGTGGTCGCGGTGCGAGTCTCGCCGTCCAGTCGCGATCTCACAGTGGGCGAGACCGTCCTACTCAAGGCCGAGCCGCTGGACGCGCAGGGCAACGTGCTGTCCGGCCGGTCGGTCGCCTGGAGCTCGGGCCGCCCGAACGTGGCCACCGTGAGCTCGACTGGTGCCGTCACAGCCCTTTCGCCAGGGAGCGCCATCATTACGGCGACAGTCGAGCGAAAGGCCGGCGTCGGAGCCATTACGGTGGCCCCGGCCGCCGTCGCATCGGTCGCTATGAGTCCAACATCGGCGACGCTCGTCGTCGGCCAGACTGTGCAGCTGGGAGCCCAGCCTCGTGACGCGTCCGGGCGACGGCTGGATGGTCGGACCGTGACGTGGTCGACGAACCGGTCGGACGTCGCGACCGTCACCTCGACTGGAATCGTGTCCGCGGTATCCCCTGGGACGGCAACGATCACGGCATCGACCGAAGGGCGGAACGGGACGTCGACGATCGTGGTGCAGGCACCCGGCGTCAGTCGCCTGGAGGTCACGCCGGCGAGTGCCTCGGTCGAGGTGGGCAACGCGCTCCGACTGAGCGCGACCGTCTACGACTCGCGTGGGAACATCATCGCCGGAGCGCAGGTGACGTGGTCGAGCAGCGACACGCAGATCGCCGTCGTCGACAACACCGGTCGCGTCCTTGGCATAAGGAGAGGGACGGCGACCATCACGGCAACGAGCGGTGGCAAGGCGGCGACCGCATCCGTTCGGGTGCGGAGGAGCTAGGCCGCACGACGTCTCTGGCTAGCTTCAACTGTCGAACCATCCCTTGCTGCCGAGGAGGCCACTCATGTCCGCGAGCACGCCGACCACCGCCATGCCCTATCGGGTGCTGGGCCATACCGGCGAACGCGTCTCCGCCATCGGCCTGGGCGGCTGGCACCTCTCCTTCCCGCGCCTCGACGAGCAGGGTGCCATACGGATCATCCGGACCGCGATCGACCGCGGCATCAACTTCATGGACAACTCGTGGGACTATTGGGAGGGTGAAAGCGAGCGCCGGATGGGGAAGGCGTTAGGCGACGGCTATCGGTCGCGCGTGTTCCTCATGACCAAGATCGACGGCCGTTCCAAGCGAGAGGCCTCGCGACAGCTCGACGAATCGCTACGCCGGCTCCGCACCGATCGAATCGACCTCGTGCAGCATCACGAGGTGAACCGGTTCGAGGATCCGGACCGCATGTTCGACGACGAGGGCGCGCATGCGGCGCTCACGGAGGCGCGTGCGGCGGGCAAGCTCCGGTACATCGGTTTCACGGGACACAAGGACCCGCGCATCCACCTCTATACGCTCGAGGTCGCGAGGAAGCACGGTGTCACGTTCGACACGGTGCAGATGCCACTCAACGTGATGGACGCGCACTTCCGAAGCTTCGAGCGCCTGGTGCTTCCCGAGCTCGTGCGGCAGAACATCGGCGTGCTCGGCATGAAGTCACTGGCCAACGGGCGCATTCTCCAGTCGGGAACCGTGAGCGCGATCGAGTGCCTCCACTACGCGCTGCACCTGCCCACGTCGGTCGTCATCACCGGTTGCGACACCCTGCAGATCCTCGACCAGGCGTTCGAGGCCGTGCGGACCTTTCAGCCGATGAGCGACACGCGAGTGGCAGCGCTCCTCGCGCGCACTGCCGACGCGGCGTCGCGCGGGGAGTTCGAGCTGTTCAAGACGAGCTCGATCTACGACGCCACGGCGACCCACCCGGACTGGCTGGGTGAGGAGCCGCAGCGCTGGAAGGACACACTGCCGGTCTAGACGTCCTCGAGGGCGGGGAGCTTCATTAGACCCATGACTGCGACGACGATCTACCCCGTGCCCGAGGACGCGCGAACGACGTTAGGCACGTCGAAGCCGGTCGTGGTCCTCGCGGGCACCGCGCACCCGCGGCTCGCGTCCGACATTGCGATGCATCTCGGCATCCCGCTTGGCGCGTGTCGAGTCGAGCGCTTCCCCGACGGGGAGGTCGCGGCCGAGCTCCAGCAGTCGGTGCGCGGGCACGACGTGTTCATCGTGCAGCCAATATCACCGCCGGTGAATGACCACCTGGTCGAGCTGCTCGTGGTCGTCGATGCCTGCCGGCGTGCGGACGCCGACCGCATCACTGCCATTGTCCCGTACTTCGCGTACGCGCGAGCCGACAAGCGGGCGGGACGTCGCGTGCCCGTCACCGCACGCGCCATTGCCGACATGATGCAGTCCATCGGCATCGACCACGTCGTGACGCTCGACGCGCACACGCCGCAGATCGAGGGGTTTTTCCGGATCCCGATCGACAACCTGTCGATTCTCCCGATCATGTGCGGCGCGCTCGAGTCGCGTCTCGCCGACGATGCCGTCATCGTCTCCCCTGACCTCGGCGGCGTGAAGCGCGCGACGGAGCTCGCGGAGAACCTGCGACGGCCGGTCGCCATCTGCGTGAAGCGTCGGATGGACGGCGAGAGCGTCGAGGTGACGCAGGTGATCGGCGACGTTCGCGATCGTCCGTGCGTGATCGTCGACGACATGATCACCACGGGCGGCACGATCGTGGAAGCGGCCAGAGTGCTCCGCGCCCACGGGGCGCGAGACGGCGTCGTGGTGGTGGCCAGTCACGGCCTGCTCGTCGCCGGTGCGGCCGAGCGGATGCGCGGCGCGGGTGTGAGTGAGGTCCTCGTGTCCGATTCCATCGCAGGCGAGTCGGACGGCGAGCTGCCCGTGACGCGAGTGGGCATCGCGTCGCTCTTGGCGGACGTTGTCCGTCGGTTGATGGCGGCCGGGTCGCTTCGAGACCTGTCCTGATGGGAGGCCGTGCCTAGCGTTCGCTCGATCGCGGCCCGTTCCCGCGTCAGATCGTCCCGCGTCACCTCGACCATTCGACTTCGCACCCGGCCGCGCACGTTGAAGAGGCCGACCGGCAGGTAGTCGAACCGGAGCCTCCGCACGACGATCAGGCGCGTGGCGGGCGCGGGCGCGGCGGCGTCGCCGTCGAGCGCGGCGAGCAGCTCGAGCCCGCCCTCGGTGTAGTGGTTGGCATAGAGCTGCTTCCTGACGATGAATGTCGCATCGTTAGGCGAGACGTACACGATCACGTGGTTGACGATGAGCGTGGGGCGCATGCGCGGCACCCGCTTCTCCCACCAGTACACGAAGTCGTGCGCCCCGGCCGGACGGCCCGCCGGATAGGTCGTCAGGTACCGATGAAGCGCCGGCGCGTACGTGGCCAGTATCGGGGCGGTCTGCGCCAGCACCGCCGCGAACGCGTCGGCGGAGCGGACGCCCGGTCCATCGTCGTACGTGGGCATTGCCGCGTTGCCGCGCCGCTCGTAATCCGCCACCAGGCGGAGCAGATCGCCGCGCAGTCGCTGGTCCGCCTGCGTCTTGGCGTTAGGCGACGACCAGTCGACGTCGGCGGCGAACGACTGCATCGCCGACGCGGACAGCTTGAACGCACATTTGCCCGGGCGACAGCTCTCGAGACGTTTGTACTCCGACCGGTCGAGCTCGACCGCGGCTACGTCGGCAGGCGTCGGCGGACTCTCGAAGAGACCCGCTCGACTGGCCTGCACGACGACGAATCCGCTCAGGTCGAGTGCGCGCGCGACGACGGCGTCGCGTGATGCTCGCACCGCAATCAGCCCGATCACGGCCACATCGCGGGGGTCATCGGCCTTGATGAGTTTGACTATCACCTGCCCGCTGTCGGCTGCGCGAAGTTGGGATGCGGCGAGGCCGAGGCTCTCGAGATACTGTTCCGCGGTTGTGGGCGCTCGTGGCTGCACCTGACTGATCGCTTTGCCCGACAAGAGCGCGTTGCTGAGCGCCCCTGCCAACAGCCAACGCTTGATCCACCCGCCTCTCGCGATGGGCGAGACTCGTTCGTTTCGAATTGTGGTTTTCCCTTTGGCCTTTCCTATCGGTTCTGCACTCTCCGTTCCTCACCGATAGCCGGCCACCTCGATCACGGCGTCGGCGAACGCCTGTGGTGCTTCCTGCGGTAGGTTGTGGCCGACACCCTCGATTGTCCGGTGTGCGTACCGGCCCGAGAACTTCGCGCGGTAGGCCGCCGCCTCGGGGTGCGGCGCGCCGTTGGCGTCGCCCTCGAGCGTGATCGTCGGGACGGTGATGACCGGGCCGGCGGCAAGCCGCTTCTCCGCGTCGTCATAACGCGACTCACCCTCCGCCAAGCCGAGTCGCCAGCGGTAGTTGTGGATCACGATGGCGACGTGGTCGGGGTTGTCGAACGACGTCGCGCTGCGGTCGAACGTGGCGTCGTCGAAGCGCCACGTCGGCGAAGCGGTCTGCCAGATGAGCTTCGCGAAGTCGCGGCGGTATTTCTCGTAGCCGGCGTGACCACGCTCGGTCGCGAAGTAGAACTGGTACCACCATGCAAGCTCTGCCTTCGGCGGCAGCGGTGCCGTGTTGGCTGCCTGGCTGCCGATCAGGTAGCCGCTGACGGAAACCATGGCAGTGCACCGCTCAGGCCGGAGCGCCGCCACGCAGTTGGCCGTCCGCGCACCCCAGTCGAATCCGGCGAGGACTGCGCGCTCGATGCCTAACGCTTCCATCAGCGCGACGGTGTCGAGCGCGAGTGCGACCTGCTGACCGTTGCGCTTCGTGGCGTCGGAGAGAAAGTGTGTGGTACCGTAGCCGCGCAGGTACGGGATGATGACGCGGAAGCCGGCTTTCGCGAGCAGCGGAGAGACCTCGACGAAGCTGTGAATGTCGTAAGGCCACCCATGCAGGAGGATCACCGGCGGGCCGTTGGCCGGCCCAGCCTCGGCGTATCCGACGTTCAGAACGCCGGCATCGACCTGTTTCAGCGGACCGAACGAGGCGAGCGGCTTGGCCCCGCCCCGTGTGGCGCGAGTTGTATTCATGGGAGTCGATGGGGCAGGCGCGGCACCAGACGCTCCGAGCTTCGTGACCGCGAGCGTTGCGACCGCGTTGGCGAGGAACCGGCGACGGCCCCAACTCGTGTCATGCGACATGTCCCTCTCCGATCGAGGTCAGTGAACGCGCAGTCTACAGAAAGCCGGAGCGAGGGCGATCATCCAGCATGCGCCAGTCGCGGCCGACGGTCGATCATCCCTTGGTATTGGTGCGAGCCGAATCGGAGGCGTCGCATTGCGCGTGCCTAACGCTCATGGCGACGGCGGGCGTGGCGATACCATCGTGTAATGGAGACGGCGTCGACTTTGGTGCATCAGTGGACCCATCACTCGAACAGGTTCATTCCCATGACGCGCTCCATTGCTCGACTCTCCCTCGCCGGGCTGATCGCTGCAGGCCCGTCGGCCGTGCTTGGTGCCCAGTCGCCTCCGTCGAGCGCGCGAGCAGCCGCGCCCACGGCACGCACAGGCCCTGCTGCCGCCAAGCCAACGGTTGTGCTCGTCCACGGCGCCTTCGCGGACGGGACGGGCTGGCAGCACGTGATCCCACTCCTCGAGCGAGACGGCTACAACGTGATCGCGGTGCAGAATCCGCTCACGTCGTTCGACGCTGACGTCGAGACCACCAAGCGGGTGGTCGATGCACAGCAGGGCCCCGTGATTCTGGTTGGGCATTCGTACGGTGGGGCGGTGATCACCGAGACAGCGGCGTCGAACCCGCGCGTCAAGGCGCTCGTGTACATTGCCGCCTTTGCGCCGGAGGCTGGCGAGGCGATCGGCGCCTTCGGCGAGAAATACCCGGCACCTCTCGGCGCGGCCCTCAAGCCCGATGCTGCCGGCTTCCTGTACGTCGACCGTGCGAAGTTCCGCGACGTGTTCGCACGCGATGTGTCGGCAACCGAAGCGAGCGTCATGGCGGCAGCACAGAAGCCGATCATCGGAAATGTCTTCGGTGCCACCGTGGCGCACGCATCGTGGAAGACCATTCCCTCGTTCTACCTGGTCTCGCAGCAGGACCGGGCCCTCAACCCCGACCTCGAGCGGTTCTACGCGAAGCGGATGGGTGCGAAGACCGTCGAAGTCAACGCGAGTCACGTCTCCTTCGTCTCGCATCCCGATGCGGTTGCCCGCCTCATCGAACAGGCGGCGAGCGCCACGGCGAAATAGGGCAGAGTATTTTTCGACTACAGCGCGACCGCGAGACCGTCAGGGAGAAGTCGCTGGCACGAGAGACGAGCAAGCAGGAGGATTCGATGGGGAAGACCGATGCGAACGAAAATGGCGGGGCAACTACGGCTTCGACCATTGCTGCGGGGCGTCAGACGGAGGTGGCCGTGCTCGCCGGCGGCTGCTTCTGGGGCGTCGAGGACATTCTTCGTGACGTGCCCGGCGTGATCGACACCGACGTCGGGTACACCGGCGGCTGGCTGGAAAATCCAACGTACGACGACACGCACGATAGCAAGTCGGGTCATGCCGAGGCGGTCCGCGTGACGTTCGATCCGACGGTTCTCAGCTACGAGGACCTGTTGGAGCAATGGTTCTTCCGACTGCACGACCCGACCACGCTCAACCGCCAGGGCAACGACGTCGGGACGCAGTACCGTTCGGCGATCTTCCCGCAGACGCCGGAGCAGAAGGCGACGGCGGAGCGCGTGATCGCGCGCGTGACGGCGTCAGGCAAGTGGAAGCGGCCGATCACGACGTCGATCGAGCCTGCCTCCACCTGGTACAGCGCGGAGAAGTACCACCAGGACTACCTGCGGAAGAACCCCGGTGGCTACACCTGCCACTTCATGCGCGACTAGCAGGCTTGGCGTTGACGCTGGCTCGCGCCACGAGCCCGGATCAAACAGCAAGACGTTACGCGGATTTGAAAAGCGATTACGCGGATTACGCGGATTTGCTCCGAGGGCATTCAGATCTCCGAATTCCTTGTTCAGGAACCTTCATTTTTTTCTGAACGGCCCCGGGAAGCTCCTGCGTCCCGGGGCCGTTCCATTAAGAACTTCGGGTCCTTGCGATGACGTCAGCGTCCCGGTCCTGGAGCCAATCCGCGTAACCCAGCGTAATCCGCGTAATCCGCGTTAGGTCTTGCTGTTGCGAAGCCGTCCCGACCTCGATGCCTGGTCCGCCGCCGTGAACCGCGGTCGATTCGGCTCGTTGAGCGAACACCAGACCCGTTAGGCCGGATCTGGCGGCTCCCAGGCCCCGGCGTCACTGGCCGCCATCACCCGAACGTGAAACAGAACGCCTCGACGCCTGCATCGAGGAACTCGATCTCGAACTGTCGATCGGTTATGGGCTTCGGCTGTCGGATCAGCTGGTACATCCGCTGTTCGGTGACCGTGCCGTTGCCCTGTTCATCGGCGTCGCCACCGTGCGCCGCAGCTGGCGGTCGCCCATCGACCAACACGCGATACCGGACCGGGACGCCACGCGCTGCCGGCCCCATGATGAGGTTGACGTCGCGAGCGTGGAAGCGATAGGCGACTCGCCCGTTAGGCTTGTTGAGAGCCGCGGCCCGCTGCGTCACGGTCCAGTCACCGGAGAGCGCCCACTGATTGAGTCGCAGCTCTCGAGGGACAGCATACACGTGCCGATCGTCCACCGCGGCACCGCCGGGGGAGGAGAAGTTCTCGGCCTGCCCGTAGCCAACATAGGTCTCGGGTGACTTGAGGTTCCCCCAATCCGCGGCGACTTCGGCGCCCTGCGGTACAACTGAGACCAGCTCGGAGCTCACGCCCCGTGCTCCGTTGCCTTTCAGTAGCCGCTGGATGTTGCGCTCGGACTGTTCGTATTCACCTTCGCCGAAATGCTGGAACCGAATCTTGCCGTCGCCATCGAGGAGGTAGAGCGCGGGCCAGTAGTTGTTGTCGAAGGCGCGCCAGATCGAGAAGTCGTTATCGATCGCGATCGGATAGTCGACGCGCATGTCCTTCGACGCTCGCCGAACGTTGTCGAGATCGTGCTCGAACGGAAACTCCGGGCAATGCACGCCAATCACGACCAACCCCTGGGCTTTGTATTTCTCGGCCCATGCGCGGACGTACGGGAGCGTGCGCAGCCAGTTGATGCACGTATACGTCCAGATGTCGATGAGGACGACCTTGCCACGAAGGCCATCGGCGGTGAGCGGCGCGGTGTTGAGCCAAGCGGTGGCCGTGCGAAGCGAGGCGAGCTGCCCTTCAGCAGCGACATGACCTGGGGCAAACATGGTCGGATGCAGAAAGGGGTTGAAGAGGCCCCACCGAGTGCCGGCCAGGCCCACAATCGCGGCGTGTAGCAAGCGCCGGCGGTCGTGGTCGACGAGGTCTGACATTGGCGCCTCCAGCTGACCGGATGGGCGGGTGCTTAAGGCGAGGTAGGTACGCGTTAGGCGCTGGCCCGAACGCGATCCGGGCCTCGCCCTGCACCGACGTTACCGCTTTCCGTCGGGCGGCTCCATTACACGATGGTATCGCCGCGCTGTATCATCCGGCGTGCATGTCGTTGTCGATTGGTAGGACCTGGCCCGAGATCGACTTCGCGCTGTCCGACGCCAGGAACACCGCCAGCGCCGCAATGTCGCGCGGATCGACGAGCCGCTTGATGGACTGGTTGGTCATCGCCGCGGCTCGCACCTGCTCGATCGACTGCGCCGTGGCCTTGGCGCGCCCTTCGAACACCTTCTCGATGCGCGAGCCCGCCACGGCCCCGGGAAGAATCGCGTTCGCGCGGATGCCCGCCTCCCCGAGCTCGATGGCGAGCGTCTTCGTGAAGCCGATGATCGCCCACTTCGTCGCGCTGTAGGCGCTCCGGTTGGCGTAACCGAATCGGCCGGCGACCGACGACATGTTGATGATGACGCCGGCCTCCGACCTGCGGAGATGCGGGATCGCGAGGCGGGTCGCGTCGAAGGTACCGGTGAGGTTCACTGTCACGACCTTGTCCCATTCCGCGGGGTCATAACTCTCGACGGGTGCCGTCGGCCCGGCAATGCCGACGTTGTTCACCAGCACGTCGAGGCCGCCGAGCGCCGCGATGCCATCCCGCATCATGCGCTCAATGTCGCTCCGATTGCCCATGTCGCAGGTGGCCGTGCGGACGCCTGGCATGTCCTGCTCGAGCTGAGCGAGCCCCTTCTCGTCGATGTCGCAGACGAAGACGGACGCCCCGTTCCCAATGAAGGACCGCGCGATCTCCCGGCCGATGCCACCGGCGCCGGCGGTGACGAGCACACGTTGTGTCATCAGTGCGATCCTCGGTAGGACGTACCTAACGCGCCGCTTTCGGCGCGGTCACGACCGGGCCAGACGCTGCGCGATCGGCCTGTCTCGCGCTCCACAGAGCGGAGATCGTGTCCACGTCCGTGAAGACCGCATCGCCCGCGTATTCGAGACTCGCGACGGAGCGCTGCGCTGCCTCTTCGTGGCCGGCGCCGCACGCGTCCCGCACGATGACCGGGATGTATCCGAGGTCTGCCGCATGCCGGACTGTGGGCTCGATACCGACTTCCATGGCCACGCCGACGATGGCGAAGGCATTGATCCCACAGTCGCGCAGCACAATATCGAGCGGCGTTCCCTCGAACGCAGACATCGTGATCTTGTCCAGGACGGCCTCGGTGGATCGCGGCGATAGCTCGGGGATCAGCTGAAACCCGGGTGAGTCCCGCAGAAACCACGGCTGTACCTCCTCCACGGTATCTGTTCGCTGCCACGCCATTGCCATCCGAAGCTGGAAGATGCCCATCAGCTCCTTTGGCAGTGACATGTGGCGAGTAAAGATCACGCGCACACCGGCGGCGCGAGCTGCGTCGACCACGCGCTGGACGGCCGCGGTAATCGTCGGCCCATTCTTGATCTGTCGCAGGACGCCGACCTGCATGTCATACACGAGAAGCGCTATGCGTCTCGGATCGCAGATCTCTTCGAGGGTGCGCGGAATCTCGAGTCCGTAGGCGTGTATCATTGCATCACCAATCCGCTGCTCGCGGCGAAAAACTCGAGCGCTCTGAGCTCCACGGCAAGGCACTCGAGAGCCCAATCGCGATTGTTGCCGAGTCACTCGCCGAACTGGTGATCATGGCGGCGCGCCTGCGATCCGGTGGCCGGGATCCAGGCGCGACCGCACTGCCAAGGTCTACCGTCCCGCCAGCTGCTTTCGCAGAGGCTTGAAGCTCGTGCGAACCTCCTCCGTGAAGATCTGTGGCTGCTCCCACGCGGCGAAGTGCCCGCCTTTCTCCACCTTGTTGTAGTGGATGAGGTTTGGATACGCCCGCTCCGTCCAGCTCCGCGGGGCCGTGTAAATCTCATCCGGGAACGCCGTGACGGCCGTCGGAAGCGGCACGTTCTTCGGGGCGAAGAATGCGAGCTTGCTCTCCCAGTAGAGCCGAGCGGACGAGACGGCGGTGTTCGTGAACCAGTAGAGCGACGCGTTGTCGAGGATGTCGTCCCGCGTTAGGCCCTCGGACTTTCCATCGAAGACGCGCGTGATGAGCCGGTAGCTGGCGATGTCGTGGTCGATCATCCAGGCCGCGAGGCCGACGGGGGAATCCGCGATCGCGTACAGCGTCTGCGGGCGGCCGGCCATCTCCTGCGCGTACCCCAGACCGTGCCCGTAGAAGTACGTGAGTTGGTCCCACGCGCGTTTCTCGTCTGCGGAGAGACCGGATGGCGGTGGGCCACCGGACGCGAGAGCCTTTGCGATGTCGTCGGGAATAGTGGCCGGCATGTTGGTGTGGATGCCGAGTAATCCCGGTGGCTTCAGCAGGGCCATCTGCTCAGTGACCGCGTTCCCCCAGTCGCCACCCTGCGCCACGAACTGCGTGTAGCCGAGGCGCTGCATGAGCACGGGCCATGCGCGGGCGACGCGGATGGGATCCCACCCGGTCGTGGTGGGCTTGCCGGAAAAGCCGTATCCCGGCAACGACGGAATCACCACGTGGAACGCGTCCGACGCGCTCCCGCCGTGCGCGGTGGGATTGGTGAGCGGGTCGATGACCTTCATCTGCTCGATGATCGACCCGGGCCATCCGTGCGTGATGACGATCGGCATCGCGTTTTCGTGCTTCGACTTCACGTGAATGAAGTGAATGTCGAGCCCGTCGATCTCGGTGATGAAGTGCGGGACCGAGTTCAGCTTCGCCTCGCCCTTGCGCCAGTCGTAGTCCGTCCCCCAATAGCGCGCGAGCTTTCGAATCGTGTCCGACTGTACGCCCTGCGTGTCATCGTTCACCGTTTCACGCTCGGGCCATTTGGTCGCGTTGATGCGGCGACGCAGGTCGGTGAGGTCAGCGTCCGAGACTGTGAAATGGAACGGACGAATGTCGGTCTTCTGGCCCGTCTGGGCTTCGGTCATCACGCCAGTCATAGCTTGAACCC
>Ga0075424_100004092_pt1 | contig 13743 bp, 10 predicted proteins | sample SoiMethybrSBSTD3_FD_75301 | JGI IMG/M metagenome (GOLD analysis project Ga0075424, IMG submission 75301) | Bulk soil microbial communities from a Populus tree surrounding site in Tennessee, USA - Soil MetaG P. TD hybrid SBSTD3 | ecosystem: Environmental > Terrestrial > Soil > Tree plantation... | reverse complement strand
TCGACTCGTAGTACCGCGCCAGGTCGAGCTTCGTGGCGCGCGCGGCGGGGAAGAGGATGCGATCGGGATGCGAGATGCCGACGCCGGCGACCTCCGGCCTCGCTCCGGCATGCGCCATGCTGGACAAATCGTGCAGGGACAATGCCGTCGCCTCAGCGCCGCGTCGCCGTCGTCGTTCCGTGGCAGACGATCCTGAAGATCTTCGCCGCGCTGACAATCGTGTGGCTGTGGTTCAGGCTCGTCGAGGTCGTGCTGGTGCTGATCGTCGCGGTGCTGCTCGCCGTGACGCTCGATCCCGTCGTCGGCTGGTTCGAGCGCCGCGGGCTCCCGCGGTGGGGCGCCGCGATCGCGGTCGGCCTCCTTTTCATAGGCGCGATCGGCGGTTTTCTATGGATGACGTGGGCGTCGCTCTCGTCGCAGGCGTCCTACGTGGCGGGGCATTTCGACACGTTCGAGCGGGAGACGCTGTCGAGCCTGCCGCAGTGGGTGCGCAGGGCGATTGGCGGCGACGACATGGATCAGCTCCGTTCGCGCGTCGGCGGCTACGCGCTCGCGTTCGCGCGCTCGGTCGGTTCGGCCGTCATCGTCGGCCTGCTCGGGTTCATCCTCACGATCTATCTGCTCATCGAGGGCGATCAGACGTACCACTGGCTCGTCGCGTTCGTGCCGTCGGAGCACCGGCCGCGGCTGGAGACGACGCTCGTCGAGTGCGAGCGCGTGATCTTCGCGTATGTCGCCGGCAACGTGATCACGTCGGTCTTTGCGACGGTCGTCGTCGGCGTGTCGCTGTCGCTCCTGAAGGTGCCGGCGGCGCTGCTGCTGGCCGTGGTCGCCGGCGTCTCCGACTTCGTGCCGGTGCTCGGCTTCATCGCGTCGTCGATTCCCGCGATCCTGCTCGCGTTCACCGTCTCGGCGAAGACGGCGTTGGTGGTCGCGCTCATCTTCGTGGCGTATCACACGGCGGAGAACTACCTGATCGGACCGTGGGCGTACGGCGATCGCCTGAAGTTGTCGAACATCGCGGTCGTGCTCGCGTTCGTCGTCGGCGCGTCGATCGCCGGCGTCATCGGCGCGCTGATCGCGCTGCCCGTCGCCGCGGTCTATCCGGCCGTCGAACGCATCTGGCTGCGCGAGAAGCTGCCCGAAGAAACGGTCGTCGAACACAAGCGCATGGAGCACCGCAAGGCCGGGTAGGCAGCCGTCCCCGTCGCGCTGCGATCAGTGTGCGGCGGCGGCGCCGCCGCGCGACTTCGGGCGCCGCATCAGCAGCACGAGCGGAATCAGCGCGATGAAGATCACGCCCATCAGCTGAAAGATCCCGACGAAGGCGACCATCGTCGCCTGGCGCTGCACGAGGCCGAAGAGGGCCGCGTACGCGCGGTTGGTCGCGGTGACGGCGTCGGAGCCGGCGGCGAGGAACGCCGCGCGGAACTGGTACATCATCGACTGCGACGCCGCGTCATAGGGCGTCACGTTCGCGCCGAGCGTCGCGGTCGTCGCCTGACTGTGGCGCGCCAGCATCGTGCCGGTGGTCGCGATCCCGATGCTGCCGCCGATGTTGCGCATCAGATTGAACAGGCTCGTCGCGTACCCCATCTTCTCGCGTGGAATGCGGTCCATCGCGATCGTCGTGAGCGGCACGAACAGCAGCGACATGCCGACGCCCTGAATCAGCTGCGGCCAGAAGATGTCCCAGTATCCCGCCTGCAGGTTCAGCCACGAGAGCCACAAGAGCGTCATGCCGCCGACGATGAGGCCGGTCGAGAGCAGCTTGCGCGGATCGAACGTGCCGGTCATCAGGCCGGTCAGCGGCATCATGAAGAACGATCCGATCCCGCGCGGCGCCATGGCGATGCCGGCCTGCAGCGGCGGATAGCCGAGCAGCGTCTGCAGCATGATCGGCAGCAGCACCATGCTGCCGTAGAGCACGAAGCCGACGATCGTCATCAGAAACACGCCGACCGCGTAGCTGCGCTCCTTCAACACGCGCAGGTCGACGATCGGGTTGTCGGTCGTGAGCTCGTGCCAGACGAGCGCGACGAGCGTGACCACGCTGATCACCGCGAGCGACGTGATCAGATTCGACTCGAACCAGTCCTCCTGCTGTCCCTTGTCGAGCAGCACCTGCAGCGCGCCGATGCCGACCGTGAGCATGCCGATGCCCCAGTAGTCGACGGTCCGCTTCTCGGTGCGCAGGTACGGCGGGTCGAAGATATAGAGCTTCGTCATCACGATCGACGCGATGCCGACGGGGATGTTGATGTAGAAGACCCAGCGCCAGCTGTAGCTGTCGGTCAGCCACCCGCCGAGCACCGGGCCCAGAATCGGCGCGACGACGATGCCGAGGCCCCAGAAGCCCATGGCCTTGCCGCGATCCTGCGGCGCGAACGCCTCGAGGAGCACCGCCTGCGACAGCGGCTGCAGCGCGCCGCCCGTCGCGCCCTGCATCACGCGGAAGACGATCAGCGCGCTGAGCGTCGGCGCGAGGCCGCACAGGAACGAGGAGGCGGTGAAGCCGACGACCGAGAGCATGAGCAGCCGCTTGCGCCCGAACATGCTCGCGAGCCAACCGGTCATCGGGAGGATGATCGCGTTGGCGACCAGGTACGACGTCAGCGCCCACGTCGCTTCGTCGATCGACGCTGACAGGGAGCCCGCGATGTGCGGAAGCGAGACGTTGACGACGGTGGTGTCGAGCACCTCCATGAAGGTGGCGAACATCACCGATACCGCGATCAACCACGGGTTGACGTGTTTGTGCTCGCTCATGGCTTCAACCAGCCCCTAACCCCAGCCCCTAGCCCCTCATTTCGTATACACCACCGCGTTCACCGACATACCGGGCCGCAGCAGATGCTCCGGATCCTGGCCCGGTTCGAGCACGATCTTCACCGGCACCCGCTGGACGACCTTGACGAAGTTTCCCGTCGCGTTCTCCGGCGGCAGCAGGCTGAAGCGCGCACCAGTTGCGCCGGCGATCGACTCCAGCTTCGCCGAAAACTCGCGGCCGCCGAGCCCATCCACTTGCACACGCGCGCGCTGACCGGGCCGCATGTCCTTCAACTGCGTTTCCTTGAAGTTCGCCGTCGTCCACACGTCGTCGAGCTGCACGATGGCGAGCAGCGGCTGCCCGGGCTGCACGACCTGGCCGACGTTGATCCCCTTCTTCGACACGACGCCGCGCACCGGCGCCTTCACGACGGCGTACTGCAGATTCAGATCGGCCTGCGCGAGGTTCGCGCGCGCCTGCTGCACGCGCGCTTCCGCCGCCGAGGCGCGCGCCTTGGTCGCCGTGATCTGCGACGGCGCCGTTTGCGCCGTCTGCAGCTCGGCGTGCGCCTGCTGCTCGCCGGCGTGCGCCTGCGCGAGCTTGCTCTCCGACACGCGGATGGACGCCTCCGCTTCCGCCACCTGCGAGCGCGCGGAATCGGCGGCCGCGCGCTGGGCGTCGGCCGTGGCCGACGCGGTATCGAACTGCTGCTGCGAGACCTCGTCCTTGGCCAGCAGGCCGCGCAGCCGCTCGACGTCGCGCGCCGCTTTCGTCGCGTTCGCTTCCGCCTCGCGCTGCCGCGCCTGCGCGGTGACCAGGCGCGCGCGCGCCGCGTCCACTTCCTTCTCGGCGGCGGCGACGCCGCTTTGCGCCTGCGTGACGCCGCCGCGCGCCGTCGCGACGTTGCTCGCGGCGGTCGTCGAGGTGATCGGCACGTTGGACTGCGCCGCGATCGCGTTCGCCTCGGCGTCGGCGAGCTCGGCGCGCATGCGATCGAGCGCCACCTGGTAGTCGCGCGGATCGAGCTCGACGAGCAGCGCGCCCGCCTCGACCAGCTGATTGTCCTCGACGCTCACCTTCGTGATCGTCCCGCCGACGCGCGCGGCGACCTGCGTCACGTGCCCGTCGATCTGCGCGTCGTCGGTCGTTTCGCGGCCGGCGGTGAGGTAGATCCAGAGCCCGATGCCGATCACGGCGAGCAGCACGACGCCGGCGCCGATGCGCACGCGCGGGTTGGCGAGGAGCGACGGTTTGTCGACGACGACCTGGTCGGCCATCAGCGGGCGCCTCCGAGCAGTTGACGCAGCGCGTCCTCGGACGAGCCGACGCCGCGGACGAGCGCGCCCTTCGCGAGCGTGTAGCCGTACTGCGCCGCGATGAACTGCTCGCTCGCGACCGCGACGGCGTCCTGCGCCTGGACGACCTCGATGTTGCTGGCGACGCCCGCGGCGAAGCGATCGCGCGCCTGCGCGAGCTGCTGCCCCGCGAGATCGCGCGCCTTGCCGGCGACCGCCAGCTGCTGCGCCGTCGCCTCCAGATCGAGGAACGCCGCGCGCACCTCGTAGTAGATCGACGCTTTCAGATCCTCCGCCTCGGCGCGGCGGTTGCGAAGGTCGGCGTCCGCCTCGAGCAGACGGCCGCGCGTGCGGCCGCCCTGGAAGATCGGCACGTTCACCGCGCCCATCACCGCGAACGTGCCCTGCGCCTCGCCCGGGGTCAGGCCGATCGCGCCGTAGTCGGCGTTCACGTGCACCGACGGCAGCGCGCTGCCGGCGACCGATTGCCGCCCGGCCTCGGCGCCGCGCACGCGCTCGAGCGCCGCGAGGTAGTCGTGGCGCGTGCGGTACGCGAGGTTCACGGCCGTGTCGAGCGACATGTCGCTGGACGGCAGATCGGGAAGGTCGGCGTCGAGCGTGAACGGCTGCCCGAGCGGCAGCCCCATCACGCGCGCGAGCTGCAGCTTCGCTTTTTCGAACTCGTTGACCGCCGCCGTCGCGCGCTGCGTCTGCGCGTTGAGCTGCACTTCGGCCCGCAGCACGTCGATGCCCGCGATCAACCCGCCCTGCTTCAGATCCAGCGCCTGGTTGTAGAGCGTCTGCGCCGTCTGCTGCTGCGTACGCGCGGCGTCCACGCGCGCGGACGCCGCGAGCGCCTGGATGTAGAGGTTGCCCGCGACGTGGATGACGAAGTCGCGCGCGCTGCGATAGGTGAGCCGCGCCGCTTCGAGGTTGTGCGCCTCCGCGCGCGCGCCATTCAGCGCCTCCAGGTCGAGGACCGACTGGCTGAGGAAAACGCGCGCGTCGAACACGTTGAACGGCCCGACGATCGACGGGATGTCGGCGAAGGGCGACCCCGCGCCGCCGCTGAACCCGAACGCCGCCAGGTTGATCGTCTGCCGGGTCTCGGAGACGCGGCCGTTCACGTTCGGCAGCAGGTCCGCGAGCGCGCGCCACCGCGCGCCCTGTGCGCGGCCGAGCGCCTGCTCCGCCGTCAGCACGCCGAGATTGTGCTCGAGCGCGCGCACGATCGCGGCGACGACGGTGATGCGCTCAGGCGTGCCGGTCGGCTCGCCGGACGGGACGCCGCCGAGAAACGTGCCCGTCGGCAGCGGCCCCTGCGGCGCCGGCCGCGGCGGCGCGTTGAACGTGGGCGGCGGCGCGAACTGTGCGGCCGCTGGCGGTGCGCCGGCCGACAGCAGGACGGCCGCGAGCGGGAGCGCTAGTAATACTGTGTAGGACCTCGGTGGGCAACGCACGAGTCGACGATTGTTCATATCGCAATCATCTAGCGTACTACGATTCGTTGCGGCTTCGTCCGTTCGCCCACCCTCCATCGTCTAATCCGCTCGATGCCCGCGCGCCTTCGATCGCTCGTCGTACTGACCGGCTTGACCATTTTCGGAACGACCAGCCCGGCCGCCGCGCAGTCGGCGCTCTCCGGCGAGACGATTCGGATGACGCGCGCGCAGGGGCCAATCACGATCGACGGCCGCCTCGGCGACGAAGGCTGGCGCGGCGCCGCGCGCGTCGTCCGCTGGTACGAGACCAACCCGGGCGACAACACGGAGCCGGCGGTCCGCAACGTCGGCATCCTGACGTTCGACGATCGCTTCTTCTACGCAGGGTTCGAGTTCGACGATCCCGATCCGTCGCGGATCCGCGCGCCGTACGCCGACCGCGACAACATCTCCGACGGCTACGATTTCGGCGGCCTGATCCTCGACGCGGGCAACACCGGCCGCACCGCGGCGTTCTTCGTCGTCACGGCGCACAACACGCAGTACGACGCGATCACCGACGATACGTCCGGCGAGGACTCGTCGCCCGACTTCTTCTGGGAGTCGGCGACCGCGATCACCGATCACGGGTGGACGGCGGAGATCAAGATTCCGTTCTCCTCGCTCCGCTACAAGCCGTCCGATCCGCAGACGTGGCGGATCCTGCTGTATCGCAACTACCCGCGCGAGTTCCGCTATCAGTTCTTCTCCGCGCAGCTGCCGCGCGGCAGCAACTGCTTCGTCTGCCGCTTCAACATGCTCGCCGGCCTCGAGCGGCTGCCCGCCGGCGGACACCTCGTCGCGGCGCCGTACCTCGCCGCGGCGCGCAACGAGGCGCCGCGCGGCGATCTCGGCTCGCCGCTCGCGGCCGACGGCGTCACGCCGCGTGTCGGGCTCGACGTCAAGTACACGCCGAACGCGGACCACGCGATCGACCTGACGCTGAAGCCGGATTTCTCGCAGGTGGAATCCGACGTCGCCCAGATCTCGGCCAACGAACGCTTCGCGCTGTTCTATCCGGAGAAGCGGCCGTTCTTTCTCGAGGGCGTCGACCTCTTCCAGACGCAGATTCAGGCGGTCTACACGCGGACGATCACGTCGCCGTCGTGGGGCGGGAGGTTGACGGGGAAGAGCGGCGGCATCCGCTATACGGCGCTCGCGGCCGAGGACGCCGGCGGCGGCAGCGTGATCATTCCAGGCGCGAACGATTCGTCGCTCGCGCCGCAGGACTTCGCGTCGACCGTGTTCGTCGGGCGCGCGAAGCGCGAGGTGGGTCTCTCGTTTCTCGGCGTCCTCGTCACCGATCGCGAAGGCCGCGGGACGGGATCGTACAACCGCGTCGCAGGCCCTGACTTCGAGTGGCGGGCGACGGAAGCCGACGTGCTGTCCGGCCAATGGCTCTACAGCGCGTCCCGGACGCCGAATCGCCCCGACGATGCGAGCGAGTGGACGGGGCAGTCGCTGGCGTCGCATGCCGGCTCCCTGACGTTCGGCCACAGCACCACGCACTACGACGCCTCGCTGCAGTACAAGGACATCGGCAGCGATTTCCGCGCGGACGTCGGCTTCGTGCCGCAGGCCGGCTATCGCGAGGGGTACGCCGGCACCGGGTGGACCTTCCGGCCGACCGGTTTCGTGCGGCGGCTGCGCACGTTCGCGAACCTCGATTACCAGGTCGATCGCAGCGGCGATCTCATCAGCCGCAGCTTCTTTCCCGGCTTCGGCATGGACACGCGCTTCAACGGCTTCGTGCAGCTGCGGTACATCGACGACTCGGTTCGCGCGCTCGATCGGCCGATCGGCCGGCGGCAGTTCGGGTACATCGCGCAGTTCAGTCCGTCGCGGCTCGTGTCGCGCATCGCGGTGGACGGCCGGACGGGGCAGGAGATCGATTTCGCGAATGGACGCCCCGGCGCCGGGACGACGCTGAACCTCACCGCGCGGCTCGATCCGACCGAGCATCTCGATCTGACGCTCGTGCAGAATCAGCGGTGGATCGACGTCGACGCCGATGGCCGTCGGGGCGTGCGGCTGCTGACGGCGCGCGTCTCACGGCTCCGCGGTACCTATACGTTCAACGCGCGGACGTTCGTCCGCGCGATCGGGCAGTACGTCGCGACCGATCGCGATCCGGCGCTGTTCATCTCGGATGTCGCCGCGCGATCGGCGACGCTCAGCGGCCAGCTGCTCTTTGCGTACAAGTTGAACTGGCAATCGGTGCTGTTCGTCGGGTACGGCGACGATCGTGAGCTCAGCGATCTCGATCGGTTCGAGAAACTCGATCGCCAGCTGTTCGTGAAGGTGTCGTATGCGATTCAGCGCTGAATGGTGACGCTGAATCGTGTAGGGCCAGTGGCTGGCTGTCCCGCGCAACTGGCCTGAAGGCCCGGCCCTACCGAAGCTCTGAAAGCAGGTAATAGACGTCCGTGCGAATTCGTGACGGATCGCTGTTCCACTCGGGCTGCCAGTGTCCGTAGATCTCCCACTTCGGACCTGCGAGGCGGTGATTGTTCGCGTCGCACCACTGCCGAACGGCGTCGTGCGCAGCGCCGAGGCCGCCATAGGGTCCGAAATGCGTCGTGCACGCCACTGCGCCGGCGGGCGTTCCCGAGCGCACGACCTCGCCGTCCTCGGCAAACGGGCCGTGAAGCTCCACGCCCACCTCGAGGCGAATGCTGCCGTCCCAGTAAATCGCAACGTGACGACCGGCCGGTACCTGCTGCGCGCGCACGGCGTTCCAGACCAGGCCGCAGGACTCCGGTACGACGCGAGAAAGATCGGACGCGCGGGCCAGTCGTCGGACGACAGCCAGCGGCACGCTCTCGAGTCGCCGGACCTCGACGGCGTACGAAGTCATCGGTCAGGCTCGTACTTGCCGACCTTCTCCGGCCACGGGGCGGGCGAGCCAGTCGATCATGGCGTCGATGCTACTCCGCCTCGGGCGTGCCTCCCGCCGCCGCATGCGTCGATAGCCAGCCCCCTGGCCCCAAGCCCCTGAACCAACGCGTCATCCGACAGCGAGCCCTGGCCCCAACCCAGGGAGGCGGTCCCGTTGACACGTGGTTACACGTTGTGTATAAGTTGATGTATCAATTCTCCCGCCGATGACGCACGAAGACTACAGACGCGCGCTCGCATCCGCCACGCGCGAGTACGAAGACCTCGGCGCGAAGCGCCGCGAGATCGATCAGCGCCTCGCGGAGCTCGCGCAGACCATCGGCACGCTCTCGAAGCTGCTCGGCCTGACGCCGACCGTCCCGATGGGCCTCACCGACGCCATCCGCCTCGTCGTCCGCGGCGCCGGCGTGCCGATGACGCCGGTCGAAGTGCGCGATCGCCTCCACGGCATCGGGTTCGACGTCTCGAAGTACGTCAACGATCTCGCCGCCGTGCACACCATCCTGAAGCGCTTGAACGAATCGGGCGAGCTGCGGTTCGTTCCGCGGACGCCCGGCAAACATCAGTACATCTGGAACACGCCGTCGACGCCCGTCGTCCTGACGCGCGACATCGTGCAGGCGATGTACGACAACCGCGCCGAGCGCGACGCCATGCGCGCCACCGACGTCGACGACGACCCGCCGCCGCGCCGCCGCGGCGGCCGATCGCACAAGAGGGCACGATGACGATGACAATGGACGACGTCGATCTCGAGCGGCGCCGCCGCTTCTACGCCGAGGAGCTCGAGGCGGTCGTCAAGCTGCGGTCGCCGCATCTGGTCGACGCGTTCGCGGCCGTGCCACGCGAGCGCTTTCTGCCCGAGGGGCCGTGGACCGTTCTCGCCGACAGCGACATGAGCTATCAGATGGGCAGCGGGCCGCAGCGGTACCGGACGACGCCCGACGCGAATCCCGCGCGCGTGTACCACAACATCGCCGTCGCGATCGACGCGTCGCGCCAGTTGTTCAACGGCCAGCCGGGAACGCTGGGCTTCTGGATGGACCAGCTCGGACTCGGGCCGGGGATGCGCGTGCTTCACATCGGCGCCGGCCTCGGCTACTACACCGCCGTGATGGCCGAATGCGTCGGCCGCTCCGGCCGCGTCGTCGCGTACGAGGTCGACGAGACGCTTGCACTCGCGGCGCGGAAGAATCTGGCCGCGTATGCGGCCGTCGACCTCCGGCACGGCGACGCATCGGCGCCGCTCGATTCCGCGTTTGACGCCGTGCTCGTGAACGCGGGCGTCACGCATCCGCTCGACGCGTGGCTCGACGCGCTCGCGCCCGGCGGGCGGATGACGCTGCCGATCACCGCGGCGATGCCGGCCATGGGCTCTACGCTCGGCAAGGGAGTCGTCGCTCTGGTGGCACGGCAGGAGGACGGACAGCTCCTGGCGCGCATCGTCACCGTGGTTGCCGTGTACTCGGCTGAAGGCGTTCGCGATCCCGCGATGAACGAGGCGATCGGAAAAGCGCTCATGGCCGGGCCGGCGAGATGGACCGCGGTGAACCGCCTCCGCCGCGAGGCGCACGAGCCGGCGCCGTCGTGCTGGCTGCACCGCGATTCGTGTTGCTTTTCCGCTATGTAGAATTGTCCGGCTCGCAGCGTTTCAAAACAGCCGGGCATTGTCACGCGCGTGTCACCGCCGCGTGAAACGGCCGGGCGCGCGCTCAGAAACCAACCTCGGGTTCCGAAGGTACCACCGCCGAACGCCCAGCTTCGGCAACCCTGTTCCACTCGAGCTGTGGAAACGGCTGTGGCACCCGGCTGGCAGTCCGCGGCAGCATGATCGGGTTTGCCCGCCGCCTCCTGTTCGCCGCGCTCGCGTGCCTCGCCGTCGCTTCCCCCGCGCGCGCGGTAGATACGCTCTGCGATCCGTCGGATACGAACTGCCGCACTCAGCTGCTCACGCTGATTCAGAACGAGCGGATCGGCATCGACGTCGGCTTCTGGTTCATGCAGGACTCGCGGTACATGAGCGAGATCATCAGGCGCTGGCAGGCCGGCGTGCCGGTCCGCATCCTGATCGATCCGCGCGCGAACGCGTCGTATCCCGGCAACGATCAGATGATCGCCGGCTTTCAGAACGCCGGCATCCCGCTCCGCAAGCGGACGGCGAGCGGCATCCTGCACTGGAAGATGATGCTGTTCGCCGGCCAGAACACCGTCGAGTTCGGCTCCGCGAACTACAGTCCGGATGCGTTCGTGCCGGCGGCGGACTACTCGAACTACGTCGCGGAAACCGTCTTCGTCACCGACGATCCGGCCGTCGTCAACAGCTTCAGGACGAAGTTCGACGACTCGTGGACCGACACGTCGAGCTTTGCGAACTACGCGAACGTCGGCGCGCTCGCGCGCACGTACCCGACGTATCCGATCGATCCGAGCATGAACTTTCCGCCGTCGCAGGACTACGCGACGCGCGCCGTCGGGCGCTACAACGCGGAGAAGCTCAAGCTCGACGCGATCATGTTCCGCATCACCGACCAGCGGCACACGAACGCGATCATCAACGCGCACAACCGCGGCATTCCCGTGCGGCTGATCGTCGAGAACGACGAGTATCGCGATCCGAACTATCTGTGGGACGCGTGGAACGTCGATCGGCTGTACGCCGCCGGCGTGCCGATGCGGTGGCGCGGGCACGCGGGCGAGAACCACGAGAAGCTCGTCCTGCTCTACGGCCAGTCGATGACGATCTTCGGCTCGTCGAACTGGACGACGGCGTCGGCGAACTCGCAGCAGGAGCACAACTACTTCACGACGAAGCTGCCGATCTTCAACTGGTTCGCGGCGCAGTTCGACCGGATGTGGAACAACGACAACGCGTCCGGCATTCAGGAGACCGCGCCGTTCGCGCCGCTGCCGCCCGACGCGCCGAAGCCGAAGCTGCCGGCGTCGGGCGCGACCGTCGCGACCGCGACGGCGCAGTTGAAGTGGTACGGCGGCCCATGGGGGCAGATCTACGACATCTACCTCGGCACGTCGCCGACGCCGCCGCTCCTCGCCGCGAATGTGAACCTCGGTCCGAGCGACAGCGCGACCGTGCTCCAGAGCTACACGACGCCGCAGCTCGTGTCGGGCGCGACCTACTACTGGAAGATCGTCTCGAAGACGATGGCGAACGTCGCGGCAGCGGGCCCGGTCTGGAGTTTCGTGGCCGGCGCGCCGGCGCCGTCGAGCCTGCCGCCCGGGTGGAACGAGACCGACATCGGCGCCGTTGGCCTTCCGGGCGGCACCGCGTACTCGAACGGCACGTTCGACGTGTCCGGCTCGGGCGCGGACGTGTGGGGCACGGCCGACGCGTTCCACTACACCTATCAGTCGTTCACCGGCGACGGCCAGATGATCGCGCGCGTCGCCTCGGTCGCGACCGTGAATGCGTGGTCGAAGGCGGGCGTGATGATCCGGTCGTCGCTGTCGGCGGGCTCGGCCTACGCGTTCATGATCGTTTCCGCGGCGAAGGGCAGCGCGTTTCAGTACCGCACGGCGGACGGCGGTGCGGCGGCCAATGCAACCGGCTCCGCGATCGCGGCGCCGTACTGGGTGAAGATCGTCCGCGCCGGCACGACCGTCACCGGATACCAGTCGGCCAACGGCGCGTCGTGGACACCCATCGGCAGCGCATCGATCGCGCTTGGATCGACGGCGTTCATCGGGCTCGCCGTCACGAGCCACGACAACACACGGCTCGGCAGCGCGTCGTTCACGAACGTGACACGCTAGCAAAGAACGCAGCCGGCAAAGGGCGCGAAGAGGGTCCACGCGCGCCGCCATACGAGGTCGCCCGGCAACCGGGTATCCTTGTGCGCATGCCGCCGCTGTTCGACCCGATCGCCTTCCGATCCCTGACGCTCGCCAACCGCATCGTCGTCTCGCCGATGTGCGAGTACTCGAGCGTCGACGGGTTCTCGAACGACTGGCATCTGGTCCACCTGGGCAGCCGCGCGGTCGGCGGCGCGGCGCTCGTGCTCACCGAGGCGACGGCCGTGAGCGCGGCCGGCCGCATCAGCCCGCAGGATCTCGGCATCTACCACGACGGCCACGTGGACGGCCTCGCGCGAATCGTGCGGTTCGTGCACTCGCAGAAAGCGCTCGCCGGCATTCAGCTCGCGCACGCGGGGCGGAAGGGGAGCACGGCGCGGCCGTGGGAAGGCGGCGGGCGCCTCGGGCGGCAGCAGGGCGGATGGCAGCCGGTCGGTCCAACCGCCGCGCCGTTCGCCGACAACTATCCGGCGCCGTGTCCGCTCGCCGTCGCCGAAATCGCCGAGATCGTCGCCGCCTTTCGCGCCGCCGCGCGGCGCGCGCTCGCGGCCGGGTTCGACGTCATCGAGCTGCACGCCGCGCACGGCTACCTGATTCACGAGTTCCTGTCGCCGCTCGTGAACACGCGCGGCGACGAATACGGCGGATCGTTCGACAACCGCGCGCGGCTCTGCCTCGAGATCGTCGACGCGATCCGCGGCGTCTGGCCCGACACGCTCCCGCTCTTCACGCGCATCTCCTGCACCGACTGGAAGGGCGGCGGCTGGGATCTCGACCAGGCCGTGGAGCTCGCCCGCCGCCTCAAGGACCACGGCGTCGATCTCGTGGACTGCTCGTCGGGCGGCGCCGTTCACGATCAGGAGATCGTCGTCGGTCCCGGCTATCAGGTGCCGTTCGCCGAGCGAATCCGGCGCGAGGCCGGCGTGCCGACCGGAGCGGTCGGACTGATCACGGAACCGCATCAGGCGAACGCCATCGTCGCGCGCGGACAGGCGGACGTCGTGCTGCTCGCGCGCGAGCTGCTGCGCGATCCCTACTGGCCGCTGCATGCGGCCGAGCAGCTCGACGTCGTCGTGCCGTGGCCGCCGCAGTACCTCCGGGCGGCGCACAGGACGACGCCGGCGCGGTGAGGGTGAGGGCCGGAGAGGGTGCGCGCGCTGCTCGTCGAAGACGACGCGACGATCGCGGAGTTCGTCGTCCGGGGGCTGCGGGAAGCAGGGTTTGCCGTCGATCACGCGGCGGACGGCGACGCCGGCCTCGAGCGCGCCGTTGCCACGCCGTACGACGTCGCGATCGTGGACGTCATGCTGCCGAAGCGCGACGGCTTGTCGCTCATCGAGGAGCTGCGGCGCCGGGGCGTGTCGACCCCGGTGCTGATTCTGAGCGCGCGCCGCTCGGTCGACGATCGCGTGCGGGGCCTGCAGACCGGCGGCGACGACTATCTGACGAAGCCGTTCGCGTTCGCCGAGCTGCTCGCGCGCGTGCAGGCGCT
>Ga0075424_100004088_pt1 | contig 13751 bp, 13 predicted proteins | sample SoiMethybrSBSTD3_FD_75301 | JGI IMG/M metagenome (GOLD analysis project Ga0075424, IMG submission 75301) | Bulk soil microbial communities from a Populus tree surrounding site in Tennessee, USA - Soil MetaG P. TD hybrid SBSTD3 | ecosystem: Environmental > Terrestrial > Soil > Tree plantation... | reverse complement strand
AGGACGTGTTCAAGACGTGGTCGACCGACATCGCGCGCAGCCTCGACGCGGGTATCCTGCCCGCCGACTCCGACGCGATTCCCCGCGGCCGCGAGGCGCGCATGGCCCTCGTCGACTACTTCCGCTCGCTCATCGCCACTCGGCGAAAGGATCCCCGTCCCGATCTCCTCACCGGTCTCATCACCGCCGAGGAGGAGGGCAACAAGCTCAGTGAGGCCGAGCTCGTCTCGACCTGCATGCTCCTCCTCATCGCCGGCCACGAAACCACCGTGAACCTGATCGGCAACGGGCTCCTCGCCCTCCTCCAACACCCGGACCAGTTCCGCGCGTTCCGGGACGATCCCGCCCTGGCTCAGACGGGCATCGAGGAGCTCCTGCGCTTCGACGGCCCGGTGCAGCGAACGTCTCGCGTTACCACGGCGGAGGTGGAGATCGGCGGGAAGCGCATTCCCAAGGACTCGGTGGTCGTCTCCGTCATCAGCGCCGCCAACCGCGATCCCAAGCAGTTCGCCGATCCCGACCGCCTCGACGTGACACGGAAGGAGAATCGCCATATCGCCTTCGGCTTCGGGATCCACTTCTGCCTGGGCGCGCCGCTGGCCCGGCTCGAGGGCCAGATCGCCCTCGGCACCCTGGTGCGTCGATTCCCGAAGCTCAGCCTCGTCTCGAACGTTCCGGAGTGGCGGGAGTCCTCGACCCTGCGCGGGCTCAAGTCGCTTCCCGTGACCTTCTGACCACCACAGGAGTGACCGACATGAACGCACGACAGCTCTCTCGTCCTAGCCGTCGCCAGCTGCTCAAGCTGGGTGGTCTCGCGGTGGTGGCGGGAGCCGCAGGGGCGCCGCTGCTCCATCCCCTCGAAGCCGCCGCCCAGACGCCCAAGCGGGGCGGCACCTTCCGGATCCGCTTCCACCTCGCTCCCGTGCACTTCGATCCGCAGCAGACGGTGGCCTTCACCACCATGGTGCCGCTGTCCTTTACGCACAGCCGCCTCGTCAAGGTCAAGGCCGGATCGGCAGTAAAGCCGGGCACGCAGCCCATCGAGCCCGACCTCGCGGAGTCGTGGACCCAGTCCAACGACACCACGTACGTCTTCAAGCTCCGGCGCGGCGCGCGGTGGCACAACAAGCCCCCCTTGAACGGGCGCGAAGTGACGGCGGAGGACGTCAAGTACAGCTACGAGCGGTTCATGGGTTCCACCAACCCCAACCGCGGCCTCCTCGAGCAGGTGGACAAGATCGAGGTCGTGGACAAGTACACGGTCAAGTTCACCACGAAGGAGCCGTTCGCCTGGCTCCTCGACGCCCTCGCGTCCACCTCGACGTGGATCGTGGCCAAGGAAGCGGTGGAGCAGTTCGGCGACCTCAAGAAGCCGGAGAGTTGCATCGGGACGGGGCCGTGGATGCTCGAGCGCTACGAGCCCAACCTGCGACTCACCTTCGTGCGCAACGCGAACTATTTCATCCCCGGGCTGCCCTACGTCGACAACGTGGACATGTCGATCGACACCGACCCCGCGTCCGCCTTCGCGGCCTGGCTCACCGGGCGCTACGACTTCGGGCCCGAGTACGGCATGGTCGTGCGGCGCAGCGATCTGGCCGCCGCGAAGCAGCGCAAGCCGGGACTCCAGACCCAGGACTACACCGTGGTCTTCGGCGGCATCACCTGGGTGCATCTCGACCAGGAGCCCTTCAAGGACATCCGCGTGCGGCGCGCGCTCGCCGTCGGCAGCAACTGGAAGGAGGTCCTCGAGTCGAACAGCTGGTCGCAGGGCGGCTATGGGGTGCCCAATCCCGCCATGCCCGCCGCCTTCAAGGACTGGTCCATCCCGATCGATCAGCTGCCTCCCGAGGGACGGAAGCTCTTCGATTTCGATCCGCGTGAGGCCAGGCGGCTCCTCGCCGAGGCCGGCCTTCCCAACGGCCTCAAGACCATCATGGAGACCACGGCCGGCTACGGCCCCGACTACATGGACGGCGTGGAGGTGACGCTGGCGAGCTGGAAGAAGGGCGGCATCGACGTGGAGCTCAAGATGAAGGAGTACGGCGCGTTCATCTCCACCGCGCTCTTCGGAAAGTTCGACAAGATGGCGGCCGGGCTCTTCGGCATCTGGAATGATCCCGACAGCTATCTCTACCGCTACTTCGTGCCGGGGCAGCCGCTCAACGCCTCCGGCGTCAACGATCCCAAGCTCGCGGACATGATCAAGCTCCAGCGGCGCACCTTCAACGTGGCCAAGCGCCGCGAGATCATCTACGACATCCAGCGCTACATCTCCTCCCACGTGTACGCGCTGTACGGCCCCTCGGTGAACGCGGTGGCGGCGTGGGAGCCCTACGTGAAGAACTTCGGCCCGAACATCGGCCATGACTACGGTGGGCGCCTCATGGTCACCTGGCTCGACAAGTGAAGCTCAAGGACAGGGTCGCTCTCATCACGGGGGCGGGCTCGGGCATCGGCCGTGCCGTGGCACAGCTCTTCGCCCAGGAGGGCGCGCGGGTCGTGGCCAACGACCTGCACGCCCCGGCCGCCAAGGAGACCGTGGAGAGCCTGGGCCCTCACGGGGGCATCGCGCGCGCCATCCAGGCCGACGTGGCGGACAGCGGCCAGGTCAAGGCCATGTTCGCGGAGATCGAGCGGGAGCTGGGCACTCTCGACGTCCTCGTGAACAACGCAGGCATCGCGGGCACCTCGGCCGCCGAGCGCGAGCGGCTCCTCCAGAAATCGGACGCGCGCATCATGGAGATGGTGAGCGGGCAGGGCGTGACCACGCACTGGGACATCACCCAGGACATGACGGACGAGGCGTGGCTCTCCATGATCGGCGTGCATCTCAACGGCACCTTCTTCTGCACCCGGGAAGCGCTCCGCCTCATGAGCCGGCAGAACCGCGGCGCCATCGTGAACATGTCGAGCGTGGCGGGACTGATGGGCCTCGAGAACGTGCCCCACTACAGCGCGGCCAAGGCGGGCATCCTGGGTTTCACGCGGGCGGTGGCGCGCGAGGTCGGCTCGCGCAACATCCGCGTGAACGCCATCTGCCCGGGCTTCATCGACACGCCCATGACCCAGCAGATGTCGCCCCTCATGCGCCAGGCCGTCACCATGCACACCCCGCTCGGGCGGTGGGCGGAGCCGGAGGAAGTGGCGAAGACCGCGCTCTTCCTCGCCTCCGACGACAGCTCCTTCTTCACCGGCCAGTGGCTCTCCCCCAACGGCGGCCTCTTCATCGGCTGATCGCTGCCGTTCGGTGCCGACCTCCGCTCCGCCAGCGTCTGCGTCTCCGCGTCGCTGGCCGCTGCTGACCCTGCTGACCGTGGCCTACGGCATGGGCGCCTTCGGGATGCTGGGCGTCTCGCCTCTCGCCCCGAGTCTCGTCGACGGGTTCCGGCTCTCGCGCCTCGACGTCGCCTTCATCGTCCCCTCCGTGTACCTGGGCGGCCTCCTGTTCTCGCTGCCCGCGGGTCACCTCGCCGATCGCTGGGGCGTACGCCCGACATTCCTGGGCGGCCTCAGCCTGGGCGCGATCGGGCTCGCCTTGGCGTGCGCCGTGCCGCGCTTCTGGATGTTCCTCGGCTGCCTCTTCCTGGCCGGGGTCGGCTGGAGCGTGGTCAATCCCGTTCTCGGCAAGGCCATCGTGGATCTCTTCCCGGTGCGCGAGCGCGGCATCGCCATGGGCATCAAGCAGATGGGCCTCACGGTGGGCGGTGTGATCTCCGCGCTCACGCTTCCGCCCATCGCGAGCGCGCTCGGCTGGCGTACCGCGGTGGCCACCTGCGCCGTAGTGATGGGCGCCCCGGCTCTGGCGAGCTGGCCGTTCCTGGCGCCGCTGGCGAGGACGCGGAAGGCGGGGAGCGGCGACGCCCCAGGCAATCACTGGTGGTGGCTCAGGCGTCCACCGCTCCTCGTGCTCTTCGGCGCCGGGCTCATCCTCGGCATGGTCCAGTCTGCGGTACTCGCGTATCTTCCCCTCTACGGTGTCCAGGTCCTCGGGTTCACCGCCGTCGCCGCGGGCGCCCTGGTCGCCGCGGCGCAGGCAGGCGGAGCGGCGGCACGATTGGGCCTGGGAGCGGCGAGCGACCGGTGGCTCGGCGGGCGGCGGCCTCCCTGGCTCGTCGTGTCCTCCCTGATCGGCGCCTCGGTCTTCGTCGTCTACGCGCTGGCGCCAATGCCCCGCGCGGTGGCCGCAGCCCTGCTCGCTTTCGCCGCGGGCATCGGCGCCCACGGCTGGGTCGGCATCTACTTTGTCGCGAGCGCGGAGGCGGGCGGTGCGCGCCAGTCGGGGCTGCTGAGCGGCGTCTCCTTCGCCGCCATCGTGGTCGGCCTCCTCCTGGGAGCGCCGCTCTTCGGCTCGGTGCTGGAGGCGAGCGATTCCTATGGCGCGGCCTGGGGCGCTTTCGCGGTCCTGTCCCTGGCGGTGGCCGCTGTGATGGCGCTCCTGGGTGGGGCGATCCACCGCGAATGCGTGCGGGCTCGGGATGAGGCCTGACGGTGTACACTCGGCGTCAGGATTTTCCCTATCGACAGTCTAGGGTGGCCATGCTGTGTTTACATTGTGACAGTGTCATCCGACAGTGCCGGGAGCTGACGCGGTGTCAGACCTCGAGGGGCGGCGGCCGACCCTGAAGCCCCAGCGATTTCCCCTGCTTGCGACTCGACCTGCCAGCGCGCTAGTGGCAGGGAAGTTGCTTTTGAGCCGTGCGCGATGCCGCCGGCCCTGAAGGCCAAAAAGCTCCACGCTGACGCGGGCTTCTCCCTCTCGGAGATGCTCGTGAGCATCTCGGTCCTGGGAGTGCTGGCCACCGTCGCCCTGCCTACCGCCTGGACGCTTTTCCCCGCCGCCACCACGCGGGGTGGGGCGCGCGAGGTGCAAGCGCTCCTCAACCAGGCGCGAATGGTCGCCATCCAGACCCGCCAGAACATCTGTGTCCAGGCCGTACCCGGCGGAATGCAGCTCCTCCAGGGCAACTGCGCGGGCGCTGCGTGGATCGGTCTGGACAGCAACGGTGCCGGCGTGATCTCGCTATCCAACGACGTGAGCCTCAGCGGCGCTTCGCCGATCTTCACGCCCTTCGGCACCGCCAGCACCACCGGGGTGCTCACTGTCACGCACTCGAGCGGCACCTCGCTCACGGTGACCGTGCAGCCCTCGGGACAGGTGACGATCCCGTGAGGACGCTCCGCCGCTCCATCACCGCGCTCCGCGGGCCGATGCGTCGCCTCGCTCACATGTTCCAGGACCAGTGTGGCATGAGCCTCACCGAGCTCGTCGTCTCCTGCGGGGTCCTCGGCATGGTCATGGCGGCGGTGGGCGGCGTCATCGCTACCGGCGCCAAGATCAGTACCGACGGCGACAACCGCGCCCAGGCGCAGCAAGCCGCGCGGGCCGGGATGATCATGGAGGAGGATCTGCGGCTGGCCGGCTCGGGCTTCCCGCCCTCCGCAATCAAAATCACCGCAGCCACATCGACGAGCGTGAGCTTCTGGGCCGATCTCCTCGCCGCCTCGACCACGCTCACCGCCAACGCCAACACCAACGACACCACCCTCACCGTGGCCAATGCCAGCGGCTTCAGGGGCGGCGACGTGATCTACCTGATCAACACCGATCAGTACTCCACGGTCACCGTCTCCTCCGCCACCGGCACCACCATTACCCTGGCCTCGCCGGGCGTGCCCCAGCCCTACGCGCAGGGCGTTCAGGTGGGCCGGCCCAAGCTCGTGCGCTTCGTCTGGGACAACGTGAGCACGCTCCTGAAGGATTCCGGGACGGGCGGTGGGCTCCAGCCCCTCGCCAATGGGGTGACGGGGTTCAGCCTGACCTACTTCGACACGAACGACGTGGTCATTCCCGCCGCGAACCTCGCGGCCAACCTCGGCAGCATCCGCCGCATCATGGTTACCCTCACCGCGCAGTCGGCGAGCGGTCCCGTCGACGCGCGCACCTTCACCCTCACGACCTCCGTCCGCCCGCGGAATCTCTGAGCAGGAAGGAGTCTCCATGCGAGCCGTCGCCCGTCGTGTCTGCCGAGGCCAGCGCGGGTCGGTCCTGCCCCTGACCCTCATCGCCGTCCTGCTCTTCTCCGTGCTCGGCTTCACCCTGGTCGCCATGGGCACCACCGAGCTGACCATCTCGGGGAGCTGGAAGCAGTACAGCGCGGCCTTCTACGGGGCGGAGGCGGGCATCGAATCCGCGGTGGTCGCCCTGCGCGCCATCCTCGCCACCAGCCCCACGCCGACCGACGCGCAGCTCGCCGGCATCACCGCACCGTCCCTGCCCGATCCCAAGCTCTCCTTCGCGACGTTCTCGGTGACGCGCGTGGTGCCCACTCCCCCCTACACCTACAACACGACCTTCTCCAAGGGGCCCTACGCGGGCTTCAGCGGCCAGGTCACTGACTACCTGATCACTTCCGAGGTGCGCGGGGACAACGGAACGCGATCGCGCCAGACCCAGGTCCTCCGCCACGTGCGGGTGCCCCTCTTCCAGTTCGGCGTCTTCTACGGCGCCGGCGTGGATCTCGAGATCTCCCCCGGGCCCAACATGACCTTCAACGGGCGCGTCCACTCCAACAGCAACATCTACGTGGGCGCGGGCTCGAGCCTCAGCTTCGACTCGAGCATGACGGCGGCGGGCGCTATCCGGCGGCAGATCAAGCGCTCCTCGGACATCCCGTGGGGCAACGATCCGCTGATCAAGGACGCCAGCGGCAACTACCAGCCGCTCAACTTCGACCACTCGTATAGCCCGGGCTTCAGCAGCCCCTGGGCGGCCTCGGCGTGGCAGGCGCAGGCCAACAGCGTCTTCGGCAACAACGTGCGCGACGGCTCGATGGGGGTGAACCAGGTCATCCCGCCCATCCCCGACCTCTTCAACAATCCCTGGAACCCCGACGTCATCGCGCATCAGCTCATCGAGGTCCCCGGGCCCTCCGATTCCGCGGATCTCAGCGCGGCGAAGATGTACTCGCAGTCCGGGCTGCGGATCGTGGACGGTGTGGCCACCGATATGAGTGGCTCTCCCGTGTCCCTCGCCCCTGGTGTTGTCACCACCAAGAGCTTCTACGACGCGCGCGAGGACCGGATGATGAGCGTAGTGGAGATCGACGTAGGGCTCCTCCGCACCTCGGGCGGCGCCCCCGCCAATGGCGTCATGTACGTCGCCACCACGAACACGCCGGGGGCGGCCGTCCGCCTCGTCAACGGCGCCCAGCTCCCGTCGCAGGGGCTCACCGTGGTGACCCAGAACCCCGCGTACGTCCAGGGTGACTACAACACGGTGAACAAGGTCTCCGCTTCCGTGCTGGCCGACGCGGTCACCGTGCTCTCGAACCAGTGGGCGAGCAACAACAGCGACACCAAGGGGGCGCTCTCGACGAGCGCGCGGCCCGCCTCCCCCACCACCGTCAATGCCGCCCTCGCCCTCGGACCGTCTGGGGAGTCGACGCTGAGCAACGGCGGCAACGGGCAGCTCGAGAACGACATCCGCTTCCTCGAGGACTGGAACAATCAGACCTTCACCTTCCAGGGCTCCATCGTGAACCTCTGGCACAGCCAGCAGGCGCAGGGACCGTGGAGCGGCCAGTTCTACACGGCGCCCACGCGAGTGTGGAGCTACGACCCGCTGTTCAACGCCGCGCCGCCGCCGGGCACGCCCCTGGGCGTCCTGATCCTCCGCGGCCCGTGGACGCAGAAGTGAGGTCGAACATGCGACGGCTCCGCGATCAGGCGGGCATGAGCCTCGTGGAGGTGCTGCTGACCGTGACCTTCCTCGGGCTGTCCCTGGTGGCGCTCCTCAGCATGCTCAGCCACGGCTCGGTGAACGTGGTGGCGGGAGGCGGCCAGTCCAAGGCCACCGCCTACGCCAGGCAGATGATAGAGCAGCTCAAGAATCAGCCCTTCGTGGCCGGGCCGGCGGCGGGCACGGACTTCCCCGAGGACGGCATCACGCGTTCGTGGACGATCACCCCGACGGGGGCCACGCCCGCCCCCAATCGCCTCGCCACCATCCAGGTGATCGTGCGCGTGGACCGCGCCACCGGCACCCTGGGCGCGCAGAACATCACGCTGACTACCATGAGGGCGGAATAGCGGCCGGATCAGACCTGGAGCGCGAGCCGCTCGCCGGGCTCGTGCCAGGTCGGCGGCTGTCCACGCCGGAAGATCTTGACCCTCGCCGTCCCTCTCGCGGTGACCACGCCGTCCTCGACGCGCACGAGCGCCCCCTCCTCGAGTCCCACCACGGGATTGGCGTTGACCACGTGATACTCCGCGATCCGCTCGTCCCGCGTCTCACTCCCCGGCGCCATGGTCGGGTCGGTCTCCTTGTAGTGGGGGTTGATGTTGAAGGAGACGAGCCCGAGGGCGTCGAAGCGGTCGAGGGCGACCACGTTCCAGTCGTTGGTGGTGAGGATGGTCGGGCCCGCCACGTTGGAGCCGGCGCTCGCGCCCAGGTACGGCATGCCCGCGTGCACGCGCTCGCGAATGGCGCGGAGGAGCCCCGCCTCCCGCAGCCGCTTGAGGAGGGCATAGGTGTTGCCGCCGCCCATGAAGAGGGCCTCGGCCTGGGCGAGGGTCTCGAGGGGACGATCGTTCCAGCGCAGGTGCAGGAGATCGGGCCCCGCGCCGGCGGGCGGAGGCGGCGAGAAAAAGCCCTGGAGCCGCGAGAAGGTCATCGTCTCGTCGTGCAGGCTCGCCGCGGTGACGAGGGCGACGCGCCGGAGACCGCCGAGGAAATCGACGATCTCGCGCAGGCCTTCGGGGCGGAGAAGCAGCCCGCCCGAGTGGAGGAGCACGCGCATCAGGGCGTGTATTTCTCGAGGAGACGGCGGAACTGCGGCATGGACTTGACCATATAGTGAGCCACGCCATCGAGCCCGCCCTTGGGAGCGAAGAGCACCGCCGTGAGTCCGACGCGCCGCGCCCCGCGGATATCCGAGTCCACGCTGTCGCCCACCATGCCGGCATCCTCGGCGGAGAGTCCCATGCGCGAGAGCGCGAGCTCGAACAGCGGCGGCTCGGGCTTGCCGATGACGAGCGGGCGGAGCGCGGCGGCCGCCGCCACCGCTTCCACGATGGCGCCGCAGCCGGGGAGGAAGTCGTCGCCTTCTACGGGCAGGCGCGCGTCGAGATTCGGGGTGAGGAACGCGGCGCCGCTCGCCACCGCGCGCGAGGCCGCGGTGAGCCGCGCGAAGGAGAAATCGAAGTCGTTGCCCACCACCACCGCCTGGGCCTCGCGGTATCGATCCTGCGGCACGAGGAGATGGCCGCCGTCCACCACCGCCGCTTCCAGCTCGGGTCCACCGATGGCGAGCACGCGAGCGCCGGGGCCGACCTGCTTGTCGAGCACGCCGCCGAGGATCTCCAGCGGGGTCAGCACCTCGCTCACCGCGGCCTCGACGCCCAGACGTTCGAGCTTGGCCTGCATGCTGGAGGCGCGGGCCCGCGAGTTGTTGGTGAGGAAGGTCACGGCCCGACCCTGGCTCCGCAGGAGCGCGAGCACTTCGGCCGCGCCCGGCACGAGGACGTCGCCCGTCCACACGCAGCCGTCGAGATCGAAGATGAAGCCGCGTAGCTCGCGCAGGCCGCGGCGAGATCGAGTCACGGCGGCATCCTATCATGCGCTCCACACTCTGGTGGAACGCGACAGGGGCAGCAAAAATGCGGGTCCCGTGCGGGTCCCGCGCTAGCATCGACCCATGCCGAAGGTGAGCGCGCCCCGCACGTATACTCTTCGCCGGGCCTCCTTCGTCGTCTTCGCCCTGATCTCCGTCCTGCCCCTCCTCCTCTTCGCCTACACCCTGTACGCCCTCAACGTGCTCAACCAATACCTCGCCCAGATCGGGCTGGGTTCGGCCATCGCCCTCGCCGCGGTCGGCTTCTACATCTACTCCGTGATGATCTCTCGGCTGTCCGACATCCTCCGCGATCTCGAGATCGACGACGCGCAGCCCTCTGCCCCTGCGGCGCCGCCCGGACCCGTGGTGACCATGGCGGTTGAGCCGACGCCCGGCGCGCCGGCGACGGCGGCGTCCGGCTCGGCCTCCCCTTCCGCTGCCTCGCCGTCCGCTCCCCTCCCGCCCAAGCCGCGGCCAGTGAGCGCGGCGCGCGACGCGCTCTTCGTGCCCGGGTTGGGACGCATCACGGAGCTCAAGCCCGCGGACGGTGCAGCCGCCCTCTCGGACCTCGACCTCATGTGGCGCGCGGAGGCGGAGCCGCTGGTGGGGAAGCGCGTGCTGGTGGCGGTGCGGAACACCTCGGAGCCGATCAAGGGCGTGCTGAGCCAGGTCACGGAGGACGGGGTGATCCTCGACCAGAGCGGGTCGACCTTCGGCATCAGCTACACGCGTGTATCCGCCATCGAGGCGGATACCGCGCGCGAGCCCGTCTAGGCTCCTGCGCGCTTCCGCCCGGCGCCCCGCAGCGCATCGAGGGCGTGGCGGTAGCGCGGATCGCCCGGCGCGAGCCGCAGCGCCTCCCGCCACGCGGCGAGCGCGTCCTCCCGGCGGCCCATCTTCTCCAGCACGTCGCCGAGCCGCGCGTGCGCTTCGGCATAGTCGGGCCTGATGCGGATCGCCTCGCGGTAGGCGGCCTCGCACCCGCTCTGTTTGTCCTGCGCCTCGAGCGCCGTCCAGAGATTGAAGTGGCTCTGGCTGTCGGTGGGACGGAGCTTCAAGGCCGCGCGCGAGACCGCTTCCGCCTCGGCGTGGAGCCCCTGGGCGAGGAGCACGCGGGCCAGGCTCCGATGGGACGCGATGCGCTGCGGCTTCACCCGCACCGACTCGCGCAGCACCTCGGCCGCCTCCTCGAAGCGCCGCTGCTCACCGAGGAGCTCGCCGAGGTCGGCCCAGGCGCGCGCGTAATCCGGCTTGAGCCTCACCGCCTCACGGAAGGCGGCCTCGGCCGCCGGGTAGCGGCCGAGGAAGTACAGGCCCATGCCGAGCCCGCGGTGCAGGGCGGCGCCGTCGGGCTTGAGCCGGAGCGCATCCAGGTAGGCCCGCTCGGATTCCGCATAGCGTCCCTGACGGCCGAGACCCAGAGCGAGGTTCGCCCACGCCACCACGTCGTCGGGGCTCAGCCGTATCGCCTCGCGGAGCGCCGCCTCCGCCTCGATGTGGCGTCCCTGGCGGCCGAGGGCGATCCCGAGATCGATGTGATGATCGGCGTTGTCCGGGGCGAGGCGCACGGCTTCGCGGAAGGCGGCCTCGGCGTTCGCCTCGAGCCCCTGCGCCTCGAAGGCCACGCCGAGGTCAGCGTGGATGCGCGCATCGTGCGGACGGAGCGACACCGCGCGGGCGTAAGCCTGCGCTTCCTGCGCCCAGTCACCCTGCCGGCGGCTTGCCGCGGCGAGGCCGAGCCACGCCGCCACGTCGTCGCCGTCGACGGCGAGCGCGCGCCCGAAGGCCGCGGCCGCCTCGGGCAGACGCCCGAGGGCGTCGAGGGCGACGCCGTACCAGCGATGCCAGAGCGCGCGGTCGGGATCGAGGCGCGCCGCCTCCCGCCACGCCGCCGCTGCTTCGCTCTGCCGCCTGAGCCGCCACAGGGAGAGCCCGAGCGAGCCGTGGAGCCGCGCCAGCCCAGGACGCTGACGGATCGCCTCGCGATAGCGGGTGGCCGCCTCCGTGAATCGCCGCGCGCGGCGCAGGGCATCGGCGAGGTGGACGAGAGAGCGGAGCCGGCGCGGATCGTGACGGTGGGCCTCGGCCAGCGCACGCGTCGCCTCGTCGAGGCGGCCCTGGGCGAGAAGGAGCGAGCCCAGCCCTTCGCACGCGATGGCGTGTCGAGGCTGTCGCTCGAGCGCGGCGCGGAACGCGGCTTCCGCCTCCGCGGACCGTCCGCGGCGCGCCAGGGTCTGACCGAGGCTCGCGTGCGCATCCGCGAGGGCGGGCGCCAGCTCCACGGCGAGACGGAGGGCCGCCTCCGCTTCGGCCTCGTCACCGAGACGCCGGCACATGAGCCCGAGGCGAAGATGGGCGAGGGCGTGGCGCGGCTTGAGACGCGCGGCCTCGCGATAGGCCTGTGCCGCCTCCCGCCACTGTCGCTGCCGCTCGAAGGCCAGGCCGAGCCGGAAGTGCGCCTCGACGGTGCGCGGGGCGAGATCGAGAGCGCTCTGGAGCGCGGCGATCGCCTCGCCCCAGCGGCGCTGCTCGAGGAGGACCGCGCCCAGGTCGAGATGCGCGGCGGGGGAGCGGGGCCACACCTTCACCACCTCGCGGATCTCCAGCTCCGCTTCCTGCGGCCGCTGCTGGCGGCGCAGCGCGGCGGCGAGGAGCGAGCGGAGCTGCGGATCGCGAGGAGACAAGGCGAGGGCGCTCCGGCACACCGCCTCGGCTTCCGCCGGGCGTCCGTCGGCGAGCGCGGCCTGTGCACGCTTGAGCGCGGCCACGCGCGGGGCGGAGGGGGAGCTCACGTCAGAGCCCGCGCTGCCTGATCATCAGCTCGAGGTCTTTCGCCTCGGCTTCGACGTCCCGCCCGAGGTCGGTGCGGTAGCTCAGGTCGGCCGCCTGGCGATAGAGCGGCTCCGCGGAGGACCAGAGCCGTCGCAGCTCCTCCTCGACGGTGAGCCCGGGCGTCACGCGCGGCCGATCGGCGCCGCGCACCCGCTCCGCGAGGTGGGCCGCCGCCATCTTCTCGGCGGGCGCGTGCTGGAGCCCGAAGTGATACCAGACGGTGACGGGCGGATGATCCACCACGCCGCCCCGGAGGGCGGCCCGCACCCGCTCGACCTTGTTCACCCTCGGCGTCCTTCCCTCACAGCGAGATCGGCTCGTCCACGAAGACGGTGTAGGTGCGGGGACGGGAGCGCGCCGCCTCGGCCGGGTCCACGTACACGATGGAGCTCTGGCCGCGGATCTCTGCGGGGAGCACGGACACCCGGATGAACGACGTGTCCGCGTCCTTGGAGGCCACGGCCAGCACGGGCTCGCGCCCACTCTCGAACCACGCGTCGCCCGGACCCATGGCGCGCATCGGCGCGTCGCCCACCGTCACCTCGAGGCGGCCGCGCAGCAGGCAGCGGATGCCCCCGCCGCGATGACCATGGCGAGGAGCGACGGCGCCCCGCTCGAAGTCCACGCGATCGCAGCGCAGGAGCCAGGAGGCGCGGGGGTCGAGATCCATCGCGTGCTCGAGCAGCATGCGGCCTTCCGGGGCGTGCGCGGGCTCGCGCACGAGCTCGAAGCGCAGGAGGCGCGCGCCCTGGGGGCCCGCGATCGTTCCCGGCCTCGCGAGCGGCGCGTGCCCCGCCGCGGACGGCGCGGCGGCGCCCTCCGCGCGCATCTCGCCGTCGGCCAAGTAGAGCACGCCGGCGGTGGAGCCGAGAGGCGGCGCATAGCGTGCGCCGGGAGCGAGCGTGTCCTCGACGAGGCGAAGCGCGTACGGCACAGGGAGACCTCCGGTCGGATCAGTGAGCGTGGCGACATTATACGAAAGTTGACAGCTCCTTCACGCTGCCCGTAGGGTGACCCGGTGACGGGCGCGGCCCTGGCCTTGGTGCTGAGCGCGGCGGTGATCCACGCGACGTGGAACGCCATGGCCAAGGGGGCACGGGAGCCCATGGCCATGCTGTGGTGGGCGGGCGTGGTCTCGTCGCTCGTGCTGGCGCCTCCGTCCCTCTACGTGCTCTCGCGCGACGGTCTCTCGCCGGGCGCCCTGCCCTTCGTGCTCGCCACCGTCGTGCTGCACAGCGTGTACTTCGTCTCCCTGGGCAAGGCGTATCAGTCGGGCGACTTCTCAGTGGTGTATCCGATGGC
>Ga0075424_100004087_pt1 | contig 13751 bp, 13 predicted proteins | sample SoiMethybrSBSTD3_FD_75301 | JGI IMG/M metagenome (GOLD analysis project Ga0075424, IMG submission 75301) | Bulk soil microbial communities from a Populus tree surrounding site in Tennessee, USA - Soil MetaG P. TD hybrid SBSTD3 | ecosystem: Environmental > Terrestrial > Soil > Tree plantation... | reverse complement strand
CCGGTCGTGAGCTATGACGACCACGCCCGCCCGCAAGATCACTCCACCATCGGCAGGTCAATAGGCCGGTCGGGACTGGGTGCACCCGGCGTCGAAATCACCAGCCTCGGTACGAGAGGAAGGCCGGTAACGGCCAGCGGCACCAGTGCGGCCGCCCCCTTTGTCACCGGCGCCGTCGCGCTGCTTTGCGCCGAATTCCCTGATGCCTCCGGACATGAGATCAAGTCCGCACTGCTGGCGGCGCGGGCAGGACGACCAGCCACGGTTGTCCCGCCGCTGATGAATGCCTGGCGCGCGTATCACGTCCTGCGTGCAACCAGACCGAGGAGGAAATCGAGATGACCACACGCATCAGCGAACGCCCAGAGGCCAGCCCGGCACAGTACCGGGTGCGACTGCCAGGGTTCGTCAGCGACCAGGAAATTGGCCTCGGGGATGTCCTCAAGCGCCTGACCTCGACGCTCGGCATCCGGACCTGCGGCGGCTGTCGCCGCCGCGCCGCGATGCTCAACCGCTGGATGACATTCGACGGCCGACCGCACCGACCCTGAGTGGCCGGGCGACCTCGCGAGCACGCATTGACCCGAAAATCCCCGGACCGGCGTGGACGGCCTAGCAAGACCAACCGCAACCTTTGGGAGACCTGTCATGGAAGCCACCAACCACCCCGACCCATCGGAACCGCAAACAACCGAACCCGGCACGGCGCCCATCGCGCCGTCCCCCCTCGATCCGACCGGCAACTCGGTGTCCCCGCAAACCGGGGTGCCGTGCCGCACCTGTAGCAGCGCGCCCGGCTCGCCAACCGATGGCGCCGGCGCGACTGCTGCCCGGCACGTCTACGCCTTGGGGCGGATCGAAGCGCGGTTCCCGAGCCTCGCCGCGGAAAAGGAGTTCGCCCAGGCGAGCGGACGGACCGACACCGTCGGCAAGACCGATCAAGAAACCTTCCACGCGGTGCTGTCCGAGCGGGACAACCGCTACCTGGTCCGCCAGTTGTGCTGGGTGCTGACCGTCCAGGGACTGGAAACCTACCTGCTGCGGCCGCGCGACCCGGCCGACATCGACCTGCTGGTGGACGCCATCCGTCCCGCACCCAGCCCCAACGACGTCGATGTCGTCATCGGCTGGCGCGGTCCCCTCGCCCCGCCGGAACTGTGCAACGGCCTGATGGTGCCGATCGTCGCCTTCGACCAGATCTACTCCTTCGACCGCGAGGCGCTCATCAAAGCCATCCCGAAGCCGGAAAAGACCAGCGCCGAACGGTTCCGGCCGGCCGCCGAGGAAGTGTTCAGCAGGATCATGCAAATGACCGACAACGCCGGCGCGACCAGCGAGCACCGCGCCCTCAACTACCTCGCCATGCGCTATCCCGGCATCTACGCGACCGCAGCGGACGAATTCGTGCGCGACTTCTCGCTGAGCGGGGTGGACGTGCGCCCCTCGCCCCTGGCCAGCGCGCACGACATCGTCGACGTCATATTCGCCTACACCAACCGCAACACCGACTTCACCGAGCAATTCTGCGTGCGCGTAGACGTGACCGAGGAATTCCCGTTCCTGGTCACCAAGATGACGCCGTACTACGACCGCTGAACCACGCCTGATCGACAGGACAGACACCATGACCATGAACACGCCGGGATTCACCGCCGAGGATTCGCTCCACGCCACACACGGGCACTACCGGACCACTACCCGTCCGCCCAACCTATCCGCGCACACGATGGGCACAATTCGCCTATCCGAGATAGACGTACCGGGAGAAGTGATCGAAATCGAAGACGACGCACCCTGGTCCCCGCCCTCCTGGGGCGGGCATACCGGCCCCGGCACCACCAGTCCGCCGCCCGAAACCGGCGGCGGCGAGCCCGGCGGCGGTGGCACAAGTGGCGGCACCCCGCCAAAGATAGACCCGGAGGATAAGCCCCTGCCCGTTTTCCATGGCTGTAGTGTTCATCAAACTGCCTCAAGTGCGGCCGGGCCATGCCTCAAAAGCCGGCACGAGGACATCGACCGCGGCGTCGAGAATCCGCACTACCTGCGATGCACGGGCAAGAGGCAGGGCAACGTGGTGCACCCAAGAATGCAATGCTGCCAGCAGCGCGGCAAGCGCACTGTGTGCAAAGAATTGTGACCCGAATGACTAGCCTGGTCGAGAAGGGACGACACCATGCCCGTTGGAAACAAGATCCCAGGATTCACCGCTGATGCGAGTATCCACAACACCAGAACCTACCGCCACAAGCCCGTTGATCGAGGCGCCAAGCTACCCGCCGTCGTCGAGCCAGCGCTGCCTCCGGGAGTGCAGTGCTACCGCACCAGCACCGGCGTGGACGCGTGCTTGTTCCAAACCGCCTACCAAACCTGCGTCTGCTGGAACGAGGGCAGCGGCTGGGAGTGTGTCTGCGCGCCGCGCAATGAATAGTGATGGCGGGTGACTGACGGAAAAGCCCGAACGCGACAAGATACCAGGGTTGGGAGAAAAGACAATGTACGCCGGAAATTTGCCCGCATTCACCGCCGAGGCCTCGCTCTACAGCACCAGCGGACACTACCGGGCCAGTTACCGCGCACCAGGCCTGCCCGGACACACGATCGGCACGATCCGCCTTTCCGAGATAGACGTGCCGGGAGAAGTGATCGAAATCGAGGATGACGCGCCATGGTGGCCGGCCCCGTGGGGCGGGCATACCGGCCCCGGCACCACAGGCGGTGGCGAACCTGGCAGCGGCGAACCCGGCGGCGGTGGCGTAGGTGGCGGCACCCCGTCCGACACAAACCCGAAGGGCCCGCCTGATTCGCCTGGCTGCAGTACAAGACAGGTGCAGTCGGCGCCGGCCGGGCCGTGCATACACCAGCGTGAGTCTGACCTCATGAACGGCGTCAAGTCTCCGCACTATTTGCGATGCACGGGCGAAAAAATGCAATGCTGCCAGGGGCGTGGCAAGCACGCTGTGTGTACGGACCTGTAACCCACATGCGAAGTGGTGGATCAGCCGCAGCTCCGGAAGACGGCACCGAGGATCGGCAGGAGCTTCCGCGGTCGCACAGCGCTAGGGCCTCTGGGAACCGGGTCGTGCGCTGCTTCGTTATATCCGAGTCCGCTGGCCGAACCTGCCGTCGGAGGCCCGGCGTGCCCACCGAGTTGCCGCCGTTGCCGTCGCTTGCGGAGCAAGCCGAGCGGCTGATCGAAGCCGGCGCCCATGAGATCGGCGGCGTCCCTATCGCTCAGCTTCGTGGCGCGGCGCGGGCCTGCACCGGCCGGGGGCTGTTGGTGATACATCCAGCCCGTGCGCATGTGTCCAGGCTCGCGCCGTTGATCGAGCGCAACGGCAAGCGCGGGTTCGTCGTGGCGGACATGCGTGACGCCGATGACTTCGCGCCGATCGAGCCGGTGGCATTGCCGGCGGGCCCGGTCTATGTGGCCGTGGACCTCGACCGGGGCGATCACCTGGCCGGCTGGAGCCCCGATGAGGCGCTGCCTGCGCTTCTGGCCGCCGGGAGGACCCCGCTCACCCTGGGCGAAGGCATCCATTGGCTGCTCCAGCGGCCCGAGGTGCTCGACCGCGGCCACTGTTTCATGACCATCGGGTCGCGGCTGCGCAGGGCAGATGGCTCGGTCGATGCGCGGGCCCCGGCGCTGTGGATTAGCAATGGCACTAGCCGGGACGGCCCGCAGAACCGTCATGCCCCCAAAGTCGGATGGTGCTGGGCCGGCAACCGGCACACCTGGCTGGGCTTTGCCTCAGCAGCCGGCCGGATCCGCTGTCAGCGATCCGCACAGGGCAGCCGGACAGGGTCACCCAGGCCCGGGCCACGAGTAATTGTCAAGACCTGTGGATCAAGATCGTTTTAGGCGGCTTGCGGCTGGTTCTCCTCGGCTGGCCCCCTCGATCAGCTTGCCGTTGACGAAAGGTGCCCGGGCGCGGACGAGCGCGACGAGGTGGGGTGGGTTGACTGTTGACGGCCATCAGGATCTGCCCAGCGGCGGCCACGAAGTCGGCTCCGTGGCCATCACAGACAGTGATCAGGTTCGCTAGCCGTAGCGCCGCCAGTCAGCCCCGAACGCCGACTATCGGGCGCCAGAGTGCTTGTCATTCGCTCGCCCTGCCGTGGGCAGGTGGATGCGCTATGCGGTAGGCGAGTGTCGGATCAGGAAGGCGGTCATGGCGTCGATGATCTGGGTCGTGATCTCGTGGCCGGTGCCGGGCACGATGCCGAGTTCGCCGGCTGGAAGGGTCCGGTAGGCCGCGCACGCAGCTTCGACGGTGCAGAACATGTCGCGGTCCCCCGCGAGGATGAGCGTTGGGGCCGTAACGGCCGCGAAGTCGTCGACGGCGTAGCCGACGGGGGCCACGGCGCGGTCGAAGAAGAGCCCGAGGTAGGTGCGCCAGTGACCGTCGCCTTGCGCGTCGTCGTAGTCCGCCTTCATGGTGGCGAAGGTGGCCGCCATCGGCGGGATCGACTGGAACGTCCGCTCGGCGGCGTCGGGGTCGGCCGTGGCAGCATCGGGGCTGCCGCCGAACATGGGTCGAACGCCCTGGTGGGCCATGGCCTCGGGATCGAAGATGTCGAAGCCGGCATAGTTCACGAGGGCGCGCACGATGCCGGGATGACGGAGGGCGAGGTAGGTGGCGGTCGCTCCGCCTTCGCTGAAGCCAGCGATCATCGGGCGGTCGAGCTGGAGTGCCTCAGTCAAGGCGGCGACATCGTCGGCGAGGACGTCGAAGGTTGCCGGCCCGCCCGGGTGCACGGTGGCGCCGGAGCCGCGCGTGTCGGGCGCGATGACCCGGAAGTGCTTGCCGAGGGTGTGCATGTGGTCGACGAACGCCACAGGGGAGCCGGCCCACACCGGTCCCGTGGAGGCAAGGGCGCCGTGCAGCAGGATCAGCGGCGGGCCGTCGCCGGCCTCGGTGTAGGCAATGTCGATCCCGTTGGCTCGGACGAGCTTGGCGCCGCGGCGGGCGGCGATCTCGGTCATGGACATGATGGTTCTCCTTGTTCGGTGTGGTCGGTCAGGAACGGTGGGTCAGCGCGTCGATCGGGCGGGTGGCGCAGCCGACGATCATCGGACGCACGAAAGACGGCGACTTCGGGAGCTCGCCGTGGACGATGTCGTCGACGCCGAACCCGCCTCGTTCTAGGGTCTCAAGCGTCGGGCGGTTGCAGTCGCATCCGACTAGCAGCCGGTTCAGCCAGTTGATCCGGTCCTGTCGGCGTGCCGCGGCGGCGTCGTCGGATCGGACGTGTTCGACGAACAGGAGGCGTCCGCCGGGCTTGAGCACCCGGCGGATCTCACGCACCGCACGGGGCTGGTCGTCCACACCGCACAACACGAGGGTCGACACGACCGAATCGAAGGTCGCGTCCTCGAACGGCAAGTCCTCTGCCGGCGCACGCAGGATCGTCGGCGGCGACGCGGTCCGACCACCCGCGCGCTCGAGGCGACGCAGCATCGACGTATCGGGCTCGGTCACCGTGACCGTGTTCACCTCGCCTGCGTAGTGGGTCAGGTTTAGCCCGGTGCCGGCGCCGACCTCGAGCACATCGCCACAGGCCCGGGCGAGGAGCTTGGCGCGGATCTCCGCGAGTCCCGCCTTCTCGCCGCTGGCCATCAGGCGGTTGTAGGTGAGAGCGAACAGCCGGCTTCGAAGTCCCATGACAGCCCCGCTTTGGTTTCGTCACTATGACGAGGCCCATTGGACGACACGAGCGCGCCGCACGTCATGGGGCAGATGCCCCATCTTCCGCCCGCCGGTGCAGCGCGGATCAGGCCGGCAATGCCTCGAGCAGGCCGTGCTTGATCGCGAACAGGCTCGCTTCCACCCGGCTCGTCGCGCCGGTCTTCACGTAGATGTGCTCGACGTGGTTCCGCGCCGTCTTGGGCGAGATCACCAGCTCGGCAGCGATCTCCTTGCTGGACAGGCCCCGAGCCGCCAGCCGCAGCACCTCGACCTCGCGGGCGGTGAGCCCTGCGGGCCGTTCGCGGCGCGCCTCGGCCCGGTGGCCGGCGGCGACGAGAACCGCCTCGGCCGCGTCGCCGTCGATGCGGCCGGCGCGAACCTCGCCGCGCAGCTCGACCGCCGCGTCCTGCGGGGTGCGGGCTGGGCGATGGGGTCGGTGCTCCACCATCGCCTGGTACACGTCGGCCGCGCCCAGGACGCGAGCCGGGAGCGTGATCGCACCGCCGACCAGGCCACGCGGATAGCCGGACCCGTCCATGCGCTCGCGTAGCTGCGCGGCGACCGCGCCGATCGCACGGAGCGATGGCGCTTGCTGCAGCATCCGCTCCGTGAGGTACGGCTGGAGACGCACCCGTTCCCACTCGCCTGCTCCCAACGGGCCCGGCTTGTCCCAGATGACATTGGACACACCGAGCCGGCCCAACCCGTGGGCGAGGCCCGCCCGGCGAAGCGTCGCGAGCGGCTCTCCGGCCAGCCCCAGCCGAACGCCGGCGACCTCGACCAGCTGAGCCACGCCGCGGGCATGACCCAGCGTGTAAGGCGACTTGAGGTCGACGAAGTCGGCCACCGCACCAAGCGCCTCGTCGAACTCTTCGCCACGCAACGGGCGTTCGAGCACCGGGGTGGCGGTGATCACCTCGTCCCACGTACTCGCGGCATCAAGACCGTCGAGGATGCTGTGGGCGGCCGAGCTGAAGCGGGCCGCGACATTCGGATCGAACTGGCTCCCGCCCAGCCTGCGGGCGAACGCGACCGCGGCGTCGACGCCGCCCGAGCGATGGGCCACCTCGACGAACTCCGCCAGCTGCGACACGCGGGCCGCGATCGGCACCGCCTCGCCCGCCAGCTCGCCGGGCCAGCCCTTGCCGTCCCACTGCTCGTAGGACGCGGCGACCGCATCCTGCACCGCGGACGGAAGACCAATCTCGGCCGCCAGCGACCGGGCCATCGCCGAATGATGGGCGATCATCCCGTCAAGCTCCTTGTGGCCGGACAAGGCGAAGCTCAAACCGACACGGAAGCGCTGGAGCATCGGCTGTCCCGCCCCGAGACGGCGGAGACCGGCGACCGCCGACCGCACACCGTGCAGGCCATGGTCGTACTTGTCAGCCTTCAACGCGATGTCATCACCGAACCACTTCGCCTGCTCGTGGGCGTCGGTGTGGCAACCCACGTTCGTGAGCAGCGCCGTGTAATAGACGACCGACCGCTGGTCCTGATCAAGCCCGAGTTGCTCGGCGAGACGCAACGCGATCCAGCACTGGCGCAGAACATGCTCCATCGGCTGGCCGAACCCGAGGTCGATACCGAGCGACAACGCACCAACCAACTCCGCCAAGCGAACGCGTTCGAGATCGGCCGTCTCCCCCATCCCGCGACTCTATTAGGTCTGCCAACCAAGCATCCTCGGTGTGCGGACTGGTGACCGACTCGAGGGTGACCCGCCAAACGCCGCGGCACGCACCCGTAGCTCTCCTTCCGACGCACACAGGACGCGTACAGAGCGGCGGATCATGCGCGGCCGGAGGCGCCGCTACAATCACACTCAGTGACGAAGCTGGCCGCCACCGGGCAGCTGCTGATGGCCGCGAGCGGGCAGGTTGCAATGACCGCCAACAGTTGACGGCGCGCCAGCGATCCTGCGCGGGCTGGATGAGCTTGAACGCCATGGCCGGGCCGGCGGCACGGTAGATCATGGGAAGGCTATGCCAGAAGGCCAGCCGCAATCCGTCATGGTCTGCTTAGCTGGGCAATCTGGCGCTTGTAAATACCAGGCGGTACCGTCGGGGCGTGCATGAGATGTGGCGACAGCCGCTGCGCTCCATGGGCCATGGCTAGCGTCCGAGCCACTGCCGCGGCTGCAGTAGTCGCTGCGGTGATCGCCGGGTGCAGCGGTATGCCCGCGAACAGGCGCGCTGCTCGGCCTGCCACGTCTCGGTCAGCTTCGTGATCACCGAGGAGGACAGGCCGGCCGCCGAGCCGAGGAACTGCCCGAGCGCGGGCACGAAGTCGCCGCTGGACAGGCCGTGCAGATACAGCAGCGGCAGCACCTCGGTGATCTTCGGGGTCTTGCGGCACCACGGCGGCAAGATCGCCGAGGAGAACCGCATCCGCCCCCCGGTAGCCGGGTCGGTGCGCCTGTCGTTGACCCGCGGCGCCATCACCTGCACCGCGCCCGCGCTCGTCAGGACCTCCCGGGGCTGGTGACAGCCGTTGCGGACCACCAGGCGGCGGCCGTCCTCGCCGCGCTCGGCCGAATGCGCCGCGATATACGCGTCCACCTCGGCCTGCAGCGCCTCGGCCAGCATCCGCCGGGCGCCCTCGCGGACGATCTCATCAATCAGCGACGAGGAGCCGGCGCTGTCGCGGTCGCCCGCATTGGGGATTACGGTGAGCATGGGTGTGCCTTCCCAGCCGGCGTTCCAGCGCCAGCTTCTGCTTGAGACCTCTACGACTCGATCACCGGGAAGGTACACCCTCCTTCACGTCCGGCCCTCCCGGCCGATCCACAGGTTTCAAGCATTGCTCCCGGGCCACTCCCGGCAGGGCCTAATGGTCACCGGTGAGCAGAACTGCCAGTCACCGGCCGCGGCGGACGCGGACAAACCACGACCGCAACCCGCCCTATACGGCAGGTCGGCCCGCGGCAGCCACGCAGTGGGCGATCACGTTCTGTGAGCGGTGGGGGTTGGGCGCGCAGGTGTATGAACCGCAGGCTCGCGGCCCTGGGGCGCGGGTGCGGCATGGTGACGGTCATGCTGGAACCGTCTGGCACTGCGGCCGTCAGGCGGTGCAGATGCCCGGGACGGCGACCCTTTTGAAAACGTGCGGGGCGGCGATGGTGCTGTCGGGGTAGCGGGCAGCGCGGGCCTGGAATTCCGGTGAGCTGAACGCCTGGCCGAGTGCCTGAGCGGACTCCCAGACGGCCACATTGATGAAGGTTGCGCTGCCGGCTGTGCCCTGGTGGAGCTGGGTGGAAATGAAGCCGGGCTGCTGCTTCATGAATGCGGCGTCGTCGGCCCACACCCGGAGGAAACGTCCGGTGTCGCCGGGCGCCAGGCTGAACTGGTTGATGAGGACCACCGGGCCGTCGTCCTGGTGGAGTTGCTGCACGTAGGTGACGTGGTCGTCCATCTCACGCAATGTCATTGCTGTCCTTTCTCCGTACCGTCTCGCTGGTTGTTTGCCAGCCTGTCGCCGAGGTCACGCAGCACGTGGGCGGCGGCCGCCAGGTCAGTTATCTGCAGGCCGGCGGCGAGCTCGTTGATCCAGCGGGCCTGCCGCTGGTCGACTGCGGTGTACTTCTGGCTGCCGAGCGCGGTGAGCCCGATCAGCGGGGAGCGGCGGTGATCAAGGTTGTCGCGGGCTTCGACCAGCGCCTCGGCGAGCAGCCTGTTGACCGATTCCTGGACCGCCTGCCGGGTCAGGCCCATCCGCCTGGCGATCTGGGGCACCGTCAGCGGCCGCCCGGCCAAAGCCACAGCTCCCAGCACCTGCCAGCGTGCCGCGGTGAGCCCCTCGGCCACCGCGAGCCGGTTGCCGTCGGCCAGCACCAGCCCGTTGACGCGGAAGATCTCCAAGACAACCGCTGTTGCGGCGTCCCCCTCCGCGGTCCGGGCCCGCTGCTGCAGCATGACAGGAGCCTGTCATTATGGAAGAACTTTGTCAATTCAGCGCTTTGGCGGCATCACAGGCGGCGGGCACTGTCCGCGCCGATACCTCTGTCGCGGTCCGGTGCCTCGGCGCGGGGACCCAGCCAACTTGGCGACGTTGAGCACCGGTGTCGTGGTGGCGATGCCAATGAGGTAGGGAGGATCCAATGGGTAGGGAATTCGACGTTGTCGTGGTGGGCGGGCGGTGTGCCGGCTCGCCGCTGGCGGCGCTGTTGGCACGCGCGGGGCTGTCGGTTGCGCTGGTGGAGCAGGCGAGGTTTCCGCGCGACACGCTGTCGACGCATACCTTCCAGTCGGCTGCGCTGGCCTTCCTCCAGCGGCTTGGCGTGCTGGGCGCGGTGCGGGCCACGGGGGCACCGGTGGTCAACCACCTTGATATCCGGCAGGAGGGGTTCCGCGCGCGGGTGCCTTGGCCGTGCCGGCCGGGAGAGGCCGGCGGGCTGATGTCAGTACGCCGACTGCTGCTGGACCCGATCTTGATGGAGGCGGCCCGGGAGTCAGGGACTGAGGTCTGGATGGGCGCGAAGGTGACCGCGCTGGTGACCGACCGCGGCCGGGTGACGGGCGTGCGCGTCGTCCGCAATGGGTCGGAGCAGGCACTGGAGGCGCGGCTCGTGGTAGGCGCCGACGGCCGCCACTCGACGGTGGCCAGGCTTGCTGGGTCGCGTAAGTACAACGTGGCTGCGAACGAGCGGTTCATGTACTGGTCATTTTTTGCGGGTGCAGACCCGGGGGGTGAGCCGGCCGTGATCCTCCATCGCTGGTCCAACAGCTTCGTCGTCGCGGTACCGGCCGACAGCGGACTGTATCTGGTGCTCGCGCTGCCCGAGCTCAGCGACCTGCCGTGGTTCCGGCGCAGCCTCGAGAAAAGCTACCTGGAGTACATCGGCCGCTGCGACCCGGTGACGCGCGCACTGTCGGGCGCGCGGCGGGTCGGCAAGCTTTTCGGGATGCTCCGCTGGGAGGGGTTCTTCCGGGAGGCGACGGGACCGGGCTGGGTACTGGCCGGCGACGCCGGTCATTTCAAGGACCCCGCGCCGGCCCAGGGCATCCAAGACGCGTTCCGGCAGGTTGAGTCCCTGGCGCCGGTGATCCTCGGCGCGATCAGCGCCTCACCGTCCGCGCTGGACGAGGCGCTCGCGGGCTGGGCACGCTGGCGCGACAAGGACGCCGCCGAGCACTACTGGCTCGCCGCCGACTTCGGCAAGGCTGGCGTGCCGCCCGCGGTGCTCCAGGAGATCGCGCAGCGGTTGTACCAGCGGGGCAAGCTGGACTCGCTCCTGGACCTGTTCAACCACCGCGGCGCCCCCTCCACGGTGCTGACGCCGCCACGGCTGGCGGGCGCGACAGCCCGGCTGCTGGCGCGTGGCGGAGGTGGCCGGCGAGCGCTGCTGGCCGAAGTGGGCGCCCTCATCGCCGAGGACATCCGGCGAAAACGCCTGGGCCGGTACCCCCGCTATGTCCCGCTCGAGACCTCCGCGGCGGCGGAGACCACAGTGGTCGCCGATCGGCGCTAATTACCGAGCGTCACCCATTTCCCTGCTCGACTTCGCATGTTGCCAATTCGGTGCGGCCACGACGGCGCACGGCGGGCGAGACCACCGTTCATTGCGGCGGCTCCTCGCGCGTCCGCCACCTTCAACCGGGTCGTGCGGGTCTTAGCGGCAGGCTCAGCTTTGCCACCAGGCAGGTGATTGGTCGTCACCGGATCGCAGTGATTCGCCGCACCGGGACAGCGCCGGACGGGATGGGATCGCGACCGCGCGCCATCGTCTCGGCAGAACAGGGGTTCGCGCGCCGTTGACAGCGCGTTCACTTGCCTGGTACCGAGGGAGGAAGGTGCCCGGGCTCGTGACCGGCGCCGGGCGCGGGCGTGGATATCAAGGCGGGCCGTTGACGGTGACTCGGGCAGCTCCCCGGCTGATCGACCGGGGTGATCTTGTCGCTGCCCTGGATCGCGCAGCGGTGAGCAAGGTGACGGTCATCTCGGCTCCGGCGGGCAGCGGGAAGACGTCGCTGCTGCGCGCCTGGGCCGGCCGGCTGGGTCAGCCGGGTCGGCTCGCGCTCGTGCAGGTGCAGCGCGGCCAGCAAGATGCCCAGCAGTTCTGGCTGGCCCTGCTCGGCGCGGTCCGTCATGCCACTGGTGCAGACAGCGGCGCGGAACCGCCGACAGCGACGCCCGAGTTCAACGCGCCGGCGATGGCCGGCCGGGTGCTTTCGGAACTCGCCAGTGCGGGCGGCGGCATTACGCTGGTCGTTGATGATCTGCACGAGCTGAATTCGCCAGAAGCACTCCCGCAGCTGACCCAGCTGCTGACGAGCCTTCCCCCGCAGGTGCACGCGATCTTGACCACGCGCCACGATGTGCCGCTGCGACTGCATCAGCTGCGCCTGGCCGGTGAGCTGGCCGAGATCCGCGCGGTGGACCTGCGCTTTTCCGAGGACGAGACCCGCGAGCTGCTCGACGCCTCGGGTATCGCGCTATCAGACTCCGGGGCGGCGCTGCTGCACCAGCGGACCGAGGGGTGGGCCGCCGGCCTGCGGCTCGCGGTGCTCTCCCTGGCCGGACACACCGATCCGGAGCGGTTCGTCGCGGAGTTCTCCGGCAGCGACCGAACGGTCGCCGAGTACCTGATCGCTGAAATGCTGGAGCGCCAGCCCGCCGACGTGCAGGATCTGCTGCTACGCACCTCGCTGCTTGACCGGGTCAACGGCGAGCTGGCCGACCTGCTGACCGGCCGCCCTGGCTCGGCACGGATCCTGCTGGACCTCGAAGATGCGAACGCGTTCGTCGAATCGCTGGACCCCGAGCGGACGTGGTTCCGCTACCACCACTTGTTCGCGGATCTGCTGAGGCTGGAGCTGCGCCGGAGGCTGCCCGAAGAAGTACCCGCGCTACACCGGCGGGCCGCCGGATGGTTCACGGTGCAGGGTCAGGTGGCCGAGGCGATCCGGCACACCCAGGCGGCGGGGGACTGGGCTGAGGCGGCCCGGCTGCTGGCCGACCATTCGTTCAGCCTGACGCTCGACGGGCAGGCGCAGACCATCCAGGCGCTGCTGCGGGCCTTCCCGCCGGGCGCAGATCACCCCGAGCTGGCCCTGGTACGAGCGATGGATGACCTCGCCCAGGGGCGCCTGGACGAGGCGGCCGCCCACATGACAGTCGCCGAGGCGCACGTCCGGACCATGCCACCAGATCGCCAGCGCCGCCTGCGGGTGGCGATCGCGTCGCTGAAGCTGTCGCTGGCCAGGCGGCGCGGTGACCTGGCCGATGTCGTCGAGCAGGTCAGGTTCCTGGCCTCCCCCGTAACCGGGCCGTCCGACGAGGACATTGCGCTGGGCAGCGACCTACGCGCGGTGGCGCTGATGAACCTGGGGACTGCCGAGGCGTGGTCCCTGGGGCTGCCCGACGCCGAACGCCACCTCCGGGAGGGTGCCGTGCTGGCCCGGGAGATCGGCCGGCCTTACCTCGAAGTCGGCTGCCTCGCGCAGTTCGCTTTCGCGTATATCTTCCATGGTGCTGCCACGCCGAACGTCGATGCGTTTGCCGCGACACGGCAGCGCTGCCGTGAGGCAATAGAGCTCGCCCAACGATACGGCTGGGGCACGGAACCGGTGATCGCACCCGCGCTGCTGACGCTCGCCGGCAACCTGATCATGACGGGTGAGTTCGACGGGGCGGAGCGGTGGCTGCAGCGCAGCGAACGGGCCCTGCAGACAGATGCCGGACCGGACATCAGGCTCCTGCTGCACCAGACGGCCGGGATGCTGCACGCCGGTCGCGGCCGCCACCGCGAGGCGCTGGAGGAGTTCACCGAGGCCGAACGCCTGCAATCGCAGCTGGAGAGATCGCAGGCGCTGGCGACCCAGCTGACCGGCTGGCTGCTCGCCTCCCAAGCCCGCGCCGGGCTGCCCGGCGAGGCCCGCGCTTTGCTCGCGGCGCTCGATGACGAGAAGGCCGAATCCGGTGAGATCCGTAACGCCCGCGCGGTGATCTGCCTCGCGGACGGCGATCCGGCCGCGGCTCTGGCCGCGGTGGCCGATGTTCTGGATGGCACGGCGCCGGTCCTTGGTTACGTCACGGTCGTTGAGGCGCACCTGCTGGCCGGGC
>Ga0075424_100004084_pt1 | contig 13754 bp, 10 predicted proteins | sample SoiMethybrSBSTD3_FD_75301 | JGI IMG/M metagenome (GOLD analysis project Ga0075424, IMG submission 75301) | Bulk soil microbial communities from a Populus tree surrounding site in Tennessee, USA - Soil MetaG P. TD hybrid SBSTD3 | ecosystem: Environmental > Terrestrial > Soil > Tree plantation... | reverse complement strand
GCCGGAGCAGACCCGCGCGACCCTAGCAGCTATCCATCGGATCCTTCCGTTTTTGCGAAAGCGTTGGATCGCAGTGTTAAGGGCTCGCGGATTGCCTGGTGTCCTGATCTTGGAGGGCTTCCGCTTGACCGTCGAGTGCGTTCCGTCCTCGAAGCGCGACGCAAGACATTTGAAGAGTTGGGTTGCATCGTCGAGGAAGCTTTCCCGGACTTGGGAGGGGCGGACAAGATCTTTCTCGACATCCGCATGTGGATGTCATGGAGCGCGCTCGGGCCGCTGCTTGAGAAGCATCGGGAGCAGATGAAGCCCGAAGCCGTCTGGCAAATCGACTCCGGAGCAAGGTTCACGGGCGCAGACATCGCCGAGACTATGGTCCACCATGGCGAGCTCCTGGAGCGGATGCGCCGCTTCCAGGAGAATTACGAGTTCCTGGTGTGTGCCGTCAACCAAGTTCCGCCATTCGACGCGCAGACGCACTGGCCAAAGGAGATCGAGGGGGTCAAGATGGAGCATTACATCGCATGGATGAAGTCGGCCTATTGGATTAGTACGACTTTCCGTCCGTCCGTTTCGGTGCCGGCGGGGTTCACATCGGAGGGGTTGCCCGTGGGCATTCAGATTGTGGGCCGGTACCGCGATGATCTCGGCGTGTTGCAAATGGCCCACGCCTTCGAGTTAGCGACTGGGTTCGGCCGCAAGCGGCCGGCGATTGCAGGAGGAGGATGATTCTCCGGGAGGAATTAGACAAAGGTCGCTGAATCGCCGAGAATTGTGGGCCCGTGTCGCTTTCGCTAAGGACCGAGCGATTGGCACATCGATCAAAGGCATCTTGAACAGATCGAACCTTCAACACCCAGTTGAACTGAGCCATCACCAATAGGTATGCATGAATCGTGAATCCTTTTCTAGGAATACTCTTAGTTTTTATCCTTCTTCAAGGTCTGGCGGGAGTGATTGATGGGATCCGCTATTGCCGTTACATTCGCGAGCACTTCAAGAGGCCAGTTGAAGACTGGATGCCTTTTGCCTCAGTCATCCTTCCCTGCAAAGGTCTCGACTATGAGCTGGAAAAGAATGTCAAGGCCCTCCTGCACCAAAAGTATCCTGACTATGAAGTGATTTTTGTGACCGCTTCTGCCAACGACTCTTCCGTTCCTCTCCTGCGTTCCTTGGCGGCACAAGTGCCCCATCGGAAGGTCAAGTTTGTTACAGCCGGAGTCTCTGAAGAGCGGGGCGAAAAGGTCCATAACCTTATTCAGGCCGCTGGCAAGATCGCAGCAGAGAGTGCGGTGTACGTTTTCACCGATTCCGATTCCCGAGTGCCTCCTCATTGGTTGCGCCACTTGGTCTCGCCCTTACGGGACGAAGGCGTTGGAGCCTGTACCGGTTATCGCTGGTTTTTCCCGGTACGAGGCAACTTCGCCAGTGTCATGCGTTCAGCTTGGAATGGCTCGATTGCGACGCTTTTGGGTGACCATAAACACAATTTCGCCTGGGGTGGGTCGATGGCCATCCGGCGGACAACCTTTGAACGAACTCAAGTGCTTCGCTACTGGAAGCGCTCCATTAGTGATGACTACTCCCTAACACGGGCCTTGAAGACCGCGGGACTCAAGATCTGCTACGAACCCCGGTGTCTGGTTGCCTCTCATGGGGACTGCAGCTGGCGCGAGTTGCTGGAATGGTCAACCCGCCAAATACTGATCACCAAGATCTATTCGCGACGATTGTGGCAGTTGGCCTTTGCTTCTCAGCTTCCCTTCCTGGCCGGTTGGTGGTGGGGATTAGGTGCGCTCCTTTTAGGCTTCGGAGGATTCCGGGCGGCGAGTATGGACCGGCACGGCTCGGCAGACGGATTGTGGCAACTTGGCGTTATGGTTGGTTTGATCTATCTCTTCGGAGCCCTGCGCGGGTCTTGGCGATTGAGAGCCGTCAACCTGATCTTTCGAGACCAGAGACATGCCGTCAATCGATTTTGGTGGGGGTACGTGCTGGTCGCACCCTTGGTGTCCACTTTGACCGGTTACAACCTGCTGGTTTCTCTGCTAACCTCAACGTTGGAATGGAGAGGAGTGCGGTACGAGCTCAGGTCCGAGGACGAAGTGCGAGTGGTTCGAAGCAAATGAGTTCGAGTTTTCCGGTTGGCTTGAAGAGAACAAACTGCCAATGGAGGCGTCCTCCTGACGGCGACCCGAAGCCGAGGACTAATACTCATTTCTCTTGAAACGTGCTCCGGTCGCCGCTCAAAGAACGCCTCCCAAATTTCTAACTGGGCGCCTAATCCATGACCAAAATCAATCAGGCGATGACTTTCTTGAAGCAGGTTCGGAGAGAACGACGCTTAAACACCGTCGTCTTCTTTGTCACTTCGATCTGCAATGAGAAATGCCGGCACTGCTTTTACTGGGAGCAACTGAACCAACGCGGGGATCTCACTTTGCAGCAGATTCAGAAGATTTCCGAAACCATGCCACTCATAACGGATTTGTGGCTGTCAGGTGGCGAGCCCTTCATGCGCAGAGACCTCCCCGAGATTCTGGAAATGTTTTATCGAAACAATCGGGTCAGATGGGTCAACCTGCCGACTAATGGTTTGTTCAAAGAGCGGGCCCACCAGTGGTTGGATCAGGTGCTGAACCGGTGCCCGGATCTCCATATTGACTTGAACGTTAGCGTGGATGGATTTGAGCAAACCCACGAAAGAATCAGAGGCGTTCCTGGCTGCTACAACAGGACGCTCGACATGCTGCGCTCATTGCCACCCTTAGTCGAAAGGTATCGACAGCGGCTTCGAGTCAATATGAATACTTGCTTGAATAGCGAGAACGTTGATGAGCTGATTGAATTCATGAAGTTTGTGTATCGGGAGTTGCCCGTCGACGGCCAGTATTTGCAGCTGATTCGAGGTAATCCACTGGATCCTTCTATGAAATTGATTCCGCTCGAAAAGCTGAAAGAAGTTTACGAGTTCGCCAGGCTGTTGTACGAGAAATACGCCGAGAGGCAGTTTGAATCTTCAGGTTTCTTGACTGGACAAATGGGCAAGGCGTTTTACGCGGGGACTTTGGCGCTGCACAACAAGATTCAGTTTGCCAACTACCTGCAATCTACGAAGTGGCCGATGAGTTGCACCGCCGGCGAAACGTTTTGCGTGATCGATTACAACGGGGACGTTCGTGCCTGTGAGCTTCGCGACAAGCTCGCCAACCTAAGAGACTACGACTATGATTTTTCCCGATTCTGGCAAGACCAACGCCGCCAGCGCGAGTTGAAACAGATTGTCTGCGACCAATGCTGGTGCACCCACGTTTGTAACATCCACGACTCCTTGCGCTACAATTCCACGGTCTTGGCCTTTGATATCCCGCTGACCTACCTCAAGACACGGCCCAAAGATCGAGAAGTCCAGAAACTTCTCGATGAAGTGCCTGCCCAACCCATTCTGTCAGAGCAATGACCCCTGGCTTCGAGTTGTCAAGGGCTAGGAAGCCGAAGATGGTGCTGCGCGGCCCGGGGCTATTTTCAGGTTGTTTGACTGGACGCTTTGAGGCTTGTCAGCGCCGTCTTCAAGGCGCCCGCCTTATCCATTGTTTCCAGGTATTCCGCGAGCGGGTCGGAATCCGCGACAATGGCCCCTCCAACGTTGTAGTAGCAGCGCCCGTTCTTGACAACGAAGCTCCGGATCACGATGCTAAAATCCAAGCGACCTGAAAAGTCGAGGTATCCAATCGAACCGGAGTAGATCCCGCGCTTAACCGGTTCCAGGCGGTCGATAATCTTCATCGCTTCGATTTTGGGGGCGCCCGTCATCGAGCCTCCTGGGAAACAGGCCTTGATCAGGTCCATGCCGGAAACCTCTGGCCTCAATTCTCCTCGCACCGTAGAAACCAGTTGGAACACAGTGGCATAGGGCTCGATGATCATGAGTTCTGGAACGTTGACGCTGTGGAACTTGCACACTCGGCCGAAGTCATTGCGGACGAGGTCCACAATCATGACGTGCTCCGCTCGATCCTTGATTGATTGGAAAAGCTGTTGCCGTAGCCTTTCATCCTCTCTAACGGTTGCGCCGCGCGGTCGTGTGCCCTTGATGGGACGGCTTTCGGCAATGCGATTTTGATCAAGAGACAGAAAGCGCTCCGGCGAAGCGGACACGACCTGAGCTTCCGGGAAATTCAGATAGCAGGCAAACGGAGCGGGATTGACTCTCCGCAACTCTTCATAAAGGTCCCAGGGGCCTCCTCCATCGAGCGGAGACTCCAAGCGGTGCGTCAAACAAGCCTCGAAAATATCTCCGGCAAAAATACGTTCCTTTATCTCCGCAACGGTCTGGCAATAACTGACCTCATCGAAATGGGTTTTCACTTCGATTTGAGTCTGGGCTGCCTGCCGGGGTGAGATGGCGGGACGCTCTGCAGGAGGATTGGCTTCAAAGGCCTCGATCCTTGCCAACATTGCGTCCCGTGAGGACTCGGCGGCACGACGAGCCGCCTCGTCAGTCCGGCCGCGACCGACAACCGACAAGTAAGACTTTTCCGCTTGATGCCGGTGTGCCAAGAGGGTATCGACAAACATAAAATAGCTGTCGGGCAGACCGAGGTCGTCACATCCCCGATCCGGCAGCTGCTCGACGAAATGCCCCGACTCATAACCGAAATAACCCACCGCTCCCGAGATCAAGGGCACCGGGCATTTGCAATACTGGCTGTGGTCGATGGCAAAAGCATTCATCAGATTTCGAAGATCCTCAAACGGGTTTCCCTGACGCCTTTTGAATACCGGCTTCGTGAACCGTTCGCCCTCCGGGCTAGCCAATTCCAACACTTCAATCCTCGCGTCGAGGACAGCCTCGGCTCCAGGAATTCGCTTTGACCGACACACCAGGAAGGGATCTCCACCTAAGAACGAGAACCGGCCAAGTTTTTGGGAGTCCTTGGCGCTGTCCAACAGGAAGGAATAAGAGTCGGATTGAAAGATTCCGTGGTATCGCCAGAAGGGGAGTTTCAGATCCAATTCCTCAACTAGGTGGTGACACACTGGAGCTGTACACACAGTAGAGTTCGTCATGAGTTTCGACATTCCGCGATGCTTTCCAGACGATCAGGCAAACGTGTAGCTTTGGGTTCCGTTCGCACCAGAAAACCATAAGGCACGACTTCAACATCCCGCTGATTCCAAGAGAACCTCTCAAGGCCTGCGCAACCTTCTCACGTAGGAGCTCATCGATTCTGTCTGGGATTTGCGCGCTGGGTTCGGTGACCACCTTCACTTTGTCGACATCGTCAACGCGGCTGATCTCCCGTCGGTGTTTATCGCCGATCTTCGGAAGAGCTATAACCGGCAGACTCCCTGCCAAATTCTGCGGAAAAGGCAGCCGGAAGTGGGAGTTTGGTTTGCAGCTGAAACGGAGGTTTACGGAAGTTTCCAGAGGTTGGCAACAATGGCCCAGGGTGTTCCGCTTAACACTCGATCTCTCTGGCAGGTCTCAATCACTGGACAAGTCTCCAATGAGTGATGGATCGTGCCCAGTCCACACCTAGGGATTTATCGTGACCTTGTGGATTATCACAGGCGCGAGAGGCTTGCTCATGTTGCCGTCATCGCCCATCGTGGTAGGCGTTTCAGCTAAAGCGTCTACAACGTCCTGGCCTTTGGTGACAGAGCCGAAGATGACATAGTTGGGGCGCAGATTGTAATCTTTGTGCATGATAAAAAACTGGCTGCCATTGGTGTTGGGTCCTGCGTTAGCCATGGCTACGATGCCGCGCCGGTAGCCTCGCTGATAGGTCGCTGAGTTCGGGTTGATTTCGTCTTCAAACGTCCCGCCCCAAGCACTTTCTCCGCCACTCCCGTCTCCCTTTGGGTCTCCGCCCTGGATCATGAAACCCTTGACAATACGATGAAAGGTCAAACCGTCGTAGTAGCCGTGTTCGGCCAGTAAGCGAAAGTTCTCCGTCGCCTTGGGGGATTCATTTTGAAATAGCTCGATTTCAATCGCCCCCTTGTCTGTGTCGATGACGGCCCGACTCCCGCCGGAACTCTTGGCGCCCGGCGGCACCTTAGGATTGCCACTTTCCGATCGGCTACAACTCGCCAGTGAGAGCGCGAGAGTCAAAGCGAAGAGTCTAGGCAGAAAATGCATCATCATCATGTTGATGGAGACGACTACTCCAGGGGATTAGAGTTGTGGGCGAGTGATAGCGCCTTCCGAGGCGGAGGAAACCAGCGCCATATATTTGGCAAAAACACCCGTCGTGTAGCGAGGCTTTGGAGGTTTCCATTCCGAGAGTCTTTCCTGAATACTTGCGTCTGAGAGCTCCGCATCGAGCCGTCGATTCTTGATATCGAAAACGATGATGTCTCCTTCGTGAATCGCTGCAATGGGCCCGCAACGCGCTGCTTCCGGTGCCACGTGCCCCGCCATCAGACCCCGAGTAGCTCCGCTAAAGCGGCCGTCGGTAAGGAGCGCCACGGTCTCCCCAAGACCTTCGCCAACCAATGCGGCTGTCACGCCCAGCATCTCCCTCATTCCAGGCCCTCCGCACGGGCCCTCGTAGCGGATTACAACAACATCTCCAGACTTAATTCCTCCGCGAGTCACCGCGCTCATTGCATCCTCTTCCCGGTCAAAGGTTCTGGCGGGACCTCGATGATAAACCCTTTCGTGACCTGCGACTTTAATGACGCATCCCTCAGGCGCCACGTTTCCACGAAGGATTACCAGCCCTCCGGTAGGCTTGATCGGGTTCTTGAGTGACCGAATCACTTCCTGACCGGCTGTTTCAATCGCTTTCCCGGCCTCTTCACCGAGGGTTTTACAGCTGGTGGTGATCTGGGCGGGATCGATATATCCCCCGTCAAGCAGCCGCTTGGCGATCACCGGCACACCCCCGGCTTTGTCTACGTCCACGGCAACGTACTTGCCACCCGGCTTTAAATCAGCCAAGAGCGGTGTCCGAGAACTAATCGCATCAAAATCGTCGATGGTGAGAGGAATGCCAGCCTCACGGGCCATGGCCAGGAAATGCAGCACAGCATTGGTGGATCCTCCAGTCGCTGCCACACTGGCAATCGCATTTTCGAATGCCTTCCGCGTCAGAATCTTGCTGGGCCGTAGATCCTGTTTCAACAGTTCCATAACCAGTTTCCCGCACTGGACTGCCACAAGGTCCTTGCGCGGATCCGTGGCCGGCACACTTGAGGAACCCATGGGAGACAAGCCAACGAACTCAAGAGCCGTCGCCATGGTGTTGGCTGTGTACTGGCCTCCGCAGGCGCCGGCGCCCGGACAGGCGGCGTTCTCAATTTCCAGGAGTTCCCCATCCGAGATATGACCGGCGGCGTTTGCCCCAACTGCCTCAAAAACATCCTGGATGGTTACATCATGGCCTCGGTATCTGCCTGGAGCGATGGACCCGCCATACAGAACAAGAGACGGCACGTTGAGTCGAATAAGTCCGAGTGCGCCTCCGGGAATAGTCTTGTCACAGCCGACCAGTGCCACAATTGCATCAAACATGTGCCCCCGGCCCACCAGTTCAATTGAGTCAGCCACCAACTCCCGGCTAACCAGCGACGCCTTCATGCCTTCCGTTCCCATAGTGATCCCGTCGCTGATTGCAATGGTATTGAATTCCATTGGCGTTCCACCTGCAGCTCGCACACCTTCTTTAACTTTGGCGGCCAATTGTCGTAGGTGGAAATTACAGGGCATGGTTTCGATCCAGGTATTCGCGATACCCACAATCGGCTTCGCCAAATCCCCTTCCGAAAAGCCGATGCCCTTCAGATAGGACCGAGCCGGGGCACGATCCCGTCCTTCAAGAATAGTTCGGCTGGGTGATTTGGAAATAGGACTCATCAACTCCTCCTCTGGGAAAGTCAGCTCATCACGCGAATCTGGCCTGTCGGACAGCGAGCTCGTGGGCCCTTCATTCTAGGTAAGTCCGATGAATCTGACAACGGTGAAATTCTAAGGGCTCGGATTGGTGAAACGGAGACGTCCTAGCGCAACCTTTTTCGCAGGAGGACGTAGAGCGCACCGCCGCCGCCATCGCAGAGCGGTGCCGAGGTGTAAGCGACGATATGTCGTGCCATTCGGCGAGTTCCTAACCATTTCTGCAAATGCTCTTTCAGCAAAGCATGGCCGCCGAGTGAATGGCGCCCTCGGCCGTGGATGATCCGCACGCAACCGTGCCCCAGATGAAGGCTTCGACGAATGAATTTTTCCAGACTTTCACGTGCTTCCCTGACGGCAAGGCCGTGCAAATCCAAATGGGCCTGGACGGCAAAATGGCCCGTTCGCAGTTGCTCGAGAAGAACATGCCCACCCGGGTCCGGGGCCCCTTCAATGTATTCCCCGCTTGCGATCAGATCGATGGCTCCCTTGCCCGAGACAAACTCCATAAGGAGCTTCAGGCCCTCATCCTCACTTTCACGAGGATTGGGAACCTCAACCGGCAGCACACGTCGCCCTAACGGTTTGCTGCTCCATCCCAGAGGGAACACGTCTCTCATGGCCATCAGGAAGAGATCTTGATCGGAGAGACCTCGGGTCCAGGGTAGCGCTGTGGGGAGCGGTTTCTCGTTTGAAGGAACGAGATGCAGCTTTCTTTCTCGAACCAGGTCCCCCAGTGCCTGAAAGGCTTTGAAGGTTGCCGGTTTCATCAGATCTGCTTGCCCTCGTCGTGGCGATTCAGGCGATAAGGACTGGCAAATACTTTACTGCACTACGGTCCGGGTATTCTCGGGCTTGTAGGGCTCCTGAATGTGCTTCTGAGCGGTCTCTTGAGCTCCCTGAGCGTTATCGTTCGTATCCAAGGCTTGCTGATACTCTTTCAAGGCTCTCTCACGCTGGGTCAAGACATCATAGATCCTTCCAAGATTGATATGGCACCACACTTCCAACCATTTGGGATCCAAGTCTCCATTTAGCGCTTCTCGAAAAGAGTTGGCGGCCGAGTTGTAACTGCGCTGTTCAAAGAATGCCTCTCCAATTCTGAAGAGGGCCAATGAACTTCGCTTGTTTAGCTCAATAGCCTTTTGGTACTGCGCGATGGCCTCTGTCGGCTCGCCAAGCTTGCGGAGCTCATCTCCTTTGGCAATGAGAATGGAAACCCGGATGTCATCAGAGATCCTCAGAATCCGCTGGCTCGGGTCAATCTTGGCGGTTTTCGGCTTTCCAAAAACCGAAAGGGCGAAATTCGTTTCGGGCCCTACCACATCAACCTTCTTCAATTCGGGCTTGCCATCGGTTTCCACGAGAATCTCAACAGGCATGCGGAAAGTGTCGAGATCCTGTTTGATTACTCCGGTTACCTTGAAGCCCTCTTTAATGCGATAGGTTGTATACTCGTACTCGAATTGGGGGACACCGTTTTGGTCAATCCACTGGGAGAAGAAATAGGTTAAATTCTGTCCGGAGACCTTCTCGGCAAGCGCCTTGAAATCTTCAAGCGAAGCCTCCTTGTAGCCGAACTCGTAAACATAGTCCTTCATCAGCTTGAAGAAATTCTCGTCGCCCAACACCCCCCGCAACATGTGTAGAACATAAGCTCCTTTGCTCTTTAAAATCGAATTGTATTCCGGTGAATATTCCTGGAGCTGATAAGCGTTGCGAATTGTGCTCTTGTCTTCGTGAAGCAGTGCAGCCACTGCAGTATCCTTCAGTTCCTTTACGAAACCGGCTTCACCGGAAATGCTCTCCTGGTATAGTAATGCCGAGTAACCGGCGAATCCCTCTTTCAGCCAGAGGTCCCGAGGACTTTTGGGGACAATCAAGTTCTGCCACCATTGGTAAGAAATCTCGCGAGCCAGCAGATTGCTGTTCGGAGTTGATTCGAAGGCGCGATCAGCCAGAAACTGGATTCCAGGCGCAGAGTAGCCCAGCAAGGAGTCGTTATCGATGACGGCTACCTTGAGACTCTTGGACGGGTAGGGTCCGAACTTTTGCCCAAATAGTTCCAGAATCTTCCCAATGACTTCGCTTTGGGCATTGATGTAGTCCCGCTTGTTATCTTTGACAAAGAAAGTGATCTCAACGTTGCCGACGGTTACCGGCATCACGTTATATTTGGCCACTGCCAAGGACCCAGGGTAAGTAGCTCTTTCGCTAGTGAACGAATAGGAGTCCTTCCCCGGGCTGTGGTCTTTGTCTTTCGAGGTTCCCTCCATAGCCACAACATAACCCTCGGGAACCGTGATTCGAAAGGTTGCCGTCGCCCGGTCTCGCATATAACGATTCATCGGGAACCAGCGGCTTATTGCCAGCAAGTAAGAGACATCCTCGTCGATGCTGGCGACCTGGACTCCCTCCAGAGGACTATTGTCGGAAGATTTCAAAGTGCCGCCATACTCCAGAACCAGGGTAGCTGACTGGGACTGGGCCAGAGAGCTGTTGAAATCCACTCTCAACGTATGATCCTCTGCGGACTGACTGAATCTCAATTGATTCGGATCCGATGCGGCCGGTGGAGTTGCTTCAGAAGCAGACCCCTTCTTCTTGGAAGCAGTTTTGGCCGTCGGTTTTGCGCCACTCTTGCCCCGAGATAGGTAGGGCACCTCTGTCTGCGGAGAAGAACCCGCTTCCTGCAATGAAGAGCCTGTCAAGAGTGATGTTGCGTTTGATAAAGGCGGTTTGCCGGAGAAGTAGACTCTGTCCAGCTTGAGATTAGCGTTGAAATCAAAGATAACGTAACTGAGAGCTGCATCGATTGCCTTGAACTCGACCGTCGTTTTGACTTTTATCTGGTGCGAACTAGGGAATAGCTCGGCATCAATACTGTAATCCTCGACGTCGATTTGCGGCCGTTTTTCATCGTCCTGAGCCTCAGTTCCTGGAAGTCCGCAAACGGTGGGTATGAGAATGATCAGTAGAATAAGAAATTTGCGGAGCAGTTTGGCTCGGGACATTTGATTTCTCTTCACAACGGTCGTAGTGCCCCCAACACTCATCTTTGGATTGTTTTTTGGGTAATCTCCGTTGTATGGCTCGACTGGAAAAATCAGCTCGACTTGCTGAAGGAGGGGTTTTCTAATCGTGGGGGTGCAGCCATCTCCAGATCTTCTCTGCGGCTCTCTCGATGGCGCCTCCTTCGCCTAACTTTTCCTTTACCAAAGACAGCTCCATTCTAACACGCTTCCTGAGGGCGGCATCATCAAGATATTTCTTGATTTCGGCATAGAGCCGGTCCACGTTGAATTCCTGCTGATAGAGCTCTGGCACGATTTGTTTTCCGGCAATCAGATTGACCAGGCTATAAAACGGAACGTGCACAAGATATTGACCCACAATCCAAGTCAAGTTAGAAATCTTGAAGATGGTGACAAAAGGAATGCCGAGCATGGCCGTTTCCAGCGTTGCGGTGCCACTGGAAACCACAGCCAGATCGGAATGTCCGACGGTATTGTAGGTGTCGTCAACAATGATCTGAAGAGGTAGTTCCGGATTCGCCTCTTGCGCCAAGTGTTCCACAAGGTTCCGGTTCGCATTCGACGCTAGTGGCACGAAGAAATGCATCGGCTTTTCCAATGAGAGTCGCTGAGCCGTCTGAAGCAGGATGGGCAAGTGATAGTGTATCTCCTTGGAGCGGCTTCCAGGCAGAAGGCTAATCAAAGTCCGGCTGTTTTCCACCTGATACTTCAGCAAGAAGTCCTCTCGTGATATTGATGTCTTCACGCGGTCAAGCAACGGATGGCCCACGTATTCGACATCCATGCCAAGGCTGGCATAGAAGTCCTGTTCGAAGGGAAGCACTACCAGCATGTGGTCGATGATCTCTTTCATCAGAACAACACGGCGGCTCCGCCAGGCCCATACTTGGGGGCTGATGAAATAGACGACGGGAATGTGAAGTGCGTGAAGACGTTTAGCTAATCGCAGGTTGAAGTCGGGGAAATCAATAAGAATTGCTAGTTGTGGGTGACGGGAGACAGCTTCCTCGGTCAGAAGCTTAAATGCAGAGTAGAGGTGGAAGAGATGCGAGACAGTTTCAAGAGGGCCCAGGACCGCCAACTTGTGGATGTCAACCACCGTCTCCACGCCAGATTGCCGCATCTTTTCTCCCCCGCAGCCAAAGAAATGCAGGGAATCATCACCTGTTCTGGCTTCGATGGCACGCACAAGCTCAGCGGCGTACATTTCGCCTGACGACTCTCCAGCTACGACAAGGATCGAAGATGAACGTGAATCAGATACTTCGTGGTTGATCGGTCCCAGCGGTCCCAAGGCGATGTTTGAGTTCGTTCGTGCCTTAGTCATGGTTTCACCCAGACGCGACAGACAGGGGACACGAAAACGGGTAAAGCAGTTTCATTGATGGGAGAAAAATAATCAGCAGTTCGTTTCTTCAGCCCTCTAAGGCTGACGCAAGACAGGCGGGAAGATTCAGGAGTGGCAGCTCCTTCCAGTTCCTCACTGATCTTCGACACTGGCTCAGAAGAGACAATGAAGCCAACGGCTTCAGCACTTAGCTGAAGCCTTTTCGAACCGCAACCGGTCAATTTGCTCCTCCGTTCCTAAGAATACAGATCGGAGTATAGATCCTTTTCTTCCGGTGGCCGCGTTTTCCAGCGACGGTGGCCCCACAACCACTGATCGGGGTACTGCCTCACCAATCCTTCCAGAATTTGGTTGAAGCGAAGCGTATTTTTGGCGATGTCAATTTGCGTTCTTCCAGTTCGTACCAACTCTACCGGAGGTTCAAAATGGAGGCGATGTTTACGAAGCTTCTCATCCCAAATTAGCACACCGGGAACCACGGTTGCATCGGTACGGAGTGCTATGGCCGCCAGGCTAGGGGTCGTGCATGCCGGAATGTTGAAGTAGTCAGCGAAGATTCCTGCGTCCGGAGTTGTATTCTGATCTATCAAAATCCCGACGCCCTGATTCTTTTTTAATGCCTCCAAAATGTCTCTAAGAGAGTTCTTCTTGGCGATGATTTCGTTCCCGGAGAAAGTCCGGTAGTGGTTGACCAGCCGGTCGATCAGAGGGTTATCTATCGGCCGAACGACAAACTTCAACGGATAGCCATACACTGCATGTGCGAACGGGCAGAGTTCCCAGGCCCCAAAATGGGCTGTCAAAAAGAGAGTTCCTTTGCCCCTTTGGACAGAGGAAGCATAGTTCTCGAAGCCATCATAAACTACGACATTTGAAATGTTATTCCGGTTGAGCTTTGGAAGTTGGGTGAATTCTCCCAGAAGTCGACCCAGGTTCATAAAGAAGCCCCTGACAACAAGGTGTTTCTCTTCCTGCCCTAGTTCCGGAAGAGCCATGGACAGGTTTCTCTCGGCAATCTTTCGAAGTCTTTTGGAAAAGAGATAAGCGAGCCAGGCGATGACTTTGGCGAGAGATAGCGCGCTTGCTCGCGGAAGGGCACCCAGCAACCTCAGCAAAGTGAGTGCGGCATAGTATTCGAGTTTCAGACGTGCGGAATGACCAGAACTGGATTCAACTTTTCGAATGATTCAGGCTCCATTCAGCGGCGCATCCATTGGGAAAATATCATCGGGAGATTTGCCTTGTCAATTACAGCACCGCCTCGAAGAAAACCGACAGGGCCTAGTTTCAGGCATCAGACATTCTCGATTTCTTCAGCTGGACCGAAGTCTGACGAGAACGGATCATCTGCAGCGCGGCACTCCTCTTGACGCCACGAGTTGGCGTGCCAGTGCTGGCACTGCAGGGCCGTTTGCTTGACAAACGGTAGGCCGTATGTTACTCGTAAGGGGCGTTTCATCTTGTAAGTCTTCTC
>Ga0075424_100004082_pt1 | contig 13757 bp, 10 predicted proteins | sample SoiMethybrSBSTD3_FD_75301 | JGI IMG/M metagenome (GOLD analysis project Ga0075424, IMG submission 75301) | Bulk soil microbial communities from a Populus tree surrounding site in Tennessee, USA - Soil MetaG P. TD hybrid SBSTD3 | ecosystem: Environmental > Terrestrial > Soil > Tree plantation... | reverse complement strand
CGTAGTTGACCTTGATGGTGTTGGGCTCGGCCCTGTCCAGCGAGAACTCGATGGCGCCGCGCTTGGGTGTCTGGGTCTGCACCTGCACGTCCATGCGCACCTTCTCGGGCGTCGGCTCCTGCAGCTTGGTAAGGTGGCCCTTGTGATCGAGATCGATCATGAGCTCCCGCAGGGTGGGCAGGAGGACCGTCTTCTTGATCTCCTGAAAGCGATAGATCTGCCGATTCTTTTCAAGCACGGCTTCGCGCTCGCGAAAACGGTCCTGATCTTTCTCCGCTTCGAGCGCGACGAGCACCTTGCGAACTTCTTTGCGTTTGACTTCGTCCAAGTCGTCTCTCCAGGTCGCCGCTGATTTTACCATCCTGCGACTGCCGGTTGGACGAGCGGCGAAAAGATATAGGATTCGCTATAGGAGATTTCTATCATGATCCAAATTCTCGACCATGGTGACGTTCGCGAGTTGCGCCTCGACCGGCCGCCGGCCAACGCTCTCTCGCCGGAGCTGATCGCCGCCTTGCGCGCGGCGGTGGAGGAGGCGCCCGCGGCCGGCGCCAGGGCGCTCGTCCTCTCCGGCGCGCCCGGCTTTTTCTCAGGCGGCCTCGACGTGCCCTATCTCATTCACCTGGACCGCTCCGCCATCGCCGTCGCCTGGCGGGACTTCTATGGCCTGCTGGGCAGTCTCGCCGGCTCGCCCATCCCGGTGGCGGCGGCCATCACCGGCCACAGCCCGGCCGGTGGAGCCGTGATGTCGATCTTCTGCGACGTCCGCATCATGGCCGAGGGGGCCGATGGGGGATATCGCATCGGCCTCAACGAGGTCCAGGTGGGCATTCCCATGCCGCCGGTGATCTTTCAGGCCCTGCGGCGGCAGGTGGGAGCTCGGGAGGCCGAGCGCCTGTGCGTAACGGCCCAACTGGTGCCGGCCGCCGAGGCCCTGCACATCGGACTGGTCGACGAGCTGGTGGCTCCCGAAGGCGTGGTGGCGCGGGCCGTCGAGTGGTGCAAATCCATTCTCGCCATGCCGCCTGAGGCGATGGCAATCACCCGCCGCCTGGCTCGCGCCGATCTCGTCTCCCTCTTTGAGGCAAACGAGGCCGAGCTCGCCGCCCTGGTGGACATGTGGTTCAGCGCCGAGACTCAGGGCGCGTTGCGGGCCTTGGTGGAGCGGTTGGCGAAAAGAACGCGCGCCTGACGTTGGACGTTGGCACAGAGAATCTGATAGCGTTACCGGCCATGCTCACGAGACGGACCCCCTGGGTCCTCGCCCTGACGGTCGTTCTGCTGCTGAGTGCCATTGATCTGCACCCGGCGGGGGAGCTGCACGACGTTCTGGGTGCCGCTGGGGAAGGAAGTTATTCCCAGTCCGCGAAACACCCGAACGCCCCAACTCACTTCGAGCAGTACGAGGCCGGCCAGCGGCCGATCTGTCCGATCTGCCTGCACCAACTGCGGACAGGTGGCGCCCATTTACCCGTCGCGGCTCACCTCCATGCGCCCTCCCTGGCCGGGTTCCGCGGGCTCGTCTCCACTCCACTTCTGCGCGAGCGTTGCGCCGCTCCCCGCGGCGCCCGCGGTCCGCCGTCCGTCTGACCTCCCGTTCCGTTCGCGACGACTAAGCCGCCCCGCTTCCTCTGAAGCGGCGAGCCTCTGCGCTTCTTCCTGCGCGGGCTCATGAACGAAACATCTCCCTGGCCCGTCGCGGAGACGGCTGGGGGAAAGGCCTTGGCCTTTCTTGGAGGTTCGATGAATGTGCAAAATCGATTCGTAGGCAGAGCCGTGCTCGCCGCTGCCCTCTTGGTGGTCGCCCTGCCGGCCGCCCTCTGGGCGGGTCAGATTCGCGGCAAGGTCGTGGATCCCGCCGGCGCCGCCTTGCCCGGCGTCACCGTGACGCTTGCCAACGACCTTTCCGGCTCCTCGCAGCAGACCGTCTCGGGCGCGGACGGCTCCTTCATTTTCTACAACGTCCCCAACAACCCCTATCACCTGCGGGCTTCGCTCGAGGGCTTCGCCGAGTTCCACGCCGACGTCGACGTCCGCGGCAGCGTGCCGGTCGAGCAGAAAGTCGAATTGACGCCGAGCTTTTCCGGATCGACCACGGTGATCGCGGAGAAGGAGAACGTCGAGCTGGAGACTGACGACTCCTCCTCCCACGTCGACATCGACAAGTCGCTCGTGCGCCGCTTCGCCGCGCCGGTCGCCTCGCGCGCTTTCGAGGCCATCGTGCTCTCCGCTCCCGGCTTCACCGCCGACGAGAACGGGCGCTACCACTTCCAGGGCGGACACTCGCAGCAGCTCCTGGTGATCGACGGCCAACCGATCGGCGACCAAGTGGGCGTCACCTTCTCCAACTCGCTCAACCCGGCGATCGCCGAGGGGATCGAGATCGTCACCGGCGGCGTGCCCGCCGAGTACGGAGAGAAGGCCTTCGGCGTCATCAACCTGACCACCCGCTCCGCGCTGGGGCACGACGGCTTCCACGGCGACGTTGGAGTCGGCGCGGCGCGGTTCTCGACCCTGGAAGGGTCGGTCGCAGCGGGTTGGGGAGCTGCCCGCTCGGGTCTGTTCTTCGACCTCGACGCCTCGAAGTCCGATCGTTTCCTTGACCCGGTCTCCTTTGACAACTTCCACAATCACGGTAACACCCGCCGACTTTTCGGCCGCTGGGACGGGCTTTCGGCCTCCGGTTCGGACTCCTTCCGGCTGACCGGGAGCGGCGGCAAGACGGACCGCGACGTGACCAATCTCCCCTCGCAGGAGGAAGCCGGGCAGAACCAGCAAGTCGCCTCGCAGGACTGGAACCTGAACCTTGGCTACCAGCACGTGGCCGCCGCCGGTTGGGTGTTCGATGCCCAGGTCTACGGCCGCGACAACACGCTCCGGCTGACCGGCTCGCCGAACGACACGCCGGTGCTCGCCGATCAGAACCGTTCGCTCCAGAATCAGGGGACCAACCTATCGCTCTCGAAGCTCGTGGGCGGCAACGAGCTCAAAGTAGGAGTACAGGCCAAGCGCTTCCCTATCCGCGAGTCCTTCCACTTCGGCATCACCGATCCGGGCTTGAACGATCCCGAGTCCGACACCTTCAACCCCAACGTCGCCCCTTACGACTTGACGCGGGGCGGTACCTTGTTCAACTTCAACGGCGAGCGAACGGGCCAGTATTACGCGGGCTATATCCAGGACAACTTGCACTGGCAGAATCTGACGGTCAACGCCGGCCTGCGCTACGACCACAACAACCTTTTCGAGACCGAGAAGCTGCTCCAGCCGCGCATCGGCCTCGCCTGGTACATTCCGGCCACGAAGACCGTCGTCCGCGCCTCCTACGACCGGATGTTCATCACCCCAGAGTACGAGAACATCCTGCTCTCCTCCTCCTCCGCCGCGGCGGCGCTGGTGCCGCCCGAATTGCAGGACAACAGCCAGCTTGGCGGAGGGCATCTGTTCAACGTCTCCGAGCGGCACAACTCCTACAACTTCGGTATCCAGCAGGGGCTTGGTTCCTCCCTGCGGCTCGACCTTTCGTATTGGAAGCGGAAGGTGGTGAACGCGGCCGATCAGGACCAGTTCTTCAACACCGGCATCGTCTTCCCCCTCAACTTCAAGGGCGGGGACTTGAACGGCTGGAACGCCCGGCTCGACGGCGGCCCTTGGAACGGCCTGCGCGGCTACCTCTCGATCGGCCACGTTCACGCCCTGTACGAAAATCCCTTCGTCGGCGGTCTCTTCCTCGACGCCGGGGCGCTCGACACCCTCGCCGGTGGGTCGTTCCTGATTGACCACGATCAGGATCTTCAGGAGCAGCTCGGCGTCTTTTGGGACATTCCGCAGACCGGTTTCTGGCTGGGCGTCACCCAGCGCTACGACTCGGGGTTGGTGACCGACGCCGGCACGATCGAGGACGTCCTCTCCAGCCCGGACACCGCCTACGCGGCCCCTTTCATTCGCTTCGACGAGACACCCCAGCGCATCCGGCCGCGCACCATCTGGAACGCTTCGCTGGGCGCCCGGCTGCAGAGGTACGGCCTGCCCCTCGAGGTGCAGCTCGACGTGCTCAACATCGCCGACAAGCAGGGCCTCTACAACTTCCAGTCGGTCTTCGGCGGTACCCACGTCATTCCGCCGAGGACAATCGCCGGCCGCATTCGTTACGTCTTCTAGGGCTGTCGAATGACCGTTCGGACCGCAGAAGTGAGGCCGTCCCTTTCGCTGGCGGACCTGTCCTTTTGCCGCAGGTTCGCCTCCTCCTCGAGAGGGGCGGCCTCTCTTCTGCGGTCCGAACGGTCCTCGCTGACAGTCCCCAGAGGGCGCATCGGTCACGACCTGCGGGCATCGGTCACGATGACCATCGCCCGAGTTCGCCGGCGTGGTGGATATGTGGTTCAGCGTCGAGACTCATTGCTTTCTTCGGGTCTGCGGCAACCCGCGCAAGGAAATTGCAACGCACGGCAGGCCTGATACGGCAATGCGGTATATCCTCAATGGAGGTTGATCCGGGCGGCCTGAACCTGGTACCTTTCCCTACACAACGCAGGGTTCGTTATGCCCGTCGAGATCGGGAAGCGACATCTCGCGCTGGACCGCGCGGTTCTCCCGCAGCACCGTCCGGAGTCGGAAAAGGTTAGAGCTGTCGGGGAATGGCAGCGGCTGTATGAGCAACGCATAGGCCAGGCTGAAGAGGGCGGTCATCGGTCCCACGCCAAGCGCCAGGGTGAGCACGACGGTCGCGGAAAAACCGCGATGGCGTAAGAGCCGCCTCACCGCCTGCCGGATCTCCAAGCCAAGCAAGCTCATTTTATTCTCCAGGGCCTGAGCGTGGTGCCCTCCTGTAGGCTGAGCGACGGAGCCATCGCGGAGGATTTCGATATCGCGGGAAGGAGCCGGGCCGAGTTCAGGATGAAAGTGAGCTCCGACACGACGTGGATGAGGGCGGCGACAATCGGATTCAAATAGCCCAAGGCGGCGAGACCGACTCCCAGCGCATCCACGGCGAGAGTGCCGACGAAGTTGAATTGGATGATGTCGCGGCACCTTCTGGCGAGACGCAGAGCCTCGACGAGCTTCAAGAGGTCATTGCCGAGCAATACCACGTCGGCGCTCTCTCGCGCGACGTCGGTGCCGGAGCCCATGGCGATGCCGACGGTCGCCGCAATCAGCGCGGGCGCGTCGTTGACGCCATCGCCGACCATGGCGACGGATTCACCTCGGCCCACCATCTCTCGCACCATAGCCATCTTCTGTTCCGGGAGCAGTCCTGACCTCACGTCCTGCATTCCGAGCTCTCTTGCCACGGCTTCGGCAAACACGGGGCTGTCTCCTGACAAGAGGACCGTCTTGAGCCCCATCTTTTGGAGCGCACGGACGGCGCCCTTTGCTTCGGGGCGAATGGCGTCCGCCACTTGGATCGCGCCGAGGAAGCGGCCGTCGCGGGCGACCAACACTTCAGAAGTGGCCTCGAGCAGTTTGCTTCGAGTCACTGGGGCCGGCATCTTCACGCCGCGACGTGAGAGCAGCGCCCGATTGCCGGCGATGATTTCTTGCCGGCCAAGTCTGGCGACCAGGCCCAGCCCCGGAGCGTAATCAAACGAGTCGGGCTCCACCGCTGAGAGACCGCTTGCGTCCGCAGCGGCAAGGATCGCCTTCGCGAGCGGGTGCTCCGACCGCCGTTCGGCGATCGCCGCAGCTTCTAGCAGGGCAGTGGCGGGAATGCCTTCCATGGCCACGATCTCCCGCACAGTAGGAGCACCCAGGGTAAGGGTGCCCGTCTTGTCGAAGGCGACGGTGTCAACGCTCCACAGCGCCTCCAGGTAGCGCCCCCCTTTTACAATGGCTCCCTCGCGAGCTGTGCGGCCAATAGCGCCGAGAATCGCCAGCGGGGTGCCGGCCGCGATCCCGCAAGCTCCGGCAACAAGGATGACGGAGATCGTCGACCGGACATCGCTCGTCAGGAGGAACGTGAGCGCGGCGCAGGCCAGAGCGAAATACACGAGATGCCCTGCGTAGCGGTCCGCCGTCTTCTGGACCGGGGCCCGGGACCGCTCGGCGCGCTCGACAACCTCCACGATCTTGCCGTAGCTCGTGTCGCGTCCCAGCCGTTCGGCGCTCACCTCAATGGCTCCCGACTGATTGATCGTGCCGGCATAAACGGAGGAACCCACGCTCTTCTCGGCTGGCTTGGCCTCGCCTGTGATGCTGCTCTGGTCAACATAGGAGTGACCGCTCGTGACGGTGCCATCCACGGGGACCCGGGCGCCCGGGTTGACCAGCACAGAGTCGCCCACGAGCACCAATTCGGCGGGTACGCTACGAACGGAGCCGTTGTGGCGGACAAGCACCGTACGGGGAAGGAAGTCGAGGAGGTCACGGATCGCCTGCCGCCCGCGCCCGACGGTCAGCCGTTCGAGGACCTCGGCGCTAAGCACGAACACCGTAATGACGAGCGCGGTAAAGAATTCTCCGATCAGGAGCGCCGCGAGGAGAGCGATGGTCATCGAAAGCTCCATCGTCATCCGTCGCTCGCGCAGGCTTCCCCAAGACTCCTTGAAGATGGGAAAGCCGCCGACGAGTATGCCGAGAAGACCGAGCACGCTCACGTGGCGGTAAGGCTCCCAGAGCCGGAATCCAACGGCCGCAGCGGCTAACGCAACGAAACCGATTCGACCAAGCTCGGGCCATTCAAGAGCTGCAGCGTGATCACCCTGATCGTGGGCGGGGTCGACGCTCAAGAGATCCGCCTTGGGGTCGTCTTGCGATACTTGGGCGCATTTCGGTGTCCGGGCTTCTTTTTCGTCGCGCCGTTCCCTGCCTTCGCCTCGAAGCGCAAAACCTCGACGAAATGATCCAACTCGGACCGCGTCGTGAAGATCCCGGGATTGGTAAGGATCAGCTCTCTCGGCGCCGAATGGAATTGGCGGACCCCGAGGCGATCGCGGGCGGCTCGTAGGGCCAGCGTCCCAAGGTACGGGGCGTGTTCTTGGGAGGAGGTGAGAATCTCGTCACCGGCGGCCAGCGGCCAGCCCTGGATCACGGTGGTGATCCCTTCGGTGGTGTTGCGGGTGAGGGCCACTTCGCCGGAGCCGGCACCAATGAGTGCCGCAGCCTTGGTGCGGACACGGGCATGCCACTCCGGATCGGCCACCGCACGCGGACGGAAAGCGTTTTGCCGAGCGGCCTCGGCAGCGGTCCGTTCCCGCACCGCGCGCGGAGTGACCCCGCGAACTACGGTAACGAGCACGATCCAACTCGGATCGAGCTCGAACTGCGCGCGCACCGTGGCCCAGAAGGTCTCGGCTTCCGCGACCTCGCGAGACTGACGGGCGGGCAGCCGAGGAAGATTCGGGAGCTCCTCGCCGGCGGACAAACCTGCCCAGCCGGCGAGAGCTCCTATCCCCAGGAGGATGGCTTCACGACGGTCCATGCGAGCATCTTTCTTCGCCACAGTGCAAGCAGCTCCGGCAGAGCCGGTGGTTGAGGAGATTGCCGGCAGCCAGGCAGAGCGAGCCGCCGGCGACGAGGGCGCCTTCAAAAGGCTTGTTGACTCCGAGCCGGCCGGCGGCGATCAGGCCACACGCCATCGCCAGGCAGAAAAGGATTCTCCGCCGGCGGTGGATGCGGAAGCCGCGGCAGAGAGTGGCGGCGCTGAGCAGCACGGAGCAAACCACCAGTGCGCCCTCAAGTCTCTCGGAGAGATAGATTCGCGCGATCGCCAGAGGAAATAGCGAGAGCAGGAGGGGAGTGGCCAGGCAGTGGACGGCGCAGGCCAGGGAGAGCCCGCCTCCCCAGCGCGCTAGAGAGAGCCGGGTCATGCGGGTAGCCCCTTCGTCGCCACCTCGGTGACGAGTTGGACGAAGCGATCGAGCTCGGCAGTGGTTGTAAAGGTGTAGGGTGAAACCCATAGCCCTTGGAACTCGTCGTAGCGGACGGGCCAGGTGGAGATTCCCCGCTTCTCTTTGAGATAAGTATAGAGGGCTTTCGCATCGATTCCGTTCACGCCGACTGTACCGATGCCCAGCGAGAGCTCCGGGGACAGCGGCGTGTAGAGCGTGATCCCATTGACGGCGCTGACCCGCTCCGCCCAATAATGGTAGAGGTATCGATAGCGTGCTTCAATGCGTTCGATGCCGAGGGCATCGTGGAAGTCGAGCGCGGCATTCATCGTGGCCCACTGGCTGACCGGCGCGGTGCCGATCGCTTCGAATTTGCGAATATCGGCATCGCGGTTTTCGGCGGCGCCGAAGAGCGGCCAGAGCGCCGCGAGCCGCTCCTTCTTCACGTAGAGGAGACCGGTTCCCCACGGTGCGTAAATTCCTTTGTGGAGCGACGTTCCGTAATAGTCGCAACCCAGGGTCTTCACGTCCACCGGCAGGCAGCCGAAACCGAGCGCGCCATCCACGATGACCTGAGCGCCCCGGCTGTGCGCGAGGTCGGCGATACGCCGCACCGGCATCAGGAGACCGGTGGGGTCCACGATGTGGCACAGCATCACGGCGCGTGTTTTTCCGGTAATCGCCTGGTCGAACGATGCGACCACTTCGTCCGCAGATTTGGGTGGAGTCGGCACCAAGATGCGTCGGATCGTCACGCCGTCGCGCCGCTCCCGCTGGCGCCAGCAGCTGAGGAACGTGCCGTAGTCGTGGGTCGTGATGACCACTTCGTCGCCGCGCTTCAGATCCAGACCGAAGATCACGGTGTTCATCGACTCCGTGGTGTTGCGCGTGAAAGCGACCTCGTCCGGTGTGGCGTTCAGCATCCGGGCGAGACGGGCCCGCAAGGCGGCTTTCGCGTCGGCCGGGAAGACCTTGGGAGAGCGCGCCAGCGGCCACGAGTTGAAGGTGCGCTGGTTTTCGAGATAGGTCTCGTGGACAGCTTTCGGAACGGGATTGAATGCGAGGTTGTTCAGCCACACCGTGCCCGGCTCTGGCGTAAACGCCTCGCGGACCGAGGACCAGAGAGTCTCATCCTTCGCCGCCGCCGCCGGCGATTGATCGGCCAGCTGGGGGAGCTCGGCTTTGAGCCGCCGCGTGAGAGCCACGAAAGCGCCAGTCGCGAAGACCTGTTTCAGGAATATACGTCGATTGTTCATCGTCTCCTTCCTTCCTTTCCATTCCATGGAGCTCGTCGTCGCGGCCGGGGACTACCCGCCGACGCGACGCTCCTCGCTCCAAGGCGAGGCCACGAGACTCAGGACATGAATGTGCGTTCCGGCCGAGGCCGGTCCTGACCCACCGGGTTGGAGGTCAGGCGCCCTGGGGCGGAGCCCGGGACGAGGAAGGCGAAGGGACTATGTAGGGTCGGGCGAGGCTAAGCGCGAGCCGGGAGAGAGCGCGGCCCGGCACCACAATTCCTGGCAGGAGTGCCTGGTGAGTGGCAGTCGACTGCAGAGAATGGATACACGCGGCGCAGGGAGGATCGTACTGCTCCGGCCCCGCCGCCTCGGCATGTGAGGCCTGCCAAGGATGGCAGGCGCTCGGTTGGAAGCGGGAGCCTTCGAGCTCCGTATCCAGCAGGGAGAGCGAGTGTTCGGTATGCGGCTCCAAGGCACCTGCAAGCGTGAGCAGCAGAATCCCGAAAGCCAGGAGTTGCTTTGCCTGTGGCTTGCAGATGTCGGTAGAGATGAGCATGCGTCGGTTCTCGGGACCTGAGAAGTGATAACCGATCCTGACCCTTGAGTCAAGATCACAATCCCAAGTTGTAGCGCAGACAAGGCCTTTATCGAATAGGGACAAAAGGCCAAACGCCGAAGGGCTCAAAAAGGGGCGCCCTCTCCGAGAAGGAGCGAGAGGGCCGCCGTGAATGATCTTCAGAGTCAGGTAAACGTAAAACGAGCGCTATTTATGCCGGGCTCCTCTTGTCAACTCGAGATTCGCTTGCTTGACAACCCTCGATCGTGTCCCTAGTATCCATGGGACCATGAGTCTGCAGCGGCGTCACGCTTGGGCATTGGCCAGGGTTATTCTCCTGGGCGCTCTCGTCTTGGTGCCGCTCGCCCTGTGCGCTCACTCCCATCCGGGTTCACAAGAAGGACTTTGCAGCCGCTGCGACCTCTGCGCGGCTGCGTGTCAGAGCCCCGCTCCTCCGGTCATCACTTCATCCTATTCAGCGCCGTCTGAGCCACCGGTCGGCAGGGTAGAAGTGGTACCGGCTGTCTCACCCGCGCGCGGCGTCCAGCCGATCCTTAGGGGGCGAGCTCCGCCTCGTCCCCCGCAACTCGCTTAGTGCGACTTGCCGCCGCGGCGTCTGGCACGTCGACGCGGTCCCTTTACGAATTCTGAACGACTGCTCGTGAGGTGAGCGCGCATTTGCGTTCGCTTTCGATTCGAGGAGAAACACTATGCAAGGCGTGGTGCCTGCATCGACGCGCGACCCCTATCGGGGAGTCGTGCTCTTGCTCGCCGCCGCCGCCCTGTTGGGAGGCGCGTGCGCGGCGGTAGGTGGCATCGAGCTTGTCAACCCAACGCTGCTCGACCTGGCTCTGCTGCTGGGAGTGGCAATGGCCATACTTACAGGCGTTGCGTTGGCGCAAGATTCTCGGGCAGCGCCCGTCGAGGGATCTGCGGTGGAAGCGATGGAGCCGCCCTCGCAGGCGGCTGCGATCAGCGACCGGCCGCCGTCCGAGACGCAGCCACCGGAGGTGGCAATGGCCGCACCCGAGGAGCCATCGCCAAGCGCCGCGCGCTTGTGGCTCAAGACCGCGCCTTCGCAGCTCACAAAACCGTTCGCTGGCCGATTCCGTGACATCGGGACGCTCGACGGCATTCGGCTTGGCGCCGGGATGGTGGGGACGTTGGGCGCTCTGCTGTTGATGACGGCAACGTTTTCCCTCGGCCGGCCTTCCGGCAAGGGCATCGTGCTCGTTGCGGCGGCATGCCTCGCCGCTGCAGGGCTCGCCGCCATGGTGGCCCGCTATCTCGCCGCCCTCGATGCGGCGGAGCTTCCCGAGGCCTTTGGGCTCGCACGCGCCGCACGCTTGGTGGCGTGGATTTTCGCGGCCGCCGCGATGGCCACAGGGCTGGCGGGGCTGGGGCAACAAGCGGCCGCTCGCGCCCTCCATCTCCTCGTCCTCGGCGTGATCGCCGTCGTCTGTTTCAGCATGGTGGCGACGCGGCGGCGACCCGGCGAGAGTGACCGCGTCTTCCCGCTCGACCTGGCGGTTCTCTCCACTCTCGGCAGCCGCGTGAACGTAATCGCCAGCGTGCTCGACGCGGCCGAGCGGCAGCTCGGCATCGACCTGCGCTCGACCTGGGCGCTGACGGTGGTTCGACGCGGCGTCGAGCCCCTCCTCATCGCGCTCGCCCTGCTCGGCTGGCTTTCGACGTCGCTGACGGTCGTGCACCTCGACGAGGAGGGGTTGGTCGAGCGCCTCGGCGTGGCGCGCGGCGGGCAACCGTTGCAGCCGGGCCTCCATCTCCACTGGCCCTGGCCCTGGGACCGCGTTTTCCGGCTTCCCGTCCGCCAAGTGCAGGCGCTCACCGTTGGCCATGAGGGCGAGGAGGCGGGAGGGCCGGAGGATGTCCTGTGGGCGCGCGTGCACGCCGCCAACGAGTACACGCTGCTGCTTGGCAACGGCCGCGATCTCATCACCGTGGATGCCGCCGTGCAGTTCCGAATTCGCGATGCCCGCACCTGGCACTACGGCTGCCAGAACCCGGCTGATGCTCTACGCGCCATCGCTTACCGGGCGGTGATGCGGTCAACCGTCAACCGCACGCTCGATCAAGCCCTTTCGGAAAACATGATGGCGGTGACGGGGCGCATGCGCGCCATGATTCAGCAGGAAGCCGACGGGATGAGACTCGGCGTCGAGGTCATGGGCTTTACCGTGGGCGGCATGCATCCGCCGGTCCTGGTGGCCCCTGATTATCAGGCCGTCGTATCGGCCGAGCTTGGGAAGGTCACCGCCGCGGTCACCGCCCAGGCTTACCGCAACGAGACGGTGCCGGCGGCCGACGCCGAGGTGATCGGGCGTCTCAACACCGCGCGCGCCGAAGGTGCCGACGCGCTCGCCCGCGCCGCCGGGGGGGCCTGGAGCTTCCGGGCGCTCGAATCGCAGTACCGTGCCGCTCCTAAGGATTATTTCTTTCGACGTCGCCTGGAGACTCTCGAGAAGGGGCTCGCCAGCCGGCACTTCGTCATCGTTGACTCCCGCATTCAGCGGGACGGAGGTGAGCTGTGGTTGACGCCGTGAGAGCGCAGCGCTGGCTGCGCGGTGTCGTCGGGACCCTGGCACTGGCGGGCGTTGCGTTCTTTGCCACGGCAATCGTGGTCCGCGAAGGGCAAGCCCTGCTGGTGGCGCGCTTCGGCCGGCCGCTGCGCGCCGCCACACGGCCGGGATTGCACTGGAAGCTCCCGTGGCCCGTCGATCGCGCCATCCTGTTGGACATGCGGCGGCGAGTGTACGAGACCGGTCACACCGAGATGCTGACGCGGGACAAGAAGAACATCATCGTGCGCACCTTTGTGGTGTGGCGGGTCGGCGATCCCCTCACCTTCGTGCAGGCCATCGGTGAACAGAGCGGGGCCGAGGGAAAGCTGGACGGCCTGCTGACCAACGCCGCGATCGGCACGCTGGGCGGGCACGACCTTTCCGCCCTGGTGTCGACCAACCCCAATGACTTGCGGGTCGACGAGATCGAAGCCGAGCTGCTCGCCTCCACCTCTCCCATTGCCTTGCACAGCTACGGTGTGGCGATCGAACAGATCCGGGTTGAACGGATCGCCCTGCCGGAGGAGAACGTAACCGCGGTGTTCGAGCAGATGCGTGCCGAGCGTCGCCAGTTCGCGGCCAAGTTCAAGGCCGAGGGAGACCGGGAGGCGAGCCGCATCCGTTCCGAGGCGGAGCTCGAGGCCGCGCGGATCCGCGCCAAGGGAGCGGAGGAGGAGGCCCGCATCAGGGGCGAAGCCGCGGCTCTGGTCGCCAGGACCTATGCCGACGCCCACCGCATCGATCCGGAGCTCTACCGCTTCACACGCTCGCTCGACTCGCTCGACAAACTGGTGACGGGAAACTCCTTTCTCATTCTGCGCACCGATTCTGAACCGTTCTCCCTGCTCGAGAGCAAGGTTCCGAAGTGAGCGCGATCGGCCACGGAGGGCGGGGGTGAGACAGCTCGGCCGCCCCTCGGAGATCCGGCGCCTCGCCGCACCGCTCGCCGGGCTGCTGGACTGGGCGTGGCAGCGCATGCACTGGTGGGTGGCCGCGATGGCGCTTCTCTACGCCCTCTCCGGTCTCACCATCGTCAAGCCCGACGAGGTGGCGGTGCTTTTGCGCTGGGGACGCCTCGAGGGCTCGACGGCCGCGCTTCAGCAGCACGGTCCGGGCCTGCTTTTCGCCTTCCCCCCGCCGGTCGACGAAGTGGTGCGCGTCAGGGTCAAGCGCATCTCGGAGCTGCGGGTGACGGCGCTCGCCGCCGGGGACGGCTGGCAATCCAACACGCTGGACCCATTGACCTCGGGTTACGCCCTCACCGGCGACCGCAACGTCGTGCACCTGGACATGGTCGCCCGCTACCGGGTGAAGGAGCCGGCGGCTTGGGCTTTCTACGGCGCCAAGGCCGACGACGTGCTGCGCGTCGAAGTGACGGCCGCGATGGTGCGATCGCTCGGCGAGCTTGGAATCGACCGTGTACTGGCCGAGGGCCGCAAGACCCTCATCGCAACGGCGACCCGTCGCGCCCAAGCTGGTCTCGACGCGGTCGACAGCGGCCTTGAGCTGTTCTCCCTGGAGCTCATCCGCCTCGCCCCGCCGGCTGCCTTGGCCA
>Ga0075424_100004081_pt1 | contig 13758 bp, 14 predicted proteins | sample SoiMethybrSBSTD3_FD_75301 | JGI IMG/M metagenome (GOLD analysis project Ga0075424, IMG submission 75301) | Bulk soil microbial communities from a Populus tree surrounding site in Tennessee, USA - Soil MetaG P. TD hybrid SBSTD3 | ecosystem: Environmental > Terrestrial > Soil > Tree plantation... | reverse complement strand
TGCATGATGTCCATGAGCCGCTGCGCGACGAGGTCCGTCTTGCCGCCCATGTAGCCGGAGACGAGCCCGACCAGCCCTCCCGCCACCGCGCCGAGCAGGGTGGAGGCGATGCCGACGAGGAGCGAGATGCGCGAGCCGTAGACCAGCCGGCTCCAGAGGTCGCGGCCTAGATTGTCGGTGCCGAGCCAGAACTCGCTGCCCGGCGCCACCAGCACCCGCGAGGACGTCCGGATGGGATTGTGGGTCGCGAGCACGTCCGCGAAGATCGCGGCGACGATGAGGAGGATCGCGAGGAGGGCGCCGGCCGCTCCGAGCGGATTCTTCCGGATGAAGAGTCCGAGGGCGCGCCCCCAGCCGTGGGCCTCGGGAAGCGCGTCGTGCAGGGGGACGTCGAGGGTGCGAATCGCCATCACGCGTTCCCGTACTTGATGCGCGGATCGAGCCAGGTGTAGAGCAGGTCCACCGTGAGGTTGGCGAACACCACCACCACCGCGATGAGCATGACGAGGTTCTGGACGATCGGATAGTCCCGGAACTGGATCGCGTCGACGAGGTACCGGGCCACCCCGGGCAGGTTGAACACCGTCTCGGTGACGATGAGGCCGCCGATGAGGAAGGCGAACTCGATGCCGATCAGCGTGATCACCGGGAGGGAGGCGTTCTTGAGGGCATGCCGCCAGACCACGAAGGTCTGCCGCTGCCCCTTGGCCCAGGCGGTGCGGATGTAGTCCTCGCGCAGCACTTCGAGCATGGTCGAGCGCGTGATCCGCATGATGAGGGCCGAGCTGCGGTAGCCCACCGCGAGGCCGGGCAGGAGGAACTGGAAGAGATTGGCGCCGAGGTTCTCGAACGGCGAGACGTACGTCATGGACGGGATCCAGCCGAGGGCGCGCACGAGGAGGAGGATCACGATCATGCCCAGCCAGAAGGAGGGCATGGAGAGCCCGGCGAGGGAGAGCACCCGGAGGACGTAGTCGATGGGCCGCCCGCGGCTCACCGCGCTGACGACGCCCGCGGGCACGCCGAGGACGATGGAGAAGACGAGGGCGATGAAGGCCAGCTCCAGCGACACCGGCAGGCGCGGCTTGATGACCTCCCACGCGGGCAGATCGTAGCGGTACGACTTGCCGAGATCGCCGCGCACGAACTCACCCAGCCAGCGCGTGTACTGGATGGCCACCGGCTTGTCGATGCCGAGCTCCGCCTCGAGCTTCTTCCGGTCCGCCTCGTCCACGTAACCGGCGGACTCGTAGATGATGTCGGTGATGTTGCCGGGGGCCAGGCGCATGAGGACGAAGATGAGGATCGACATCCCCAGCAGCGTGACGCCGGCGATGACGATCCGCTTCAGCACGTAGACCCGCATGAGCTGTCCGCCCCGCCCTACTTGTCGAGCCAGACGTCCTGGCGACGGCTCACGTTGTAGATCGAGTTCTCGTGGGTCACCCAGCCCTTGACGTGCGGCCACAGCACCCAGTGCTGTTTGCCCCAGCCCAGGATGGGCCGGGCGCCGTCGGCCTGGAGCCGACGGTCGATCTCGTTCACGAGAGCCAGGCGCTTCTTCGGGTCAGTAGCCTGGGACTGCTCCACCATGAGCCGGTCGATCTCCTCCGAGCAGTATCCGGAGAAGTTGCGCTGCGAGCCGCAGCGGTAGTTCTCGAAGAGCTGGGCGTCGGGATCGTCGATACCGATCCCGGTGAGGTTCAGGGCCACGGAGTACTCGAGTCGCGTCATCTTGGGATGCCACACGCCGGTCTCGATCTGCTCGAGGGTGGCCTCGATGCCGACCTGCGCGAGCTGGTCCACCATCCAGCTCGCGGTATCCACGTAGATGGCGAGGGCGCGGGTGGCCAGGGTGAACTTGAGGGGATTGGACGGACCGTACCCGGCTTCGGCGAGGAGCTTCTTGGCCTCCGCCTTCTGCTTGGCGGCATCACCCATGCCGGGGAGCTTCGCGATCTCGGCGGCGGGAAGGCCCCATACGCCGGCCGGCCGCGGCAGCAGCGCGCCGCCGAAGGTCGCCGCGCCCTGGCGCGGCCCCACCAGGTACGCCTTCCGGTCCAGGGCAAGGTCGATGGCCCGGCGGATGCGCCGATCGTTGAAGGGCGGCTTCTTGTAGTTGATGAGGATGTTGTCGTTGACGTTGCTGTCGGTCTCCACCACCGTGAGCTTGGGCGCGCCCTTCTTGGCGTCCTCGGCGTTGGTGCGGTTCCAGCCGGTGCCCGCCACGTCGAGCTGCCCGGACTGGACGGCGGCGATCTGGGTGGAGCGGTCGCGGATCACGATGAACTTGATGCCGTCGAGATACGGCCGGCCCTTCACGAAGTAGTCAGGGTTCCTGACGTACTCGACCAGCTCGCCTGGCTTGTTCTCCTTGAGCTTGAAGGGCCCGGTGCCGATGCACTTGTTCTTGAACTCGGCGAGGGGCACGTGGGCCGGGTAGACCGGCGAGTAGCCGGACGCGAGCATGGGCAAGAGCGACGGCTGAGGCTTCTTGAGGCGGAACACCACGGTGTACGGATCGGGCGCCTCGATGTGCTCGATGTTCTCGTACCAGAGCTTGCGCGGGTTCACCTTCAGCTTGACCTTGGCGTCGGGCGCGCCGCGGACCGCGTCGAAGGTGTACTTCACGTCCGCCGAGGTGAAGGGCTTCCCGTCGTGAAACTTCACATCCCGTCTCAGGAAGAAGATGAGGTTCCGATAACCGTCCTGCCAGGACCATCGCTCGGCGAGCTCGGGGATGATGGTGTCGACGCTCTCCACCTTCTTCGCCGGGTCGTAGTAGACGAGGTTGTTGAAGCAGGGGCCCGCCTGCTGGGTGACGGCGACGGTGGATTCCTCGTGGGGCGACAAGCTGGGAGCCGCCGACAGCGGGTGGGTCACCAGGACGCCGCCGTACTTCGGAGTCTGCGCCCACCCCGGCGCGACGAGCAGCAGGACGAGCACCGCGCCGAACGGGAGCGATCTGAGCGAGCGAGGACGGGTCATGGCGACCTCCGCGCGGACGCTGAGAGTGGGAACGCTCGACCGTGTGTGCGCGGGAGTATAGCCCAGCCCGCCAAGGGGGGCAATCGCAAGGGCCCGCAGTTGGGCATTGACAGCGACCCGCAGGCTTCCTAGAATCGCGCCACTTTTCGCTCCGTCCGCTCCCAAACCGGCCCACAACGGAGGGATCGACATGCGAACCATTCCCACCCGCCTCGCCCTCACCCTGCTGGTCCTCGTCGGCGCCCTTGCGTTCGTCGCCGGCTGGTACAGCACACCGGCGCCGGCCACCGCGCAGGCCCCGATCCGGTGGAAGATGCAGACTGCATGGCCGCTGGGCGTCTTCCCCGACGACGCCGCCAAGCTACTGGTGGCCACGATCGAGAAGACCTCCGGCGGACGCCTCAAGATCGAGGTCTCGCCCGCGGGCGCGGTGGTGCCGCCCTTCGAGATCCAGGACGCGGTGAGCCGCGGCGTGCTGGACGCCGGGCACACCACGCCGGGCTACATCATCGGCAAGCTAGCCGCCTTCATTCCGCTCACCCACGGTCCTCTGTTTGGGATGGACTTCATCGACTACTACGGCTGGTACTGGGAGGGCGGCGGGCACGAGCTCCTCCAGGAGGCATATCAGCAGCGCCTCAAGATGAATGTGGTGAGCTTCCAGGTCCATCCCGAAGGGCCCCAGGCGATGGGCTGGTTCAAGAAGGAGATCCGTACCTTCAACGACATCAAGGGGCAGCGCTACCGCATCTTCGGCATCGGCGCGGAGACCTACAGCAAGCTCGGCATCGCCACCGTGACGCTGCCCGGCGGTGAGATCGTGCCCGCGCTCGAGCGGGGCGCGATCGACGGCGCCGAGTGGGTGAACTGCTCCGACGACAAGATCCTCGGCATCGACAAGATCGCCAAGTACCACTACGCCCCGGGCATGCACGAGCCCGTGACGGTGGGCGAGTTCATCATCAACAAGGGGAAGTGGGACGCGCTCCCGGCCGACCTGAAGGAGATCGTCAAGGTGTCGGTGCAGGCCTCCTACTGGAACCACTTCGTCCGCTTCCAGGAAAAGACCGCGAAAGCGTGCGTGGACATGCTCGCGGCCGGGGTCAAGATCATCAAGACGTCGGACGAGCTGAACCGGAGCTTCCTCAAGGCGTACGACGAGATCCAGAACAGTAACGCGAACAAGGACGACTTCTACAAGAAGGTCACCGACTCGCAGAAGAAGTACTCCAGCCTCGTCGTCCCCTATCGCCTGTCGTACTGGCCCAACTACAACTTCATCGCGGAGCACTACTACAAGGACAAGATCTGGCTGAAGTAGCCCGACCGTAAGGCGGATTCCCCCGGATGGCGGGACGGGGTCACCGTCCCGCCGTCCAGGGATCCGTCGGGCCACTCTGCCGATCCCCGGGACCCCCACTTCCTTGAGTTCGGCACTCAGACTCCACGAACAGAACGGAGGGTCCTCGTGGCGATTGCCGAACCGCAAGCACACGACCACCTTGAAGTCTCGGCGGGCTTTCGGACCGCCGTGGCCGTCATCGACCGCTTCGCCGACTACGTCGGCCGCGCCGTCGCCTGGCTCATCATCCCCATGACGGTGGCCGTCACCTGGGAGGTGGTGTCGCGCCATTTCTTCCGGGCGCCCACCATCTGGGCCTTCGACACCGTGTACATGCTCTACGGCACGCACTTCATGCTGGGGACCGCGTACACCCTCATGCGTATCGGGCACGTGCGCACCGACATGCTCTACTCGCGCTGGTCGATCCGGAAGCAGAGCCGGATCGACGCCATCGGGTACTTCTTCTTCTTCTTCCCGGCGATGCTCGCCCTCTTCTACTTCGGCTGGCAGGAGGCCTACCACGCCTTCCAGATCGGAGAGACGTCGGACGCGAGCCCCTGGCGCCCCATCGTGTGGCCCTTCAAGTTCGTCATCCCCGCCACCGCGCTGTTGCTCCTGATCCAGGGCGTCGCCGAGCTCCTCAAGGACATCTACGCGATCCGGACCGGCCGCGAGTGGGTGCATCGCGAGCAGATCGAAATCGGATGAGCCCCGAGCTGCTCGGCGGCATCATGCTCCTGGTCATGCTGGGGGCCATCTTCATCGGCTTCCCCATCGCGTTCACGCTGCTGCTGCTCGCGCTGATCTTCGGCTGGATCGGGCTCGGTGACCGGGCCTTCTACATCATGGTGTTCCAGACCATCGGCATCATGAAGGAGGAGGTGCTCGCCGCCGTCCCGTTATTCATCTTCATGGGCTATCTGATGGAGCAGGGCGGGCTCATGGAGCGTCTGTTCAAGGGCTTCCAGCTCATGATGGGCCCGGTGCCCGGCTCTCTCTACGTGGGCGTGTTGATCACCGCGACCATCTTCGGCATCGCCGCCGGCACCGTGGGCGCCACCGTCGTGCTGATGGGCATCATGGCGGTGCCCATCATGACGAAGTCCGGCTACGACATCCGGATGTCCGCCGGGGCCATCACCGCGGGCGGCACCCTCGGGATCCTCGTCCCGCCCAGCGTCATGCTCGTGGTCATGGGCCCGGTCATGGGGGTCTCCGTCGCCGAGCTCTACGCCTCGTGCTTCGGGCCCGGCTTCCTCCTCGCCGGCATCTTCATCGTCTATTGCGTCATCCGCAGCCTCATCAACCCGAGGCTCGGGCCCCCCCTGCCCCCGGAGGAGCGGACGGGGAGCCTCAAGGAGATCGTCATCGAGCTGACGATGGGGATGCTGCCGCACGCCATCCTCATCATCGCCACCCTGGGCACCATCATCTGGGGCTGGGCGACGCCCACCGAGGCGGCGGCCATGGGCGTGGTCGGCGCGGCCTTCCTCGCCGTCGTGTATCGCGAATTCACGTGGCAGCGGCTCAAGGACGCCGTCTACAACACGATCCTCCAGTCGAGCACCGTCATCTTCCTCGCCGTCTGCGGCAACGTGTTCGGCGCGGTGTTCTCGCGGCTGGGGACGGCCAAGGTCGCCACCGATGCCCTCCTCTCCTGGGACATCCCGCCGGTGGCCATGCTCACGCTCATCATGGTGGTCATCTTCCTGCTGGGCTGGCCGTTCGAGTGGCCGGCCATCGTCCTGGTCTTCGTCCCCCTCATGCAGCCGGTCATCGCCTCGATGAAGATCGACATGCTGTGGTTCGCCACCCTCATCGCGGTGAATCTCCAGACCGCGTTCCTCTCGCCGCCGGTGGCGATGTCCGCGTACTACCTCAAGGGCGTGGCGCCGCAGTGGTCGCTGGGCGACATCTACCACGGCATGGGCCAGTTCATGATCCTGCAGCTCATCGGTCTCGGGCTGTGCATCGTCTTCCCCGAGATCTCGCTCTGGTTCCCGCGCTTCCTGTTCGGCAAGTGACATCGGCTCGGCACGTGACACCGAAGGAGGAGACGCCATGAGGCATCGGACCATCGTCATCGCCTGGATCGCGTTCGCCCTCCCCGTCCTCATCCTCGCCGCGGCGGTCTGGCGAGGCCCCGGCGACGCCGCCGCGCAGCAGAAGATCGTCTGGAAGGTGCAGAGCGCGTGGCCGGCCAACAACCTCCTGCACATCTCCGCCGTCGAGCTCGCGAAAATGGTGGAGGACATGTCGGGCGGCCGGCTCAAGTGGGAGATGACCGCCGCCGGCACCATCGTCCCCGCCTTCGAGATCCTGGACGCGGTGAACCGCGGCATCATCGACGCCAGCCACGCCTGGCCGGGCTACTGGGCGGGCAAGAACTCCGCCGCCGGCCTCTTCGCCCCCGGGCCCGGCGGGCCCTTCGGCATGGACCGCGAGGAGTACCTCGGCTGGCTCTTCGCCGGCGGCGGGCTCGAGCTCTACAACGAGCTCCTGCAGAAGGAGCTGAAGATGAACGTGGTGGTGCCCGTCTTCACCACCAGCCTGCCGTACTGGGAGCCGCTCGGCTGGTTCAAGCGGCCGTTCGCGAGCCTCGACGATCTCCGCAAGATGCGGTTCCGCACCTCCGGTCTCGGGATGGAGATGATGAAGACGATGGGCGTGTCGGTGGTGACGCTCGCCGGCGGCGAGGTCATCCCCGCGCTCGAGCGGGGCGCCATCGAGGGCGCGGAGTGGGCCGTCCCCAGCCACGACATCCTCATGGGCTTCCACAACGTGTCGAAGAACTACTACATGCCCGACCTGCGCCAGCCCGCCTCCTATCAGGAAGTGCTCATCAACAAGGCCAAGTGGGACGCGCTCCCCAAGGATCTCCAGGCCATCGTGAAGTGGGCGGGTATGGCCGAGATCACCCGCATGACCGCGTACAGCGTGGACCAGGACAGCAAGGCCATCGAGGAGCTCGAGAAGAAGCACGGCGTGAAGGTGTGGAAGACACCCGACGACGTGCTCAAGGCCCAGCTCCCCGCCATCGACAAGGTGTACGAGGCAGAGGCGCAGAAGAACCCGTTCTTCGCCAAGGTCCTCAAGTCTCAGAAGGACTTCGCCGCCCGCGCGGTGCCGCACGCGCAGAAGATCCGCCCCCCGATCGAGATGGTCGTGGCCCACTACTGGAAGAAATAGCGTGTTCCCTCTTGACCGCTCGGCGCCCGAGGGTGCACGCTGCGCCCTGGGCCCGAGCGGCCCGTCATCTCCTCGCGCGACCCCCGGACTCCGCGAGGCGCTGCCCAGGGCACCGCCGGCAGGAAGGGGGATCGGTCATGGACGAGCGCCGCCTGAGGAAGCAGGACACCGCGGGCGTCGTGGTCGCGCTCGAGGGCGCGCACGACGTGGACGTGGCCGCGGCCCTGAACGCGATCCCCCCCGAGGCCGCGGCCCGCGTGCTGGGCGCGCTGCCCTTCGAGCTGGCGGTGCGCGCGCTCAACCAGCCCGTGCTGGACCGCCGGGCGCGCCTGTTCGAGCATCTCCCCATCGACCGCGCGGCCGCCCTGGTCGCCGCGATGTCCGACGATCAGCGCGCCGATCTCTTCCGCGAGCTGCCCGGGCCGGTGCGCGCGCGCCTCCTCCCCGCCATCGACCCCGCCACCAAGGAGTCCCTTCGGGCCATCCTGGGCTATCCGGCGACCAGCGCGGGCGGCATCATGACCACCGAGCACGTGGAGGCCCCCGGCGACTGGACGGCCGGGCGCGCCCTCGCGCAGATCCGCGCGTCCGGGCATCCCCACCGGCCCGTCTATGCCGTCTACGTGCTGGATCCCCTCGACCGACGGCTCGTGCACGTGGTCACGCTGCGCGAGCTCGTCGTGGCCGATCCCGACCGTGCCCTGCTGGAGATCGGCGACCGGCGGACGCCGGTGACGGTGGGCCCGTGGACGGACCGTGAGGAGGCGGCACGTCTCATCGCACGCTACGACCTCCTCGCCGTCCCCGTGGTGGACGAGGGCGGGCACATCCTCGGCATCGTCACCGTCGACGACATGATCGACACGATGATCAAGGAGCAGACGGAGGATCTGCACAAGCTGGGCGGCGTCGAGAACCTGGACGAGCCCTACACGCGCATCAGTTTCGGCGCCATGATCAAGAAGCGGGCGGGCTGGCTCTGCGCGCTGTTCCTCAGCGAGATGCTCACCGCCACCGCCATGCAGCACTTCGAGGGCGAGCTGAGCCGCGCCATCGTGCTCACCCTCTTCATTCCACTCGTCATGAGCTCGGGCGGCAACTCGGGCTCGCAGGCCACCTCGCTCATCATCCGCGCCCTCGCCCTCAACGAGATCGGCCTGCGCGACTGGTGGCGCATCGTGCTCCGCGAGCTGCCCGCGGGGTTCACCCTCGGCTCCATCCTCGGCGTCATCGGCATCGCCCGCATCGCCGTCTGGCAGCTCCTGGGCGTGTACAACTACGGGGAGCACTGGCCGCTCGTCGCCGCCACGGTGGGCCTGGCCCTGGTCGGCGTGGTGATGTTCGGCTCGCTCGCCGGCTCCATGCTGCCGTTCCTGCTCCGTCGCAGCGGGTTCGATCCCGCGAGCGCGTCGGCGCCGTTCGTGGCCACGCTGGTGGACGTCACCGGGCTCATCATCTACTTCACCGTGGCGTATCTCGTGCTGCGCGGCACCCTGCTCTAGGGCGTCCTCGAGCCCCTTGACGGGGCGGCGGCCGTCCTCGATAGTCGGACCCGCGCCGCATGCCCATCGAAGGGGCCGGCGCGGGGAGGCCAGGGATGGCGCAGACGGCGCGGCGATACGACGTGGTCCAGGGCTGGGAGCAGCTTCCCGCCGGCTACGTGCACCGGGACGTGGCGGGCGTGGCGGTGGACGGCGAGGACCGCGTCTACCTGATCTGCCGGGGCGATCACCCCATCATCGCCTATGACCAGAAGGGCAACTTCATCCGGTCGTGGGGCGAGGGCCAGTTCACGTATCGGACCCACGGCATCACCGTGGCGCCCAACGGCACCTTGTTCTGCACCGATGACGGCAACCACACCATCCGGCAGTTCACGCCGGAGGGCAAGCTACTGCTGACGCTCGGGATCATGAACACCCCCTCCGACACCGGCTATGACGGCAAGGACTACATGACGATCACGCGGCCTGCGGGGCCGTTCAACCGTCCCACCAACATCGCCGTCGGTCCGCGGGGGCACCTGTACGTCTCCGACGGCTACGGGAACTGCCGCGTGCACCGCTTCTCGCCCACCGGCACGCTCGAGCGCTCCTGGGGCGAGCCGGGCACGGGCCCCGGCCAGTTCTACCTGCCCCACGGCATCGCCGTCCACGCGGACGGGCGGGTGTTCGTGTGCGATCGCGAGAGCGACCGCATCCAGATCTTCAACCCCGACGGCGAGTACCTCGCGGAGTGGACGGACACGCAGCGGCCCACCCACATCGTGTTCGACGCCGAGGGGCGCGCCTACGTCTCCGAGCTTTGGTGGCACCCCGGCGACATCTCGCGCCGCCACGGGCCAACCACGGCGGCCAAGCCCGCGCGGCTCAGCGTCTTCGATCCCGAGGGCCGGGTGCTCGCGCGCTGGGGCACCGCGGATGCCACCGCGGCGGGGAGCTTCGCGGCGCCGCACGGGCTCGCAGTGGATTCCCGCGGGGACATCTACGTGAGCGAGGTGACGTGGACCTTCGCGGTGAGCCGCGGCCGCGCTCCCGCCGACACGCACACGTTCCAGAAGTTCGCGCTAGGCAAGTAGCCGGGCGCCGCCCGGTCAGTCGCGGACGAGGGACTCGATCTCGTCTTTGTGGGCGCCGAAGCCCAGGAAGACGCGCTCGTCGATGACGACGGCGGGCACCGCGAGCCGGCCGATGCGCTTGAAGAGGTCGAGGCTCGCGTCCGGGTCCTTGCCCACGTCGCGCACGTCCACCGCGACGCCGCGCGCCTGCAGATAGGCGAGGGCCGCCTCGCCGTCGGCGTTGCCCTCCATCGTGAAGAGCAGGGCGCGCTTCACTCGGGACGGTTGGCCAGCCCGGGGTCGACGAAGCGGAAGTCGCCGGTCGCCGCCCATCCCGGCGCGACCGAGGCGAGGAGGAGATCGCGGAAGGCGGCGACGCGATCCGCGGGCAGATCGGCGCGGCTCTCGAGCAGCGCGGCGAGGCCCTCGGGGTCGTCATAGGCGCGCCGGCTCACCGCCGCCACGTGGTTGAAGAAGCGGCGCACGCGCCGGTCCATCTGGTCCTCGGAGAACGCCTGCATCACTCGCGCGAGGGCGTCCGCCACCGCCGAGTCGAGCTTGAGGAAGCCGGAGAAGTTCATCGCGCAGTAGGTGACGCCGTCGGGGCCGTCCAGGTGCTCGGTGTTGAGCATGATCACCACGCGACCTGACAGCGGGGGCAGCAGCGGGGGGTCGTAGCGGCCTTCCAGGTAGAACACGCGGCGCCCGTCTTCCGAGAGGATCGGCTTCATGAGGCCGCGAACCCCGCGCCCGTCGTCGGCCTCGTAGAGGTCCCCCACCCGCCGCACACGGTACTTGCCCTCGCGCAGGATACGGGCCACGTCGGAGGCGAAGTCGGGATGGTCGAGCAAGTAGTCGAAGACGGGTTTGTGGCTGCGGAACGTGATGTCCCGCACCTCGCGCGCGACCGCGGCTCCCTTCACCACCTCGCGCACCCGCTCGTAGTCCTGCAGCTCGAGCCGGTCCCAGGGAATGTCGCGCTCGCGGCTCATCTCGTGCAGCGTGACGCTCATCTCCTGCGGGCGCGCCGGAAGCGCGCCGAGCAGCATCCCCAGCGCGACGCCGGCCGCCGCGATCGTCCGCGCGCGCACCCGCATGATGCCCCACGATACCATCGCTGCCTTGACCCTCCAACCGCGACTCTGCTATTCTCCGAACCCCGCGAGCGGGAAAGGAGTTCCGTGCATGATCCGTTCGGACATCGTGAGCGCGATGGCGGCCTCCACCGGCTGGACCAAAGCCGCGTCCGATCGCGCGCTGCGCGCCCTGCTCGCCTCGATCCGCACCTCCCTCAAGCGCGGGCAATCCGTCACGCTCGTGGGCTTCGGCACCTTCTGCGTCAGCCGTCGCAAGCCGCGGCGGGGCAAGAACCCCCGCACCGGCCAGCCCATGGTGGTGGCGGCGGGGCGCACACCCCGGTTCAAGCCGTCCCGGGAGCTGAAGCGCGCCATCCGCTAGGCTTTTCGTTTCACGCTCCCCGTTCTCCGCGTTAAGATTTCCTGCAGTGTCCCGACTCGTCACCGTCGCCCTCAGCCTGGCCATCGTGCTCGCCGCCGCGCCGGTCGTCCCGGCGGCCCCCCCCAACGGCCAGGCGCTCTCCTTGAGCGCGGCCTCCGTGCTCCTCCTCGACGCCGACGGCAAGGTCGTCTTCGCCAAGAATCCGGCGGAGGATCACGCGCCGGCGAGCCTCACCAAGCTCATGACCCTCTATCTCGCCTACGAGGACCTCGAGGCGGGCAAGATCGAGTGGGACGAGCCGGTGGGGGTCAGCCGCCGCGCCGCGGAGACCGCCCGCTATCGCATGGGGCTCCGCGCCGGCGAGTCGGTGCCGTTCAGCATCCTGATGGAGGGCGTGGCCATCGCCTCCGCCAACGACGCCGCCTGCGCGGTGGCCGAGCGCCTCGCGGGCAACGAGGAGGCCTTCGTCCACCGCATGAACGAGAAGGCCCAGCTCATGGGGCTGGCCGGCACGCGCTTCGCCAATCCCCACGGGCTGCCCGACCCCCTCCAGCGCACGACCGCGCAGGACATGGCCACTCTCATCGGCCACCTCGTCACCGACTACCCCGCCTCGCGAAACGTCCTCGGGGGCAAGACCTTCGTGTTCCGCGGGCGGGTCTATCAGCGCCGCATCCCCCTCTTCGACGACCCGGGTGGGGTGCAGGCGCTCAAGACCGGCTTCACCAACGAGGCGGGCTACAACCTGGCCATCGCGGCCTGGCGGGCCGGGCAGCGCTTTCTGCTGATCGTGCTGGGCTCGCACACCCGCAGCCAGTCCTTCCGCGACGCGCGCAAGGTCCTGCAGTACGGGTTCGTCGCCAACGGCCTCGACATCGGCGACGAGCCGCCGCGCCGCCAGGTGACGCCGACGCGTCGCGGCCCGCGGCGCTCGAGCGCGTCGATCCCCTCCGCGGGCTAGACGAGGACCGGGCTGCCGGGGCAGAATCACGCCCATGGCCGCGCCCCGCGCGTTCCTGTTCGACGCCTACGGCACGCTGTTCGACGTTCACACCGTGGTGGAGGCAGGCCGGACCGTCACCGACGATCCCCAGGCGCTCTCCAACCTCTGGCGCCAGAAACAGCTCGAGTACACGTGGCTCCGCTCGCTCATGGGCCGCTACGTGGATTTCTGGGAAGTCACGCGCGCCGCGCTGTCCTTCGCGCTGCGCCGGCTCGGGCTGCGGCCGAGCCCCGCGCAGGGGGATGCCCTCATGGCGGCCTATCTCACGCTCGGCACCTTCCCCGAGGTGCGGATGGCGCTCGCGCACCTGGCCCCCGCGCCGCTCGGTATCCTCTCGAACGGCTCGCCCATGATGCTGGAGGCCGCGGTCCGCTCGGCCGGGCTCGAAGGCATGTTCCAGCATCTCCTCTCGGTGGACGAGGTGAAGTGCTACAAGCCCTCGCCGAAGGTCTACGAGCTGGGACCGCGCGCCTTCGGCGTCGCGGCAGGCGAGATCCTCTTCGTGTCGTCCAACGCGTGGGACATCGCGGGCGCGGGCGCCTTCGGCTACCGCACGTGCTGGTGCAACCGGCTGGGGGTGCCCATGGAGGGCCTCGAGGTCACGCCGGACGTCGAGGTGGAGCGGCTGGACCAGATTCCCGAGCGCGTCGGCCTCTAGCCGGCGGGGTGCCCTTACTTCTTCTGGAGGACCGAGGTCACTCGGCCGCCCCGCCCGGACATCACGGTGAGCTTGGTCCCATCCACGGTGCCGGTCACCGGATTGCCGTCCTTCGAGACGGAGCTGAACCCGGTCGGCGTGACGTCCGCCACCCAGATGATCGTGGGATTCTCTTGCGAGCCCGCCGACTCGGTCTTCCCGTACACCTTCCCGTTCTCAACCTTGCTGATCGTGATCGTGACCGGGCCGGACTTCATGCCACGCTGCTCACGAATGGACCATTGCCCCTCCCACACTCCCACCAGCGCCTGTGGCTCGATCTGCGCAGCGGCGGGGGCCATCAGGGACAGCAGTATCGTGCTGACGATCAAGAGCTTGAACACGCCATCTCCTTGATGCGAATTCCCGCGTGGGTGCCCACGTCGTGGGTTGCGTCAGATTGATCCTGGAGGCGCCGGGCAGAGCCTGGAAATGGATCCGGTCGGGAGCGCGCCGCCTTACTTCTTCGCGAGCTTCTTCCGCTTCACGTAGGCCCAGATCTTCTTCGTCATCTCCGAGGG
>Ga0075424_100004080_pt1 | contig 13758 bp, 9 predicted proteins | sample SoiMethybrSBSTD3_FD_75301 | JGI IMG/M metagenome (GOLD analysis project Ga0075424, IMG submission 75301) | Bulk soil microbial communities from a Populus tree surrounding site in Tennessee, USA - Soil MetaG P. TD hybrid SBSTD3 | ecosystem: Environmental > Terrestrial > Soil > Tree plantation... | reverse complement strand
CGGCGCGCGGCGGAGCAGAACCTGGCCTCCGCGGAAGAGTTCGAGCGAGTCACGGCTCTCTCGGCGCGAGGCGGCGAGGTGGCGGACGTCGACCTCGACCGCTCACAGCTCCAGACGATCACGCGCCGGGACGAGCTCGAACAGGCGCGGGCCGCCGAGACGGCCGCCTCGAGCGGCCTTCGCATCCTCGTCGGGTACGCCTTCTCGCAACCGATCGGGACGACGGACCTGGTCGCGACGCTTCCCCGGCCGGGCGAGATCGACCGCCTGACCTCCGACATGATCTCCCGTCGGCCGGAGTTCGCGCAGCTCTCCGCCGAACGCCGCGCCGCGGAGCTCGGCGTCCGCGTGGCGCGCGCCGAACGCCGCCCCGGGGTGACTTACGCGATCGACGGCGGCGTCGACGCAGGCTCGCTGCGCCCGACGCCTCTGCGCGAACACTCGGGCTTCTCGGCGACCGTCGGCGTGACGATCCCGATCTGGGACTGGGGAGCGAGCCGCAGCCGCGAGCTGCAGGCTCGCGACCGCGCCGCGATCGCCGAGTCCGAGCGCCTCGCGGCCCTGCGCACCTTCGAGCAGCAGTTCTACGACGCGAGGGCGCAGGCGGTCGCCGCCGTCACGCGGATCCGGCTCACGAGCGAGGGCGTCGCGAAGGCCGAGCGCAACCTCGACGTGTCGATCGCGAGATATCGCGCGGGAGAGGCGCCGATCCTCGAGGTCACCGACGCGCAGACGAACCTCATCGCACAGCGCTCGGCGTACTACCAGGCGCTCTTCGACTACCAGTCCGCCCGCGCGCGCCTCGCGCAGGCGACCGGCCAGTGAGAACGAAGGTGGGGAAATGAACGGAAGCGACGAGCCGGAAGACCCGCGCGCCGGAACGGAGAGCGCGAACCGGCCGCGCCGCATCCCCGTCGTCCTCGTCGTCGCCGCGATTGCGGTCGCGGCGCTCGTCCTCGCGCTCTATCTCCGGACGCGGTCCGCGCACGCGGCGCAAGCCGCGAACGCCGAGGCCGACGTCGTGGTCGGCGTCCGGGTGGTGCGGGCCGAGCGCGGGCCGATCGCGGAGGAGTCGTCCACCCTCGGCACGATCTTCCCGCGGGAGCAGGCGACCGTGAGCCCCAAAGTCGGAGGGCAGATCGTCCACATGGGGTTACTCAAAAACGTGGTCGTCGGGAAGGGCGAGGTGATCGCGCAGCTCGAAACCCCGGACCGGGACATCCGCGACGCGCGCGCCAACCTCGAGGCCGCGCGCGCTCTCTACGAGCGGCGCCGCGCGCTCTACGCTCAGGGGGGCATCGCGCTCCGCGAGGTCGAGGCAGCGAAGCTCGCGCTGACCACCGCCGAGAACACGCTGCGCCTCGCGCAAGACCGGACCGGTTCGGGCGGCGGCGCCGGAGGCACGGGGGGCTCGCCTGGCGCGCCGCTCACGTACGCGAGCGTACGCGCGCCGATCTCGGGTGTCGTGACCGACCAGTTCCAGTTCGAGGGGGAGTTCGCCGCGTCCGGCGCGCGTCTCGTGACGATCGCGGACCTGTCGGTGCTCATCGTGAAGGCCCAGGTCCCCGACAACGTCGTCGCCCAGCTCCACGTCGGGGATCCCGCGACCGTCCGGTTGCCCGATCAACCCGACCGGCAGCTCCCGGGGCGGATCTCCTTGATCAGCCGCTCGAGCGACCCCGTCAACCGGACGGTCGAAGTATGGGTCAATCTTGCGAACGCCGAGGGAAGACTGCGCTCCGGCGGTGCCGCGGAGATCGTCGTCGCCACGAAGCGGGTGAACGACGCCATCGTCGTGCCGGCTTCCGCGATCACCCTCGACGCTCCGGACAAGGACACCGGCACGGTGATGGTGGTCGACGCCTCGAACGTCGCGCACGAGACCCGGGTCACGGTCGGCATCCGGACGCCGCAGGCCGTTCAGATCACGGCGGGGTTGAAGGGAGGCGAGACCGTCGTCACCGAGGGCAACTACGCTCTGCCCGACGGCAGCAAGGTAGAGATCAACGCGTCCGACGCCGGCACGCCGACGCCGGCTGCGGGCACCGGCAGCAAGTGAGTCTCGCGAGCTTCGTCTCCGGTCAGTCCCGCGCGGTCGTCGTCTTCGTCCTTCTCCTCTGTGCGGCCGGCATCTATGCCGCGTTTCAGCTTCCGGCCGCGATCTTTCCCGAGACGAACTTTCCGCGCATCATCGTCGTCGTCGACAACGGAGTCGTTCCCGCGCCTCAGATGCTCGCGTCGGTGACCCGGCCGATCGAGGAAGCGATGAACGGCATCCCGGGCATCACGCGGATCAAGTCGACGACGGCGCGGGGGAGCGTCCAGATCGACCTCTTCTTCGATTGGCACACCGACGTGCTGTTCACGCTGCAGGTCGTGCAGTCGCGCCTCTCGCAGCTTGCGTCGAGCCTGCCGCCGACCTCCTCGATCCGCAGCGTGGACCGGCTCACTTTCGCGGTGTTTCCGGTCAAGGGCTACAGCCTGACGTCAGACCGGCGCGACCAGGCGACACTCCGCGACATCGCCGTCAACACGCTCCGCCCGAGGCTCGCGCGGCTGCCCGGCGTGGCGAACGTTGCCGTCGCCGGCGGGAAGGTCCGCGAGTATCACGTTCGGGTCGACGCGGCCCGCCTGAACGCCCGCGGGGTCAGCCTCCAGCAGGTCACCGACGCGGTCCGCAACTCGACCGTGATCGCATCGCCCGGCCAGATCGAAGAGAACCACCGCCTGGAGCTGGTGCTCGTCAGCGGACAGGCCACGCGACCCGAGCAGCTGGAAGCAATCGTGGTCGCGACCGTGAACAACGCGCCGGTGCGCGTGTCGGACGTCGCGACGGTCACCGCGGGCGTCGAGCCGCAGTACACGATCGTAACCGCCGACGGCCGGCCCGCCGTCCTGCTGGACGTTCTGCGCCAGCCGAACGCCAACACGGTCACGGTCACGAACGAGGTGAAAGCGGAGCTCGCCGCCGCCGAGAAGCAGCTCCCGCGGGACGTCAAGGTGACCCCGTTCTACGACCAGTCACTGCTCGTCCGGGCCTCGATGACGTCCGTCCGCGACGCGATCCTGATCGGACTCCTCCTCTCGGTCGCGATCCTGTTCGCCTTCCTGCGCAACTGGGGCACGACATTCGTCGCCATCCTCGTCATCCCCGTCACGGTCCTCGTGACGTTCCTCGCGATGCACGTCGTCGGCCTCTCCTTCGACCTGATGACGCTCGGCGGCGTGGCCGCGGCCATCGGACTCGTGATCGACGACGCGATCGTCGTGGTCGAGAACATCTACACGCACCTCGCGCGCGGACAGTCCCGGCGCGAGGCAGTGCGTCGCGCGGTCAGCGAGATCACCGAGCCGATCATCGGCTCGACGATCACCCCCGTCGTCGTCTTCCTGCCGCTCACGCTCTTGACGGGAGTCACCGGGGTGTTCTTCCGGTCGCTGGCTCTGACGATGGCGGTCGCGCTCCTGACGTCGCTCGTTCTCGCGCTGTCCTTTACGCCCATACTCGCGGAGCGGTTCGTCAAAGCCCGGCCCCGGAACCTGCGCAAGCCCGTTCGGGGAGAGCTGCGTCCCGCCGGGCGCGCCGTTTCGCGTCGCGAAGCGGAGATGCGGGCCGGCGACGACGAGGAGGAACGGGAGACCGGCCCGTTCCTCGGAGCGATCATCCAGCGGTACGAAGCGGTGCTCGAGCTCGCGCTGAAGAGGACCTCACTCGTCTTCCTCGTCGCGTTCGCCGTTCTCGCGGTGTCGTATCTCCTCTACCGAAACCTCGGCTCGGAGTTCCTCCCCGCCTTCGACGAGGGAGCGTTCGTCCTCGACTACGTCGCCCCTCCCGGGACGTCGCTCGCCGAGACGAACCGGATGCTCATCCACCTCGAGCGGATGCTCGAGGCGACGCCCGAGGTCGAGAGCTACGCGCGGCGGACCGGCCTCCAGCTCGGGCCTGCGATCACCGAGCCGAACACGGGCGATTTCCTCGTCAAGCTGCGCCCGCGCCGCGCGCGCTCGACGTCGGAGGTGACCGACGAGCTGCGCCGGAAGATCGAATCGGGCGAGCCCGCGCTCCGCACCGAGTTCATGGGAATCCTGTCGGACCTCATCGGCGACCTGACGAGCTCACCCGCTCCGGTCGAGATCCGACTCTTCAGCGAGGACCCCACGGCCCTCCACGCGACCGCGAGCCGGGTCGAAGAGTCGATCAAGAAGGTGCCAGGCGTGGTCGACACCTTCAACGGCGTCGTCGTCAGTGGCCCGGTCATCACCTTCCAGGTCGACCCGGAGCGGGCGGCTCGCCTCGGGGTGTCAGCGACCGACGTCGCGACCGCGGTCACGACGGCCATGTGGGGGGACGCGGCCTCTTCGATCCTCCAGCAGGGACGCCTGATCACCGTCCGCGTCGTACTGCCGCCGTCCCAATCGCAGTCGCTGGAGACCCTCCGCGGGCTGCTCGTGCGATCGTCCGCGACGGGAGGACAGTTCCGGCTCGATCAGGTCGCCGACATCGCTTACGACTCGGGACAGACGGAGATCGGCCGGTACGGGCTGAGGCAGTCGGTCGCCGTCACCGCGCGCCTCTCGGGCAGCGACCTCGGGACGGCGATCCGGCAGATCAAGGCGCGCCTCGCGAAAGAGGTGAAGCTGCCGCCCGGGATGACCGTCGAGTACGGCGGACTCTACGCCGAGCAGCAGGCGAGCTTCCGGGAGCTGCTGCTCTCGCTCGTGCTCGCGATCGCGCTGGTGTTCCTGGTCCTCCTGATCGAGTTCCGATCGTTCGCACACCCCGTCGCGATCGTGGCCGGAGCGGTGCTCGCGCTCGGCGGAGTGCTGGCCGGTCTGTTCGTCACCGGCACGACTCTGAACGTCGTATCGATGATGGGAATGATCATGGTCGTCGGCATCGTCGCGAAGAACGGCATCCTGATGCTCGACGCCGTCGAAGAGCACCGGGCGAGCGGGGACTCCCTCCACGAAGCTCTGATGCGCTCAGGTCGCCGCCGTTTCCGTCCCGTGCTGATGACGTCGCTCGCCGCGATCCTCGGGATGCTCCCGCTCGCACTGGCCCTCGGCTCGGGGGCGGAGCTCTTGCAGCCTCTCGCCATCGCGGTCATCGGCGGCCTGGCGGTCGCCCTGATGTTCTCGCTCGTCGTGACGCCTACCGTCTATGCGATGCTTTCGAAGGACAAGCCCGGGAGAGAGCACCCGGCTCCCCGAATGGCGCGCCAGGTGGGTTAAAACCCGGAAACGACCGCCCCGGTTGCTACGTATCTATCAGCAGACTCGAAGTCCCCACCATCAGAAGCCCACCAACTCTCCGCCTCGGCGGAGCCTCGTCGAAATCGAGCCACTTGGTCGCAATAGATGCGCGGCGCGAGGAGTCTCCCGAGGTAATCGAGGGAGGAGCCTCGCGCCGCGGGAGCGCGAGTGAGCATGGGATCAGGCGCGCGGTCGAGCCGGGTTTTGGCGAGCCGCGCGCCGATGGCGAAGCCAGATCCCATGCAAGCGAGCGCGACGTGTTTGGTAGCCCATACGGGAATCGAACCCGTATTTCGGCCTTGAGAGGGCCGCGTCCTAACCGTTAGACGAATGGGCCGAACGGGGCGGGCAAAGTAGCACAGCGGCGCTTTTCGCGGCAAGCCCGGGGCGCTCGAGCAGCTCCCGAGCGCGCGAACGCGACGGCGGAACGTCCCTTGCATCCCGCGTCCCCCGCGAGGAGGGATTATGAAAAGAGAGCAACTGAACGAGCTTCTGTATCAGATGCTGGAAACGGAGATGGGAGGCGTCGAGGTCTATCGGACCGCGATCCGCTGCGCGATCAACGACGACCTCAAGAAGGAGTGGCAGAAGTACTTCGACCAGACGAAGAACCACGTCGAGATCGTCCGCGAGCTGATGGTCGACCTCGGCCTGGATTCGACCGTCGATACGCCCGGCCGCCGCGTCGTTCGCCACACCGGCGAGTCGCTCGTCAAGGCGATGGAGATGGCGCTGACGGAAGGCGAGGCCGAAGCCGCTCAGATCGTCGCCGCGGAATGCGTCGTTCTCGCGGAGACGAAGGACCACCTGAACTGGGAGCTCCTGGGGCAGGTTGCCAAGAAGACGAAGGGCGAGGAGAAGAAGACACTCGAGGCGGCGCAGGAGAAAGTCGAACAGGAAGAGGACGAGCACCTGTACCACACCGCCGGCTGGGCGCGGGAGCTGTGGATCGAGTTCCTCGGAATGCCCGCGGTGATGCCGCCGCCCGAGGAGGAAAAGGACGTCAAGACGGCGATCGGCGCGGCCCGCGCGAAGCAAGCCCGGACCGAGATGCTCTAGAACATCCGCGCGAATCGACCGCCTTCGGCGATCGAGTAACGCCGCCGGTTATCGAGCCGGCGGTGTCGCCGGCTGGAGGACCTTGCCCGGCCGGTAGCGCACCCAGCGCAGGATCTCCGGAAGCGTCGGCTTCTTCCCATACATGAGGATGCCGACGCGATAGATCCGGCCCGCGAGCCACGCCATCCCGATGGTCGAAAGGATGAGGATCACGATGCACAGCCCGATCTGCCAGACGGGCGGCTCGGCGATCGCGGTGCGCAGATACATGATGAGCGGGGCGGTGAACGGGAAGAGTGACGCCGCGACGGCGACGGGTCCGTTCGGGTTGTTCATGACAGACGGGTATACCGCCATCCCGCCCACGATCAGCATCGACGGAATCATCGAGAGCTGCTGCGCTTCCTGATCCGAGTTGAAGGGCGCCCCGATGGCGGTGTACACGCTCGCGTACAGGAAGTAACCGAGCAGGAAGAACAGCAGGAAATAGCCGATCATCGACAGGGGGATCGTCGGCGCACCGGACTCACCCATCGCCATGATGCTCGCGATTCCCGGGAGCGAGAGGTTCATCGCGACGAGCGACCAGATCATGTACTGGGTCAGGCCCACGAGACCGATCCCGACGATCTTGCCGACCATGAGCTCCGTCGGCCGCACCGAGGCGATCACGAGCTCGACGATACGGTTCGTTTTCTCCTCGATCACACCGCGAAGGTTCTGGAATCCGTACATGAAGAACGTCATGTACATGATCACCATGAACACGATCGCGGCGATGATGCCCGCCCCCTTTTCCTCGGCGGTTCCTTTCGTCGTGACCTTCAACGTCTTCAGGTCGACCCTCCGCTCGAGCTCCTTGCCGAGCGAGGCGGGGAGGCCGCGGTCCTGGATCTTCTGCCGCAGCAGCACCTTGTTGATGGCTTGCTCGAGCTGCGTCAGAGCCACGAACTCGGAGACCGAAATCGAGTAGTACTCCGCCCGGTCCTTCTCGATCAGCTCCGGATCGAGGACGAGATATCCGTAGATCTTCTTGTCCAGGACTTCCTTGCGCAGTGTTTCCTTCGTCTTTTCCATGTCACCCGTGACCGGCCGAGGCTCGACGATCCAGTGGATGCCGCGAGATCCCGGCTTCTTCTGTTTCATCGCCTCTTCGCGTGAAGCCAGCTCGGTCGCCAGCGCCGGCGCCAGCTTTCCCGTCGTGTCGACGACGGCGACCTTTCTCTCTCCGCTGGTCTTCCGGATCGCCGCGAACTGTACCGCCATGTAGCCGAGGAAAAAGACGGGAACGAGGAACGTTGCGATCCAGAACGCCTTCGTGCGAACGCGTTCCAGGTACTCGCGGCGGATGACCGCGAAGATCTTCTTCCAGCTCATGGCTTCCTCACTCGATAGTCCGGGTTTCTTCGATGCCCGCGGCGCGGATCGCATCGAGGTAGATCTCTTCGAGCTCCGGCTCCTTTGCCGAGAAACCGCGCAACGGGTGGCAGTCCATCGCGTGGCGCAGGAACTCGCGCTGGTCGGTCCCCGGCGCGAGCGCGACGACGTATCCGCCGTTCACCGCTTGCGAAGAGGCGACGCCGGGAAGGGCCGCGATCTCTTCCGGTCGGCACTCGACCAGGAGATGCAGCAGGTCTTTCGAGAAACGCCGTTTCAGATCGCGCAGGTTTCCCTCGAGGACCTTCTTCGAGCGCGCGAGAAGGCAGATCTCGTCGCAGAGCTTCTCCGCCTGCTCGAGGACGTGCGTCGAAAAGACGATCGTCTTGCCCTTCTTCCGGAACTCGGCCAGATACTCCTTGATGATGGCGGTGTTGATCGGGTCGAGCCCCGAGAACGGCTCGTCGAGGATGAGAACTTCGGGATCGTGAATGATGGTCGCGATGAACTGGACCTTCTGCTGCATGCCCTTGGAGAGCTCGTCGACCTTCTTCTTCAGCCACGGCTTGAGCTCGAGCCGGTCGGCCCACTCCGCGATCCGCTGGCGGGCGGTCTCCGCTGGGACTTCCTTGATCGCCGCGAGAAAGAAGAGATGGTCGAGGACCTTCATCTTCCGGTAGAGGCCGCGCTCTTCGGGCAGATATCCGATCCGGTTCTGCATCTGCCGGGTCATCGGGCTGCCGAGGACCAGGATCTCGCCGGAGTCGGCGGCCGTGATGTTCATGATCATCCGGATCGTCGTCGTCTTGCCCGCGCCGTTGGGACCGAGGAGCCCGTAGACCACGCCCTGCGGGACGGTGAGCGAGAGCGAGTCCACGGCGGGGAACTTGCCGAAGTATTTCGAGACGTTCTCGAGCTCGATTGCGGGGGTCATGTCGGGTCCTTTATTTACGTCCCGGGAAATCGAAGGTTCATGGCGGAGAGGGGGGGATTCGAACCCCCGAAGCCCGTTAGGGCTTACCGGTTTTCGAGACCGGCCTGATCAACCACTCCAGCACCTCTCCGGGCCCCAGAGGAACGCGAAATCCTAGCACCCCGTCATCTTGAGCCGGCGAAGGTCTCTTCCGATACGAGTGAGAGATTCCTCGGCCTTCGGCCTCGGAATGACAGGCTACGCGGCACTCCGGGACTTACTCGCTTCCCGCTTCCCGGCTCCCGTTTCCCGATCCGGAGCGCCGGGTCCGGAAGAACATCCTCATGAGTTCGGCGCATTCCTCCGCCAGCAGCCCTCCGTCGATCGCACAGCGGTGGTTCAGGCGCGGGTCCTGGGGGATGTTTCCGAGCGTGCCGCAGTAGCCGGCTTTGGGGTCCGGGCATCCGAAGACGATCCGCGCAAGACGCGCGTTCACCGCGGCTCCGGCGCACATCGGGCACGGCTCCACGGTCGCATAGAGCGTCGCGCCCTCGAGCCGCCAGGTTCCGGCCGCCTGAGCGGCCTCGCGGATCGCCTCGATCTCGGCGTGGTGGGTCGGGTCGGCCAGCGCCTCGCGGCGGTTGCGCCCGCGGCCGATCATGTGTCCGTCGCGGACGACCACGGCTCCGACGGGCACCTCCCGCTCCGAGAAGGCGATCTTCGCGAACGCGATCGCTTCGCGTTGGAACCTCTCGTCGTCGGTTGAAAACGGCATGGAGGGCGGAGCGTATCGTAGGGGTCGGCGGCGGCCGGGCGGCCGGAATTGCTTGAATCGAGAACCGGTTTTCAGTACCGTTCCCGGCTCCTGCGCCCATAGCTCAATTGGATAGAGCGTCTGACTACGGATCAGGAGGTTGGGGGTTCAAATCCTCCTGGGCGCACCACTTACCGCCGCTCAGCCGTCAGCCCTCTTTCGAAGGCTGAGAGCCGAGACGGAGGGTTCGGCGGCCCGCAGCCCGGCGAACTTTCAAACCCGCTCTGCGTAAGAAGATAGACGCTCGACGACAGGTATCTCTGGAGGGGGAGATGAGGAAGAGAACGAAGATCATTCTTGGCGTCGTAGGACTTCTGGTCGTCCTTTTCGTCGCCATGGGATTCATCCGCAGAAAGGACAAGGACGTCGCCCGCGTGACGACCGCGAAAGTCGAAAAGATCGACCTCGTCTCGAAGGTCACGGCGAACGGCAAGATCCAGGCGCGCCGGAAGGTCGACCTGTCGGCGCTCGTCATGGGCCAGATCGTCAACCTGGCCGTCAAGGAGGGGGACAAGATCAACCGCGGCCAGCTCCTTCTCCAGATCGACCGCGCCCAGCTCGCCGCCCAGACCGCGGGGCGCGAGTCGGCGCTCGCCGCGATGCGATCGGACCTTCAGGCGGCCCGCTCGAATTCGGAGCAGGCCCGCCTCGACTACGAACGCGCGCGCCGCAACTTCGACGCGAAGATCCTCTCGGAGGCGGAGTACCAGAAATCGAAGTCCATCTACGACACCGCGCAGGCGAACCTGTCCGCGGTGCAGCAGCGGCTGCAGGAGTCGGGCGCGAACCTCGCGGCGAGCCGCGACTCTCTCTCGAAGACGACGGTCAGCGCACCGATCGCCGGCGTCGTGACCTACCTTCCCGTCAAGGAGGGCGAAGTCACCGTCATCGGCACGATGAACAACCCCGGAACGCAGCTCCTGACGATCTCCGACATGTCCGAGGTGGAGGCCGTCATGATGGTCGACGAGACCTCGGTCCCCGAAGTGAAGGTCGGACAGAAGGCGAACCTGAACATCGACGCCTATCCGAACCGCACGTTCGAAGGGATCGTCACGGAAGTCGGCTCCTCGCCGATCGCGAAGAACGACCCGGACCTGCTCTCGCTGACGCAGGGGTCCGAAGCCATCAACTTCAAGGCGAAGATCCGCGTCGTCAACCCGCCGGAGACGATTCGCCCCGGATTCTCGGTGACCGCGGACATCCTGACCGGCCGCAAGGAGGGCGCGACGGCGATCCCGATTCAGGCGCTCGTCGTCCGTGACGTCCCGAAGAAGGACGGCAAGCCCGCCGGCGGGGGAGCCGGACGACCGCAGACGGAAGAGGGCGTCTACGTCATCAAGGGCGGCAAGCTCGCGTTCGACAAGGTGGACACCGGCATCGCCGGCGAGCTCATGATCGAGGTGAAGAACGGGCCGAAGGTCGGCGACGAGATCGTCACCGGGCCGTTCAAGGTGCTCCGTCAGGTCAAGGAAGGCGACAAAGTGATCGTCGAGAAAGAGGGCGGCAAGAAGGGCCCGCAGAAGACGCCGGCGGCGGCATGAGGTCGGCCGAGCTCCTCCGCGTCTCGGCGTCGGCGCTCACGCGCCACAAGATGCGCGCGTTTCTGACCCTGCTCGGCGTCATCATCGGCGTCGCGACGGTCGTCGGGGTCGTCTCGGTGCTCTCGGGCCTGAACGCGTACGTGACGGACAAGGTGATCGGGTTGAACCCCGACGTCGTCATATTCACGAAGTACGGGATCATCACGAGTCGCGAGGAGTGGCTGATCGCCCGAAAGCGGCGGGACATCACGCTGACCGACATGGCAGTCATCCAGCGCGAGTGCAAGCTTTGCGCGCACGTCGGAGGTCGCGGTGACCGGCGGCGTCCGGTGAAGTACGCGGACCGCAAGCTCGCGGACGTCGAGATCCAGGGCCACACCCCGAACATGGGCGAAGCGATGAACTTCGACGTTGTGACGGGGCGGTATTTCACCTCCGCCGAGTACGATCACGCGGCCTCGGTGGCCGTGATCGGATGGGACGTGCAGGATCAGCTCTTTCCGCACATGGACCCGATCGGGCGGGTGATGAAGATCGACGGATATCCCGTCAAGATCATCGGCACGCTCGCGAAGCAGGGCAACGTGATGGGGCAGAGCCAGGACAGCGTGGTCTACCTGCCGCTCACCCTCTTCAAGAAGCACATCGCTCCCTCCGAGGACATCGGGGTCTTCATCAAGCCGATCGGCGGCGTCGCGATGGTCGGCCAGGCGACGGACGAAGTCCGTTCGATCCTGCGCTCGCTCCGGAAGACGAAGTTCGACAAGGACGACCCGTTCGGGCTCGTGACGGCCGAAATGCTCCAGGATCTCTGGAAGAACATCTCGGCCGGCGCGTTCCTGCTGATGATCCTGATCTCCGGCATTTCGCTCGTCGTGGGCGCCATCGTGATCGCGAACATCATGTTCGTCTCGGTCGTCGAGCGGACGAAGGAGATCGGAGTCCGGCGGGCGCTCGGCGCGAGACGCCGCGACATCCGCCGGCAGTTCCTCCTGGAGGCGGCGCTCCTCTCCGCGGTCGGCGGGATCATCGGCGTCGCCCTCGGAGCGCTGATCGCTATGGCGGTCAAGCAGGTCTTCCCCGCGCAGGTCAAGCTTTCGTTCGTCATCATCGGGATCGGCGTGGCGACCGTGACCGGCCTGATCGCCGGATGGATCCCGTCGTCGCAGGCAAGCCGGCTCGCGCCGGTCGAGGCGCTGCGGTACGAGTAGCTCGAGGTTGACCTAGGCCATGTCCGGAATCTTCAATCATCTGCGGCGGGGATTCGGAGAGAACGTCCGCTTCGCGCTGCTCGCGGTCCGCACCCACAAGCTCCGCGCGTTTCTGACCGTCCTCGGGATCGTCGTCGGAGTCGCGACGGTCATCGCGATGGTCTCGATCGTGACCGGGTTCAACAACAACATGGTCCGCAACTTCCAGAGCTTCGGCGCGACGCTGGTCCAGTTCCAGAAATACGAGGCGCGGTTCGGCCCCGGCCATCGGGACGAGTCGGAGCGCCGGCGCAAGGACCTGACCTACGAGGACGCGGTCGCGTTGAAGGAGTCGATCCCCGAGATGCGCGCGGTCTCGCCGGAACGCTATCTCTGGAACGCCGACGTGAGCGTCAAGTACCGCGACAACGAGACGACGACGCCGGTCGTCGCCGGCGTCGCTCCCGATTACTCGGTTGCCAACAACCACTTCGTGTCTTACGGGCGCTTCATCACCGAGAGCGACTTCCGGCACACCGCAAACGTCGCCGTGATCGGCGAGGACGTCCGGAACATCCTCTTCCCGCGCGAGGATCCTCTCGAAAAGATCGTCAACTTCAACGGCGAAGAGTTCATGATCGTCGGTGTCCTCGAGAAGAAGGGCAACGCTTTCGGCGGCTCGAACGACAACTTCTTCCTGATTCCGTTCCCGACGTTCGACCGCAAGTTTCCGCAGATCAAGAACAGCGGCGGCGACACGATTCACATTGCAACCGTGCCCTACACGCCCGATCAGGTGCCGGTGATCATCGAGAAAGGGACGGCGCTCCTCCGCGCGCGCCGGCACGTCCCCTTCAACAAACCGAACGATTTCGCGATCTTCACGCCCGACAAATTGATCGAGAGCTTCCAGGGAATCACGCGCGGGGTCACGCTCGCGATGGTGTTCATCGCCATGATCTCGCTCCTGATCGGCGGGGTGGGGGTCATGAACATCATGCTGGTCTCGGTCACCGAAAGGACGCGCGAGATCGGCGTGCGCAAAGCGGTCGGCGCGTATCGGCGCGACATCGTCATGCAGTTCCTGACGGAGGCGACCACGCTCTCGGTCCTCGGGGGAGCGATCGGCGTCCTGGTCGGAGTCGCGGTGCCCGCCGGCATCAAACGCGCGTTCGCCGCGCTGCCTGCGGAGACGCCGGTCTGGGCCATCCTCGTGGGCCTCGGCGTTTCGATGTCCGTCGGGATCTTTTTCGGTCTTTATCCGGCGGTGAAGGCTTCGCGGCTCGACCCCATCGAGGCGCTACGATACGAGTAGTTCATGCGGAGCATCGGCGGAGCCCATGCGACAAGCGGCAGGTTCGCCCGCCGCTGACATTCACGTTCGAAGTTCAAGGTTGAATTAGCCCGAATGGCCGGACTCTTCGGACTACTGCGCCGCGGCTTCGGCGAGAACGTGCGCTTTGCGCTCCTCGCCGTGCGCACGCACAAGCTTCGCGCCTCGTTGACCGTTCTCGGCATCGTCGTCGGCGTCGCGACCGTCATCGCGATGGTCTCGATCGTGACCGGTTTCAACAACAACATGGTGCGCAATTTCCAGAGCTTCGGCGC
>Ga0075424_100004077_pt1 | contig 13762 bp, 9 predicted proteins | sample SoiMethybrSBSTD3_FD_75301 | JGI IMG/M metagenome (GOLD analysis project Ga0075424, IMG submission 75301) | Bulk soil microbial communities from a Populus tree surrounding site in Tennessee, USA - Soil MetaG P. TD hybrid SBSTD3 | ecosystem: Environmental > Terrestrial > Soil > Tree plantation... | reverse complement strand
GCGATCTGCGCCGGTGATGCGCCCGGTCGCACCGACGAGCGACAGCTCGTCGTGTGCGACCTCACAGGGCTCGGCGTGCAGGACGTCGCCGCGGCGAACGCCGTGCTCGACGCGCTGCCGCCCGACGCCGGAGAGACGGTCGAGGCCTAACGCCCGGCGAGCCGGCCCAGCACGGCGTCGTGCAGCCTGCCGTTCGTCGTGAGCATGCTTCCACCGTGCCGGAGCGGCTCGCCGTCGAACGTCGTCGCCGAGCCGCCCGCTTCGCGGATCACGACCTCGAGCGCCGCGTAGTCCCAGATCGACAGCTCGGGCTCGAGCACCAGCTCCGCAGACCCGCGGGCGACGAGCGTATGGCCCCAGAAGTCCCCGAAGCCCCTGCCTCGCCACGTGTCTCGGATCAGGCCGACCACGGCCTCGCGATAGGCCCCGGTGAGGGTTTCGCGGAATTCCTGCAGGACCAGCTGCGCCTCCTCGACCTCGGCCACGTCGCTCACGCGGATCGGCGATCCGTTCAGGGTGGCGCCCTCGCCGGCCACCGCGACGTACCGCTCGTCGATCGCCGGCGCGCTGGCCACGCCGAGCACGCCGCGACCATCGACCTGGAGCGCGATCAGCGTCGCCCAGACCTGGATGCCTCGCGCGAAGTTGGCCGTGCCGTCGATCGGATCGACGATCCACACCCGTCCGGACGGGTCGTGCGATCCGCCCTCCTCCTCACCGAGGATCCGATCGTCGGGGAAGGCCGCCTCGATCTGTTCGCGGAGCATCCGTTCGATCGACGTGTCGGCTTGCGTCACGAGGGTGAGGTCTGCCTTGCGCCGGACCTCGAGCCCGTCGCCCCGGAACAGTCCCATCGCGACGTCGGCCGCGCGATCGGCGAGACCCAGCGCGAACGCGCGCTCGTGCTCGTACACGCGCGCAGCCTACTTGCAGGTCACACCGTCGAGTCGAGGGATCTCCGGTAGCCTGGATGCAGCCATGGACACGACCGTCGAGCGCACCGCCGAGCACACCGTCAAGCTGACGATCGAGGTGCCCTCCGATCAATTGGCGAAGGATCTCGACACGACGTACCGCGCGATCGCACGTGAGGTGAAGATCCCCGGCTTCCGGCCCGGCAAGGCGCCCAAGCCCATCATCGACGCGCAGGTCGGTGCCGATGTGGTCCTCGAAGAGTTCGTGAACGCTTCGGTCCCAAGGTATTTCCGGACGGCCGTGACGGACGAGGATCTCGCGCCGATCGGCGAGCCGGAGGTCGACGTCGAGCAGCTCGAGCCGGGCAAGCCGTTCATCTTCACCGCCACGGTCGAGGTCCGACCCAGGCTGGAGCTGACGAAGTCCGACTACGAGGGCGTGCAGGTGCAACGCCCGCCGACCGAGGTCGCCGACGACGAGGTCGACGCGTACGTCGAGCGGTTGCGCCGCCAGTTCGCCGAGCTCGAGCCGGTCGAGCGTGCCGCGCAGGAGGGCGACTTCGTCACGGTGAACGTGACGGCGATGAAGGCCGGCGAGCCGGTGGAGCGCCTGACGCGGGAGGACTACCTGCACTCGATCGGGTCCGGCGAGTTCGGCGACCGGCTCGACGCGGAGCTCGCCGGGACGAAGCCGGGTGACATCGTGAGCGTCGACGACGACCTGCCGGTCGAGCGGTTCGGCGAGGAGCTCGCGGGTCCCACGTCGTTCCGCGTGCTCGTGAAGGACGTGAAGGCGCTGAAGCTCCCCGACGCCGACGACGCGTTCGCGAAGACCGCGTCGGAGTTCGACACCGTCGATGAGCTCCGCGCGGACCTCCGCGACAAGATCCACGAGGTGAAGGAGCGAGACGCGCGCGGCGTGATCCGGGACCGCGTCCTCCAAGCGTTGATCGACACGGTGGAGGTCGACCTTCCCGATTCGCTCGTGGAGGACGAGACGAACCACCGGCTGCAGCACGCGGAGGACAACGCCGGCCGCTACGGGATCTCGCTCGATCAGATGCTGGAGATCCAGGGATGGGACCGCGACCGGCTCGCCGAGGACAGCCGGGACCACGCGATCCGCGCGATCAAGGGCGACCTGGTCTTGGAGGCGGTCGCACGGGCGGAGGATCTGCAGGTGTCCGCCGAGGAGATCGGCGCCGAGATCGGCTCCCTCGCACGGGCCTACGACCGGGATCCGAAGGAGCTCGCGAAGCAACTCGACCGAACCGGCCAGATCATCACGCTGGCCGGGGATATCATCCGAACGAAGGCGCTCGACCTGCTGGTGGAACGCGCCGATATCACCGACGAGAGCCCCGACGCCGCGGACGCGGACGAGGAGCCGAAGGAACCAGAGGAGACAGATTGATGGATCCCGTGCAGAACTACCTCGTTCCGACCGTGATCGAGCAGACCAGCCGCGGAGAGCGTGGGTACGACATCTACTCGCGGTTGCTGAAGGATCGCATCGTGTTCCTCGGCACGCCGATCGACGACGCCGTCGGAAACCTGATCATGGCGCAGCTGCTCCATCTGGAATCCGAGGACCCGGACAAGGACATCAACCTGTACATCAACTCGCCCGGTGGCGACGTTTCGGCCTTGCTCGCGATCTACGACACGATGCAGTACATCAAGCCGGACGTCAGCACGATCGTGATGGGGCTGGCGGCGAGTGCCGCCGCCGTGCTGTCGCTCGCCGGTGCCGCCGGCAAGCGATTCGCGTTGCCGAACGCGCGCATCCTGCTGCACCAGCCGCACGGAGGCGCGCAGGGTCAGGCGGTCGACATCGAGATCCAGGCGCGAGAGATGATCCGGCTCCGCAAGCTGCTGGACAGCCTGATCGCCAAACACACGGGGCAGCCGCTCGAGAAGGTCGAGAAGGACACCGACCGTGACTTCATCCTCACGGCCGAGGAGGCGCTCGCGTACGGCGTGATCGACGAGATCATCACGCGCCGAGGGATCACACCGGAGTTGGCGGCGGCGAACGCGAACGGGGCGTAATATCCGCCAGAGACGATCGAGCCGGTACGCTCGGTCGCTCGTCGGAGAGGACGGATAGAGGACACGCGGATGGCGAAGTTCGGGGACTCCGACCTGCTGAAGTGCTCTTTCTGCGGGAAGAGCCAGAAGCAGGTGAAGAAACTGATCGCCGGCCCCGGCGTGTACATCTGCGACGAGTGCATCGACCTCTGCAACGAGATCATCGAGGAGGAGCTCTCCGAGACCGCCGAGCTCAAGCTCGATGAGCTCCCGAAGCCCGCGGAGATCTACACGTTCCTCGACGAATACGTGGTCGGTCAGGATCATGCCAAGAAGGTCCTGTCGGTCGCGGTCTACAACCACTACAAGCGGATCCAGGTCGGACAGAAGGACCAGGACGTCGAGCTCCAGAAGTCGAACATCCTGACGCTCGGCCCGACCGGATGCGGCAAGACCTACCTCGCCCAGACGCTGGCTCGACTGCTGAACGTGCCGTTCGCGATCGCGGACGCCACGGCGCTCACGGAGGCCGGCTACGTCGGTGAGGACGTGGAGAACATCCTGCTGAAGCTGATCCAGGCCGCCGACTACGACGTGAAGAAAGCCGAGACCGGGATCATCTACATCGACGAGATCGACAAGATCGCGCGCAAGTCGGAGAACCCGTCGATCACGCGCGACGTCTCCGGCGAGGGCGTCCAGCAGGCGTTGCTGAAGATCCTCGAGGGGACGACCGCGAGCGTCCCGCCGCAGGGCGGTCGCAAACACCCCCACCAGGAGTTCATCCAGATCGACACCACGAACATCCTGTTCATCTGCGGGGGCGCGTTCGCGGGGCTCGACAAGATCATCGAGAGCCGCATCGGCCGCAAGGGCGTCGGGTTCGGTGCCGAGATCGTCTCACGCGAGGAGAAGGACCTCGGCGAGGTCTTCGGTCAGGTGCTCCCCGAGGACCTCCTGAAGTACGGGCTGATCCCGGAGTTCGTCGGGCGGCTCCCCGTGCTCACCCACGTGAACAACCTCGACGAGGACGCGCTCGTCGACATCCTCACCAAGCCCAAGAACGCGCTCGTGAAGCAGTACAAGAAGTTCTTCGAGTTCGACGGCGTGGAGCTGGAGTTCACCGACGACGCGATGCGCGCGATCGCTGAGCAGGCGATCCAGCGGGGGACAGGCGCTCGAGGGCTGCGGGCGATCATGGAAGAGGTCCTGCTGAACGTGATGTACGAGCTACCCTCACGGCAGGACGTGACGCGCTGCCTCGTCGACCGGGACGTCGTCCTCACCGGTGTGAATCCGACCCTCGTCCCGCGCGACCACGCGAAGAAGCGCGGCGAGCGGCACGAACGCACCGCCTGAGCAGCGCGTTCGCTCCTCCCTCGACTTTCCCCCAGGTGATGGAACCCGGGGTTCCACTGGGGCAATATCCCGTGGGCGACGGCCGCCTGGTCGTCGTGTGACGAAGAGGGGGTTCGCATGGCGGATATGGAAGCGCGGAGAAGCGCTTCGGGCTGGGGCGACGTCCCGTGGTGGGTCTTCCTGATCACCGGCATCGCGTGGCTGATCATCTCGGTCGTCGTCCTGCAGTTCGATGTCACGTCGGTCGCGACGGTCGGGTTCCTGATCGGGGTGCTGTTCGTCTTCGGCGCGATCAACGAGTTCATCGCGGCACAGATCGCCGAAGGATGGAAGTGGCTGTACTGGGTGATGGCGATCATCTTCCTGCTCGCCGCCGTCTGGAGCTTCATCCATCCGCGCGATAGCTTCTACGCGCTCGCGTCGGTGCTCGGGCTCGTGCTGATCTTCATGGGGACGCTGGAGATCATCCAGTCGACGATGACGCGAGCCCTGAACCCGTTGTGGGGGCTCGGGCTCACCGCGGGCATCCTTGAGCTCCTGCTCGGTTTCTGGGCGTCGCAGCAGTACTACCCGGCACGGGCGGCGCTGATCCTCGTGTGGGTCGGCTTCTTCGCGCTGTTCCGGGGCATCGGGCAGATCGTGCTCGCCTTCGGGGTGCGCAAGGAAGCCCGCGCGATGTCCGCGATGATGAGCTAGATCCCCGACGAGGATCGAGCGGAACGGGGCGGGCCGCCGGCAGGCGGCCCGCCCCGTTCGCGTCAGAGATCGGCGAGCACCGAGCGCGCGGCCTCGAGGTCCTTCACGGCGCCGAGCGCCTCGAAGGTCGCCGCCGCGGCGCGCATAACGCCCTCGGCCGCCGATCGCTGCCCGGCACGCGCCCACGCCGTCGCGAGGTCGAGCTGCGTGAGCGCTCGCTCCCACACGGCCCCAAGCTCCTCGAAGCGGTCCGTGGCGGCCGCGAGCGGCGCGACCGCGCGGGCGGCGTCGCCTCCGGCGAGTGCCGCGCGCCCTTCGAGCCGGTCGGCGAACGCCGCGAGCGCGGCCGTGCCGGCGCGCGCCTCGTGGCGGCGCATCACCGCGATGAGCTCGGGAGCGCGATCCCAGGCGTTCGATGCGGCCGTGAGCTCGGCATCCGCCTCGAAGGCGTCGTTCGCGTGCACCCGCCAGTTGATCGGTCGCTCGATCGAGGCGGCCAGCTCGGTCTCGCCGCGTTGCACGAGCAGCCGTCGCAGGAACGCGTACACCCGTCCGCCCTGGGGTGATGTCAGCCGGACGAGGGCCGCCTGGAGCCGGTCGGCTTCGGCGGGCTCAGCACGTGCCTGGTGGATCATCGCGACGACCGAGGCGGCGGGCGTGACGAAGTAGGGCAGGTCGTCGCGGCGGTCCCCGAGCAGCTGCATCATGAACGCCAGCTCCTCGAGCGCGTCGTCCCACCGCCCGGTCCGATGGAGGGTCGTGACGAGCCACGCGCGGAGGTGCAGCTCGACGTTCGCGCCTCTGCCGGCGATGTTCCGGAGTCCATCGCGGCTGACCGCGAGCGCATCGTCGTACCGCCCCAGCTCGTACAACCCCCACGCCTGCATCGCATAGCAGTCGCCGATCTCGAGGATGTCGGTCAGCTGAGGGAGGAGGTCCACCCGGCGCTCGATCAGCTTGAAGCTCTCGGAGAAGTAGCCGAGCGACGACCATGCGGCGTTCGCCGCGTCCAGCGATCCCGAAGCGAGATCGGGCAGTCCCATCCGCAGGGCGACGTCGGCTGCCTCGATGCCGGCGGCCGCGTACGCGCTCAGATCGTCGTCGTTCACGTCGTCGCTCGGGGGGTACCCGAACAGCCAGCCGGCGCGGATCCCGAGCAGCCGGATACGCGCCTCGCTGTCGCCGGGCGGGAGCGCCGCCTCACCGAGATCGAAGACCTCCTTCGCCTCGGCCTCGCTGGGCGGGGCGCCCCGGATCGAACCAGGCCAGCGCTGCGGAACCTCGCAGGCACGCGCGACGAGGTACGCGATGCGCTCCCCGTCCGGGGAACCCGAACCGCTGAGCACCTCGGCGGCATCGCGGAAGTACCGCCACGCCAGATCGCCCTCGTAGGCGTCGAAGGAAGCCGCACCCATCGCCTCGTACGCGTCGACACGCTCGAGGTCCGTTCGGGCCAGGTCGATGGCGTGCTCGGCGAAACGTTGCGCCTTGCGAACCCCCAGACGACGCCGCGAATCGTTCGAGGCCCTGAGCAACCAAGGGAGCGCCGCCTCGCGAAGATCGTCCGGGGTCTCGCCGCGCGTCTCCTGCGCGAGCTCGGCCGCGGTCAACCAGTGGTAGGCGAGCAGCTCGGCGAACTCGGCCGCCCGTTCGCCCGACGTGCGCTCCAGCCACCGGGCAACGTCCGTATGGGCCTGGACGCGATCTCGTCTGGGGATCGACTCGTACGCCACGTCGCGCGTCAGGACGTGCTTGAAGCTGTATTCGCGTTGGCCCGACAGCGTCGACCCTGGACGCGAGAGCACGAGCTCCCGGTCCTCGAGGCGACGGAGCGCCTCGGTCACGTCCGGCACGTCGAGATCGACGAGCTCGGAGATCGGGCCGGTCCAGAAGACGCGACCGACCACCGACGCGGCCTGGAGCACGTGCTTGTCGGACGGTTCGAGGAGGTCGATTCGTGCGGCCAGGACCGCTTGCACGGTGTCCGGGATCTCGATCTCGTCGACGCCGGAGGACGCGCGCCACCGCTCGCCGTCATGCGTGAGGACGCCGCCGTCGATCAGTCGCCGGATGATCTCCTCGAGGAAGAAGGGGTTGCCCTCGGCGCGCCGCAGGATCCGCTCGCGAACGTCGGCCGGGAGGTCGTCGACGGTCAGGAGCGCCCGGACGAGCCGGTCGGCAGCCTCGGCCGTGAGCGGGTCGAGCGCGATCGAGGACATGTTGCGTCGGCCTCCGCCCCAGCTCGGACGGGTCGCGGTCAGATCGGGCCGGGACGGGCACACGAACAGCGCAGGCCCGGCCACCTGGTCGGCCAGCTCGTCGAGGAGATCCAGCAGCACGGGGTCGGCCCAGTGGATGTCCTCGACCACGATGACGATCGGCTCGGCGATGGCGAGCGCCGTGAAGAACGATCGCCACGCCGCATGGAGCTCGTCGCGGATCTCGCGCGGCGACGCGTTCGCGAACGAGATGTCCGGGTCGATGAGGCCGACGGTGTAGGCGAGCGCCGCCGTGGCGCGCGGCGGATCGGGCGACACCTCATCGGTCAGCAGCTCCCGGCCCGACTTGCGCACCTTCTCGATCGCGAGGTCAGGCGGGTCCGTGTCGAGGATCCCCGCGTGCCCCTTCAGGATCTCTGCGAGCGGCCAGTACGTGATGCCGTCGCCGTACGGGAGGCAGCGTCCGCGGAGCGTGGACGCGCGCGGCTCCGTCTGCTCGGCCCACGCCACGAACTCGCGCGTCAGTCGTGATTTGCCCACCCCGGCGTCGCCGTAGACCGTGACGAGGTGCGGCCGGCGGTCTCGCGCCACGCGCTCGTAGATCGTTCGCAGGAGATCGAGCTCGGCCTCGCGCCCGACCATAGGGGCGGATAAGCCAGGCACGCCGCGGATCGGCCCGGAGCTCTCCTCGACCAGTCGGAACGTCCGAACGCGCTCGCGCCGGCCCTTCATCGTCTGCGGTCCCCGGTCTTCGAACACGAAGCCCCTGACCGCGTTGGCGGTGCGCTCCGAAACGAGCACGGTGCCGGGCTCGGCCAGCGACTGGAGCCGCGCGGCGGTGTTGACCGCGTCGCCGGTCGCCATCGCCTCCCCGGGGGTCGGCGCCGTCACCGCCAGGACCTCGCCCGTGTTGATCCCGATCCGGATCTGGAGCGTCACGCCGTGCGATGCCGCGAGCTCGCCGTTCAGGCGCCCGAGCCGAGCGAGCATCCGGCCCGACGCGCGCAGCGCGCGTTCGGGGTCGTCCTCGTGCGCGACCGGGACGCCGAACGCGGCCATCACGGCATCGCCGATGAACTTCTCGACCGTACCGCCCTCGGCTTGGATCTCCTCGCGCATCGCCTCGGCGTACGCCTGCATCACCTGCCGGAACCGCTCGGGATCGAGTTGTTCGCCGAGCTCCGTCGACCCCGTGACGTCGGCGAACAGGATCGACACGACCTTGCGTTCTTCGCTGCCGGCCGACGCCGCGACGTCGACGGGGGTCCCGCACGACGGGCAGAACCGGCCGTCGGGGGGGATGGGCGATCCGCAGACCGAGCACGTGACCGCGAGCGGGCTGCCGCACGCTGCGCAGAACCGGGCATCGGCAGCGTTGTCCGAACCGCAGTTGAGGCACGCCGCCACGGGGCGAGTCTAGGTCAGGGTACGCTCGCCGACGATGGCTGGGGACCCGCGCGAGCCGTCGCCCGACGACCGATCGAGGGGGGCGTCCGCGCGGTCGCGGGTCGCGACCGCGCGGACGAAGGCGGAGGAGCTGCAGCGCCGCTCGCTCGAGCGCATCGCGCTCGAGAGCGAGCGGCGCGGCTGGGTCGCGTCGCTCGTGCACGCGTACGAGGCCGACCGCAACCGCGGCGGCGGCCTGCTCGCCGGGGGTCTCGCGTACCGGATCTTCCTGTGGGAGCTCCCGGCCGCCCTCGTCATCGTCTCCGTGCTCGGGCTCACGTCGTCGTCGGGCGGCCGCTCGCCGGAGGAGGTGGCGCGCAACGTCGGGTTGAGCGGTGCGCTCGTGGCGACCGTCGCTGCCGCCGTACGCGAGACCGATCGGGCGTCGTGGTGGCTGCTGATCCTCGGTCTGGGGCTGATGGTCTGGGCCGGCCGGAGCGCGGTCCGGGCGCTCCAGATCGTGTGTGGGATCGCGTGGAGCGACCGCACGGGCCTGCAGCACGCCACGATCGTGTCGTCGCTCGTCTTCTCCGGCGTCACGCTCGGGATCATCGCGCTCCAGGCCGCGCTCACCGCGCTGATGCACGGCGTCCTGGGCTATGCGGTCGGGTGGCTCATCGGAACGCTCCTCATGGTGGCGGTGGCGGTCTGGGTGATGGCGATCCTGCCGCACGGGGAGCGCCGATGGTTCGCCGTGCTGCCCGGCGCGCTCTTCTTCGCGGCGGCCGTCCGGTTGCTGACGATGGCGACGGTCGTCTACTTCGTCCCGAAGCTCGGACGGATCGACGACCTGTACGGCGGCCTCGCGATCGCGATCGTGATCCTCCTGTTCCTCTACCTGGTGGCGCGGGCGTTCGTCGGCGGGGAGTTCATCAACGCGACCTTCGCCGGGGTCTCCCATGCCTCGTTGCGCGACCAGGCCGGACCCCAGCGGGTCGACCACGACGGCGGGATCGGATGAGCCTCGACCGCGAGCAGGGGATCCGCCGCCTGGCGAGGTTCGTGCGCGAGCCCGCGATCCACGTCAGGTTCTTCTCGTCGGCGTCGGACGCCGCGAGGGTTCGGCGGCCGACCGACGGCATGCTCCTGTTCGCGTCGGTCGCGACGGTCTCGTGCGCGTCGATCGTTCCGGAGGACGCCGCGTTCGTCACCGCCGTCACGGATCTCGTCCGCTCGCTCCCGGGGCTCTTCGGGTGGTTCTGGGAGACGTGCGACGTCCTCGTCGTCCTGTGGGCGATCACGCTCGTGGTGGCGTCGGTGGCGGGACACGCGAGGCTGGGTCTGCTCCGCGACCAGGTCGCGGCGGTGGTCGTCGCCGGCATCGCGGGGACCCTGCTGCTCAAGGGGGACGCGTCGTTCGCCGACGCGCTCGCGGTCGGCGGGCCACCGCCGATCGACCCGGCGGTCCGCCTCGCGCTCGCCGTCGGCGTGATCGCGACCACCTCACCGCACCTGGGACTGCCGGTTCGTCGCGTCGGGCGGTGGCTCGTGCCGCTCGGGGCCGCCTCGGCGCTGGCGCTCGGGCTCACGTCGCTGCTGGGGCTGGTGGTCGGGCTCGCGATCGGGTACGGCGCCGCCGCGGCGGTCCACCTCGCGCTCGGCTCGCCCGGCGGCCGGCCCACGCCGGACGAGGTGCGGGCGGCCCTCGCCGACCTCGGGATCGACGTCGGCCTCGTGCGCGATGCCGCGATGGGCGCTCGTGGCGTCGCGCTGATGGATGCGACGACGACCGACGGGCGGCCACTGCTCGTGAAGTACTACGGGCGCGACGCGTGGGACGGCCAGGTGCTGAACACCCTCTGGTCCTACCTCTGGTACCGCGACGACACGCCCGCGCTCACCTTGAGCCGGCTCCAGCAGGTCGAACACGAGGCCTTCGTCACCTTGCTCGCGGAGCGGGCCGGCGTCCCGGTCCAGCCCGTCGTCGCCGCCGGCTCGGCGGACGAGGACGCCGTGCTCGTCGTGCTGCGCGAGGGCGAGTGGCTCGACGCGGCCGATGACGGAGAGGTCACGGACGGGTTCATGACGGACGTGTGGCGCTCGCTGATCCGGCTCCACGATGCCGGGATCGTCCACGGTGCCGTGGACGGCCGGCACGTGGCGGTGATGCCGGACGGGACGGGCGCGTTCGGCGGCTTCGCCGCCGCGAGCGCCGCACCGTCCGAGCCCCAGGTCCACGCGGACCGTGCGCAGCTGCTCGTGACGACCGCGGCGCGCGTCGGCGTCGAACGGGCGGTCGCCGTCGCCGCGGCGGTGCTCGGTCCCGAGGACCTGACCGCGGTGCTGCCTTTCATCCAGCCGGCCGCGCTCACGCGGTCCACGCGGCGGTCGCTGCCGCACGCGAGGACGGAGCTGGACGCCCTGCGGGACCGCGCCGCGTCCGCTGCGGGGACCGAGCCGCCGAAGCTGGAGCCGCTCCGCCGCGTGACGTGGAGCTCCGTTCTCCTCGTCGCGCTGCTCCTGTTCGGCGCGGTGACGATCATCGCGGCGCTCGCGAACGTTGGCATCGAGACGCTGCTGCACGAGTTCGAGCAGGCCGACGGGACGTGGCTCTGGGCCGCACTCCTCGTGTCCCTGCTCGCCCAGCCGGCGGAGGCGTTCTCGACGCTCGGAGCGTGTCCGCGGCCGCTCCGGCTCGGGCCCGTGATCGGCCTGCAGTTCGCGATCAGGTTCATCGCGCTCGCGGTCCCCAGCTCCGCCGCCCGCGTGGCTCTGAACGTCCGCTTCTTCCAGAAGGCCGGCCTTTCGACCTCGCCGGCGATCGCCGTGGGGCTCGTGGACAGCGTGGCCGGGTTCGTCGTCCAGGTCTTCCTCATGGTCACGATCTGGGTCGCCGGCTTGTCCACCCTGACGATCCAGACCGACGGCCTCTCGATCGACATCAGCAGCGAGGTCGTGATCGGGATCGTGATCCTCGTCGTGACCCTCGCCGCGGTCGCCGTCCTCGTCCCACGGATCAGGCGACTCATCGCGCCGCGCATCGCGGAGGCTGGGGAGGCGTTCGGCGTCGTCCGCTCGCCGACGAAGGTCGCCGAGCTGTTCGGCGGCAACCTCCTCGCGCAGGTGATCCTCGCGGTCGTGCTGGGTGCCTGTCTCCGCGCCTTCGGCGTGCACCTCGCGCTCGCCGACCTGATCCTCGTGAACACGCTCGCGAGCCTGCTCTCCGGGATCCTCCCGATCCCGGGGGGGATCGGCGTGATGGAAGCCGCCATCGCGTACGGGCTCGTGGCCGCCGGCGTCGCCGAACCGACCGCGGTGGCCGCCTCGGTCATGTACCGCCTCATCACGTTCTACCTGCCGCCGATCTGGGGCGCCGTCGCGATGCGGCAGCTGCGGCAGAAGGGATACATCTAGCTGCGTAGCACCGTCGCCCGACACCGACCGCGTTCCCGCATGGCACCTTCCGGGAGAGGATGGTGCTTCACGACAAGGAAGGGGAACCGATGGCAGAGAACCGGAGCGGCTGGGCGGTCGGGTGGACCTACTTCGCCGCCTTCATGATGGTCATGCTCGGGTTCTGGCACGCGATCGCCGGTCTCTCGGCGATCCTGAAGAAGTCGGTCTACACGCCTGGCGGCCAGCTCGGGGATGGGTACTTCCTCAAGTTCGACGTCTCCACCTGGGGATGGATCCACCTGATCCTCGGGATCTTGATCCTCCTCGCGGGGTTCGGCCTGCTCGGCGGCGCCGTGTGGGCGAGGACGGTCGGTGTGATCCTCGCGATCATCAGCGCGATCGCGGCGTTCGCCTGGATCCCGTACTACCCCGTCTGGGGCATCGTGATCGTCGCGCTCGCCGTGGCCGTGATCTGGGCCCTGACGACGCACGGGCGTGACGTGACGATGGACGCACCCATGTAGGGCCGGCGTTGAGCCTCGGCCACGCCTGGAACACCCCCGGTCCCGCCGGGGGTGTTCCGTAGACTCAGCCCATGCAGGTTCCCGAGAAGCCGTCGCTCGACGGCCTCGAACCGAAGTGGGGCGAATGGTGGGAGACCACCGGCACCTACCGCTTCGACCGGTCGAAGACGCGCGGGGAGATCTTCGCGATCGACACGCCGCCGCCGACGGTGAGCGGCAGCCTCCACGTCGGGCACGTGATGTCCTATACCCACACCGATGTGATCGCGCGGTTCCAGCGGATGCGCGGGCGCGAGGTCTTCTACCCGATCGGCTGGGACGACAACGGCCTCGCGACCGAACGGCGCGTGCAGAACTACTTCGGCGTGCGCTGCGACCCGACCTTGCCCTACGAGCCGGCGTTCGATCGTGCGTCGCTCGAGCGGCCGCCAGACGCCCAGCCCGTTGCGGTCTCGCGTCGGAACTTCATCGAGCTGTGTGAGCGGCTGACGGCCGAGGACGAGAAGGCGTTCGAGGATCTGTTCCGGCGCGCCGGGTTCTCCGTCGACTGGACGCAGTGGTACACGACGATCGGCGAGCTGTCGCGTCGCGTCTCGCAGCGGGGTTTCCTCCGGCTGGTCCGTGACGGCATCGCGTACACCGCGCAGGGGCCCACGATGTGGGACGTCGACTTCAACACCGCCGTCGCGCAGGCGGAGATCGTGGACCGCGAACAGAACGGTGCATACCACCGGATCGCCTTCCGGACGGAGGGAGGCGGCGACGTCCAGATCGAGACGTCGCGTCCGGAGCTGATCCCCGCGTGCGTCGCGCTCGTCACGCATCCGTCCGACGAGCGGTACGCGGCACTCGTCGGGACGACGGCGACGACGCCCCTGTTCGGCGTGCCGGTCCCGGTGGTGGCCCACCACCTCGCCGATCCGGAGAAGGGCACCGGCATCGCGATGATCTGCACGTTCGGAGACCTCACCGACGTGACGTGGTGGCGGGAGCTGCACCTGCCGCTCCGCGTCGTCGTCGAGAGGGACGGGACGATCGGAGCGCGGACCTTCGGAGCGCCGGGCTGGGAGTCACGCGACCCCGACGAGGCGAACGCCGCGATGGAACGCCTCGCGGGTTCCACGGTCAAGCGGGCGCGCGGCACGATCGTCGACCTCCTGCGTGAGCAGGGCGCGCTCGTCGGTGAGCCGCAGCCGATCCGTCACGTCGTGAAGTTCTACGAGAAGGGCGAGCGTCC
>Ga0075424_100004076_pt1 | contig 13763 bp, 6 predicted proteins | sample SoiMethybrSBSTD3_FD_75301 | JGI IMG/M metagenome (GOLD analysis project Ga0075424, IMG submission 75301) | Bulk soil microbial communities from a Populus tree surrounding site in Tennessee, USA - Soil MetaG P. TD hybrid SBSTD3 | ecosystem: Environmental > Terrestrial > Soil > Tree plantation... | reverse complement strand
CTCGCGCGCGCGCGTGGATTTGCGCTCACGGCCATTGCGCTCGTGGCGCTCGGCGTCGGCGCAACCACGGCGGCATTTTCCGTCACCGATTTCGTGCTGCTGCGGCCGCTGCCGTTTGCGCACCCCGATCGCCTGGTCAAGTTGTGGGAGCGGACGCCGGCCTACGCGCGCCAGGAGCTGTCGCCGGCGAACTACCGCGACTGGACGCGTGCCAGCCAATCGTTCGAGAGCACCGGTGCGTATCATTCGCTCGCCGTCAACATGATCGGACACGGCGAGCCGTTGCGGCTGATGGGTGCGGCAGTATCGGCCGATCTGCTGCCGACGCTCGGCGTCCAGCCGCTCGCCGGTCGTACCTTCGGTCCGTCGGATGATCGCGAAGGCGCGCCAGGTACTGCGCTTCTGAGCTATTCGTTGTGGAAATCCGAATTCGGCGGCGACCTGTCCGTCATCGGTCAACGCATCGTCCTCGACGACGAGCCGTTCACGATCATCGGCGTGATGCCAGGGGAGTTCCGCTTTCCATGGAGGGATGCGGTGCTGTGGACGCCGATGCGCTTCACCGCGCAGAACTACGTCGATCGCAACGATAACTGGCTTCAGGCGGTCGGACGGCTGCGGCAGGGCGTCACGATCGAACAGGCGCGCGCGGAACTGCTCGTGCTGGCCGCGCAATCGCAGAAACAATACCCGAAGGAGAACGAGCACATCGGCGCGTCGGTGATCGCCCTGCGCGACGAGCTCTCGGAGAAGTCGCGGCTGCTGCTCGTCGCGCTGTTCGGTGCCGCTGGATGCGTGCTGCTCATCGCGTGCGCGAATCTTGCAAACCTGCTGCTCGCACGCGCGGTGGAACGACGACGCGAGCTCGCCGTCCGGACGGCGATCGGCGCGGGCCGCGAGCGGCTCGTTCGTCAGCTGATGACCGAGAGCCTGTTGCTCGCGTTCGTGGGCGGATCGCTCGGCATCGCGATCGCCGTGACCGCGGTGCCGCTCCTCGCGCAGCTCGTACCGACCACGCTGCCGATTGCCGGGACGGCGACCATCGACGTCCGCGTGCTGATCTTCGCCGCGGCGCTCACCGCGCTCACCGGTCTGCTCTTCGGTCTCGCGCCGGTGATGCGCACCGGCACGGACGCGACCGTTCGCGGGCTCAACGATGGATCGCGCGCCGGAGGCGGACGCAAGGAGCGACTGCGTTCGACGCTCGTGTTCGCGGAGATCGTCGCGTCTGTGGTGCTCCTGGTATCGGCGGGACTGTTGATGCGCGCGCTGTGGGCGGTGCAGGCGACCGATCCCGGATTCAAGGCCGACGGCGTGCTGACGATGCGCACGCCCCTGCCGGTTCCGAAGTACAGCGCCGTCGCGACGCGCGAAGCGTTCTACTCGCGCGTGCTGTCCGATGTGCGCGCGCTGCCAGGAGTCACCGATGCCGCGTTCATCAGCTTTCTGCCCCTCGATCCGCGGATGCGCGGCGGCATCTGGCCGGTCTCGATCAGCGGCCGCGCGACCGCGCAGTCCGACAACGACGTGGCGTTTATCCGTTATGTCACGCCCGGCTTCTTCACCACGCTCGGCATTGCGCTGATGCGCGGGCGCGATGTCGCGGCATCCGATGCGGTCGATCGTCAGTTCGTCGCGGTCGTCAGCGAATCGTTCGTGCGGCGGTACTTTCCGGACGTCGATCCCATCGGCCGCCATTTCCAGTTCGCGTTCGACGACCGCGTCATCGTCGGCGTCGTCGGAGATGTTCGCTTCCGTGGACTGGAGCGGGTCAGCGAGCCGCAGGTGTATCTGCCGTCGAAGCAAGTGAAGGACGGCTGGATCGTCGGCTACATCCCGCGCGATTTGCTCGTGCGGGCGGCGTCGACGAGCGGCGCCGTTGCACTCGCGCCGTCGATTCGCGCGATTATTCGTCAGGCGGATCCGCAGCAGCCGGTGTCCGACGTGCGCACGCTCCAGGACATCGTCGACATGGACACCGCGTCGCGAACCGTGCAGGTGCGCGTGCTCGGCGCGTTTGCCGCAATCGCCGTCGTGCTCGCGGCCGTTGGCATTCACGGCCTGCTGTCGTTCGCTGTGTCGCAGCGCGCGCAGGAGATCGGCGTGCGCATCGCGCTCGGCGCGCAGCAGGGCGACATCCTCGCCCTCATCGTGAAGCGCAGCGCGTGGCTGGCGATTGCCGGCGTGATCCCGGGCGTCGCGCTGGCCTATGCGGCTGGCCGGTGGATGCAGGCGCTGCTCGTCGGCGTCACGCCGGCGGACGTGCCGACCTTCGCCATCGCCGTCTCGGTCACGATCCTGATGACGCTTGCCGGAACGCTGATGCCGACGCTGCGCGCGCTGCGAATCGATCCGATTGCCGCGATGCGCGTCGGCTAGCGCGTTCTCCATTTTGATGTGGCGCGGGGCTTTCAGCCCCGCGAGACGGGGCCCTGAAAGGGCCGCGCCACACGCATCTGGAAATTGCACCAGCGCGGGTCATTCATTCAGGGCAGCGCGAACGCGACGATTGCGCTGCCCGACGGTGCGCCGTTCTTTCCGCCGCCGCAGACGATGACGACGTACTGTTTGCCGTTCAGCATGTAAGTGGCGGGCGTCGCGTTGCCGGCGGCTGGGAGTGTCGTGTCCCACAGCAGCTTCCCGGTCAGCTTGTCGTACGCGTGGAACTTCCTGTCGAAGTTCGTCGCGCCGATGAAGAGAAGACCGCCGTCGGTGACGATCGGTCCGCCGTAGTTGTCGCTGCCGGTATTCGTCAGCCCCTTGGCGGCGAGCTCCGGGAATTCGCCGAACGGAATCTTCCAGCGGATCGTTCCCGCGTTGAGATCGATCGCGTTCAGCGTTCCCCACGGCGGCGTGATCGGCGGATAGCCGTCGGGATCGCGGAACAGCGTCTCGCCGTCGCTGCGGTACTTGAGCCACACGGGATCGCCCGTCAGCTTCGGATCCGCGCCCTTGTCCTTGCCGGTGATGAGGAAGTCCACGAGGTCGTTGATGTTCCTGGCGCCCATGTCGGGATTGCCGGGCATGCGGCCGGTGCCGTCGCGGATGACGGTGGCGATCTCCTCGCGCGTGCGTCGATTGACGATGTCGGCGAGCGACGGCGCCTGCGGCGATCCCGTGCGGTCCTCGCGATGACACGTCGCGCATTTGCTGTTGTAGAGCGACGTGTCGTTGTTCGGAATCAGCTTCACGATCCACGGCATCTCGTTCGAGTTGACGTACAGGAGCGCCGTTGCTGGATCAAATGCGGCGCCGCCCCATTCGGCGCCGCCGTCGAAGCCCGGAAACACGATCGTCCCTTCGAACGACGGCGGCACGAGAAATCCCTTCGACATCTTCCTGAAGCGCTCGAGCACCGCCGCGTGCGCTTCGGGCGTGCGCGTCGTCAGCATCGCTTCGGTGAGTCCCTGGCGCGCGAACGGCGGCGGCTTCACCGGATACGGCTGCCGCTCGGCGAGCGTTTCGCCGTCCACGGCGGACGGAGGCGCCTTGCGATATTCGATCGGGAACAGTGGGTCGCCGGTGTGCCGATCGAGCACGTACACGTATCCGTACTTCGTGATTTGTGCGACGGCTTCGACCGGGCGGCCGTTGCGTGTGACCGTGACGAGGCTCGGCGCCGCGGGGAAGTCCCAGTCCCAGACGTCGTGCTTGATCCCCTGGAAATGCCAGATCCGCTTTCCGGTCCGCGCATCGAGTGCGAGCACGCAGTCTGCGAACAGATTGTCGCCGTGACGCGTCACGCCGTAAAAATCGAACGACGCCGATCCGGTCGCGGCGAACACCATTGCGTTTTTCGTGTCGACCGTCACGCCGGCCCACGCGTTGGCGCCGCCCTCGATTTGATACGCGTCCTTTGGCCACGTGTCGTACCCGAACTCGCCCGGCTTCGGGATCGTGTGGAAGATCCAGCGCAGTTTGCCGCTGTTCACATCGAACGCGCGGATATGTCCGGGTGAGCCGGGCAGCGTCTCCGGCACGCTCGAACCCATGATCAGCAGATCCTCGAAGATCGCGCCCGGAGTGCTCGCGCTGACCGTCAATTTCTCCGCCGGCTGATCGAGGTTCTCGCGCAGATCGATGCGTCCGTCGGCGCCAAACGATTTGATTGGCGCGCCGCTCCGGCGATCGAGCGCCCACAGAAAATTGCGGTAGGTGACGAACACCCGGTCTTTGTGAACCGTGACGCCGCGGTGACGAAATCGCGATCCCGCCGGCGCGCCGTTGCTCGGATCGAACTTCCAGATCTCGCGGCCCTTCGCCGCGTCGATCGCCACGACCTTCAGCGTCGGCGTCGTCGCGTAGAGCACGCCGTCGGCGACGATCGGATTGCTCTGCATCTCGGAACCCTTGAAGGCGTCGTGCGAGTCGTAGGTCCACGCCACCCGAAGCGTGGAGACGTTCTCGCGCGTGATCTGCGCGAGCGGCGAGTGGCGGATGTTGTCGATGCCGCCGTTCGTCGGCCAGTCGGTGTCGCGCGTTCCCTGAGGAACCCGACCCGCGGTGACGGCGACTGCGATGGCGATGAGCGGAAGAAGAAGAGCGCTGCGAAAAGCTGTCACGAGCCCGGCATTGTATCGCCTCGCCGGGCGTACAGCGTGACGGTTGTGCGGCCGTCACGATTGCTCACCGCGGCGATCACCCTGTCGGTGACCGCGAGATCGTTCACACGCAATCGGTTCGTGGCCCGGATGTGGTACGCGACGCGAGCACCGAGATCCAACGCGACGACGTCGTTCTGCCACCATCCCGTGATCGAGCCGCGGCTGCTCGTTCCGTTCATCAGGAACCGGCCGGCGACCCAGCCGACCGCATGGACGGTTGCAGCACGGTCGTCGGTCGTGAAGATCGTCGTCCGCCATCCATCGAATGCCGCGCACACCACGGTCGCCGACGCGAACGAACCTCCGAGACACTGCAGCTCGAGGCCTGTCGTTGTCTGCAGCGGCGTGCCGCCTGCGGTGAGGCTCCACAGGCGCGATTGCGACATCGGATGGCCGACGAGCACAGATCGCCAGCCGAACAGGCGGCTCTCGAACGAGCTGAGGTCGTATCGTGTGTCCACGACGAGCGCGCGCTGCGCCGACGATGCGATTGGAGTGCCGCGTGCGGGCCCGCCGCGCACTGCCCAGCGCCGAACCTGCACGGGACCATCGGTCGGATGGCCGGTAACGCGAACCACTTCGCCGTCGCGGTCGCGGCCGAGCAGCATCCACTCGTTGGCGATCGAGTTGTACGACAGCGTCGTCGTGACGATCCCGGTAATCTCGCGTACGGGACGCATCCGCGCCGGCTCGCGAACATCCACGTCTCGCAGATTCACGCCGCCGCCGGGCCGCCGCTCGAGCAGCAGGACGCGATCGTCGCTTGGGAACACCGCATCGTCCGCGTTGAACGCGGTCAACGGACCGTTCGTTCGTCCGACGTGAAACGTTGTCGTTTCTTCGTCGTCGTCGGACGTCACGAGCGCGATGGATCGGCCGTTGGGTGACACGCGGATGCCGCCGTTGACGTCGAACGGCACGGAGAACTCTGACAACAGTCGCGGAGAGATCGTACGAACGGCGAACGGTTCGGTTCGCGCGACGAAGCGATCGGTACTGAACCGTTCGAGGAATGTCGTTGAACCGATTGCGACGGCAGAGAGCCCCGCGACGGCAGCGATCGGGGCGGCGTAGCGGCTGACACGATCGGATTGGAATCCGAGAACGGCGGCAAGCGCGAACGAGAACACCGCGGCCGACGGCCACGCGCGCAGCATCTGATGCATGCGAACGAGGTCGAATCCTGCTGAGAAGACCAGCAGCCACGACAATGCGGCGAATCCGCCGAACAGCGCCGTGAGCTTCAGCATGTGTGGCGGACGGTTGTCCGCGCGGTTCGCGCGCGCGAGTGCGAGGAGCGGGATCGCCGCGAGTGCAATCGTGACGGCGAACCACGGGGTGATCGGATCGGCGTGACGGAACGCCCGATCCCGCAGCGACAGACCTGCCGCGGCGAGCGCCGCGAGCGCCGACGCCGCGGCCAGCGGAGCCGCCGGAAACAACGCGGCGACGACCGCGACGAGCGCTGCGGAGAACTGCGCGAGGCTCGTGGCGAGTGCAGCCACGGCCATCGCGAGCGCGCGCGCGACCGCGGGCGACATCGGCGGAGACGGAGGCGGACCCGCCGTGCGCGCGTCGACGATGTCCATCACCGCCTGGGCGCGGGCGACGTCCGCGTCCGCGAGCGCAAGCTCCCAGCGTCGGCCGCTCGCCTCGACGGCGACGATCTTCGCCGGTCCGGTGCGCCGCGCGTCGACGCGCAGCTCGGTGATGTGCGCGTAGCTCAAGCTGTGTCGCGCCGCGGTCCCTTCCGCCCACTCGAGCGCATCGTCGCGGAAGATGGCTGACGTCCCGCCTGAGGTGAACATCGCCGCTTCGGCGAGCGAGGCTGGCGGAGTGCCCGCCGCTTCGCGGATCGCTTTGATGCGTCGCGCGAGACTCGGGTGCGTGGCCTGCTGCTCTCGCTGGGACTCGTAGCGCCGCGGAATGTGCGCGATCGCATACAACGTCGTCAGCGCGCGCGCGAGCGCCTCGGGATTGCCGGTCAGTGCGATCGCACGGAGGTCGGCGGCCGTTTCGTTGTGCTGCCGGTGTCGCGCGCGCAGCGCGAGCGCGACGACGAGGAGGATCGGCCAGGCGTACGGCAATCCGGCGGCCGCCGACGGCGACAGCACGCGCAGGAGTGGCATCGTCGCGACGAAGGCGATGAACGTGTAATTCATCACGGCCGACGTTCGCAGCCGCCGCGGGTTGAATTGCTCGATATGTGCGAGCTCGTGCGCGCAGATCGCTTCGATCGCGTCGGGATCCAGATTCGAGAGCAGCGCGTCGCTGAACAACACGCGCGACTGCCGGAGTGAGGGTAGCGCGACGGCGTTCGCGAACACGCCGCCGTTCAGATCCACGCGCAGGAAACGTGGTGCGGGGATCCCGCACGCGGTCACCAGACGGGAAAACCGCGCGGCAAGATCCGGATCAGCGATCGGCCTGGCTCGCAGGAGCAGCGACGCCACTTCGGTGTGGCGCGCGCTCCAGGTGATCAACACGCCGATCAGAATGCCGGTGACGATCGATTGATGTGTGGTGTCGAGCGCGATCATCGACGGCGCAAGCGCGAGGAGAACCCAGAAGCCGAACGTGGCGACGATCAGACGGACGAAGAATGACAGGTGCGCGCCGAGGGTCCACGTCTCGCGGAGCAGCGCGCGTCGAAGCTGGTGAGTGGACGCGAGCCGCGCGAGGAAGAGCAGTGGCACCGACCACCACACGGAACTGGTCCAGTTGATCGCGAGCAGACCGACCGAGATCCCGAGGATCGTGCCGTTCGTGCGCTGCGCGGAGAGCAGACGTTCCGGAAGCGCCGGATCGTCGAGGCGCCGAATGAGTGCACGGCTGCGCCACCACGTGACAATCGCAGGCAGCAGCGCGATGACGGCCGGAGCCGCGACCGCGTTCTGGAGCAGATGCATGGACGCGGCGTGCGCGGCAAACGAGATGCCGCGCGCGGGCGCGCGTTAGGCTGCGACGATCAGGTTCGTTTGCACGCAATTCGTAACGCGAATGCCGCAAGTGTAAAGAGCGGCCGCAGCTGGGAGGGAGTAGTGCCGCGGTGGTGCCGCGGTGGTGCCGCGATCGTGACGGGGTCGTGCCGCGGGCGTCCCGCGGTGGTGCCGCGGGCGTGCCGCGGTGGTGCCGCGGGCGTGCCGCGGTCGTGCCGCGGGCGTGCCGCGGTGGTGCCGCGGGCGTGCCGCGGGCGTGCCGCGGTGGTGCCGCGGGCGTGCCGCGGTGGTGCCGCGGTGGTGCCGCGGGCGTGCCGCGGTGGTGACGCGGTCGTGACGGACCTACAATGAGCTGATGGTCTACATCTTCGGGAAGGACACCTGACCCTACACGCAGGCCGCCCGTGACGACTACCAGCGGCGGCAGGTGGCGTTCGAGTACGTGAACGTCAAAAAGAACCCAAAGGAACTGAACCGCATGCTCACCTTCAGCAAGGGGCGTCGCGCAGTGCCGGTCATCGTCGACAACGGCGAGGTGACGATCGGATTCGGGGGCACCTGAGGCGTGTGACCCGCCGCGGTCTGCGGCAAAATTCCCTTGGAATTGGCTGAGATTTGACTAGATTGTGAAAGTGTTCACACAATGAGCCATGCCCGCCGTCGCCGACGCCACGATGATCGCCCTCGATCGCGTCACCCGGCAGTTCGCCGGCAAGCGTGACGTCATCGCCCTCGCAGACGTGACCCTCAGCATCCCGCGCGGCGAGATGGTTTCCATCATCGGACCGTCCGGCTCGGGCAAGTCGACGCTCCTCAATCTTATCGGCGGCCTCGACCGTCCCACCTCCGGCGACGTGTTCGTCGACGGCGCTGCGCTCGGCGGACTCACCGACGATGAGCTGACGAGAGTGCGCCGGGACAAGATCGGCTTCATCTTCCAGTTCTTCAACCTGCTCCCGACGCTCACCAGCCTCGAGAACGTCGGCCTGCCGCTGCACCTGCGCGGCTGGCCGCGCAGGAAAGTCGACGATCGCGCGCGCGAGCTCCTCGATCTCGTGCAGCTCGCGCACCGATTGCATCACCTGCCGGACGAGCTCTCCGGCGGCGAGCGGCAGCGCGTCGCGATTGCGCGCGCGCTGTCGATCTATCCGCCAATCCTCCTCGCCGACGAACCGACGGGCAACCTCGACACGCACACCGGCGAAGAGATCCTCTCGCTGATTCGCGATCTCCACGCGCGACTCGGCTCCACCGTCGTCATCGTCACGCACGACATGAACGTGGCGAACAGCTGCGAGCGCACGATCGCGCTCCGCGACGGCCGCCTCGTCCAGGACGTGCGGCGCATTCAGGCAGGAGCCTGACGTGATCCTGCTCCGGCTGATCTCCTGGCCGTACTTCCGCCGCCACGTGCTGCGCACGATCCTGACCACCGCGGGCATCGTGCTCGGCGTCGCGGTGTTCGTCGGCATGCACACGGCGAATCAGAGCGTGCTCTACGCGTTCACGCGCACGGTCGACCGCATTGCGGGAAAAACCGAGCTGCAGGTGAACGCGGGCGAGACCGGGTTCGACGAGGACGTCCTCGACAAAGTCCAGTCGGCCTCGACCGTGCGAGTCGCGGTGCCGGTCATCGAAGCGGTCGTCGACACGAACATCGCGGCCGAGGGCCACCTGCTCGTGCTCGGCATCGACATGACCGGCGACCGCAGCCTCCGCGACTACGACCTCGAGAGCGGCGACGAGTCGGTCATCGACGATCCGCTCGTCTTTCTCGCGCAGCCCGACTCGATCATCCTCGCGAAGGAGTTCGCCGACAAACACCAGTTCGCGACCGGCAGCCGCGTGACGCTCGGCACGGTCGAAGGCGACAAGCAGTTCACGGTGCGCGGCGTCATGAAGTCGTCGGGGCTGACGAGCGCGTTCGGCGGCAACCTCGCGATCATGGATATCTACGCCGCGCAGAAGATGTTCGGCCGCGGCCGGAAATTCGATCGCATCGATCTCACCGTGAAGCCGGGACACACGCTCGCCGAGGGTCAGCGCGAGCTTACGGCGCTGCTGGGACCGGGATTTCAGATCGAGCCGCCGTCGGGACGCGGACAGCAGTTCGAGGCGATGCTCGCGGCGTATTCCATGATGGTGAACATCTCGAGCGCGTTCGCGCTCTTCATCGGGATGTTCATCATCTACAACTCGTTCGCGATCGCCGTGACCCAGCGGCGGTCGGAGATCGGCATCCTGCGCGCGCTCGGCGCGACCCGCCGGCAGATCCGGTGGCTGTTCCTCGGTGAAAGCGCCGTCACCGGTCTCGTCGGTTCCGTTGGCGGCGTGCTGTTCGGCGTCCTCATCGCGCGCGGCATCGCCGCATCGATCGGCACGCTCATCAGCGACGTGTACGGCGTTGCCCAGCACACCGACGAAATCGCGAACAGCCCGGCGCTGCTCCTGCTGGCGCTCGCCATCGGCATCGTGACGAGCATGATCGCGGCGGCGATTCCGGCGCGGAACGCCGCGCGAGTGGATCCGGTGCAGGCGCTGCAGAAGGGCAAATACCAGGTGTTGTCGGCGGGCGAGAGCCGCCTTCGCGCCGTGCTGGGCGTGGTCGTCGGCGCCGTCTCGCTCGTCTGTCTCTCGAACGGCGGATCGCGGCCGGTGTTCTATACCGGATACGCGCTTGCGATTCTCGTGGCGCTGCTCGTCAGCCCGCTGCTGTCGCTCGCGCTCGCGAAGGCGCTGAGACCCGTTCTGAAAGCGATCCGGCCGGTTGAAGGCGCGCTCGCCGCCGACAGTCTCATTCAGGCGCCGCGCCGGACGTCTGCGAGCGTCGCCGCGCTGATGCTGTCGCTCGCGCTCGTCGTCGCGTTCGCCGGGATCGCGCGCGCCAGCTACGACTCGATCATCGACTGGATGAACACGGCGCTCAATCCGGATCTCTTCGTCACGCCGTCGCAAAGCATCGTCGTCCGCACGATTCGATTTCCCGCCGAGATGGGACCGCAGCTGTCGTCGATTCCGGGGATCGAGCGGGTGCAGATGGTGCGCGACGCGCGAATCGTGTTCCGCAGGACGCCGGTGATGGTCGTCGCGGTCGAAGTGAACAGCATCGCCCGGACCGCGCGCCGCGAACCGGTGGCGGGCAACGCCGACGAGATGTACAAGCGGACGGCAGCGGGCGAAGGGCTGATGGTGTCCGACAACCTCGCGCAGCTCCAGCATCTCCGCCTCGGCGAGACGCTCGAGATTCCGGCGCCGAACGGCGTCATCCGCCTCCCGATCGTCGGCATCATCGTCGACTACTCGGATCAGCAGGGCACGATCCTGATGGACCGGTCGGTGTTCAAGCGCTTCTGGAACGACGACACGGTGAACGTCTTCCGCGTGTATCTCACGCCCGGCGCGCAGGTGCCGGAGGTTCGCCAGCGGATTCTCGAGAAGTTCGCGGGGCAGCGTCAGGTGTTCGTGTTCACCAACAACGAGCTGAGACGCTACATTCTTCAGATCACGGATCAGTGGTTCGGCCTGACGTCGGTGCAGATCGCCGTCGCGGTGCTCGTCGCGATTCTGGGCATCGTGAACACGCTGACGGTGTCGATTACCGATCGACGCCGCGAGCTCGGCGTGCTGCAGGCGGTCGGCGGCCTGCACGGCCAGATTCGCCGGACGATCTGGCTCGAAGCGCTCAGTATCGGCGCGCTCGGCCTGGCGCTCGGCTTCGTGCTGGGCGCGATCAACCTGTATTACATCCTGCAGATCGTGCATCGCGATATCGTCGGCACGCGGCTCGATTACGAGTTCCCGTTCAACACCGTGCTGGCGCTCGTGCCGACGATTCTCGGCGCGGCATTCGTCGCGGCGATCTGGCCGGCGGAGTCGGCGGTGCATGGTTCGCTGGTCGAGGCGCTCGAATATGAGTAACCGGATCGCGGCGCTGATCGGAGCGTGCCGTTGGAGATTAAGGGCGCGTTGCAAAATCGACGCAGGGCGGCGTTTTCAGGGCCGCCAAGGCGAGGCTGAAAGCCTCGCGCCACAGATTTTGCAACGCGCTTCAAGAGACTCGCGCCACATTGTTCCGGTATTAGCCGTCGCAGTGTTCGCCGCGTTCTCGCCAGTCGCCGACAACGCGCGGCAGATCGTCGACGAAGCGCAAAAGCGGAGCGATGCGAAGTCGCAGCGGTACGAAGGGCTGCTGCAGGTGTTCGACGCGAAAGGCAGGATCAGCGACAAGCGCTGGATGTTCGAGCGGCTCGGGTCGCACGGCGACAGCAAGGCGGTGCTCAGGTTCACGGCGCCCGCCGAAGTCAAAGGGGTCGCGCTGCTCGTCGTCAACCATCCCGATCGCGCGTCGGATCAGTGGATGTGGACGCCGGCCATCGAGAGGGACCGCCGCATCGCACTGCAGGATCGATCCACGCGATTTTTTGGGACCGATTTCAGCTTCGAGGATCTAGAAGAGCGCGACGTCAACCAGTACGACTACTCCCTCGCTGGCGAAGAAGCGATCGACGGCGCGGCGTGCTGGAAGATCGTATCGACGCCGAAAGAGGCGAAGTCGTCTCAATACACGCGATCGATTGTCTGGGTTCGCAAGGACAACTACGCGTTCGCGCGAATCGAGAACTACGCGAAGGAGCAGCCGCTCCGGCGGCTGAACTACAGCGACATCCAGAATGTGCAGGGGATCTGGACCGCGCGTCAGCTCGAGATGGCCGATTTGCGGCGCGGCAGCCGTACGAAGCTCACCCTCGACAAGCTCGAATACAACGTGCCGCTGAAGGACGAGAGCTTCACGCTGCAGGCGCTGCGCAGACAATAGGTCTTCCGTCGCGTGTCGCTGCGTCCTTCCGTGCTGTTCGTCCTGCTTGGTGTTCTGCCGATCGCTTCGACGGAAGCGGCCGCCCAGACGGTGACAGAGCGCGGCTTCGCCGACGCGGCGCTGTACGTATTTCCGCAGGATGCGCCGAACGATCCGGTCAATGTCGTCGGCGACGCGCTCGTGCGCGAGGAAGTGTTCGTCAAGCCGGCGGCGTGGATTCAGTTCGCGGCAGGCCTCGACGTTCGCGCCAACACCCACGATCAGGTCGAGGACGAGTGGCGCATCGATTTCACCGACCGCGGCGTGAAGCGGCCGCGACTGTCGATCCGGCGCGCGTCGGCGACACTGACGCGCGGTCCGCTGACCGTCGATATCGGCAAGCAGTTCATCCGATGGGGCAAGACCGACATCGTGACGCCGACCGATCGGTTTGCGCCCCGCGATTTTCTGAACGTCGTCGACAGCGAGTTCCTCGGCGTTACGGGCGTCCGCGTGGCGGTTCAGGCCGCCTCGAACACGTTCGACGTTGCATGGGTTCCGTTCTTCACGCCGAGCCGCGTGCCGCTGTTGAATCAGCGGTGGACCGCGGTGCCGGAGGCGGCCGCGGACATTCCGCTCGTCGACGACACGGCGCAGCTGCCCGAACGATCGCAGGTTGGCGTGAGATGGAGCCACGTCGCGACGGCGTTCGAATACGCGCTGTCGTTCTTCGACGGGTTGAACAATCTTCCGAACATCGATGCTGCCGTTCAGACGGTGCCACCGGCCGTTCTCGTTACGCGAATCTATCCGCGGATTCGGACGTACGGCGCCGACGTGGCTGTGCCGACGCGCTGGTTCACGCTGAAGGGCGAGGCGGCGTACTTCACGAGCTCGTCGCCGAGGACCGATGAATACGTGTTGTACGTCGCGCAGATCGAACGTCAGTCCGGCGAGTGGGTGATCGTTGGCGGCTACGCCGGCGAAGCGGTCACCGCCCGGCGAGCCACGCTGACGTTCGCGCCCGATCGCGGCATGACGCGATCAATTGTGGGCCGCGCGTCCTACACGATCGATCCGATCCGCAGCGTCGCGTTCGAGACCGCGGTCCGCCAGACCGGCGATGGTTTCTATGCAAAGGCCGAATATTCACAGGCGCGAGGGCAGCACTGGCGCGCCACCGTGATGAGTGTGGTGATCGGCGGCCAGCCGGACGATTTTCTCGGCCAGTACAGCCACAATTCTCACGTCGAAGCGACGCTTCGATATAGTTTTTAGTCTGCCGATCTTACCGCTCATGGTGCGCCCGTCGACTCGCCGCTCATGGTGAGCTTGTCGAACCATGAGCGGCTCGCTCAGGGTGTACTTGTCGAACCATGAGCGGCTCGCTCAGGGTGTACTTGTCGAACCATGAGCGGCTCGCTC
>Ga0075424_100004074_pt1 | contig 13764 bp, 15 predicted proteins | sample SoiMethybrSBSTD3_FD_75301 | JGI IMG/M metagenome (GOLD analysis project Ga0075424, IMG submission 75301) | Bulk soil microbial communities from a Populus tree surrounding site in Tennessee, USA - Soil MetaG P. TD hybrid SBSTD3 | ecosystem: Environmental > Terrestrial > Soil > Tree plantation... | reverse complement strand
GATCGGTTACAAGGTCAAACGTAACATGCCGGGCCTCGATGGCCCCAATCTTGAGGCCCTTTATGCCCAGGGGGAAGCCTGGCTCAGAGGCCGCAAACGGTAGCGTCAGGGTTGGCTCACGCGCCGAGAAGTGCAATTTTCAATAAAACCACCTGGGGCACCCGATGTCGCTGGCTGACAAATTCAACCTGCTCGACGGTTTCAACATCCTTCGCATTGCATGCGCGGTGTTCTTCATCCCACACATCATCGGGAAGATCACGGTGCCAGCGACGCTCGAATTTTTCGTCAAGGCAGGATTCAAGCCACCGGCGACCTGGATGTACATAGCGGGAGCGATCGAGACCGTCCTCTGCATCGGATTGTTCTTTGGCATCTATCTGCCATTTGTCGCGTTCATCGCCTTCATTCACTTGTTCGTCGCAGCCGCTGCAACCTACAAGGTCACAAAATGCTGGATCTGGGTGATAGGGGGCGTTGAGTATTGCGTATTTTGGGCGATCTGCTGTCTCGCAGTCGCCGTTCACGCCTATCGTGCCGGCATTTGAATTTTTCTGCACTGAAAGGAAGTCCCGCCAATGGCTAGCGTTCTGTTCTCACCTATTACCATGCGCGGTCTGACCCTGCCCAACCGGGTCGTGGTCTCGCCGATGTGCCAATACAATTCCGATAACGGCTCGGCCAATGATTGGCACCTGATGCATCTCGGCAATATGTCGCTCGGCTGCGCCGGGCTGGTGATGTGCGAGATGACCAACGTCAACCCACAGGGCCGCATCTCGGCAAAATGCGCCGGCATGTGGTCGGACGACAACGAGAAGGCGCTCAAGCGCGTGCACGACTTCTGCCGCCAATATGGGGTCGCGAAACTGGGCGTCCAGCTTGCGCACGCCGGACGCAAGGGGCCTACCACGCCGCCCGCGGCCGGTGGGAAGCCGATCCTGACCAAGGAAGAAGGTGGCTGGACCCCGGAAGCGCCGTCAGCGATCCCTTACGACACCGGCTGGCCGGTCCCGCATGCAATGACTAAGGACGACATCAAACGGTGCCTGCGCGAATTCGCGGAAGCCGCCAAGCGCGTCGATCGCATCGGGTACGACGTGATCGAATTGCACGGCGCTCACGGCTATCTGGCGCATCAGTTCCTGTCGCCGCTCTCCAACCAGCGCATCGACGAATACGGCGGATCGCTTGAGAACCGGATGCGTTTTGCAATCGAGATGTACGAATCGGTGCGTGCCGTATGGCCGGAGCAAAAGCCGCTCGGAATGCGCGTCTCCGCGACCGACTGGGTCGATGGTGGCTGGACGCCGGAGGAAACAGTGATCCTGGCAAGGGAGCTCAAGAATCGCGGCATGGACTACATGGACGTATCCAGCGGTGGGGTTGATCCGCGACAGAAGATCCCGCTCGCGCCCGGCTACCAGGCGCCTTTTGCCGAAAAGGTGAAGAAGGAAAGCGGCATAACGACCATGACCGTCGGTCTGATCGCGGGTTACCAGCAGGCAGAAGAGATTGTCGCCTCGGGCAAGGCGGACCTGATCTGCCTCGCGCGCGGAGCAATGTGGGATCCGCGCTGGGCCTGGCACGCAGCCGAGGAACTGGACGCCGAAACGCCCTATGCGCCCAAGATGATGGGATGCCATCCCAAGCTGCGGCCGCAGCTTTTTCCGAAGCGGGCTCAGGCTGCAGAATAGCAAGTCTGGACCGCGTCCTTTCCCGACCTGCGCATGACGTTCAGTAGGGCACGGCTTTGCATTCCTAAACGGGATGGCCGGGACAAGCCCGGCCATGACACTAGGCGCTCACGTTCATACGCCTAATAAACTTCGCAAACGCGGCGAGCTGCGCCTTGACCGCATCCTTCGTGCCCTGATCGGTCAGCGCCAGCGTCTCCTTGTCGAACTTGCTGGCGGCGCTGCCGACGAACACTTCGGGCGTGCCGAACATAAAGGCTTTCACGAAGGTCATCGACATGCGCCAATGATATTGCATGCGCGCACCGCCGAGCGGCCCTTGCGAGCAGGACTGGATCGCCACGGGCTTGCCCTCGAATGGCTGCTCCTTCATGCGCGATACCCAGTCGATTGCGTTTTTCAATCCACCCGGCATCGACCAGTTGTATTCGGGCGTCACGAACAGTACCGCGTCGGACGCGCGAATTGCGGTTGCGAGATCTTCCGCCGGCCCAGGGAAGCCTGAGGCTTCCTGAATATCGGCGTTGTACAGCGGCAACGTTTCAAACGGCGGAGCGGTGACGAATTTCATGTCGGGCGGCGCCAGGTCCGGCAAGGCGCGGGTCAACGCTGCATTGTACGAGCGCTTGCGCAGCGAGCCGCAGATCACAAGCACATTAAGTTTGTCACTTTCAGCCATGACCAACCCTTCCGATGAAATCTCTCATCATTCCATCTTGATGAAGCCGACGACGCTATTTGGCTTCGAGGCCGGCCGTCTTGGCGACCTCCTGAAAGCCCTTGATGTCGGATTCGATCGCTTTACGAAATTCGGCGGGCGACGACAGGTTCGCAAGCGCACCCGCACTCTCGAGCCGCTTCTTGACGGCGTCTTTGGCCAGCACCTCTTTCATCGTCTTGTGAAGCTTGTCGACGATCGGGTGTGGCGTGCCGGCCGGAAATACGAGTCCGTACCAGCCGAGATAGGTAATTCCCGGCACCCCGCTCTCGGCAAGAGTCGGAACATTCTCAAGTCCCGGCCAACGGTTCGGCGTCGCAACCGCGATCAGTCGCAAGTCGCCTGAATCCACCTGGCCGCGAATGGAATGATAGAGCTCGACCGCGAAAGCCGCATCGCCTCGCAGCAATGCACTGACCACTTCACCCGACGTGCGGAAGGAAACCGGCTGAGCGTTCATTGCGGTCCGCTGACGCAGATGTTCGGCGATAAGATGCTGCGTCGAGCCGAGCCCGACCGTTGAATAATTCAACTTGCCCGATTGCTTGTTGACGTATTCGACAAGACCCCTGAGGTCGGTTACGGGCAAATTCTTTGCGACAGCGACAACGAAGGCGGAATTGGTGAAGATGCCGACCGGCGCGAAATCGTTGATCGGATCATACGGCACTTGTTTCACCGTGACCGCGGAGACCGCGTGGCCCATGCTGATGGCGAGAAGATTGTAACCATCCTTGGGCGCCCTGGCGGCCGCTCCGCCGGCTATCGTTCCGCCTGCTCCCGGCCGATTTTCGACGGTGAATTGTTGGCCGAGGGCTTCCGACAGGCCGTCGGCGAGGATGCGGGTGGCCACATCCGTTCCGCCCCCTGCGCCAAAGCCAACCAGAATGTGGACCGGGCGCGATGGCCAATCCTGTGCAGCGGTGGGCACGAGCTGCGCCATAGCTGCGATGACAATGCTGAAGATAACTATTGTGACACGCGCGATCATCGACGTCCCTTTTTTGGCGCCACTGACCGGGCCGCCCTACGTGAACGACACGATAAGGGAACGTGGCCAGGGGACCGATTGTCAAGCGGCTGAGATCAAGCCTTTTCGTCCGCAATCGGATTGCGCAATACGCCGATGCCTTCAATTTCGATCTCGCAGGCATCGCCTGCCTTCATCCAAACCGGCTCTGGCTTGCGCGCGTGACCCACGCCGGACGGCGTGCCGGTCAGGATGACATCGCCCGGCTCCAGCGTCATGCCCTTGGTCAGATAGACCAATGTCTCGGCAAGCGGAAACATCATGTTCTCCGTGTTGTCGGACTGCATGGTGTTGCCGTTCAGCCGGCTCATGATTTTCAAACCCTTGCCGCCCGGCGGGAGTTCGTCCGCGGTGACCATCCACGGGCCGAAGCCGCCCGTGCGATCGAAATTCTTGCCCATCCCCCATTGCGTAGTATGGCGCTGGAATTCACGCACCGATCCTTCATTCGCGCAGGAGTAACCGGCAATGCAGCCGATCGCGTTGGCCATGCTGAGATGCTTGGCGCGCTTGCCCACGATTGCGACCATCTCGGCTTCATAGTCGAGTTGGATCGATTCTTTTGGACGCACAATTGGCTGCAGGTGCGGAACCATGGACGTGACCATGCGGAAAAAAATCGAAGGAAATTTCGGAATATTGTCGCGTTGCGGACCTTCCTTGACGTGCTCGAGATAGTTCAACCCGAGACAAATGATTTTCCCCGGCCGCGCCACCGGCAATGCATATGACAGTCCGCTAAGCGGCCAACGAGCCGAGCCAGGCGCCTTTCTGGCAATGTCGACGACGCGCTCGAGATCGCCATTGCTCCGGCGCAACAGTTCGCCGAGATCGTTGGGCAAATTTGCATCTGCAATCTGTAGATCGACGACGTCATCGCCATCGATGATGCCCAGCCGTGCGCCATTGGATTGAAAACCGACAATCTTCATGAGTCCTGCCTTGCTTGATGAGTACGTCCGGTCCCCCGAAAATGGCCGGCGGCAACGCTTAGCGCAGGCCGAGCGAGTCGAGCAAGTCACACGGCGAGTTTGAAAGACTGGATGGAAAAATACTTGCGCGAGTCCATCCATACCGCGACCGGCAGCCAGCCCACGCCCCGCGCGAGCGCTGAGAGAGACTCAATGCTGTACTTATAGCTGTTCTCGGTATGGATCGTTTCGCCGGCGCGGAACTCGATTGTGTCCCCTGCGACCTTCACTTTTTGCCGCTTGAGGCTGGCGAGATGCATTTCGACCCGATGACGCTCGCGGTTATAAAATGCGTGGTGCTCGAACGTGTCGAGCTGGAACGTGCCGCCAAGCTCGCGATTAATTCGCGTCAACAGGTTGAGGTTGAACTGCGCTGTGACGCCTTCGGCATCGTTATAGGCGGCGTTGAGGATATCGGACGATTTAATGAGATCGACGCCAATGATGAGCGTCGACTCGCGCCCCAAAATGTTGGCCGCATTACGTAGGAATCCTGCCGCCTCGTGCGGCTCGAAATTGCCTATGGTCGAACCCGGGAAAAACCCGACGCGCGCCGCAGCGGCCTTGGCCTCTGCCGGCAGCTTGAATGGCTTACAGATATCGGCCGTAACCGGTAGAATCTTGACCTGCGGAAAATCGGTTCGCAGTTCCGCCGCTTCCTGCTCGATCATTTCGCCGCAGATATCGACAGGCACATAGGCGGCCAGCTTCGTCGCCGCCGCCTTTAATAAAATCCGCGCCTTCCTGCTGGAGCCGCTGCCGAATTCCACCAGTGCCGCACCGGAGCGAATCATGTTGGCGATGTCAACCGCATGGCGGAGCAGAATCCGCATTTCGCAACGCGTCGGATAATACTCGGGAAGTTCGGTAATGCGTTCGAACAATCGGGAGCCAGCTGCATCGTAGAAATATTTCGCCGGCACGTGCTTGGGAATTGCGTTCAAGCCCTCGAGCACATCGGCTTCAAACTCGGAGGTTTCGGCACGCTGTTGGAAACGCTTGCGCGTTACTACTGCTGCAACCATGACGCCCTCATACGAACTCGGCCAGCCGCAGGCCGCTGAACTGCCAACGCGCCGTCGGGTAAAAGAAATTCCGGTAGCTCACGCGCGCATGACCGTCAGGGGTCGCAAGCGATGAGCCGCGCAGAACCATTTGGTTGACCATGAACTTGCCGTTGTACTCTCCGAGCGCGCCTTCAGCGGCCCGATAGCCCGGATATGGCAGATAGGCGCTACGCGTCCATTGCCAGGCAATGCCGCAAGCATCCGCCATCAGATTGGTGCGCGCCGCGACCTCCCACTCCGCTTCGCTCGGCAGATGCCTTCCCGCAAAACGGGCGAAGGCATCCGCCTCGTAATAACTGATGTGGTGAATGGGTAAGGCAGGATCAACCGGCTTGAGACCGGCAAGCGTCATCGAATGCCAGGCGCCGTCCTTCTCACGCCAGTAGCCGGGCGCCTGCCAGCCTTCCGTCTGCATCGTTGCCCATCCATCGGAGAGCCACAGCGCGGGGGTGCGGTAGCCGCCCGCTTCGATGAATTCAATCCACTCGGCGTTTGTGACCAGATGCCGTGCAATCCGGGCGCGCGGGATCAACTCATCATGGAAGGGCAACTCGTTATCGAAACAAAAGTCATCGCCATCATGACCGATCGCGTGAATTCCCGCGGGCACCTCGACAAACCCACGCGGGCCCTGCGTCGCGCGCAGCGGCTGCCATTTCGGATCGTAAACGGGATCAGTCGGATTCTGCGCAAAGGCGTGCAGAATATCGGTCAGCAGAAGTTCCTGATGCTGTTGCTCATGGTGCAATCCGATCTCGACGATCGCAAACACGCGCTCGGCATCCTCCGCCGACACCTCGGCAATCAGGCGTTCAACCGCTGCATCGACTTGGGCGCGGTAGGCGGTAACGTCCTCGCCGTTCGGCCGGGTTATCAACCCGCGCTGCGGCCGCGCATGACGCGGGCCGGCGGTGACGTAGTAGGAATTGAAAAGAAAGGGAAACCGTTCGTCGAAAATCCCGTAATTCGGGTCATTAGGCAACAGCAAAAACTGTTCGAAAAACCAGGTGACGTGAGCGCGATGCCATTTCGTCGGGCTGGCATCCGGCATTGACTGAACGATCTGGTCTTCGGCCGATAAATGTGCGGCGCGAGCCTCGGTTTCGGCCCGCACCCGCCGGAATGCGTGAATCCAGATTTTTCGAGTATCATCCAGGGAACGGACCGGCTTTTGCGCCGGCTCACCGCGTGTGGCCGGCGACGTTGCTGTCCGCGCCATGGAGAGTCTCCCTAACTATACAAAGGGCTTCGGCAGTCGATATAGGTACAGATACGATTTAGGCATGCGATTGTTCCACCGCATGTTGACCCGGGCAACCTGGAGGAATTGTGGCCTGACGGGCTTGTGATCGCCGGAAGTCGAAATTGGTAGCGGGGGAGGGACTCGAACCTCCGACCTCCGGATTACGATTCCGCTGATTCACATTGTTTTCATTGAATAAAATACTGCTATGTGGCGTCTTTGGCGATGACGTGTGGGGGTAACCAACACAAACATCAAACAGGGAGTGTCCACGGCAGACCGCAAGCGGGCCTGCGTCATCGCTGTCACCGCCTTACGCGGAGAAGCCGTCGAAAGAAATCGTCCAACGAATATCATTGAAGAATTTACGTTGGCGCGTGGCGGTCGAGTAATTCACCGCCGAACATCAACTGAAATGACAGTGCGTGTATCCGCTCTTCGAAGCAATACAGACGATACCACTTATCGTTGCACTGAGCGGCTTTTGATTGGCACGTCGGCGGGGTCATGGAATTCGATGATCCTATCGAGCGTCTTGCCGAGCACGTTGTCTGTAAGCACGAGAACCTGATGCGGATACTCGCGATCCAGCAGTGTGCGTGATAGCTGACCTCTGGCTCGGGTCATGAAAATGATATGGTCAGTAAAAAGCGGCCATAGCGTGAGCCTAATCGCGGGTGCGTTGCCGCAAGTTAGAGATGCTAGGCGGCGTAGTCGGGAAACACGCGCCCGCTAACGCAAACACGCTGATTACGATAAGAGCAGCCATCATCAACAGTCTCCCTTCGCGGACTGTTTAGATGAGGCGTTCTCCAGTCTTGTGATTCGCTGCCAATGATTTGTTGGCTCGCGCTAATGCCTGTGTCTTGTTCCACATCATTGCATTAGGCTACCGCTGCCGGTGCGGTACAACGTCACTTATACATGCGTATAATTTGGTATAGGTCGACGCGGACCGAGTATTCATTGGTTGAGAAACGTGTGTAAAAATCGGCGCCGCTCTCGATCCCCAAGAGAGCACGGCCCCGATCTCACCCCCGCTCCCCCTGTCCCAAGAGGTCGGGGCCACCATTTCTACAATGAACAGCGACCATTCGGCGATCGAAAAACAGTTAGCCTAAATAAACTCTTGTTGGTTGTTGTGACAGATCAGATGTCGGACGAGGCAATAGGAAGGCTGCTGGTGCGTTAAATGGACACCCCGAAGGGATTCAGGAAACGCCAAGCCACAGTCAAAGCAGCCGCGACGGCCAAAGCAAAGATGAGCCAGTCGACCAAGCGCAATCGGCCCTTCTCTTCCATTAACTTCGCAACCTCTATTTCGTGCTGATATGCCTCTGGCGAAATCACTTTCATCAATTCGTTGCGGGTCGCCCGAATCTGTTTTCCCAAACGGTCGAGCCGTAACAAGATTATTGCTGCGAGAACGAAGCCGATAATCATCTCGGCGCTCATATTCCCCTCCCATGATAGGCGCTAGAACGCTCCATCTATAGCGCGGCCTAGAGAATTGATAAGATTTTCTGCCTCGGGAAATGCTTTATCGAGGACAGTGACTACGTCACGTTCCAGACCATCGATTTCGATTGACCACGTTGATGGATCGCTTGGGTCGATACCAGTTGATGAAGGCGTAGCCGCTATCCTATCGAAAGGATTATATTGAGTTTTCTTTTGATTTCGGCGTACATGTTTAAATGCAATTGCATGTTCAAATAGTCAAGTTCTGGAATCTTTTTTCGTATTTGTCTGCTTTCTTTAAAAGCTCATTGCGTTCTAGATCAGCTTCATAATTGCAACGATGTAACACAACAAATTCCACAATCGTGTTTAGCGAAACAACAGCATTCCACAATAAACGTAAGTCATCTGGCGCTCTTTTTGCTTCTTCATAATTTGGTTTGGCTATTTTCTCAAAAAATTCTAGGGCGTCCATCTGCCGGACCTCGAAGTTCGTTTTCGTTGGTTATCAGATTAGTAATCCAGTGTCCGTGTTGCAGCGGGTGCCTTTGGATTTTTGACCTTGATCCAGTTTTTCGACGGACCTGAGCGATCATTCAGTTTCTTTGAGACGATTCCTTCAAGCCCCAAAATGGCACGCGGCAGCAAACAGTAGGCCTATCGCTGGCCGCGGCTTAACCACCCTCGAAAACATAACGTTAAACGTTGAGTGGCTAGGGTGTGCTGGGCCTTTAGGTAAGGCAAAACCAACGCGGCGGCCCTTTTTCCCGGGTGGACCACATGAACAGCAATGATCTGGTCGACCGCCATGAGGTTGCGATCAATTCCCTAGAGTTTGAAAGGCAGGTTAGGGAGTTGAGGCGGGTTACAGTGTTGGGCTGGGTAGCCGTGCTTTTGTTTGCGGCGACCCTCTTTGTCGTGGCGGCCACACTGGATTAGGGCCATCGAACCCAAATGAAGAAGGCTGCCTCGGGCGTGTCTCCATTAACCATACGGAGTCTTTGCACTTTAAAAAACACACGCTCGGCTTATTAGGGTTAGCAAATTCTAAACGATAATTTGTGAATGCTTAACCGTGCGAACTTTTTTTAATCAGGCGCATTCGATTATCGAATCCTTCGGAATCGTCGAATTTCTCTTGCTCCTAATCTGCGCACTGGCCATCGTTATCTTGGATTATTGGGTGAGAATGCCATTCTAGCTGGTCGGCGCCATTCGTCGTGAATAGGCGCACCCGCCCACCGCGGACATGGATCTGCAGCCGATAGCCGTCATGCTTCAGCTCATGCGCCCAGCCCGACCCAGTTGGAGGCTGCTTGGCGACGATTGCCTGACACGGATGAATGAAAACGGCAGGCGCGTTTAATGGCCTGCCGCGAGAGCTACGCCACAACATGCGTGAGGTATAGGGCAAGGAACCCGCTCATCACACCCTTTTGTTGTTCCTTCTCGGAAACAATTTCGAACTTTGTCATTCAGCTTATATGTCGGGGTAAAGGAGTTGCGCGATGAACTTCCTGAGCGAATTGTGGCTCTTCATGCGCGTCCGCAAGAAATTCTGGCTAATGCCAATTTTTTTCATAGTGGTGACCTTGGGTGGACTTATGGTGCTGCTGACCAAGGGTTCCGTGAAAACCAAAGAATGGAACTTACTGAAAGAGGAGTTTGACGCCTTGGTGCGTAATGGATTTCCCCTCCAGGGAAGCCCGTCAGTTTTATGGCCGGGGCTGCCGCGCCTTCACCAGGGCTGACACGGACGACTCAAGACCAAAAGCCCCGGTCTTAGCGCCGGGGTTTTCTTTTGCCCCTAGGCGTGGGACACGGAGGCATCCGCGACAACCGTCTTCATCGCGGAGCTAGATGCCGAACCGCGCACTTTTGAATGCGAGGACTGTGGCAAGCAATCCGAATTGATATAGCAGTATTTGAACCAGAACTCGGGCAACCAAGGAAAAAGGGCTGCCACGTTTGCGTATGACAGCCCGGAAGTTCACCTTTGAGACTCATTGAAACTAAAGGGAAAAAACTTGCAACATACGCGACATGAAAAGGGCCGATGCCCAGCACCGGCCCTTTCAATTTCGCTATCATTTTCAGTCTGTTAGTTTGGTAGCGGGGGAGGGACTCGAACCCCCGACCTCCGGATTATGATTCCGCTGCTCTAACCAGCTGAGCTACCCCGCCATTCCGTAACAAACGTGCCGGAATGAGCGCGATATAGGAAGCGGCGGCAAATACTGTCAAGCAACGGGCGAAACTCGTTCCGCCGCGCTTACTTCGGCTGCACGGATTGGTCGCCGCCGGGGCTTCCCGGTGGCGGAATGACCGGCATCAGACCGCCCGGCGGGGTCGGCTGTCTGATTTCGGGGTCGACATGTTCAGGCGGGCAGATCACACCACCGGAGCGTGCCAGCTTATCGCTCAGATTTCCCGTCGACTCGCGTTGCTGGTCGACTTCGCTCCCCTTCCCCATCGTGCTCGGCGTGTCCGAACGCGCGCATCCCTTGGGGTCGAGTTGCTCCGTCATGGGGGCAACCGGCGGTTTTGTTGCCGGCGGGGCCTGGGCCGTCGCCGCAGCCGGCAAGAGCGCCGCAATCGTCAAACCGAAGACGCCGACCAGACGAACCATCGCATGCTCCCTGCCGCGAACGTGACACAGTAATAACGGATTGGCCGGAGTCCGAGTTCCACTCGGGGCTGCGGTCAATTGACCACGCGCTGGAAGCGGATCAGCGAAAAATGCCCGAGCGGCGACATGGGACGGTGCTCGACCAGCCGCACGCCACGATGACGTTGAGCCCATTCGGCCAGCCGACCAAACCGGAATTCAGGACGCCAGCCGAGTTTCCGGGCTATCGGCGCGAAACAGACTTCAAACGCGCGACGCGCCCCGCCCTCCGCGCCGATATGATTGACGAGAACGATTTCGCCACCGGGCCTGATCACGCGCACGAATTCATCGAGCGTGGCTTCGGGTTTTGGCACGGCGGTGATGACAAATTGCGCCACCACAACATCAAACGAGCGATCGGGCAAAGCCATCCGCTCGGCATCCATCACCGCCAGCGTTTCGACATTGCTGAGCCCGTGCTCGACGACGCGCTCATGCGCCTTGCGCAACATCGGCTCGGACAGATCGATGCCGACCAGCCGGTTCTTCCTCGCGTAGTCGGGGAGCGAAATGCCGGTGCCGACACCCACTTCGAGTATGCGTCCGCCGGCCGATCCGCACGCGTCCTCGGCTGCCACGATCGCCGCGCGTCGACCCGCGTCAAAGACTGCGCCGAACACGAGATCATAGACCGGCGCCCAGCGCGCATAAGCGCGCTCGACGCTTGACTTGTCGATGTCGCCCCTCATGCGCCCAAATCTACCCGCGCATCTCGGATGCTGCTGCCTCACTGGCACGCTGGTAATCTGCGGTACCGACAGCGCTCTTGATAAAACCGCCGCCAAGCACGCGCGCCTGGCCACCACCGGCGTCGTAGAATACACAGGCCTGGCCGGGCGATACGCCGTGTTCGCCATCCACCAACTCGACTTCGCAGCCATCCAGTCCATGCCGCAGCCAGGCTGCTTGAGGCGCACGCGTCGAGCGGACCTTCACGAAGACCTCGCGCCGGTCATCGGCCAGCACTTCGTGAAAAGAGCCATCCCCAATCCAATTGACGTCACGCAGCACGATCCGGCTCATGCGCAGCGCCTCACGCGGGCCGACCACGACCCGGCGACGCTGGGCGTCGAGCCTTACGACGTAAAGCGGTGCGCCGGTAGCAACGCCGAGACCGCGGCGCTGTCCAACGGTGAAATGAATGATGCCGGAATGCACGCCAAGGACATTGCCGTCCAAATCCACGATGTCGCCAGCTTCCGCCGCGCCAGGCTTCAGCCGCTCAATCATCTCGGCGTAATGACCCGACGGCACAAAGCAGATGTCCTGGCTGTCGTGCTTATCGGCGACAGTCAGGCCGAAACGGCGGGCGAACTCTCGTGTCTCCGTCTTGGTCCGCTCGCCGAGCGGAAAACGAAGTATCTCGAGTTGCTGACGCGTCGTGCCGAAAAGAAAATAGCTCTGGTCGCGCTCCTCCTCGCGCGCCCGATAGAGCGCGCGCCCGCCACCTGACAACGGCCGCGAAGCCACATAGTGGCCGGTCGCAAGGATTTCAGCGCCGAGCTCCCGAGCGGTGATCAGCAGGTCGTGGAACTTGATCGACATATTGCAGTCGACGCAGGGGACCGGCGTTTCGCCTTGGATATAGCTATCGGCAAACCGGTCGATGACGGCTTCCTTGAAGCGGCTTTCGTAATCGAGCACGTAGTGCGGAATACCAATGCGCTCCGCAACGCTGCGGGCATCGTAGATATCCTGGCCCGCGCAGCAGGCCCCCTTCCGATGCGTGGCGGCGCCATGGTCATAAAGCTGCAGCGTCACCCCGACCACGTCATAGCCTTCTGCCTTGAGCAGGGCGGCCGTGACCGACGAGTCGACGCCGCCGGACATGGCAACGACGACACGAGTGTCTGCAGGCCGACGGTTGAGATCGAGGCTGTTGGGCATGACGTTTCTTACCATAAGTGGCGATGGACCAGGCCTATTGCGAGGTCAAGAGCCGGCAGATTCTGCCGACTGACTGTATGTGCTGCCTGGCGCGGGGTTCAGCCATAGTCCACAAGACGCTGACTGAACAGAGGAATTTGACATCCCCGGGCTGACCTGACGATTGCACTGAACCGGCCGGAATCAAGATCAAGCGCATCGTGCGCCCAACGATGTGACCGTTTTTCATATGTCATCAGCTTGTCCCGGCGATCTCGATCGGCAGGGTGAATGATCTCCCAAGCGGGATGCCCGACCAGCCCGGCCATGACTCGCTGAGAAGCCCCCGCGCCGCATCCGTAACCAAAAGGTTAGCGGGAACCCGGCAATCATTGCCCGATGTGTTTGTCATGCTTAGGCAAATTTTAAGCCGCGGCTTGTAGTTTTTCCGCAGTATCTGTCAGTCGAGTTTTGTCTGTGAGTGTGCCAATGAACGAACCCCATCGCCCGAGGGTCAAGTATGTCATCGGGCCTGATGGTAGTCCGCTGACTATTGCGGACTTGCCGCCGCCAACGACCAAGCGCTGGGTCATCCGTCGAAAGGCCGAAGTGGTCGCGGCGGTACGTGGCGGCCTTTTGTCGCTCGAGGAAGCCTGCGCCCGATATACGCTGACCGTTGAGGAGTTCCTTTCCTGGCAGTACTCGATCGACCAGCATGGTCTTGCCGGGCTGCGCACCACGCGCATCCAACAGTATCGCCAATAGTCCTTCCTCCTCAGCACTGCGAACTGGCGGCGGACGGGCCGACCTTGTCGCGCATTGCCCCGCCCCTAACTCCACGATGCCTTTTCGTCCGGAATTAACCGGACGCTAACGTTAAACTGGACAGATCTTGCCGGTGAGGTGCGCATGCGCTCGACCGGCGTCGAAATTGGCGTTGATGGGATTCTTTCGCCGGACGGTGCACGGCTTGACCAGAAGCGAAGCAATGATCTTGCCGCTCATGCGGCCATGGCAGCCGAACAGGTTACCCGGAACCT
>Ga0075424_100004073_pt1 | contig 13764 bp, 11 predicted proteins | sample SoiMethybrSBSTD3_FD_75301 | JGI IMG/M metagenome (GOLD analysis project Ga0075424, IMG submission 75301) | Bulk soil microbial communities from a Populus tree surrounding site in Tennessee, USA - Soil MetaG P. TD hybrid SBSTD3 | ecosystem: Environmental > Terrestrial > Soil > Tree plantation... | reverse complement strand
TCCGGTTCTTCTCATCGAGTTGCAGTTGCTTGGGAGTGAAAGTGGCGCCTGGAGGAACAATGTGGGTGACATTGTTTCCGTCAAAATCCGCACGCTCGATGGAACCGTCGTTGGCGGTCGGGTTGCCCATGTTAGTCCAGTAGAGATGACCTGCTTCGGCGTCCACAACGATGCCGTCCGGAAGCCGCCTTCCCTCGCTCACAATGACCTTGAGGTCGGAGCCGTCGGGGTTCGCGGAAAACACCTGGCCACTGCTCGCACTGAGAAAGAACAACCGGGCCGTCGTTGCTTTTTCTGTGGCTTTTCTGATTGTTGATTTGGAGGACTTAACAGCCATGATTTTCCTTCGCTCCTTTTATTACTTCAGTTTTTGGCAGAGAGATTGGATAAGAAACCGCAGTTGGCTTCCATTTCGCTACACGAAGGCGCTGATCCCGGTTATGGCTTTACCGAGAATCAGGTTCTGCATCTGGAAGGTGCCTTCGTAGGAGTAGAGCGCTTCCGCATCGGCAAAGAAGCGTCCGACGTTGTAATCCGCAGCGATGCCATTCCCACCCAAGAGCTCCCGCGCCCATGCGACGGTCTCGCGGCACTTGGCGGTGGTGAATGCCTTCGCCAGGGACGCCTGTGCGTCTGTCAGCTTGCCTTCGGCCTGCAATTGGCCCATGCGAACCAAGAGGCATTGCGATGCTGTAATGTTGGCAATCATCTTGGCGAGGAGGTCTTGCACCATTTGGAAGGAAGCGATGGGCTTTCCGAACTGAAGGCGTTCCTGACAATACTTGAGTGCGTTCTCGTAGGCGCCCATGGCGCATCCAGTCGCCTCCCAGCCAACCATGAAGCGCGTCATCTTCAGAACGCGGGCGGTGTCGCGGAACGACTGATCTTGTTGCAAACGGTTCGCTTCCGGTATTCGGCAGTTTTCCATCGTGATCAGCCCGTTCTGGACCACTTTGAGGGCGATTTTGTTCTGGATCTTCTCCACTTTGAAGCCAGGCGTGGTCTTGTTTTCCACGACGAACGCTTTGACTTGGTTGTCCGCTACGTCGCGAGCCCAGATAATAGAAATGTCACACCACGGAGCGTTGCCGATCCACTTCTTCTGACCAGTGAGAATCCAGGTGTCTCCATCCCGCTTGGCAGTCGTCAACATTCCGCCTGAGGTTCCTGATCCAACTAGCGGTTCAGTCAGGCCGAAGCAGCCAATTGTTTCCCACCGAGCCATAGGTGGCAGCCATTTCTGTTTTTGTTCCTCTGATCCACCTAGGTAGATCGAGCCCATTGCCAGACCGTTGTGAACACCGAAGAATGTCGCAATAGACGAGTCGACGCGCGCCATCTCCATGGCTACCAAGCCAAACAGCTGCGCGCTTCCGCCTCTGCAGCCATAGCCCTGCATGGCAACGCCGCCAATGTTGAGTCCTTTCAGCTCGGGCAAGATTTCGAATGGGAAAGCATCTTCGACCCAGTACTTGGTGATGATGGGCGCGATCTTTGTCTCCATGAAGGCTCGTACCTGTTTCACAATCGCCAACTCTTCAGCGGGCAGGGTTTCGACGAGTTCATAGAAGTCGCTATTGGGTGCCGGTAGCGACACAGGCTTTCTATCTTTTACTGGGCTTGCCATTAAAAACCTCTCTTCTTATTGTTTATGTCCCGCTATCGCGATACTTACTTCGAGCAAGTAGGCCGCCAAACGCGTCCGGAAATTGGCTGCTGAAAAGAAGTGAGTTGCGGTCCGAAGGGAAAAGTTGATCAATAAATCGGTGTCATCAATAGATCAGTGTCAAATCGTAATGACACTGAGCGGATCTACTCGCGCATGAAGAACCCAAGTATCGCGGGGCCGCACTACCAAAAAGCAGTAAAGCTAGTGTGTGATGCGCGACCATCCAGCTCGCGGTCGCACTTTTTCTGATGTTGGTAATGGAGTAGGAATGGAACTTTGCGCAACCGAGGAAATCAACCAAACTCCTAGTTTTGAGCAGTGAGTCGGATTAATGGGTATCACATCGAGGCAATCAGTCGTGCTGGAAAGCAAAGGGAATCGTACAGCGACTAGCAAAACGGTTCCGTTGCAGAGGGGAGGAAGAGTTTCGTCCGATGGGACTGGCAGCGAATCGACAAAGTCTTCAGAGTCTGCTCTTCTCAGGAGCATGTTTTGTCGCTTAGGCAGAAATCGTTCGTACGAACGCAATGGAGTGGGTGCGCAGCACGCTGCTCACCCACTCCCCAAACGATTGTCAGAATTAGCTGTTTCTTGTTTACGGTTGTTGGCTTCAGTGAGAAGCAAGACCGTTTTCTAAACGACGGTTGACGATCATCAGTTTGTGGCGCCATTATCATCCGAATGATGATGTCCATCGTCAGAGTGCTCGTCTCCCTCGTTAGAGCGAGCCAAATGAAAAGCGAATACTTTGTTGTTTGAGATTCCGGGTGGGATCCTCCCGTAACCTGACCCCCAATAGAGAACGCCATCCACGATCGAGGGTCCATCGATGACCGTTCCCCCGCTCTGAAAGCTCCAAAGGATATTTCCGGTGGCCGCTTCGAGCGCGTACATTTGCCCGGCGTCAGAGCCGGCATACACAACACCATTGGCAACACTCACCGAGCCTCGGTCAGTGCTGCCGGCTATGGGGTCAGCGGTTTGCCAAAGGATCTTGCCAGTGGCGACGTCAAGGGCACTCCATGATCCCCAATTGATCTGCTGGCCTGATGGCACCAATGTATACGGAAGGTGATCCTTATTCCCGATGGCAACATAGATGCGCTCCCCATCGGTAGCTGTGCCCCACTCGATTCCTCCCAGCGAGCTGCCGGGACCCACAGGTGTGCTCCAGACGATCTTCCCGTCATCGGGATTGAGTGCCCAAAAAATGCCGCTCTTCTGGCCAAACCCGACGATGTTCCCAACCAGATTGGGTCCTGCTCCTCCCAAATCGAAATCCGGACTGCTGGGTACCGGACAATTTGGATTTTGCGCTCCTCCGGGAAGAATGCATGCTACGGTCCAAGTATCAAACCCCTGCAGCCTGTTTGCCCACTTGATCCGTCCTGTCTTTAAATCGAGTGCAAGCGCGGTATCGAAGTAGTCGTTCGCCGCAGCGCAGTTTGCGGTTGGATCTGCGTTCTGACAGGCCAGTACGTCTGCGGGCACGCTGTAGTTGTTTCCGGTGCCAATGAATAACGATGCACGTTTGGGATCAATCGCCGGTGGCTGCCAGACTGCGCCGCCACTGTATCCGCCTACCTGGCCGCCGTTGTCAGGCATGTCGAAGGTTTTCCAAAGCATGCGGCCGTTCTTCGCATCCAGCGCTACTATGCTGCCGCGAAACGTGCAACATGGGTAAGCGGGATCTTCAGCCAGCGCCTCTTCGTTTGATGAAACTCCGATGTAAACAATGCCGTCAAAGACAACCGGGGATCCGGTAATGATCGCCTGCCCCTGACTGTCCACTTGCGTGATCCAGCGGAGTTCTCCGGTGTGCCGGTCTACTGCGATCACGTTTGCTCCGTTATGCAGCGCAGATTCACTGAGCGTGTCGCCAATAATTAACCGATCACCATCCACAGCAGGACTGACGCGGGAGATTGATCCACCGATGCCATTGTAGTCAGAAATTTTGTGCGACCAAATGAGGCGCCCGCTTTTCTTTCTGACGGCGAACAGATTACCTCCCCAATCTGGGAAATAGACCGCTTCGTCGGCCACTGTTGGAGTGGCAGAGACATCGCCACCCGTTGTGAAAACCCATTTCGGGGTTAGGCGATTGACGTTGGCAGGACCGATGGAGCGCTCCCTCGGCTGACTCCAGGTGTTGCTCAAGTTTTGCCCAGCTATGCGCCAGTCCGCGGACTGATGCTCATTTGATGACGTCTGTGCACTCAACGCCGAAACTGATAGTAAAACACTGACCAATGTAATTGCCCACAATGACCAGTTCCGATGACTGTGTGACATCTATACCGTTCTCCTTCGTGTTAGGTGTCAGCTATTACTACGCTGCACGCATATATCAATGCATGTACGATTCCGATCAGACACGTACTATCTACAAGCACTTGCAGATTCTGGACCGTCACTTGTTGCGACATTGGCATGGCGCGACAACCAAACAACACTGGGAAGAGCAAGAATTCGGGCGCGGCAAGATAATGCGGAAGATTTGTATTTTTGGCTGTGCCCTACGGTGGGTCGCTAGCCGCCCCATTCCCACCCACACTGGCACCGCACCTTCTCGGCCAAGTGAAACTTAAAAAGAACTGTCTTGCAAATGGCACACGCTCTCATCCACATCGTTTCTCCCCTTGATTCCGTCAATCAGCAAGAAGGAGGGTCCTCGGATTGTTTGCCGAGTTCACCTTAACCTCCGCGCGAACGACTTGCGGTCTAGTCGCGCTTGACATCTTCCAATCCGGTACCACGTTCGGCTAGAACCGGAAGACTATGCCGGCAGACGCTTATATTGCGGTCTCGTGCTGATTTGGAGCCTTGCGCGTGTGTTGAATGCACGAGGTATTCCAAAACGGAAGCAAAGCTAACGCGCGGTGGAATAACGGTTCTGTACGAGCTTTTGAGCAAGAACTGTCAAGTGTTGACAGTGTCAAGTCGATTGGTGCCTTTGACACACGTAATGGGATACTGGATGAGGAGACCAGCGTGTAACGTTCGTCCTGAGACACATGCATAAAACGCGCTGCTCAATCGAAGGATGCGCCGGGTGTGGAACTCCTCACCGTCGGCCAAGCGGTGAGGGTCGAGACTACGAGAAGAGGTGAGTCACATCCGCGAAGTCTAGAAGTAGCAAACCAATTCGATCGAGAGGGTTCATTGCAGGTATTATGCCGGCTTGCGGCTCGCGAAGAACGCCAGGAACGCTTGCTTCGCATCATCAGACCTCACTCGCTCCGCGAATACGTCGTTCTCGAGTTTCACTGCTTGCTCCAATTGTTCGCGTAAAGCGCGCTTCATTAAGCGCTTGGAAGCCTGCACCGCAGCGGCGGGCTTTGCAGCCAGAGTGCGCGCAGTTTCAGTTGCTGTCGCTAGGAGGCTCTCATCAGGTACAACCTGTGTGACGAGTCCAAGCTGCGCTGCCCGCGAGGCATCAAATGGTCGACCCAGCAGGATCAGCTCGGCTGCGCGGGTATATCCGAAACGCAATGGAAACAAATAACTGCTTCCAAATTCCGGCACGAGCGCCAGGTTCACGAAAGGCAGTTGGAACTTCGCGCTCTCCCCTGCGTACACGAAGTCACAGTGGGCCAACATGGTCGTTCCGCCCCCAATGGCTGCGCCTTGCACGGCCGCGACCAGCGGCTTCTCGAAGTTGATCAACGCGTGGATCAATTGCGCCTGAGGACTTTCGCCCTGTGCCGGCGGATTTTTCATAAAGTCCTCGATATCGTTGCCTGCACTGAACGAATTTCCCGCCGCATGCCAAAGCACGACGCGTATCTGATCGTCCTTTGCCGCTCCGTTGAGTACTTCCGCTATGGTGATGTACATGCTCGACGTCATTGCGTTCTTCTTTGCGGGGCGATTCAGTTGGATGCTCAGGATGTTTCCAGAGCGCTCCGCAACAATGTCACTCATCTCCGGTCTCCAGGACGTGAATTTTCGTGCATCGTATCTTCCTCCAATAATTTCTCCCAGTCTGGGCCGTGCCCATGTGCCCCCGATGGATGCAAGCTGGGAGGTTGGTCTAATTCCGTTTCGAGCCTGTAGCGAACGAGTTGAGCCACAGTCACCATCGTGAAGCCATGCTCCGAGCAGAACCTTCCTAGATCGGAGCCGCGTGCCATACTGCCATCGCGGTTCATGATTTCGCAAATCACTGCGGCGTGATGGAGCCCTGCCAATCGTACGAGGTCCACAGACGCTTCTGTTTGGCCGCGTCTTTCGAGAACGCCATCGGGCCGAGAGCGGAGGGGAAACACATGACCAGGGCGCGCGAGGTCTTCAGGGCGAGTTCGCGGGTCGACCGCAGCTAAGATGGTTTGCGCACGATCGTACGACGAGATTCCGGTTGTTACACCCCTTCCTCGTGCATCGATCGAGACGGTAAACGCTGTGCCAAGGTTTGCGGTGTTGTGGAGCACCATTGGTCCCAATTCCAACTGGTCAAGCCGCTCGCCGGTCATTGCGATACAAATCAAGCCCCGGGCGTAGGTAGCCATAAAATTGATCACTTCAGGAGTGACCATCTCTGCCGCGATCACGAGGTCTCCTTCATTCTCCCGATCCTCATCATCGGCAATGACGATCATGCGCCCTGATCGCAACTCCCTAAGCGACTTCTCGATCTCGGGGAACTTCACTGCTCGGGTGACACGGTAGCGCTTATCACTGCCGGACACACGCGAAACTTCGGAAGAAACAGGTAGGTCCACTGCGCAAGGCCGCTGACTAGACATAGGTGCTCCGATTAAGGCCAATTCCTCCAATCGTTCACATGATCGTGAGCGAATGCCCCATCTTTTCCTTCTTGGTCCGCAAGTACGACAACGCATAAGGGCTTGGCGGTGCTTCGCAGGCAATCCGTTCGATGACTTCGATTCCACCTTTTGTCAGTGCTTCAACTTTTTGCGGGTTGTTTGACATCAGGCGGACCTGCCGGACCTTAAGTTCATGCAGGACAGCCACGGCCAGACTGAAATCACGACAGTCCGCGTCAAAGCCCAGAGCTTCGTTCGCTTCGATCGTATCGAGACCCTGGTCCTGCAAGGCGTAGGCTTTTAGCTTCGCCATCAGCCCGATGCCACGGCCCTCCTGGTGTAAGTAGATGATTAGGCCGAATCCTTGTTCCACAATGGTGGACATCGCGACCTCCAACTGGCCTCGGCAATCACAGCGCAGAGATCCAAGCACTTCGCCGGTGAGGCACTGCGAATGAATGCGTAGCAAAGGTACTCCGTCTTGCAGATCGCCAAGCGTCATCACCAAGGCTGTTTCAAGATCTCGTTTGGCTATGTTTGCTCGTTCAAAGCCGATCAGGTCGAAGACACCAAAAACCGTAGGCAGGTGAGTGGAGGCCACCCTTCGGATGCCGCGATGCTTTGCACTCTTATCCATGCTGTTTCAGTAAGCCGTTATCGCTCCTCGCATCTCTCAATCGGAGCAATTTCATCTCCATCACCTTAGAGACAATCTGCTCTGCGAGCGTATGCAAATACATAACTTGGCTGATCCGCCCGAAGAGGGTTCCCTGCTACGCGGTGACGAGTGTCACGCGTTTGACAGCGGTTGCAGTACCGCCTGCCAATGTCAGCGTGGTACCTATCAGCAGTTCCTGTTGCAGCACTCAGTCTGCGTCCATTGCAGAGCCAGTCGGTGTGGCGACCGGGTTGCTTCCGCATACATCAGGGAGGCAAGGTATGACCAGCATCGACCCGGCAGGTTCTCAAGTTTCTGAATCCGAGATCTCCGCCGCACTTGTTTTGCTGCGAGAGCGTTTTGAGGCCGTGCGCCGCGATGCAATTCAACGTGTGCGCGGACGCCTGGGCAAGTTGAGCGCCGACCAAGAGAACGCTATCGATTCGCTTAGTCATGCCCTCATCGAAAAAGTGTTACAGGCGCCAATGGCTATGTTAGAAAACGCGAGCGCGGGCAATCAGGCTGTCTTTGTTCTGGCGACGGTGCGTAGAATCTTCAATCTGCGCACCTAAAGAATTAAGAGCCCCAGACAACTTCTCAGAAAAAAGGTTAGTCGGGTGTGCGGCCAATCGCATTTAGGAGCTCGTCGTGAGCTTGCAGGTAGTCCAGCCGTGACTGCAGAAGGAGCGCCGTGGCGTCGAACTCCTGAAAGGTTGCAGTTTCCGCCTGTGAATTCAGCGCGGCCCCTTGCAACAGTTTCTGCTGCATAACGCGGTTCGACTCGGTGCGCAGAGCCACGACTTCTTCGGAAACCTTCAACATCTGCTGCGTCCGGTCAAGCTTGTTGTAGGCAGTTTCGACTGCAAGTTCGACCTCATCCTTCAGCTTCGCGAGGTTCTCTTTCGCCTGGGACAGCTGCGCTTCACGTTCACGCAGCGAGGCCTTCTTACGCCCGGAGTCGAACACATCAAAGCCGAAGTGAATACCGAACGTGCCAAAGTTACGCGCCAGGAAGGGGACGTTGTTCTGGTAGCTGTAGCGGGCAAAAGCCTCAACATCGGGGACCCACATATCTGTCTTGGCGAAACGGACTACAGCCTCAGCTTTCTCCATTTCGGCACGAGCAGCACGGATTTCCGGATGCGAGGCGATAGCCGTCGCAACACACTCCTCGCGCAGGCAAGTCTCGTGAAATTCGGCAATAGCAGAATCAAGGTCCAGGTGGGTGGTCAGCGGTAGACCGATCAGGTCATTCAGCTTCAGCTTCAGGTCTGACAATTGAAGATCCGTGGTCAGCAGTTCTTGCTTGGCCTGCAAGAATTGCGCGCGGCTGTCGATCAAGTCTTGTTCCAGGGTACTGCCGAACTTCACCTGCTCGACGCGCTCGCTCTGAAGGTCCTCGGAGGCTTTTATTCTCGCCTCAGTGGCGCTACGGTGCGCCTGAGCAATCAGGATCTTGTAATAGACCTGATGGACCGCGAGCGCTACGTCGTTTCCGGTAAGCTGTGCCTTCTCGCGCGAAGCTTTTACCTCGGCTTGGGCCACATCGTTGGCCCGCTTGATCTTCAGCAGCGTGGTCAAAGGCTGGGTGATTTGTGTTCCGCTCGTAGTCAGGTTGCGCCCCCCCTGGTTGATGATGCTGCTCACAGGAGGAATTTGGGTTCCTCCCGCTACGCCGAGGCTTCCGGCATTGATCTCGACCAACTGCGTATCCGTCAAATGTATAAAGCTGCTGTCGTTTCGTATGGAGGGAAAATAGGAGCTCTTCGCGATCTCCTTCGCGTGCTGTCTTTCCTCGACCGTGTACCCGGCAATGCGGATGTCGTGGTTGTGCTTAAGCGCCAACTGAACGGCTTCCTGCAGTGTCATGTGGCGCGGAGGTGTACTGCCTGTTTCCTCGGCCCCGGCAACGCAGGCCGAGAAGGCGATCGTTATTAGTAGGAAGAGTGCGGCGTTTCGTTTCATTATTTCGACTCCTTCGCGGAGGCTGGTATCCGCTGTTGCGTGCTCAGGTCGCCATAGTCCAGCGGCGATTGGCGCAGCAGAGCGACTAGGATCAATGCGCATGCGCAACTCCAGGCGATCAGTAGGAACCCGTCGACAATGCTCAAGCTGTAGGCCTCGAGACGCAATCGGGCCGCAATCAGATCGATGGCGCGCGCTCCCGCGGCGACCATGGCGGACGATTTGGCGTAAAGACCTGCGGTCATGGCGTGAACGTTCTGATCGGTGATCCAGTTGCCTGCGCTGACGTGGAGTCCCAAGAGGTTCGAGTGCAGCTTTTCCCGTTGCGCCAGAAAATGGCCCATGTAGATGGCGCCTGCGGTGCCGCCGAATATACGGATAGTGTGAAAGAAAGCCGAAAAGGTCAGGACCCACTCAGGTTTCGCCAAAGCCCCTGCGAAGATTGCTTGCAGCACGATGCAGCCGACAAGCCCGATAAAAGCAAAAGCCTGGCCGATGCCCGTGAGCAACTCGGTGCGGTAGAAGTTCTGGGCCGCCCACGTGCTGCTGTACTGAGAATTCAACCAGGCAGCAAAGGCGGTGCAGGTAAGGCCGATGGCCAGGAGAAGACGGGGATCAAACTTACGCAACAACAGAAGCGCAGCCGTGAAGGCGAGGGGAATAAGTGGGACAGCGCTCCAGATGATCGCAGGTCCAATCTGGTCAGCTTCGAACCCGCGGATGGCCAGCGCCTGCGGGACCAGAATAATGGTTGTGCAAAGGGTGAAGCGGAACCAGAAGAGCAGGCTTCCCAGCAGCATGGTGTTCCACTTCAGCAGATAGGGCAGCGCCACCAGAGGATTGGAACCGCGTAGCCTCCGAACCAGCGCGCACAACAGGAAGAACGCCCCGCCGACGAACAATGCGTTGAATACTCCGGAGCGCCACCAGTCAAGCCTTTCACCTTGTTCGCAGGCCGCCAACAACATGGCGAGGCCTGCGCTGGCGTACAAAAATCCGGCGAAGCTTGGTGCTTTCCCGGATTTCTTCGCTGAGCTGGCCTTAGGTATCCCGTAATAGATACAAATCATCATCACGGGCGTGATGAGCGCCGAATTCCAAAACATCCAATTCGAAGAAAGATTGTCTCTGTACCAGCCGTAGAGCGAAGGAGCGATGTTTACCGCACCGTCCACGAAGGTTGCGTACAGGGCAAGTGTGAAAGGAAGGTATCGAAGCGGAATGTTGCGAAGCGCGAACGTGAGCGTGAGTGGATAAAACGTGCCGGAGGTCAGCCCGCCCAGCAGTGCCATTGCAAGCACCAGGCTGTAACTGTGCACCAAGGGCAGAAAGATAAGCAGCATAGTGAAGAGCGCGGCGGCTGCGAGCAAGATGCGCCGCGGTCCTAGCAGACCACCGAGATACACGGTGAACGGGCCGATAAACATCAGTCCGACATCGAAGGCAGTGCCAATCCATGCGCTCTCGTCATACCCAAATCCGTGGAGGCCCCTGAAATCGGGCATGCCGAGGGAGATCATGCGGCTGGTAAGCGTGACAACTCCTGCGCCCGTAACTACGCCCAGAATCCCCAGCAGCGGCTTGGTCGAAACCTCCGCAGGCATCGCGGCGGCGGCCGTGCGCGCGATCTCCATCGGAGACGGCCGAACTGTGAGGCTCGAAGCTGCCATATGTTCTAGCTCACCGTCTCGTGCGGACAGTTGCAATCACCGAAATTCCGGGACGCAGTTTCGTCGCGAAGCTCGAATCCTCGAGCGCGATCTTGACCGGGATGCGCTGCACGACTTTCGTGAAGTTGCCGGTGGCGTTGTCTGGCGGCAACAGAGCGAATTGTGATCCACTGGCTGGTGCGATCTCGATCACTTTGCCGCGAATGCCTTGCCCGGGATATTGGTCAATGCGAAGTTCGGCAGGGTCACCGACCTTCACGTTGGTCAACTGGGTTTCGCGGAAGTTCGCCTGCACCCATTTTGTGAGAGCAACGAAGGAGATCACTTGCGTGCCAGGAGAAACAAGTTGTCCGGGCCGAACTTGTCGTTCGCCCACGGTGCCATCGGCCGGAGCGTAGATTTTGGTGTAACCAATGTTCACCGTAGCTGTCGCAAGGTTTGCCTGCTTGGCCCGCAGTTCGGCCTGAAGTTGCATCTCCTGCGATTCGAGGACGGCTTTACTGCGGCGCTCGGCTTCGGCAGCGAGTCCACTACTACGCAACATGGTTTGGGCCTGATTAAGATCGGCGTCACGGCTAGCAAATTGGCCTGACAGGCTTCCTTCTGCGGCAACGGCGGCCTCGAGGCTCTGCTGAGTAGTCGAATGAGTCTGATAAAGACCTTCCTGGCGTTTACGTTCAGAGCGAGCACGAATCAACTCAGCCTGCACAGCTTCTTTGCCGGCCTCGGCTGCTGCAATCTGCGCCCTGGCCTGATCGATACCCGCCAGCGCTTTCGCGATGCGCGCATCCTGCAACTGACGCTGCCGAAGATTTTCCTCAATGCCCGCAAGCGCAGCCGCAACTGCGGCATTGGCTTGATCCACTTGCGCCCGAAAGTCATCGTCCTGCAATGCGACGAGGAGGTCGCCCTTGTGTACCTGTTGGTAGTCAGCCACATTCACAGAGCGCACGATGCCTGACACCTTGGTACTGAGCGGGGTAAGATCGCCGCGAACGTAAGCATCATCTGTAACCTGTTCGACCTTGCCACCTTCCCACGCATTCCAGTTACGTGTGATGGTGATCAAAACGGCAAGAGCGAGAATCACCACGACAATTGGGGTTATGTAGCTCTGCCACCTGGCACCTCGGCGAGGAACGCCTTCATCTGCACTGATCTTTGGCGGCTCAGGTTTCGATACGGGTGTCGCGGATCCAGCGGACACTGGCGAGGCGGGCATTAAACTTGCTCCTTCGGCAACAAAAGATCTCGAAGCGCTGGAGTTTCCATGACTCTTGTTGGAGCAACTGCATTTCCAATCGCAACGGGGAGGCTAATCGTCGCAAATCGGTGATTTTGTGCTCGTAATCGGAATAAATTTGCTCTTCGTGTTGGAAATAGGCGATGGCCCGCTTCAATTACGGGCCGTGACACGTGACACGTGACACTTGACACCGTGCAACGGAGGACTCGGCGTGGGTTAAAGTTTTATTGGGAAACGCAGCGCCAGACGGGATGTGCCGCTACCTTGTGCAGTAACCCGATCTCAGTTCTTCATTGTCATTTTCTACGTCAAGAATTGACCGCGGCATTTGCTTCCATTCGATAGGGCCTGTTTTATCTTCCATGCATGCGCCAATATTCCCTCTGGCTTTGGTCCTCGCTCTCGTCTGTGTCGCGTTTGCGTTTAAGGAACCAGAAGACAAGTCTTAATAGGGCGATACCTAATGCGAATAAGACTAAGATGGCCAGTGCTAATGCGAGCCGCTCGCTCGGGTGAGAACCGAAACCATCGTGTCTGAGCCAATGCACTACAAACTCCTTCAATCGATAGCGACCACGAGGTAGGGGCAGAGGTACGACCTCCGCACTCTAGCGAAGTTACTTGAACCACAGTGCCTCCACGCTCAATTCGCTGGACTTGTTGATCTATCGAATGTTTAATTTCGCTCAGCTGCCGTGGGCCCAGTCGCCACACCCGCAGGCATTGGACTCAGCAACTTCTCAATTGCCCTTTCCATCGTGCGGTTCATTTCAGAAACCACCGCTGGGACATCGCGCGTATGTACGTCTCCTACCTCTGAAACAGCGTTGGTCCAAACGGTCGCGCCCGTAGCCAGATTTGTCATCTGCGCGGAGATTGCGACTTCAACCTTGACGCCACCCTCGTAGTCGATTTCCTCGAGCTTCTCCAATCGTCCGCTAAGCACATATTCGATGTCGGGGCGACCGTCGTAGGGCTTGACACGGGCAAAGTCTCCGCTTGCGCGAAGCCGCTCAATTACTGAGTTGGTCACGAACTCACAAGGGTTAATGGCCCAACGATGGTAAGCATAAAAGCCGATTTGCTCTGGAGATGATTTGTACACAATGGCTCCCTGCCTCAGGTAGGCGGGCGCGCGGAATTCACGGATTGCCACTGCGGCATGCGCGTTTTCTGCAGGAGACGGATCTGGCGGCGCCGGCAGGTTGAGAGTGTAGTAGTTTGGGTACCTCACTTTTCCTCCGCAGCTGGCCAGGATCACGAGAGCTGCCAGAGAGAGCACAATCGTCGTCAGAGTTCTTTTCATTTTCATCCGCCGGCGCCACGCGCCGAAACGGGCGAGAACGCCCGCCCTTTGGTTCGATCGCATCATTTCGGCACCTTCCTATCCTCGGGCTGTTTGACACGAATCAAACTCCACGGACGCTGTTTCACTGAGTCGGTCAACTGGTCGAGGTTTTCCGTTGCCGTGCGCAGGTTTTCGATCGTGTCATCAATCTTGTAATCATTCGCCCTCACCAGCACCTGCATGTCAGCGAGCAATTGCTTGGCTTCGAGCAAAGTGTTCTGCAGTTCCGCGAGATCTTTGCGGACGGGCTCGCGGACATCGCTGACAGTGCCATTCACGTTCTGAATGGTCTCATCGGCGTGCTGAGTCAACACGTTCAACTGATCGGTAAGGCGATCGATCTTGGGCCGTTCACTCACCAGCATTTCGTTGACGTTATCCAAGACAGCTCGAATCCTCTGCTGATTGGGTTTCCCAGTCACGGTATTCAGGTTGGCAA
>Ga0075424_100004071_pt1 | contig 13767 bp, 13 predicted proteins | sample SoiMethybrSBSTD3_FD_75301 | JGI IMG/M metagenome (GOLD analysis project Ga0075424, IMG submission 75301) | Bulk soil microbial communities from a Populus tree surrounding site in Tennessee, USA - Soil MetaG P. TD hybrid SBSTD3 | ecosystem: Environmental > Terrestrial > Soil > Tree plantation... | reverse complement strand
AGCTGTCAGTAAAAACATTAAATCGCTTGGGTTGCCCCACCCTTGTCGCGTCAAAAAAAAAACCTTAAACCGCAAAGTTCGCAAAGATAGCGCAAAGCTCGCCAAGCAAATCTACGAAGTTCCTCTCTGGCGTTCCTCTGTGAAACTCAGTGCCCTCTGTGGTCAAGCCGTTCTCGGCGACCTTTGCGAATCCTTCGCGTACTTTGCGGTTAAAATCTTTTCTCCGCGAACTCGGCGAAATCTCTGCGCACTCTGCGGTTAAGTGCTTTTGTCTTCCCTGTGTCCCTGTGGTGAAAAATTACTTGCGAGATCCCACCGTCGCTGGCTCTCTCAACCCCGCATTACTCGCCAGCTGCGCAGCTTTGTCAGTCGCTTCCCAAGTGAAGTCCGGATCAGTCCGCCCGAAGTGCCCGTACGCCGCAGTCTTGAAATAAATCGGACGCCGCAAGTTCAGCGACTCAATAATCCCCTTCGGGGTCAGCTTAAAGTTCCCGCGCACCATTTCCGAAATCTTCGCCGGATCAACTTTGCTCGTCCCAAACGTCTCGACCAGCACACTAACCGGCTCCGCAACTCCGATTGCGTAAGCCAACTGCACTTCGCAGCGGTCCGCGAGCCCCGCCGCGACAATATTCTTGGCGATATACCGAGCAACGTAGGCCGCCGAGCGATCAACTTTCGTCGGATCTTTTCCGCTGAACGCACCGCCGCCGTGCCGCCCCATGCCTCCATAGGTATCGACAATAATTTTCCTGCCCGTGAGTCCGGTATCGCCCATCGGGCCGCCGATCACAAACCGCCCCGTCGGATTGATGTGATACTTCGTGTCCTCATCGAGCAAATGCGCCGGAACCACCGCCTGAATCACGTGTTTCAAGATGTCTGCGCGCAGCTCGTCATTCCCAATCAGTTCAGAGTGCTGCGTCGAAATCACGACCGCATCCACGCGCACCGGCTGCTTGTTCGCATCGTACTCAACCGTGACCTGCGACTTCCCATCCGGCCGCAGATACGGCAGCTTGCCATGCTTCCTTACCTCTGATAGCCGCATCGTCAGCTTATGCGCCAGCGAAATCGGCATCGGCATCAACTCCGCCGTCTCATTGCAAGCGTAGCCAAACATCATTCCCTGGTCGCCGGCGCCGCCGGTGTCCACGCCCATGGCGATGTCGCCGGACTGCTTGTTGATGCTGGAGATCACGGCGCAGGTGTTGGAGTCGAATCCGTAGAGGGCGTTGTTGTAGCCGATGGAATGGATCACACCACGGACCACGCTCTGGAAATCGACGTAGGCCTTGGTGGTGATTTCTCCGGCGACGACACATAGGCCGGTGGCCATCAAGGTTTCGCAGGCCACGCGACTGGTGGGGTCCTCGGTCAGGCAGGCGTCGAGGATCGAATCAGAAATCTGGTCGGCGATTTTATCGGGATGCCCCTCGGTGACGGACTCAGACGTAAAAAGGTACGGGTTCTTCGATGGCAATCTGCTTCTCCTTGGTGTTCAGTTGCGCACGGACATCAGGTGGGCTGGGTCAATCACGTCTTCGCGGACGGGGGCCCTATTCGACTGACGCTCAGGGCAGGTCCGCGCCACACTGAAACTGCCTCAAAACAGGCCTCTTTGGGCCTATAAAAAGTTATCAAAGAACGAGGTTGCGGGCAACGGAAAATGGCCTCAGAAGCGGCCACAAGCAGCGGAGTGCGAAGAGCAACGGTCGGATGGAGAGTTGGCTAAGGCGAGTGGGTGCAGTATTTTAGGGTGGCACTGCGCGGGGGAGGACGCCCGCGCCCCCACAAGCAGCTTCGGTGTTGCCATAACATCCTTCGTTACTATCGTTCATTGCCCCTCGTTCCCCCCGGGTGCCATAATCACTTCACCTCCTGGCCATTAAAAGGACCGTTTGATGTCGCAAGCCACAGGTGCCGAGACCGCCCGGCAGACGCAGGAACTCAACATTTTTCACGACGTGGCCAAGGCTCTCACGTCGTCGCTGGACCTCGACTCCATCCTGCAGACCATCATGGAGAAGATGGCGGAGTACTTCCGCCCTGACACCTGGTCGCTGCTAATGGTGGACGAGGAGAAGTCCGAGCTTTACTTCGCGATCGCGATCGGTTCGGCTTCCGAGGCTTTAAAGAATGTCCGGCTCAAAGTTGGCGAAGGAATCGCCGGCCATGTTGCGAAATTTGGAGAGAAGCTCATCGTCCCGGATGTGCGCAAAGACAGGCGTTTCACCAAACGGATTGACGATCTCACGCAGATGGAAACGCATTCCATCATCTGCGTGCCGCTGAAGTCGAAGCTGCGAGTGCTGGGGGTCATCCAGTTGGTCAATGTGGAGATGAAGAGCTTCAGCCACGAGGAAGAATTCTTCCTGCAGGCCCTTTCCGATTACGCGGCCATCGCCATTGAGAACGCGCGCTCGGTCGAAAAAATTCAGGAGCTCACCATCACCGACGATTGCACCGGGCTCTACAATGCGCGTCATCTTTATAAGACGCTGGAGCAGGAAGTCTATCGGTCGTCGCGCTTCGGATACGAATTTTCAGTTCTCTTTATTGATCTCGACCACTTCAAACAGGTCAACGACACGCACGGGCACCTCATCGGCAGCAAGCTGCTGGCGGAAATTGGCTATCTTATTAAGGCCCAGCTTCGGTTGATTGATTTCGCTTTCCGCTATGGTGGCGACGAGTTCGTGGTGCTGCTGCCGCAGACAGGAAAAAATTCGGCGCTGGTCGTCGCCCGCCGATTGCGCGACAGCATGCGCGCAAGCGCTTTCTGCAAAGACGAAGGCCTGAACCTGAACGTACGCGCTTCGATGGGACTTGCGACCTTTCCGCACGATGCCAAGACCCCGCACGATATCATCCGCCAGGCCGACGAGATGATGTACATGGTCAAGAACAGCACCCGCGACAACATCGGCATTGCCCAAAGGGGAGTCGTGAAGTAGACCGCAGTTGGCTCGTGGCTGTTGGTTGTCGGTCAAAACTCATGTGTGGCTCGGACATAGTTGTCCGAGCCATTTTTGTTTAGACGAAGGGCGGCGCGAGCCACCCTTTGCTTTTCCCCAAATTGGGAAAAGAAATCCTCGCCGATGTTCATTCGTCACAGACAAGCAGGATTCGTTTGGCGAGATGCTGACCGTGAAAGCTGACTTGAGTCGAACGAATTCATTTCTTTATCAATCCGGGCGTGAAGGGCGCCGTTCGCAAGCATTCTCTCGAACGGCATGGTCTTATCTGCAACCGCGACCGGCGCGGTGCCCGAAAGAAAATAGCCAAAGGCAATTCTGGCAACCAGCAGAATTCCAACAATCAGTCCGGCGACAAATTTCAACGCACTTCCGCCTTCAACGATCCGGTAAAGCGGGTGAAATCGGCGATTATAATCGGGCCCATGCGCAAACTGCTGCGCTACTTCCTGCAAGTACTGGTCCTGATAATTGTGGCACTGCTTTCGGCGCTTACCGCGATGCGGCTGGCGATCCATGGCCGCGAGGTCAGCGTTCCAGATCTGCGCGGAAAAACACCCACGGAAGCACGTCCGCTTGCAGACAGTGCGGGTCTAGCCATCGCGGTCGAGCGCAGCTACTACAATGGCACTGTGCCGGAAGGTAAGGTGCTTTCTCAAGTGCCTGCGCCAGGCTCGGTTGTGCGGCGGGGTTGGGAGGTGCGGCTGGCGCTCAGCCTCGGGCCGCAACGAGTGACGATTCCCCAGTTGACCGGCAGCAGCGAGAGGGCAGCGAGTTTGACTCTCGCGCAACGCGGAATCGAAGTCGAAGCAGTCGCATGTACCTCAATACCGGGCTCGACCGCAAACGAGGTGATCGCTCAAGATCCGGCGGCAAATTCTACAAATGTATCCTCGCCCAAGGTCAGCATTCTGGTTGGGCAGGGGGATCAACCTGCAGCATTTGTGATGCCCAGCTTTATTGGCCAAGTGTTGGGGACTGTGACGAACACGCTTCACGACGCGGGATTCTCGGTTGGACGAGTAGCTATGGCACAGCCGCCGTCGGAAAGTCCTGCGCCGGCGGAAGAGAGTACACCCGGCCCGCTTATTCCCACTAGTCCTTCTGCGGCTTCCATTATCGTTGCGCAAGAACCTTCTCCGGGGGCGAAAGTAGCCGCAGGCTCAGCAATCAATTTCGTCGTGAAATGAACGTTCCTTATTGCGAGACGCGCGAATCCTGTACCAATACACAGCAGGAATGCCGACCGCTCGGCAGTGCCGCTCCGTCGCCACATCAGATGTACCCAAAGTTGTAGGTTGTGCGCGTTAGCTTCCTTAGTTCCCAGGTACTTACGTCTACAGATCAGTTTGGTCATGGAGTTGCCAAGTTGGTTCACTACGCGTTGAGTTCTGCGGTGGGGCGTGCCATTTCGGGAAGCATTGGGGCCGATTCCAGCCCATTCCATACCGGGCCCGTTCTTTTTGCCTGGAGCCATACCGGCGAAAAAGCCTTGCCGTTCAGTAGGCAGCGGGATATTCCCGCCCGTTCACAAGCTCGCGGCTCCACGCCCCAAAGCCAAGCCGGTAATACCTGACCCGCTATTTCTTCTCTATTGTGGCTTGAACTGGCATAACCGGGAGGAAACCGGCGGCGGCCGGGAGCTGATTGAAGCCATGCGTTCCGCTGACAGAGGAACTCGCGCCCTTGCGGCGGAGTTATTGGCCGGAACCGAGAATGGCCGATTGTTGGTAAGGGACCTGCGCCGAATTCGCGGTGGACTGATCCAGCTCGCGCGTAGGAACGAACAGCCGGATGAAGGGACAGAAAAAGGGGACGACATGCACACACCATACGAACTCGAGATGGTCGAGAACTGCACTTCATGCACTTTGAGAAAAGAGGGCTTTTTCTGTCAGTTGTCAGGAGGCCTGCTGCGGTCTTTTGAGGCTTTCAGCCATATCACCAGCTATCCGGGTGGCGCCGTTCTCTTCGTCGAAGGTCAGATGCCGCGTGGAGCGTTCGTGCTCTGCTCCGGCAAAGTGAAAATCACGACAACTTCGAAGGAAGGCAAAGTCATTATCCTCAGGACAGCCGAACCTGGGGACGTTATCGGGTTGGCCGCAATGATCACGGGACAAACTTACGAGATTGCGGCAGAGACGTTCGGCCCCTGACTGGTCAACTTCGTTGAGCGGGAAGGGTTACTGCGGCTGATTGAGCGGAGTGGAGAACTGGGACTCCGTTCCGCTCTTGCCATCACATCAGCCGGGAATTTCAAGACGCGTACCGCGAGATCCATGAACTGGTGTTGACTCGATCGTCTTCGGGGAAGCTAGCGCGATTATTGCTCTCGTGGGTCGGCCGTGATGGCGAGACGCGCCAAGTACGCATCCAGACGCCGGTCACGCATGAAGAGATGGCGCAAAGGATCGGCGCTTCGCGCGAGACCGTTACTCGCCTGCTCAGCGACCTCCGAAAGAAGGAGATGATCCGGATTGAGGGGTCGACGCTGGTAATTACGAACCGCAGCGCGCTGGAGGCGATGGCGGTGTGAATCAGGCGTCAGGCATCAGGCTTCAGGTTTCAGGAGCTGCTTCAGGGACAGTTAAACCAGGTCAAATATGAGTGGAACACTTCGCGATTTGAAGTGTTGGCAAAAAGCGCTCAATCTCTCTGTTTCGATCTACCGTATCAGTAAGAGCTTTCCAAGGGACGAGATGTTTGGGCTGACGAGCCTACGCCGCGCGTCTGTCTCAGCAGTAAGCAATATCGCGGAAGGCAAAGGGCGCTCTTCAGAGAAGGAACTCGTTCGATTCCTGGCGAATGCCAGAGGCTCGCTTTTCGAAATGGAGGCTCAAATTACCTTAGCCGAACGCCTCTCCGATCTAAGCCAGGCCGATGCTACGAAGCTGCTCTTAATGGCGGCTGAAACTGGGAAGATGATAAATGGCTTGATGCGAACGACTCTCCCGAAAACTCAAGCTTAAGCGCGGCCTGATGCCTGACGCCTGACGCCCCGAGTCACAGCCCAAACAATTCCCTCAGCCTCTTTGTCTGCGCTCGGCTTACGGGAATTTCTGTTTGCTTCTTGTCATCCATGCGCAATTGATACGAGCTCTTGAACCAGGGCACGACTTCGCGAATGCGGTTGATGTTCACCAAATAAGACCGATGCGCGCGCCAGAACAGGTTCTCGTCCAGACTGTCCAGAAGTTCTTCGAGCGTACGGCAGTTCGACTGTCCTTCCATTCCGCTCGGCCCCCCAGCGACGACTGTGATGACGCCGTCTTCGATCGAGGCGAAGCAGATATCTCTCTCGCTCACTAAAAACAACCGGCCCGCAGCCTTGAGGAGAATCTTTCGCGTGGTCTGCGGCTTCTGTGACTCGACCATCTTCATCAGCGTGTCGAGCTTCCCGGATGAAGAGCTGGAGGCATCGGTCATGCTCCTGGCCTTCTCCACCGATTGCATGACTCGCTTTCGGTCGAACGGCTTCAACAGATAATCAATTGCGTTGACCTCGAACGCACGCACCGCATATTGATCGAAGGCAGTGGAGAAGACAATTTTGGGAAGCGTAACCTTCTTGTCGATAAGCTTTTTGATCACGCCAAAGCCGTCAAGCCCGGGCATTTGGACGTCAAGGAACACCAAGTCAGGATTGTGCTCGCGGATGAGATTGACTGCCTCGAGGCCGTTTTTGCCCTGCGCAACGACATCGATGTCGCCGATATTTTTCAGCAGATAAGCGAGTTCGTCTCTCGCGAGCTGCTCGTCGTCAACTATCACAGCAGAGAGCAACATAGTTTCTCTCCGAAAAGTATAGCCGATGCAGCCGCGCAAAATGCGCGTTGCGCTGCTGCCACAGTTACACTAGATCGTTCATGAACGTTATCTTCGGCATCAACACAGTTTCGGAGGCGTTAAAGGCTCGTGAGCGCGCATTCGAGTGGGTCGGAGTTGCCAAAGAACGGCACGACATTCGCCTGCAGCGGTTGATCGAGGAATGCCGAAACAACAGTATTGCTGTGCGGTTTCTGCCTCGGGTGGAGCTGGATCGGCTGGCTTTGAGCGGGGCTCACCAGGGTGTGGTGGCAGTGACCTCATCGAAGCAGTATGCGTACGTGGATGATGTGATCGCGGCGAAGAGAGGCAATTACTCGTTAATCGTGGTGCTCGACGGCGTTGAAGACCCACATAATCTCGGGGCGATTTTGCGAACGGCGGATGCCTGCGGCGCGGACGGAGTTCTAATTCCCGAACGACGTGCCGCGGGAGTCACAGGTACAGTTGCAAAAGCATCCGCCGGCGCAAGCGAACATTTGCCCGTCGCCAAAGTTACGAATATTGCGCGGACGCTCGAGGATTTAAAAACAAAGGAGTTGTGGATCGTGGGCCTCGATGAACGCGGAACGCAATCTTACGAGGACGTCGATTACAAGATGAACTGTGCTGTAGTGCTAGGGGCTGAAGGCAAAGGCTTGCACGATCTGGTCCGTAGGCGGTGCGATTTTCTGGTTTCCATACCGATGCTGGGAAAGGTCCCGTCATTGAACGTCTCAGTTGCGGCCGGAGTGGTGTTGTACGAAATCGTGCGCCAGCGACGGCAAAAGTCGAAATGAGATTTCTTTACCTGTTGCTGCTCGTGTGCTCGCTGAATGTCTCAGCCATGTCACTTGATCGCGAAGCTTTCGCTTTCACACACTACGATCTCGAAGCCCGTATCGAACCGGCGCAACAGCGGCTCGGAGTGCGCGGGAAGATCACGCTGAGAAATGATTCGGACACCCCGCAGAAACATGCGGTGCTGCAGATTTCTTCTTCTTTGAGCTGGCTCTCAGTTCAGCTCGACGGCAAGCCGGCACAATTCCTGTCACAGACCTACACATCTGACATCGACCACACGGGCGCGCTGAGCGAAGCGGTGGTCACGTTGTCGAAAGTGGTCGGACCCAAGGCGACCATTACTCTTGAAATTGGCTACGAGGGCACGCTTCCACAGGATATGACCCGACTAGCGCGGATTGGAGCACCTACTGACGACGCCAAGCATTCCGACTGGGACCAGATCAGCCGATCGTTTACCGGGGTGCGGGGGATTGGATACGTCGCATGGTATCCAGTGTCGACAGAGGCGGCGAGTTTGTCGGAAGGCAATAGCGTGCTCGACGCGGTGGGACGCTGGAAGCAAAGAGAGATCGATACCGAGATGCGAGTCCGGGTTTCAGTCCTGCCTGCAACCACAGACACCGCGGCGGTAATTTGCGGCAACGACAAGCCGGCGGAACCGCAGGGCGACGGCAATCGCGAGTGCGTTTTTCGCAATCTCGACTTCGACACCCCATTTTTTATAGTCGGCAGTTTTCGAGTCTCAGATCGACCGGAGGTCAAACTTTTTTATGTTGCTGATCACCAGTCGCAAGGTGACGACTACGCGTTGGCGGTAGAAGAGGGAGCCGAATTCATCGGTAAGTGGCTCCCAGCCGACAAAAACGCGAGCGCGGAGATCATCGAGCTTCCTGACGGCAAAGCAGCGTCGTTCGAAACCGGAAGCGTATTACTCACGCCATTTTCAGGCAACGAAAACTCATATTTGTTATCGGCTATCGCCGTTTTGGCGCATGCAACATTGCACTCACCACGCGCTTGGATCCGCGATGGCTTCGCCCGCTTCGCAGAAGTCGCGTTCATCCAGGAAAAGGAGGGGCGTGAAGCAGCTGTCGAATACCTTCGCAGCCACCGCCAGGCGCTGCTCGAAGACGAGAAATCTGTGCCTGCCAACGAGCAACCCGCACATTCGTTGATCAATTCAGGCGACGATTTCTATATTCAGACAAAGTCCATGAACATCTGGTGGATGCTCCGCGATATCGTCGGCGAAACTGCTTTGAAAGCTGCGCTTCACAATTACAAATCAGACGATGACAAGTCTCCGCAGTACATGCAAAAGCTCATCGAGGCACAGGCGCATAAAGACCTCGAATGGTTTTTTGACGATTGGGTCTACCGCGATCACGGACTACCGGATCTTCGGATCGTCTCGGTGTACCCGCGGGAGTTGGTCAACGGTGGATACATGGTGACCGTCACGGTTGGGAATCGCGGCTCAGCGGGCGCTGAGGTTCCTGTCACCTTGCGTATGGCAAATGGCGAGAGGGCCGAGAGGTTGATAGTTCCAGCAAAGTCAACTGCCTCGGTACGAATTGTGTGTCCATCGCTCCCGCAGCAAGCGACGGTGAACGACGGCGGCGTGCCGGAGGCCGATGAGAGAGATCACGTGTATAAGATTGAACATTAAATCGTGCGATCCGGTGATCGGGCCATCGGGTGATCTGACCCTTGAGTGTTGTGTCGGTTCAGATCGCCCGATCATCTGATGACCAGATTACCCGATACACGGAGGCTCGTTTGCCCTACATTCAATTTCTCGGTGCGGCTGGTACCGTGACCGGCTCGAAACACCTGATTAATACCTCTAGCGATTCGTCAGGCACGACCGGTACGCAAGTGCTCGTAGATTGCGGATTGTTCCAGGGACCGAAGGAATGGCGCGAGCGAAACTGGCAGGGGCTGCCCCTTAAAGCGGAGGAGATCGAATGTCTCATTCTGACTCACGCTCATCTCGACCATTGCGGGTGGATTCCGCGCCTGGTCAAACAGGGGTTTCGCGGGCCGATTTATGCGACGCACGCGACTATCGATCTGTGCGGCATCATCCTGCCTGACTCCGGACATCTGCAGGAGGAAGATGCCGAGTTCCACAACCGGCATAAGACCTCGCGTCACGATCCTGCATTGCCGCTCTACACGCAGGAGGAGGCCGAGGCCTGCCTGCAAAGTTTCAAGCCGGTGCAGTTCGGAGAGACCAAGCAGGTTTCTCCCGAGCTTTCGTTTCGCTTTGTACATGCCGCACATATTCTTGGTTCTTCCATGGCGGAGATCACACTGAATGTCGGCTCTAAAACCACACGAATGCTCTTCACCGGCGACATTGGCCGGGTTGGCGACCAGCATACTGCGCCGGGAAAGGTGGTTCATTCGGGACCGCAGGAAGGCGAGGCAGCTGACGTCCTGGTCATGGAATCGACCTATGGAAATCGGCAGCATCCAAAAGACGATCCACGGCCGCAATTAGCTGAAACCATCCGCAAAACCGTCGAGCGCGGAGGCAGCGTCATGGTTCCGGCGTTCGCCGTTGAGCGCACGCAGAAATTCGTTTTCATACTGAAAGAACTCATGGAATCCGGGCAAATGCCGCGCGTTCCTGTGTATTGTGACAGCCCGATGGCTATCAAGGCAGTCGAAATCTTCCTGAAGCACACCGAGGAATATAGCGATACGACCAAGCAACTCGTTGCGCGCTACGGTTCGCCGCTGAAGTGGCAAGGCTTTACTTTTGCTCAAACTTCCGAAGAGTCGAAAAAGATTAATGACTCCAAATTCCCGTGCGTCATTGTCTCCTCGAGCGGGATGGTCACGGGCGGGCGCATTCAACATCACCTCAGTCAGCGGCTGCCGGATCCAAAGAACACAGTCATATTCATCGGATTTCAAGCCCCCGGAACGCGTGGATTCACCATCAAGAGCGGCGCGCCGGAGGTAAAGATCTTCGGTGAGATGGTCCCGATTCGTGCGCAGATCGCGACATTCGAGCAGTTCAGCGACCACGCGGATACGCCGGAGTTGCTGGAGTGGCTGGGAACATTCACGAACAAACCGTCTGTGACCTATCTGGTTCACGGCGAGCCGAGCGCGTCTTCACAACTGCGCGATACCATGGCAAAAGAACTGGGATGGAATGTGCAGGTCGCGCAATGGATGCAGAAAGTAAATGTCAGCTAGCTTCAATTTGACGAGTGAACGTGCCCGCCAATTCGCGAACGATTGGATCGAGTCGTGGAATTCGCACGACCTCGAACGCATTATGAGTCACTATTCCGACGATGTGGTGCTAGCCTCGCCGATTGCCGCAAAGTTGCTGAACGTCACAGACGGGACGGTCAGAGGGAAGCAGGCGCTCAAGGCATATTTTCAACAGGGCCTCGAAGCATTCCCTCACCTCAGGTTTGAATTGATTGAAGTGATGTGGGGTCTGGCGAGCGTCGTTCTTTATTACAGAAACCAGAAAAGTACGAAATCGGGCGAGTTTATGGAATTTGATTCTGACGGAAAGGTTACTCGCGTAGTTGCCAACTACTCCGGTTAACTATGCCTTAACCAGCTTGAGTAAATGTCACCAGGGCTTGTAGCTTTGACGCAGCCGCGCCCGAATCGATAGACTCCTCCGCGATCGACAACGCTCCGCGCAGATGCTCAGCCTTTCCTGCCGCGACCAAAGCGGCAGCCGCGTTCATGAGAACAACATCTCGCCGTGGAGATTTCTCCCCTGCGAGAATGTTGCGCACGATTGCGGCATTCCCCACAGCGTCTCCGCCGGAAAGCGAATTGAGCGGAGCTTTTTTGAAACCGAATTCATCAGGATCAATCTCGTACGTGTGCACGTTGCCCTGGCGCACCTCGGCGACGCGAGTTGGCCCGGTGATGGTAATTTCATCGAGACCATCCAGACCGTGCACCACAAACGCCCGGTGCGTTCCCAGCATGCTGAGTGCTTCAGCCACTCTTTCGACGAGGTCGAGCGAGTACACGCCCACCACTTGCGCGGAAGCGCCAGCCGGATTTGTCAGCGGTCCCAGCAGATTGAAGACCGTACGCAGGCGAGTTTCACGTCGCACAGGCGCGACGAACTTCGCCGCGCTGTGGATGGAAGGCGCGAACAAGAATGCGATCCCAACTTTTTCAAGGCATTCGCTGATGTGCTCGGGAGCGAGCTGAATGTTGACTCCCAGCGCTTCCATCACGTCGGCAGCCCCGCATTTCGCGGAGACTCCATCGGCCTTCGGTGTCGAACTTCGGTTTCCATGCTTGGCCACCCGCACACCTGCTCCCGCCACTACAAACGCGGTGACTGTCGAAATGTTGAAGGTGCCCGCAGCGTCGCCGCCAGTTCCACACGTGTCAACGAGGGCTTCGCGTCCAGTCCCACTGGCGTCGAGCACTCCGCGACCGTGAGTCGGAATGGGAGTTGCGGCGGCGCGGATGGCTTCGGCAAAGCCGACGATCTCTTCGACAATTTCGCCCTTCATGTGAAGGCCCACGAGCAGAGCGGAAATCTGAGAATCGGTGCATTTGCCGGTAAGCACCTCGCCCATAACCAGACGAGCTTCCTCACGCGAAAGAGACTCGCGGTGAGTGACGATGCGGTGCAGGGCTTCGAGGATCATGCGCGTGCTGAAGATTGTACGGCACGCAGGTTTTCACCACTTTAAGTCGGGCGCTTCTGAACGAAATCGGCACTTAACGGTGCGATGGACCAGGGCAGGCTGCCATCATCAACGCGTACATCTACGTGGACGTAATCGGGTGTATTTTCCAGGAGTTCTACTTCAACCTGGTATGCCTTCGATTCAAATTCGATTTGATAATTCTGAATGTCTGAAAGCTCTGCGCGGAGCTCGTCATAAGACTTTTGCGACCAGCGATTGATCTCCTGATCAAGCACCGGCCGCCATCCGTTGCGTCGCTTCATCCCCTGGATGCTAGCACGACAATTAAGTCGGCACTTAGTGGATGTACTGAACACCGTTCGACATGCGATTGATGATCAGTGGCTGCCCGACCATTTCGACGTAAACGTTCCACGTCCCTGTGGGAACCAGCTGTGAAAGGTCCAAAGAGTTCGCCGTTACCGGTACATTCTGTGCCGCAGAATACAGACGTCCATGTGTGTCTGTGAAATAGACATTGAAATGGTGAATGGTTCTGGTTGAAGCATACACCGGGTCGGACGCAGATAAGGACCAGTTAACTACGTTGCCCAGCATTGAAGCGTTGACCTTGTAGCAGTTATCGATTCCGCCTTCAAGAGCCGTTCCTTCTTCGTAGTCGTTCCAGGTGACCAGTTGCACGTAGGGAAGCTGGGTTCCGGAAGATGCGTAATACTTCGTGATCTCGCTGGCGGTATCCATCAGCACCTGGCCGCACTGTTGTGCCACAACACGGTTTCCGCTCCAGGAAGCAATGTTGTCATCAAACGCCTTGTACAACGCGCCGATTGCGAGTTGCGAAGGGTGTGTGAGGGCGTTGCTATAGAAAGCATCGAGATAGATCGGCGTTGGATTGCTACGCGATCCCCACCAAAACTGCTGGGTCGAACCCCAGGTGGGAGGCTGCGCCCAGGCATAGCGTCCATTGTCCCAGGTGCTGCTGGTGAACTTGCCGCCGTACTGGAACACGAACTTAAAGGGAGTGGCGTAGTTATCAGTGTGTGCTTTGACCGCTGACCACACGGAATCCCAATCGGTCGCGCTCAGGACCGGAAAGTCGGTTGGGCCACCGAAATATCCCACCACCGGCTGGCCAGCATCGCTCCAATACACTGGACTGTTCGCGAAGTTTGTCTTGATGTAGTCCATTTCTTTGATCAGTGAGTTTTGCAGACAGCTTACAGTCCACGCTGCAGTCTGCCCAGATACCGGACAGTTAGCCTTCAGCGCACCTTTGTCTTCCTGGAGGCCGAACTTGAGCGGATACCCTGAGCGGCCGCTGACATCGGCGAACATCGCCTTCACGGTGGCGAGGTGAAACGCGTGCTTCGGATCCTGCGATCCGTAGTAGTCAATCAGGACTACGTCGCAGCCTTCCCTGATCATGAATGAAGCCTGAGCATTTACTGTTGCTGGCGAATTCTCGTTGTAGCCAACGCTCTTGTGGGTGCTGCTGCCAAACCATGGCATGTAGTGGCATA